>Ga0310121_10005168_pt1 | contig 11314 bp, 7 predicted proteins | sample CB27_Tmax_986_MG_FD_203504 | JGI IMG/M metagenome (GOLD analysis project Ga0310121, IMG submission 203504) | Marine microbial communities from Western Arctic Ocean, Canada - CB27_Tmax_986 | ecosystem: Environmental > Aquatic > Marine > Oceanic | place: Canada: Western Arctic Ocean | collected...
AATGCGCGGTGTTTTCCAGGACGACCCCCATCTGTTCGGCTATGTGCATAAATAAATTGTTGAACACCTCTAACATTATGGGATCCGACTCCGTACCCACGTCCTCTGTGATTGGGCGCGGTGTGGATCTTGTTAGCAACAGATGGCCGTACTCGTTGACTCGGGCTTGCCACCCGGGATCGATGACGGTGGTCGAATTTGGTTCGACGATGATGACGGGGCCGGGCGCCTGCCAGCCGGCGACGAGCTTCTCGCGTTGGTAGATGGGGGTGGGCATGGGCTTGCCACTAAACCAGACTTCCCGAGTTTTTTCCGGCTCCGCGTGCGCATTTCCTCCTGTCCACTGCGGCTCTTCAACTTTCGCGCCGGACGCGACAGCTTCGGATTCGACGGCTTCTACGATCAATGTCGTGTCGGACGCCTCGAAACCGAAATGTCCACGATGAGACTCGTGGAAGGCTTCGATTACAGCGCTTAAACCTCCATCGTAGGGAATGGCCAGGGCTGTGTCGGAACCGGCTACCTTTACCATCAGTCGTCGCGTGAAGTGAATCATGTCAGGCATGACGCCTTGCTCGGCCAGCCCGCCGGCATTGGTGGATTCAAGATCGCGGAAGATCCTTTCCAGCTGAGGTACGAGATTATTCGTCAAAGGCTGCTCGACGCTGACTTGTCTGAGAGAACGCATATCCGCCAGGCCCATGCCGTAGGCCGAGAGCACTCCGGCCAGAGGGTGAATGAAGATGCGGTTGACACCCAACGCATCTGCGACCTGGCAGGCGTGTTGACCCGCAGCGCCGCCGAAACAACAGAGAGCGAACTCGGTCACGTCGTGGCCTCGCTGGGTAGATATCTGTTTGATGGCATTGGCCACCCGTTCCACGGCGATTCGCAGGAAACCGGCGGCGAGTTGCGTAGTCGGAACGTCACGATCGGTCTCGGAGAGTAGTTCGGCCGCGATTTCGGTGAACAATTTTGAAACGACTTCGAGATCGATTCCCTCTTTGCCTCGTGTGCCAAACACTTTTGGAAAAAAATCAGGCTGGATTCGTCCTAAGAGCACATTCGCATCCGTGATAGTCAGGGGGCCGCCGTTGCGGTAGCAGGCAGGCCCTGGGTTGGCGCCAGCCGACTCTGGCCCAACCTGTAATCGGGATTCGGAGAGCTTCAAGATCGAGCCACCACCGGCTGCCACCGTCTGCACTCGCATCATGGGAGCCGTGAGGCGAATCCCTGCGATGATCGTGCTCGTGGTCCTCTCGAATTCGCCGTCATAGAGAGAGACGTCGGTGGAGGTGCCACCCATATCGAATCCGATGAGCTTATCCAGATCGGCAGTAAGCGCGGTTCCAACCATGCCGACTACGCCGCCGGCAGGGCCTGAGAGGATGCTGTCTTTTCCCCGAAAGGATTCCGCGCTAGCAAGTCCACCATGACTCTGCATGAAAAGCAGAGGAGCATCCCCAAGTCGAGCCGAGAGTCCGCCCCGTACCTGCTTGATGTAGTGGTCCAGGATGGGGGAGAGATAAGCATCCGCTAGCGTCGTGTCTCCCCGGGAAATCAGTTTCATCAGCGGGCTCGTCGTGTGGGATACGGAAATCTGTTGGAGGCCTACCTCCTCAGCGATCCGCGCCGCCAGGCGTTCGTGGGTGGGAAACCTATAGCCATGCATTAGGACGATGGCAATGCTTTGGACGCCCTGCGCGCGCGCGTTCTCGAGATCCCGCCGGAGGCTGGATTCATCGAGAGGCTCGATCACTTCACCCTGCGCAGATATTCGCTCGTCGGTTTCGATGACCTGGGCGTAAAGCATCTCCGGGAGCTGGATGTCGAGGGCGAAGATGTCTGGCCGGCTCTGATAGCCGATTCTGAGCGCATCCCCAAAGCCTCGCGTGATGACAAGCGCGGTAGTTGCCCCACGACGCTCCAGGAGCGCATTCGTGGCAACAGTGGTTCCCATGCGGATGCCCGCGATCCGTCCGTCTTCTGCGTCGGCGACACCCAAGATTCCGTGGACGGCTGCATCTTGGTATTGCTGGGAGTTTTCAGACAGCAGTTTGACGGTGGATATCACACCCGCTGGGCTCCTCGCGACAACGTCCGTGAAGGTGCCACCACGATCGATCCAAAACTGCCAGCCTGTTGATTCTGCCGTCATACGAGTCCAAGAAATCCCGCCGCCCTGCGCTGAGGGATCCCCGTGGGCGTTACAGTGAAACGCCTGGATTCTAGCCGAACCACCGCGCGAGTTCGGTCAGCAAACAGATCCGACTCTACCAAAGCGACGAAGCGCCACCGTGAATGCTGACCGACAGGAAGGCCTGTCCTTTACTCGTCGCCGGAGGGCCTGAAGGCCTTCTCCAGCTCCTTTTGTATCGGCTGGGGTGTGGTTTCGTAATGATCGAACTCCATCGTAAAGATGCCTTCGCCGCCGGTGAGAGACTTCAAAGTCGTTTGGTAGTCGCCCAGCTCGGAGAGCGGCACCTGTGCGGAGATCTTCACGCGGTTGCCGCTGACAGAATCGCTTCCTGCAATTCGCCCTCTTATTCCCGACAGATGACCGGTGATATCGCCCACGGAGTTGCTAGGCGTTGTCACCTCGATTTTGGCAACTGGTTCCAGAACAATGGGCTTTGCCTTTGAGACGGCGTCCATGAAGGCACGCTTACCGGCCGCCACGAAAGCAATTTCTTTAGAGTCGACGGCGTGGTACTTGCCGTCGTACACGATGACCCGCACGTCTTGAAGCGGATAACCGGCAACGGCGCCCTCGTTCAGTACTTGTTTGACTCCTTTTTCGACCGCAGGTATGAACTGTCCGGGGATAGAGCCGCCCACGACCTTGTTGGAGAATTCGAAACCCGAGCCGCGTGGCAATGGCTCGATCTTCAGAAAAACCTCGCCGAACTGACCTGCACCACCGGACTGCTTTTTGTGCCGATGGTGCCCCTCTGCGGGACGCGTAACCGTCTCCCGGTAAGCGATCTTCGGTGGGTGCGTCGCAACTTCGATGCCAGCCTCCTCTTTCATCCGCTCCAAAACTAACCTCAGATGTAGTTCACCCATGCCGCGCAGTATGGTCTCGTTAACCTGTGCATTGAACTCGAGCAGTAGGCTGGGATCTTCCGTAGAGAGTTTGTGTAGCGAATCGGAAAGCTTCTTTTCCTGTCCTCTCTCCAGCAACTCCAATGCTACGCCGTACATCGGTGGAGGTATTGCAACGGAGCGCATCCGCACCTCGTCATCATCGCGGCTGGAGTGCAGCACATCGTCGAATCCGATATCTTCGATCTTCGACACCGCGCAGATATCTCCCGGTACCGCTGCCGGTATTTCTTCGAGGTCCTTGCCCTGAACTCGGTACAGATGCGCCAGCTTCACGCCCTTGCGCTGACTGCCGATATACACTTGGGCACCTGTTCCCAGATCACCCTGGTGCACTCGGAATGTTGCGAGCCGTCCGACATAAGGGTCCACGTTGATTTTGAAGGCGTGGCCGATGAAGTTCGCACCCGTCTTCGCGGGATCCACTTCGAATGACTTGTCCTCATCGTCTTCGTAATAGAACTCAGGTGGATTTCCCTCTAACGGGCTGGGCATGAGCTGAGAAAAGACGCGTAAAAGCTGATTCAGCCCGGCGCCAGTCTCTGCGGAGACGAAGCAGATCGGAATCAGGTGCCCTCTCCGAAGGGCCCGTTCAAATGGATCGTGGAGCTGGTCGATGGAGATATCCGCTCCCTGTTCCAGGTAGAGTTCCATGAGGTCGTCGTCGAGCTCGACTACCTGATCGATCATCTCAGTATGCGCCGCCTCGACCGAAGCAAAGTCCGGCGTCGCATCGGAAGGCTCGAAGAAACAATCCGCAACGGTTTTTCCATTGTCAGCCGGCAGATTCAACGGTAGACAGTGCTTTCCGAAAGTATCCCTGATCTCGCGCAGAACGGCGTGTAGATTGAGGTCGTCCATGTCGATCTGGTTAACGATGATCAGTCGGCAGAGGTTTCGCTCGGCGGTGAAATCCATCATTCGCTGCGTGACGAGTTCGACCCCCGCTTCCCCGCTGACCACAATGGCGGCGGTTTCGACGGCGGGGAGCACTCCCAATGCTCGCCCCATGAAATCGGGATAGCCTGGCGTGTCTATCAGGTTGATGTGGCGGTCGTCGTGGTCCAGGTGACACATGGCTGTGTCGAGAGAGTGATGTAGTCGCTTTTCCTGATCCGTGAAATCGCAGACCGTCGTGCCCTTTTGCACCGAGCCCGCGGAGGGTATCGCGCTCGCCTTTTGCAGCAAGGCCTCAATTAGGGTGGTTTTCCCTGATCCCGCGTGTCCGACTACAGCAATGTTACGGATCTGTTCGGTCTTATAAGATTCAGCCACAAGCCCCCCTTGAAGTTCTTCTTTCTTGTGTTAGTTCTTTTTTCTTGTGTTATTTAAAGAGGGCGCCCTGAGCCCCCCTATATCCTAGCCTCAAACCCCGCCCCTTTGGTAAGTTAGCCTTGTCGGCCGGTTGAGGTAGCCAACAGGCCGACGGGAGTGGCAGACTGATCACCAGTAACTATGTCGCCGCTTCTCGCTGCTCCTGAATCCTGATGGAAATCGCCCCGGCGCTGTCGTCCTGCTCAGTCTTCTTGCCAAAGGCACGCCCGAGGTAGACGCCCGCCAAGGCCCACACGGCGGCGATACCCGCACCGATACCCGCCATTGCCCCAACTCCGAAGCCAATGCCGTCGGTTAGACCCGCGAACGCAATGCTGCTGGCCGCGTCGCCACCACGATAGACCGCCACGTCTATAACCGGCTTAGATTTGAAGCGAGTTTCTCGGTCCACACCGGTGAATAACATTTCCCGCGCCGGACGAGTGATGCCATAGTTACCCGCTTGTCTTGCGACTTGCAGTGCTAGTAGCACCGTCAGAATCGGCGCAAACGCGAGGATTATTAGACCAGCACAAATAAACACGGGAACCAGTGCGAGGGTTGCGGGCATGCCGAGCTTGGTGACTAATCTGCTCGTCGCGAATAACCCCAAGCCGAAGGTCAGTATGTTAACCACGGCAGCTAAACTGGAGAGTATCGTGGTACGTTCCTCGCGAGTGAATTCACGCAATAGGTTGGTTTGTTCAAAATACACAAACGAGCTTATCGTCGTGTAAAGCAGTATAAAAGCACCAATTGCCAGGAGATACGGATTTGTGAAAAAGCTCTTAAAGCCTGCGAACGGATTACCACCGATCTTTGCCGCGCTAAGGTCGGCTTGCACATTTTCATTATGTAGATCAACACTTTTCAAGCGCTGCAGATAGAAGATTATGGGAATCGGTATTAGCAGCATGGCGGACGCCATCAGCATGAGGTTGTCTGTTCCGATATCGCTCGCGATCTGGCTCGCGACTAACGGGCCTACGGCAGCACCGGCGCTGGCACCGGCCGCGATAAATGCAAAAACGCGTCGCGATTGCTCCTTACTGAAGAGATCTGCCATGAAGCTCCAGAAGACCGAAAGGTGCATAAGGCTGAATAGCGTGACCCAGAGATAGAAGGCCTTGTCGAGTAGCACACGATCGTCAATAGCGCTGGAGCCGAGATAAAAACCGACAAATGTCACCGCGAAAAACACGTAGACGCTGGGGACCAGAAACTTGAATCGCACGCGCGAGCAAGCGAAACCATATAGCGCGACGACCGCGGTGCTCAAAACAAGCTGAATATTCCAGAGTACGCTGATCTCAGTATTCGACCAGTCGCTGGCCATGGCGTCCCGGACCGGCCGGAGAATGTAATAGGCAGCCATCAGGATGAAAACGAAAGAGAATGAAAGCGCGACGGTCCTCGCTTCGCTGGCCTCGATAAGGGTTGCAGACTTCAGAATCTGCGGTGATCGGAGAATCAGAATCATTGCACTTAACGCGGCGGCGAGCCCGAATAGTGAGGGATTCGCGATGTCAAAGAGATCCACGACGGGTACGCCCTGCAGTAGTGGTAGGATTTTTGAGATGAAATAGCCGGCAATGACTGCAAAGCACGCGGTCTTTATCCAGTCCGCTCTTTTATTTTGGGGATGCCCTGTTGCCATAGCGTGCTCCCGTGCACATTGGGGTCTCGTAACGTCGACTATCCTACAAATGGTGAGTCGCCGCACAGTCAGTCAACGCCTCGTCACCTCGTGCATGCGACTACAGCACACCCCTGACGCTGCCGTCCGCGGCAACGTGATGGCTGAGCCTTGAGCCCGCGTTAAGCGTTCAGATCCGGGATCCGGTCGCTCTCGAGCTGGGTGATCATGTCTTTGATCATGAGCTTGCGCTTTTTGAGGCGTCTCAACATGATCTGATCCACATGTGGGTCGTCACCCAACCGGGAGATAACCTGGTCTAGGTCTTGATGCTCGACACGCAACTCTTTGAGTCGCCCTACATTTTTGAAGGCGTCAGTTTCGATCTTCTCTGCCACTACTCGCTACGAACCGCCTGCAGCCATTCTCGCTCAGGGTCCCCAAATGCCAGGAATTGGGGGTTTAACAAGTCATCCTTAGTGTTATAACTCAGCGGCTGACCGGCCAAGTCCATCATACCTCCACCGGCGCTCTCGAGGATAGCCTGCGCCGCCGCTGTATCCCATTCAGAGGTGGGGCCGAGACGGGGGTAAATATCCGCCTGGCCGTCCGCCACGAGGCAGATTTTCAATGAGCTTCCGATGGACTTTAGTTCATGGGCACCTAACGCCTCCAGGAAGTTTGCGAGCGCTGCACTCGGATGGCTCCTGCTGCCCACGACCCTGAGAGGTCTTGAATGTACCTTGGAGACCCGAATCGGTACGCTGAGCCCGTCGGTGCCACGTCGCCAGGCCCCCAAACCCAACGCCCCGCGGTATGCGATGTTGAGAGCGGGTGCCCCCACTACACCGAGTACCGCGCGGTTGTGCTCGACGAGTGCGATGTTGACGGTGAATTCGTCGTTGCGCTTAACGAACTCCTTTGTGCCATCCAGCGGATCGACCAGCCAATAGCATTGCCAGTCGCATCGGGTCTCGATCTCTTCGGAACTAGACTCCTCGGATAGCACTGGCAAATCGGGTGTTAAGGAGGTCAACCTATCTCGTATGATTCGGTGTGAAGCCCGATCGGCCTCTGTCAGCGGTGATTTGTCGTCCTTGAACTCGACGGCGAAATCGCCTTCATACACTGCCATGATAGCGTCGCCCGCAGTGTCGGCGATCTCCGTTAGTTCCTCGAGCAGCTTCCGCTGAATATGCGGTTCCATGCTTTCTCGGCCTCCCTGTTTCAGTATCATAACCAGCTATGCCGGCGCCTCATACAAGGACACAGGCTTCGCCACCATCGATGATTTCCTGGGAGCGGATCGATACGGTGTTGGTTGACATGGACGGAACGCTGTTAGATTTGGCGTTCGATAATTTCTTCTGGCTGGAGTTGGTCCCCTCTCATCATGCAAAGCGGCACGGGTTAAGTGAGGATCGTGCGCGCGAGGAGTTGCTGGCGCGCTACAAAGCCCTGGAGGGGAGGCTTGCCTGGTACTGTATCGATCACTGGAGCCAGGACCTGGACATAGACATACGGGTTCTGAAGCGCGAGCATCGACATCGTATCCGCTTTCTTCCTGGGGCAACGGATTTCCTGGCTTCCGTGCGGGGAAGGCGTAAGCGGCTGCTACTGGTAACCAACGCTCACCCGGATACGCTTGCCATAAAGATTGAGCAGACGGGGTTGGATCAGCATGTAGATGACGTGTTCTCATCCCACGAGTTCGATGCTCCTAAAGAGACGCACGAGTTCTGGGATCGGTTTCACGCGAGGGAGGGATTCGATCCACCCCGAACACTGCTGATAGAGGATAGCGTCGCCGTGCTTAAAGCGGCTAGCGATTTCGGGTTAGGCTCGATGGTGGCCATCAGATGTCCCGATTCCAGGCATCCGCCCAGGACGATAGAGCAATTTCCAGCTGTCGATGGCGTGCACGAATTGATGGGGGGCTGACAAAAGCAATGGTCTAGCGCGCCTTCTCGAGCCTTTTACGTTAACGACGGCTCCTCTTCCTGCCTCCGCTCGACGAAGAGCGAGGTTTTTCCGAACGCGCTGACCTTGGTCGCCGAGGTGGAGTTTTTATCGGCACGAGGGCCCCATGGTCTATCTGTTCTACGGGGATCTTCCGTCCTATGAACTGTTCGATATCTGGTAACGATATGGCGTAGTTTTCGCAGCCGAAACTGATGGCGTCCCCTGACGCACCGACTCTGGCCGTACGACCGATGCGATGTACGTAATCCTCGGGATCCTGAGGTAGGTCGTAATTGAACACGTGGCTCACGTCGGGAACGTGGAGCCCACGTGAAGCGACGTCCGTTCCGATCAGGACCGGGAGATCGCCAGATAGGAAATCCTTGAACATTCTGAGCCGCTTTCTCTGCGGCACATCGCCGGAGATTGCCTGCGCGTGAATGCCGTTGAATTCGAGAAAGTTCTGTAACCTGTCCGCTTCACGGCGCGTGTTGACAAAGACCATTGTTCGCCGCACATCCATCTGGCTAAGGAGTGTGATCAATAAAGGAATCTTTTCTTGGTTCGATGGGAAGTAGATGCTCTGGCGCACTCGGTCGACCGTAATCTTGTCAGGCTCGATCCGTATGAGTTCGGGTTCGTTCATGTGCTCATAAGCGAGCTCCAGCACCCGGTGCGAGAGCGTTGCCGAGTATAGGAGGTTGAGCCTCCGCTCTCTTTCCGGCAAGCGTCGCAACACGAAGCGAATGTCCTTGATGAAGCCCAGATCGAACATACGGTCCGCCTCATCAAGGACCAACACCTGAGTACGGCGGAAGGAAAAGACCCCTTGCTTGAAGTAGTCGATGGTTCGCCCCGGCGTGCCGATCAAGACGTCGACCCCCGCCGCTAACTCGTTTCTCTGCTTCTCGTAGTCAGTACCCCCGAAGGAGAGTCCGAGCTTGAAAGGCAGGTGTCGTCCGAGCTGAACCGCGTCCGCGTGGATTTGCACCGCGAGCTCCCTAGTAGGAGCGAGGATGAGCGCCCTCGGTCCGGGGTCCCGAGCCCGAATCGGCTCTGAGCTGATGAGTTGATAAAATAAGGCCACGAGATACGCAGCGGTCTTGCCCGTTCCGGTTTGAGCCTGCCCGGCCACATCACGGCCGGCCAGAGCTAGCGGCAGGCTGCTTGCCTGGATGGGGGTGCAATGATGGAATCCCGCGTCAGCTATACCCTGAAAGAGCTCTTGAGGAAGCGATAGGGAGCTGAATTCGAGCTCGGTCAGGTGGTCTTCCGGCTCCGGCGAGGTGGTAGATTCACTCGTAAAAACTTGCAAATTACGTTCTCAACGGTTAAAAACAGCGATAACTAGGCGAGAGAACTCGCCTCCTCAGATACCCACTGTATTCCCGCAAGTGTCGTAAGGAAGCGATAAGCAGCAACATTATTGTGCCTGACCGGGCACCCGCCGTCACTTCAGCTCAGCCCATGGCTCTTATGGACGGACCCGTCCGGCGCACTTTTTCGAGAGGAGACGAATGAGGATCGGAGGATCTAGTAGGTGAGCGATCATATTCTGCACACGACTGACAGCCAGTTCGAAGAGGACGTCGTTAAGTCCGACCGTCCGGTGCTTTTGGACTTCTGGGCAGAATGGTGTGGGCCTTGCAAGGTGATTGCACCGATCCTGGACGCGATCGCGGACGAATACAGAGGTCGTTTAAAGGTGGTAAAAATCAACATCGACGAGAATCCGCAGACTCCGCACAGGTACAGCGTCCGCAGCATACCGACGTTGCTCCTGTTGAAGAGTGGTTCTGTCGAGGGGCAACAGGTAGGCGCGATCGCTAAAGGGATGTTGATTTCCTTCATAGACAAACATATTGATTCACAGGCGTAGTTTTTTTTCATATTGGTAGGCTAATCGTGAGGGGATACTTGGGTAATTCAGCAAGAGCTCGGTCGAAAACCGGCCAGAGGCAGCCGCGAGACGGCAACGGAAAAAAGAGAACTTCTCGCAGGAGGAACCGCGAAGAGTTTCCCGATAACGAGGATCTAAGCGTCATCCCGGCTGCGGAACTCGAACTGACTAAAAGTGCCATGAATCTGGCGGAGCTAAAGACTCGTCCGGCTTCAGAGCTCGTCGATCTTGGACAGTCCATGGGACTGGAAAGCCTGGCACGCTCCCGTAAGCAGGACATCATCTTCTCGATCCTCAAGGCGCACGCTCAGCAAGGCGAGAACATTTTCGGTGAGGGCACCCTGGAGATCCTACAAGACGGCTTCGGCTTTTTGCGCTCGGCCGACAGCTCGTACCTGGCGGGGCCCGATGATATCTATGTTTCACCGAGCCAGATCCGACGATTCAACCTGAGAACCGGGGATACGGTTTCCGGCCTGATTCGCCCACCCAAGGACGGGGAGCGATATTTCGCCATGCTCAAGGTGGGCGAAATAAACCATGACGGGCCCGAAGACGCGAAGAATAAGGTCCTCTTTGAGAATCTGACACCGCTCTTCCCGACCCAACGATTGAAGCTCGAGCAGGGAAACGGTAGCACGGAAGACCTGACGGCCCGGATTATCGATATGGTCGCCCCCATCGGCAAAGGGCAGCGTGGACTGATCGTTTCTCCGCCCAAGGCCGGAAAGACGATGTTGCTGCAGAACATAGCAGCCTCTATCGTCGCTAACCAACCGGAGTGCGACCTCATCGTGCTGCTAATAGATGAGCGCCCCGAAGAAGTCACCGAGATGGAGCGGACCGTTAGGGGAGAGGTTGTCTCTAGCACCTTCGATGAGCCTGCGACCAGGCACGTTCAGGTCGCGGAGATGGTCATCGAGAAGGCCAAGCGGCTTACAGAGCACAAGCGTGATGTCGTGATTCTGCTGGACTCGATCACTAGATTGGCGCGAGCCTACAATACGGTTGTACCGTCCTCCGGCAAGGTTTTGACGGGCGGCGTCGATGCTAATGCCCTGCAGAGGCCGAAGCGGTTTTTCGGTGCGGCTAGAAACATCGAGGAGGGTGGTAGTCTCTCCATTATCGCGACCGCGCTGGTCGACACGGGTTCGAAGATGGACGAGGTCATCTACGAGGAGTTCAAGGGAACCGGTAATTGGGAGACCCATCTGGATCGCCGGGTTTCCGAGAAGAGGGTTTTCCCGTCAATCAATATAAACCGCTCGGGGACAAGGAAAGAGGAACTCTTAACCGAGCCTGATGAGTTGCAGAAGATTTGGGTGCTGAGAAAGGTCTTGCACCCGATGGACGAATTGGCGGCTATAGAGTTCCTGTTGGGCAAACTACAGGACACC
>Ga0310121_10005170_pt1 | contig 11305 bp, 7 predicted proteins | sample CB27_Tmax_986_MG_FD_203504 | JGI IMG/M metagenome (GOLD analysis project Ga0310121, IMG submission 203504) | Marine microbial communities from Western Arctic Ocean, Canada - CB27_Tmax_986 | ecosystem: Environmental > Aquatic > Marine > Oceanic | place: Canada: Western Arctic Ocean | collected...
CAGCGATATTCTTGAGAAGGTGAAGCGGGGACGGAAGAAATTGAATAAAACCCAGTCTGCTTGACGGACTACACTAGCAACTCCCGCCTTTCACGCCGATGTTCTTGCTCCTGAGCAGCGCCGCCCTTTCCTTGCTCGCCGTGATCGCGGTCTGGCTGGCGGGTCGCCGCGATCCGGCCCGCTCGCCCGGGCTGACCCTCGGGAGCCTCCTCACCCTGCTGGCTCTTCCCTTTCTCGCACTGCTTCCCAAGTTCACGGTCGAACTTCCCGCCGCAGCGAACAACGCGATGGGCGCCACCGTGTCCGCCTTCTCCTGGCTCGCCATGGTGTGGCTGCTTGGCTGCGGATTTTTCGCCCTGCGCCTCGTGGCGGATTTCAAGGCCCTGAACCGCTGGCGCCGCGTGGCCATCGATCATGACGACCCGGAGATCGACCTCGCTCTCGAAGCGTGCCGGCAGCGACTCGGCGTGGGCCGCCGGGTGCGTGTCCGCTTCCAGCCCGATGCGGTCTCGCCCTCCATCGCAGGTCTTTTCCGACCCGTCATCTACCTTCCCCCCACCAGCCGCCGCTGGAGCGAGGAGACCCTGCGGATGGTCCTCCTTCACGAGCTCGGCCACGTCGCCCGCCGCGATCTCCTCACTTCCCTTGCAGCCCGCTTCGCCTGTCTCGTCCACTGGTACAATCCTCTCGTTTGGTGGCTGCGCGGCCGCCTCATGGCGCAGTGCGAGTTCGCCTGTGACGCCAAGGTGATCGAAGTGGGCGCGGACCCCGCCATCTACGCCATGGCCTTGTGCGATGTGGCCGAAGCGAGCGCCCTCCCCGAGGCAGCCCTCCCGGCGGCCGCTCTGGCCATGGCGGGCCGCGCCTCCCTGCGCCAGCGCGTGGAACGGGTCATCCACCGGCAACGCCAGAGCGGATCGCTCCTTGTCAGCGCCGCCCTCCTTCTCACCGTCACCGCCTCCCTCGCCCTCTCGGTGGTGCGCCTCTCGCCCCCCGAGCTGGCTTCTTCCGGCTCGAGTGGAGACGCGCTCTACACTCCGGAGGAAATTCACTTGCGGATGACGGCGAATCCCTTTCCGGGGGACAAGTAGGCTTGAGATTCGGGGGTAGCTGGAAAGGCGTGTCCGTGTTCGGTGCTTCGTAGTCGCCTCGAGAACCGCCAGCGGGCGGCGAAAACTCGACGAACCAATTTCCAAATAAACTTCAATCCCCAGGCCCCAATTCCCAAGCGGGAACTTATCCGGGGGGAGGATCTGCGAACGGTTTGGAGTCTCATTGCGAACAACCAGTGGGCGGCGAAAATCTCACGGCCCAAGTTCCAAAAAACTTCAATTCCCAGGACCCAAATCGCAATGGGGAACCGTTCTTCGAGCCACATCTTTTGATCTCTGAGATTTGTTTCCTGAAGCTAATTTGGAAATTGGAGAGTCGAGTCTTCGCCGAATAGAACCAGTTCCGGATTCCCCGATGCGACGTCACCGCCAGCACCGCGAAAACTTCACTCTCCAAGTTCCAGATAAATCTCAAATCTCAGGCTGCAATCCTCAAGGGACGGCAGCGCCAGGGAATCCTTGAGATTTGAAAACTGGATCTGAAGTTTATTTGGAACTTGTGAGTTGAAACTTTCCCCCCAAGTGCTTCCCCCCTTCACACCATCACTCTCCGCAACGCCTTCACGCGCTCCACATCCACCGGATTTCCCAACCTTCCGTTCACTTTCAAGGAAGACGCCACGATCAAGCCCTCGGCGTGCTCCAACAACTCTTCGGCATTCTCCACCCCTGCTCCGCTTCCCACCAGCACCGGTGCTTCGGGACAAGCCCTCTTCACGCGGCGCAGATCCTCCGCGCTGGTGGCTTCCCCCGTCGCCACTCCCGACACGATCAAGGCGTTCGCCAATCCACGGTGAAAGGTGTCCCGGGCCGCTTCCTCGATGCCCAAATCCCCGATCGGCACCGCGTGCTTGACGAGAACGTCGGCCCAGATCTCGACCTCCGGGCAGAGCGCGGCGCGCTTGCGCAAGGTGGCGTAGGCCTCCCCCTGGATGATCCCCTGGTCGGCCTCCACCGCCCCGGTGTGCACGTTCACGCGCACGAACTCCCCGCCGCACCCCGCCGCGATTCCCAGGGCCGACGAGACGTCGTTGCGCAAGACGTTGAAGCCGATCGGCAATGCAACTCCCGCCTCGCGCACCGCGCGTGCCGCCACCGTCATCCCCGCCACCGTCTCGGACGCCACCGTGCCGCGCGTGAAGGGCAGGTCACCAAAATTTTCGAGCATCAGGGCGTCCGCCCCGCCGTCCTGGTAGCCCCGGGCATCCGCCACCGCGGCCTCGCACACCGCTTCCATCGAGCCACCGAAGCGCGGGGCCCCGGGGAGAGGCTTCAAGTGCACCACTCCGATGAGCTTTTTGGCCTGCCAGTTCACGCCTCCTCTTGCCACGCGATCCGGATTTCACGAATCCCATAATTCGAGATTCCCAAGTTCCGGCGCACCGTATACACGCCCCCCGCCGATGGTCATCCACACCACCTCCTTCCCCCGGGCCGGTCTGATCGGGAACCCATCCGATGGCTACCACGGCAAGACCATTTCGTTCATCGTTCGCAATTTTTCCGCCCACGTCACGCTTTGGGAGTCACCCGAACTGGAGATCCAACCCGCCCGCCGGGACGAGATGATCTTCAACAACCTCGCCGACCTGGTGGAGGACACCCGCACCTTCGGGTATTACGGCGGACTGCGCCTCCTCAAGGCATCCGTCAAAAGGTTTCACGACCACTGCCGCGACTCTGGTCTCGCGATGCACGACAAGAACTTCACAATCCGCTATCGCAGCGACATCCCGCCACACGTCGGCATGGCCGGGTCGAGCGCCATCATCACGGCCTGCTTTCGCGCCTTGATGAAGTTCTATGACGTGACCATCGCACCCGCCCTTCTCGCCAACCTCGTTCTCTCCGTGGAGAACGATGAGTTGCACATTCCGGCCGGCTTGCAGGATCGCGTCATTCAGGCCTACGAAGGGGTGGTCTACATGGACTTTGCCGAGGAACACTTCGCACGCCAGGGACACGGGCAGTACGAGCCACTTGATCCCGCCACCCTCCCCACCCTTTACATCGCCTACACCTCAAGGCTCTCGGAGGGCACCGAGGTCTTTCACAACGACATTCGCGGACGCTTCACCCGGGGCGAGAAGGAGGTCGTGGATGCCATGGCGGAGTGGGCCGATCTCACCCGGCAGTGCCGCGACCTCCTGGTGGCGGGAAAAGGATCCGATATCGGACCCCTCCTCGATCGCAACTTCGACCTGCGAAAATCCCTCTACCGGCTCTCCGAGGGCAACCTCGCCATGATCGAGGCCGCCCGCTCGGTGGGCGCCTCCGCCAAGTTCACCGGCTCCGGCGGCGCCATCGTGGGCCTCTACGATGGAGAGGGGATGTTCGCCGCCTTGCAAGAGAAACTCGGGGAGCAAGGCGTGGAGGTCATCAAACCCGTGATTGTTTAGCTTCAAGATTCAGGCTTGAAGTTGCCCATTGCTCGACAATGGATTTCTGACATCGCATTTTCCGACCTCCCCTCTTAACACTTTCCTCTTGGTTCTCGCCTCTCCCCTCCCCATGACCGTCACCAAAGCCGTCATCCCCGCCGCCGGCTTCGGCACCCGCTTCCTTCCGGCCACCAAGTCCCAGCCGAAGGAAATGCTGCCCATCGTCGACACCCCCACCATCCAGTACGTGGTGGAGGAATGCGTGCGCAGCGGAATACGCGAAATCCTGATGGTGATCGGCCGCGGCAAGCGCGCCATCGAGGAGCACTTCTATCGCGCCACCGAGCTCGAACTGGAACTCAAAGAAAAGGGCAAGACCAAGCTGCTGGAACAGATCCGCCGCATCTCCGACATGGCCGACATCCACTTCGTCTGGCAGAAGGAGCTCAACGGGCTTGGCTCCGCGGTCTCCTATGGCCGTGCCTTCGTCGGAAAGGAGCCCTTCGCCTTGCTCCTCGGAGACACCCTCCTCGGCAGCGACGATCCACAGCGACCCATCCTGCGGCAGATGCTCGACATCTTCGAAGATCGAAACGAATCCGTCATCGCTCTCGAGGAGGTCCCGCCCGACAAGGTCTCGCGTTACGGAATCGCGGGGGGCGGCAGCCACGGCAACGGCGTGATCGAGATCGACCAGCTCGTCGAGAAACCGGAGATCGGGGAGGCCCCTTCCAACCTCGCCATCGCCGGCCGCTACGTCTTCCGCTCCGAAATCTTCGATTACATTGCCGGGACCAAACCCGGAAAGAACGGTGAAATCCAACTCACCGACGCCATGGTCGCCATGCTGGCCGACCGGCCCATGTTCGGCCTCCGCTTCGCCGGCAAACGCTACGACATCGGGAACAAGCTCGATTTCATCAAGACCAACATCGAGTTCGGCCTGAAACGTGAAGACATCGGTGCGGAACTGAAGGACTACTTGAAGGGGATCGTGGAAGAGTTTTAGGGCAGGCCCCCGTTACGGCGAAGCGCGGCGAAGACGGACGCCGGGATCGACTTCAACCGGAAGATCCGTCCCATTCTCTCCGACAAGTGCTTTGCTTGCCACGGACCGGACAAGGAGAAACGCAAAGCCGACCACGGAGGAGGTGAGCGCCTTCCTCGACCACAAGTCGCCCGACGGATTCGAGAAAGTCATCGACCGCCTCCTCGCCTCGCCGCGCTATGGCGAGCACATGGCTCGCTACTGGCTCGACGCGGTGCGCTACGGCGACACCCACGGTCTGCACCTCGACAATTACGGCGAGTTTTATCCCTACCGCGACTGGGGGAAGGACAATTCGCCCTCCCGTTTTCGCGTCGGAGACCTCCCCTCACCCGGAAAGTGGACCCGCCTCCAGGTGAAAGCATCCGACGTCGGGCTGAATCCCGGCGCCAAGGTCAGCGGCTGGGCCTTCACCCAGTTCGACGGCACGGTGCGCTGGGACAAGGCCGGTCTCGTCTCGATGCAGGGCCAGAGCCTGCAGTTCGAATCGCTGCGCCAATGGATCGCCTTTCAGCGCTCGCTCGAGAAGCCCACCGTGCCCGACGACATAGCCGTCATCATCGCCAAGAGCGGGGACCAGGTCGGAGCGGAAGAGCGCCAGCGTGCCACCAACTATTTCGTCGAGCACGTCTACGCCGAGACCCGCGCGCAGTTTGCAGCCCTGCACCGGAAGATCGCCGCTCCCAACTTCACACCCGCTCCCGGCCTCCCCTCCCTCCCCCACTTCGCGCCCAAGGCCCAGCGCGCCATCACCTACTTCTTCAACGCCACCCTCCTCCACCTCCTCGGGATCAACCACCGCAAGTTCACCTTCAAACACCAGGGCCTCGATCAGCGTCTCACCGGCGTGGAGCCCGCCCCGGTGATGAAGGACATCCTGTTGTAGCGCGGATGCTCCGGGGTTGAACCGGGCGAACTTTGGTGTCCGCGAGCTTGCACTTCGCCGCGGGTGGCGGGAGGATGGGTCGCTTGAAATGAAGGATGAATCCGGAGCGATAAAACTGCCGATACTTGTCGTTGCAGTCGCACTTGGTGCGAGCGATTTGCCGGCGGAACGCGTCGTGCTCGAACATTCGGGTGCGACCGACCCGCTGACCGAGGGCTTTTCGCGAGGACAGGCCGGTGCCGCGGTCACCGGGGACATGGGTCTCGAGGCCTGGAACATCCAGGGACCGGTGGGGAGCTTTCCCCGCTACGATGCCAATCTCGCTGCCGGAGATGTGGCGGAGATGGAAGCGACCGGGTTCCGGGTCACCGCGACCCTTCGCAACCTCCTCGCTCCGGATGACGCCGCCGATCTCGGAAACATTGTCGAGGTCTCCCTCACTTCGGTTGGGCAGTTCACCCTCCTCTTCGGCGCGGATGCCTCCGGTAACCCCGTCCTTCTCAAAGGCGATTTGTGTTGCCTCGGCGGAACTCCGATCGCACTCGATCCCTCCGTCACGGGCGCCGGCTACCACACCTTCCAGATGCTCTACAACCCGAACGTCTCCGCAACGCAGGTGGAGTTGCTGGTGGACGGCATCTCGCACGGCATGCTTTCGCCGGCCACAAGCAACTTCGGGAATCGCTTCACCTGGGGGGCCAGCGATTCGGGTGGGACATGGAACTCCAACTGGAACGTGGTGCGCCTGGAGACCGAGATCTTGCCACCTCCTTCCACGCCGCTCCTGGTGGGTCGTCACGTGGGCCGCAATGATCCGCGCACCGAGGGCTGGAGCGGAGGCAATGGCGGCGGCACTCCCGTCACCGACGCATTGGGAGAGGACGCCTGGAACATGCAACATACCGGATTGTTCAACCGCTACGACCGGACCATTCCGGACAACCAGGTCGCCGCGATGGCAACCGAGGGCTGGCGTTGGGATCGTCCCCATTGGCGAGCCCCACCCTCTACCAAGCCGACCTCTGCTGCCTCGGCGGTACCGAGATCCCCTTGGATCCCGCGGTCACCGGAGCCGGCTATCATCTCTATGAAATGGTCTACGACCCGGCGGTTTCGCCGACCGAGGTGGAGGTCCTGGTCGACGGGATCTCCCATGGATTGATCGGCCCCGCGGCGAACAATTTCGGCAATCGGTTCAACTTTGGAACGGCGAACGGCGGCGCGAGTGTGAACGCGAACTGGAACCTGGTGGAATTGACGATCGGGACCGATCCCCCGTCGGTGGAGCTTCGCCACATTGAGCACTTGGGAGTGGGACGATTCAGGATCGAAATTGAGGGCCCTCCCGAGGCGGTGCTGCGACTCGAGCGCTCCTTCGACCCAAAATCGGGATTCGACTTCCGTTCCTTCGTCACCACCGATGCCTTTGGACAGGCTGCGGTCCAGGACCGGGTGCCGATCGATGCAGGTGGAGACCTCTTTTCCGATCACGCCTTGTGGCGGGTAGTGGCGCCGTAGTCCGGCCGGCGCCACTCCACCTCCGCGGCCTGCCGAAGCGGCGAGAAACAATGCTCGCCCCCCTTTATAGGCTAAATCGTCGGTCCGTCCGGGAGTTTCGGGACGAGATCCAGCGCCAGGGAGCGGAAGTCGGGAATTCGGTGGAAGGTCACGAGATCCGCATCGTGCTGGTTCTGGGCCTCGCGTGAAGTCCGCGAGATGAAGAGGATGTCGTCACCATGGATCACCGCCGACGGGTACATGAAGGCCTGCAGCGGACTCGGCCACATCGCCGCGCAGCCGGCCTGGAACCAGTTCAGTGCATCCCGGCTGTAATAGAGCATCAGGATGCGGCGCTCGTTGCCGGGGCCCCCGTGGTAGCCGATCTTGAGCAATTTTTCGCGATCCGCGAAGAAGCCCTGTGAATCGGTTGGCATGTTCGACAACATCCAGAACAGCTTTCCGGTCTCGTCGTACATGATGAAGAATTTGTTCTGGGCTCCGGGCAGGGCCGCGAATTGGGTGAATTCGAGTTTCAGGTCGCGGCCGTCATCGGTCAGATCGCAGATTCCGCAAATGCTGGCGGTCGCATATTCATCGATCACGCAGCGCAGGAGCAGCCGCAGACGCCCGTTGACGTTGACCACGTTTGGTTCGAGCCACAGGTCGCCGCCCCACTGCACCGGCCAGGTTCCTTTTCCCGGCGGGTAGAGGTCGCTGCGAAGCAGACCAGGCTCTCCTCGTCACCGCCCTCCGATCCATCCCGTCACGGACGACGTGTCGTTCAACAGGACCAGGCCATCGAAATGCCGAATGCTGCGGTCCTGGTCGTGGTGGCCGGGCAGGAACGGTTCGATCTGCCCCGGGAGGACGGACTCGGTCTGCTGTCCGGTCCGAAGGTCGAACCGGAAGACGGCCTGCCCCTTCTCGCCCTGGGGGACGATCTTGAGCAGGTTGTCCGCCCCTTCACGAAGAACCAAACCTTCCTGGTTGTATATGAGCTTGCTGTCGCTGGGAGCGATGATGAACCGCTTTTGCGCCAGGTCGACGACCACGACCCCTTTCCGGCCCAACACCAGGCGGTTGTCCTCGAACTCGACATAGCTCGTGTCGAACTGGTCGACCGCCCCTAACTCGAAAAGATAGGCGGGGTCGTCGAATCGGCGGACGACCAGCTGCTTGCCGGCGGTCGTGATGAAGTAAGGTTCCTGCATGTACAGGATGGGCGCATTTTGCTGCACCAGCAGGGCCTCTTTGCCGTCCAGCGGATAGCGAAAGATGCTCAGGGGCTGCTTCGGGCTGGCCCGACTCTCGAACACGACGGACTTCGCGGAAGCGAAGGCTTGGTCCACCCGAGTCCGGTTGACGAGGAAACCCTTGGCGACGGGGGCGCCCCAGTTCTGGCCGTCCTGGCTGACGAACATCTCATACTCCCTGATCATGCCGTTGTTGTTGACGATGACACCCGGAAGATAGCGGATTCCCGTGACGGTCTGCGCTGCGCCCATGTCGACCGTGACCGAGTGCGGATGCGGGGGAATCGAGCCAATCCATTGCGAATGCCACCACGTCACGGGGTCACCATCGATGATGCACTGCGGCCTGGTGTCGTACCTGGCCTTCGTCTCTGAATTGGAGGCCGTCACCGACCAGCCGCGGCGCGACATGTTGTTGCCATCTTCTCCGGCCACCTGCAGTTCGGCGATGGAGGCCCACTCCCGCCCGTTCACTTCGGACAGGGCCACGAGCCGCAGGTAGCGGGCTCGCACGGGATCGATGGTCACTTCGTAGTAGCCGCCCTTGATGGGCGTGGCATTCTTTGCATCGACGGACGTCTTGGCAGCGATCGGGTTTTCACTTGCGGTGTGGCCGCTCTGGGGGTCAACCACCAAGTGGTGTGCGGCGCGCAGTCGCGACACATGAAAGATGTGCAACCGCTGCCCGTCCCAGGAAAGCCTCATCTGAAAACCGTTGCCCAAATATCGTTCCCAAGCCCTTCGTCCCGTGGCGAGGTCCACGGCTACGATGCGGCCGGTGGCATCGTGAAAAACCTGGGTGGAGCCGCAATTCAGGGACGCCTGGACCGGGGTGTCGATCACACGCTCCCACAAGGTCCGGCCGCTCGTCGCGTCGAGCGCAGCGACCCGGTTTTCCAGCCCGGCTGCGCCGCCGGCGGAGTAATTGACCACGAGCATGGTCGTGCCGATGAGGTGAATCTTGGGGTCGTTGCCTGCGATAAAGCGTTGCCACCGGATCCGACCCCGGGCCGAGAGATCAATGTGCTCGAGGATTCCCCCGGAAACCAGGTAGGCGGTGCCGCGCATTTCCGAGCCTTTGGGCGGCATTGTGATCTTGGCGTTCACGCGAGGCAGGGTCCAGGCGCGCACCAGCGGCAGATGCAGGGGAACCGGCCCCTCGGGAATGGAGGGATTGACCGGCCGGCCGACTTGCGGTCCGGAGTATTTGCCCGGCTTGTCCGTCACGACGTAGAGATCGCGGCCATGGATCGTGAAATTCAGCGGTTTTTCATCCTGCAGTCCCCAGGGGCGGACTTCCTCGGCGCGCCCCGTCTTTGCGTCGAGGCGGATCAGACCGTCGAGCCGGGCAATGCAAACCGACGATCCCATCAAACTAGCGCGGCCCAGCAGGGGTCCTTGGTTGGGCCGGTACCAACGCGCTTCGCCCGTGTCCAGGTCCAGCCCGGCCATGATCGACTGCCCCCGAACGATCAACATATTCTCCACCACCCCTACGAGCTGGACACCCAGCACCATCGTGTTTTCCCAGAGGAGGCGCCCCGTGAGTTGGTCCAGGGCAAAGACCCGGCTCGCATCCCTGGGCATGCAGATCACCTTGTTGCCCGCAATGACGGGCGGCGAGCCATGGTTCAGGACATTCCGGCTCTCGACGGCAACCGGGCGGTAGTTGTAGACCCAATCGGTCCGCCCGTCGCGCATGTCCGACCTTGCCACGATGCCGCAATTGGAGCTGCTGTAGACCGCTCCTTCGTGAATCGTGACGCGGTTTCCGTAGATGGCCGAGGCAGGAAGCGCTTGCTCGAGACTTGAGGTGAGGTCGGAGTCGTGGCCCCCCATCGCGATCGTGTATTGCCAGGCGGGTTCGCGACGCTCCGGATCGAAACACACCAGGTCCAGCCGGCGTCCCCGTCCCTGGTTCACGTCGTTCAGAGAACTCCACTGCAAGTAATACAGCAACCCGTCGGCCGGAACGGGATCTCCCAGGGGAACCCGGCGCTTCTGAGGCCCGGATATCGTGCGCTCGTCGCTCCAGAGCAGTTCGCCTGTTGCGCGATCGACGCCCAGGATGCCGCGGGGCGGCTGCGAGCTGTGTCCCCAGCGCGCAAAAATCAGGCCCTTGTCAACCTGGGGTTGAAAGTACCCCGGATGATTCTCTTCACGCTTTCCCTCGCCCGCCAGAGGAGGCTGAAAATTGATCCAAACCGGCTGGGCGGGCTGCCGGGTGTTGTACATCGCCAAGAGGTCCCGGCCGCTGACCAGCAGGTCCTCGTCGACGACGGCGAGATCCACTTCGCTCGGCAAATTGCTCGACCAAGGCGAGACCGGCGGGATGGGCACCACATGCCGGACGAGGTCCTTCAGTCCCGAAACCGCCGGCGGCGCCGGTGTCTCCAAAGCGTTCTCGATGAGTTGTCGGCAGATTTCGTCCGCCTTGGTGGGTTTTCCCAACCACGAAAAAAGTCGATCCGGAGCGACCCCGCCGAGCAATTCGTCGATACTGCTGGGGTTCTCGATCTGCGCCTGCGCGGTCCAGACTCCGACCTGCGCCGCGTCGCGGGTTTTTGCATCCGCGGCATGGTCCAAGAGGTCCCGAAAACTCCGCAAGGCCGACTGGGCCCGTCCCGCGAACAACATGCGGTTGCCCAGATTGCGCAGCCCCTGTTGTGCCCCCGGCGCCCACGCGAACCGGCGCGCCATCGCGAGTATATCGGCATCCGAGGGGGCGGCCCCGAGATTCTCCAGGGCGAATCGTTGCGCCTGGAGTTCCCGCAGCGGTTCCAATTCCGCTCGGGTCTGACTCAGGAGGTGCAGGTCGAGGGCCCGGGCCGGATCGGTGAGGCCGCTCGAGTCTCTCCACGGCACAATCTGGTTGAGGTTGAGCGCTCTGGCGGCGAGCCGATCGATGACGTCGGGAATTCCCCGGGCCGGGCGGTTGACGACGACACCCCAGTCCCCGTCGGGATCGTCCGGCTCCATGAGAGGAAGCGGGCTGCCCTTGGGGGGCGGCTGAACTTCCTGTGGCAGGCTTCCTCCGTGTTGCTCCAGTTCCTTGGCAAACGCCACCCAACGCTCGCGGGTGGTTGGGTCGGGATGATCGAGGTCCATCTCGGCCCGCAAGTTCT
>Ga0310121_10005171_pt1 | contig 11301 bp, 7 predicted proteins | sample CB27_Tmax_986_MG_FD_203504 | JGI IMG/M metagenome (GOLD analysis project Ga0310121, IMG submission 203504) | Marine microbial communities from Western Arctic Ocean, Canada - CB27_Tmax_986 | ecosystem: Environmental > Aquatic > Marine > Oceanic | place: Canada: Western Arctic Ocean | collected...
ACCCAGTTTCGTCAGGCAAGCGGTAGCAGCGGCCACTGGAACCGGATGGCAGTTGTAGGTGCCCGCGATGAGAACGCGGCGGGCAGGATCTTCGGACAGTGCCAAGTCGAGAAACTCCTGCTTGCCCGCAAGTGCGGCAATCGGGTACCCGTTTGCGAACGCCTTTCCAAAGGTTGAAAGATCGGGACAAACCTTGGACACACCCTGGTAGCCCCCGATGCTCGCACGAAAGCCGGTTTTCACTTCGTCGAAGACCAACACAAAACCGTACCGGTCGGCGAGCGATCGCAGGCCCTCGAGATATCCGAGCTTCGGTTTTACCACGCCGACATTCTGAAGCGCCGGCTCGGCAATCATCACCGCGATGTCGTATTTTTTCGCAACAAATTCGACGGCTTCCAGATCGTTGAATTCAACGGGATGCATCAAAGCCAACTCCGACGCAGGCGTCCCCGCGGTAATCGGCACCACCGGGTACTCTCCCCCGATCATCTGTTTTCCGCCGAGCGCATCGATCGGCGTCATGACGTTGGCAGCCACCGCGTTGTGATGGCCATTATAACTTCCTTGAACCAGCAGGATGTGGTCACGACCCGTCGCCGCGCGCGCCACGCGAATGGCATGCGCGGTCGCCTCTGAACCGGTATTGAAAAACTGAACCTTGTCAGCGCCGGGCAGGCAGGCGAGGAAGAGTTCAGCGAGAGCGCCTTCGTCCTCGGTGGGACCGGTTCCAAAATTGGACCGCCCTGCCGCCATCGCCTCGGAAACCGCCTCGTTCACCTCCGGATCGTTGTGGCCAAGGATGTACGGTGCGAACCCGGCGTGGTAGTCGATGTATTCGTTTCCATCCACATCCCACATCCGGGACCCCTGCGCCCGGCAAAAAGCAATACAGGGATCCGCCTTCCGGTTGACAGAAGCGAGGCCGCCGGGAATCAGGCGGCTGTTACGCTCGAGAATCTCTTCCGAGCGGGGAAAGGTCTTTGTCGTCATTTCGTTGCCTCGTTTGTAGATTGCCTCGATCAAGAATAAACCAAGTCACCCCCGCGGCGAAGCCGCAAAAATCCGGAGCGCGGACACTACGGAACGGTGACCTGTAAAAGTTCGCAAGATTCCTCGGGACGCAGTGTAAACCGCTCAATCCCGGCCGGCACCAGACAACTGTCCCCCGCTTTCAAGGTCACCGCGTGCTCGCCGGTCTCCAAAATGACATCCCCCTGCGCACAGAAAAAGGCCTGGAAGGTTTCCGGCGTACCATCCGTCTCCAGCGCCCCGCGAACAGTCCACTTCTCCACTCGAAAGTACGAAGAACCGCAAACCAGTATTTTTTGAACCTGATTCGTTTCCAGGAGAGGCTGGCGCGGAACCCTGGCGTTTCCGTCATCCTGCCACCGGATCACTTCGAACGCCTTTTCGATATGAAGCTGCCTTGGCAAGCCGTCTGCATCGACGCGGTCCCAATCGTAGAGGCGGTAGGTTGTGTTGGAGTTCTGCTGCACCTCAAAAATCAAGCACCCGATCCCGAGCCCATGCACCCGGCCTCCCGGAATGAAAAATGCGTCGGATGGCTTTGCTGCAACCCAGGTCAGAAGTGTTTCCAGCTCACCCGCATCGATCGCCTGCCTGCATCGAGCCGCATCGGTCCCCGGTTGAAGCCCCATGATCAAGGAGGCATCGGAAACCGCATCCAGCACGTACCACATTTCCGTCTTCGGCTCGCCCCCGTACTTCGCCGCGCCCGGGTTGTCCGGATGAACCTGAACGCTCAATACCTGCGCCGCATCGATAATCTTGAGGAGAAGGGGGAACGGCCGGGTCCCTGCGCGTGTGCCCTGTAGCGCCGCACCGTAGTGGCTCACCAGGTCCGCCAGCGTCTTCCCGGCAAGCGAACCGTTCGACACCACGCTCATGCCGTCGGGATGGGCGGAGATCTCCCATGACTCGGCGCAAATCTCCGGCGTACCAGTCCTGCCGTACGACTGCGCAATCCGGTTTCCTCCCCACAGGTAATCCTTATAGACCGGTTCGAACAGGAGGGGATACAGGAGCTCGGTTTTCATGAACGAATATTGATTGAATCGAGACACTTTAGAAATCAAAATTCCTCCTTTGACGGAATACAGCCCACCCCCGTAGTCTCGGAGGATGGCTGCGGACCGAAAAATCGTCTATCTCGTCGGTGACGGCATGGGCGACTATGCGTTGGACGAGTTGGGCGGGAAAACCCCGCTGCAGGCCGCGGCAATTCCCAACATGCGCGCGATCGCCGCGGCAGGGACCGTGCGGATGATCCGAACTGCACCGGAGGGCATGTTTCCCGGCAGCGACGTGTGTACTCTTGCCTTATTGGGTTACAATCCGACCGAAAATTATACGGGCCGGGCACCGATCGAAGCGGCAGGCGCCGGAATTCCATTGCAGCCGACAGAGGTCACTTTCCGGTGCAACCTCGTCACGATTTCCGATGGGATCATGCTGGACCACTCGGCGGGACACGTCAGCAGCGAGGAAGCAAAGATTCTTATCGATGCGCTCCGCGCCGAAATCGAACGGGACGGCCTCAAGCTTCATCATGGCGTCAGTTACCGGCATCTGCTTGTGTGGGACAATGGACCGGCGGACGTTGAAACCCAATTGCCGCACGAGATCCTGGGTCAACCCGCTGCCGATCACCTCCCCCGCGGCGAGCGGGCGGAAGAAATCAGGGCGATTATGGACAAGTCCCGCGATATTTTCGCGAACCATCCCGTAAACCTGGCACGGGTTGAAGACGGGAAAAACCCAGCCGCGCAGGTCTGGCTGTGGGGCCAGGGCCACTCGCTCACCCTGGAGCGATTTGCGACACGATACGGAAGATCAGGCGGAGTCATCACTGCCGTGGATCTCCTGCGGGGCCTGGCGAATCTCACGGAGTTGAATGTCATCGACGTGGAAGGCGCCACCGGTTGGGTAGACACCAATTACGAAGGCAAAGCGCAGGCCGCGCTCGATTGCCTGCGTGAAGACTCCTTCGTTTTTGTCCATGTCGAAGCGCCTGACGAATGCGGACACCAGGGCAATGCAAAACTGAAAACCGAAGCGATCGAAATGTTTGACGCCAGGATTGTCGAACCGATCTGGCGTACCATGGAACAGCGCGGCGACCCTTATCGCCTGATCGTGACCATGGACCACCGCACTCCCTGCGCATTGCGGGGGCACTCGGACGAGCCTGTGCCGATAGCGGTGCTGGACGGTCCTGTCGGGCTGGTCACGGACAAAGTACCATTTGACGAATCCTGTAACGGAGGCAAAGCAGAAATAATGGCGCACGAATGGATCCAGGAACTACTCCGCACATGACCGGCGCACGGAACCAAAACCGTGGCACGGATATCCGATCCGTGTAGCGAAGCCCGACCGGAACCCCGGCCAGATCTACTCCCAGGATCATGAAAAATTCGTTCCTGCATGAATAGTACGCAGTATACTATATAGTGTTTTCAAGAAGGAATCGTTTCCGTGTCATCCGAGAGTTCGGGGGGAAGAAAGCAGCCTGAATCACCTGAGAGGAGAGCACGAAGTGACGAAAATTCCACTCCGTAGTAACCCCGAGTTCCGCTGGAGAACGCAGAATCCTTGATGGCAGAATGATTTCCTTTAGGCTCCGTGGGGTTTTCTCCGATGTGGCTCTATGCCTTTTCATTGAACCCGCAACAAAACATACATTGCGGAGCCTTCGGAAGTCTTGGCGACTTCCGCTACATGGGAACCCCTTCCGATACCCGTGTGCTACGAAATCTCGGCTCGTTCGATGAGGGCCTTCCGTTGCCGGCGCGCATCCCAGCGCAGTTTTTCCTCGTCGATCGTAATCAACTCTCCATCCCGGTACACCACGCGGCCGTTGACCATCGTCAGTTGAACGTCGGCGGCGGTGTTGGAGTAGACGAGGTTGGTGGCGGGATTATCTGACGGAACGGCGTGCAGCGTGTCCTGATCGACGATGATCAGATTCGCTCGCTTCCCGACTTCCAGCGTCCCCATCTCGTCCTCCCAGCCCAGCGCCGTCGCTCCCATCCCGGTTGCCATTCGGACAATGTCTCTCGCGGGCAGCGTTTGGGGGCCCAGTCGCGGTTTCTGAATCAGCCCCGCTTCACGCATTTCCATCAGGGCATCCAGCCGGTTATTGCAAGGTGCGCCATCTGCCCCAATGCCCACCGTCAACCCCAGGTCCAGGTACTCCGGGATCGGGGCGACTCCGGATCCAAGCTTCAAGTTTGCCGAAGGGCAGTGGAGAATTCTTGTGTCGGACTGCTGAAGAATCTCCCGCTCGCGGCTTCGGGTGTGAACGCAATGCGCGAGTCCCACGTCCGGCCCGGTGAGTCCGACGGTTTCCAGATATTCGATGTTGGCGAGTCCGGTCTGCTGATACACCAACTCCACTTCTTCGACCTGCTCCGATGCATGCGTGTGGAGAACCAATCCATTCGCGCGCGCATAGTCGGAAGCCGCTTTCATGTTTTTCGCGGAGCAGCTCAATGCGAAACGGGGTGCGACTCCAAGGCGAAGAAGATCGTGATCCTTCCAGGTATCGAGCAGGCCGTCGCAAAACCGCAGGCTGTCGCGCAGGGAAACGCTGAGAGGATCATAGCCGGCCGTTTCGTCCATGAAACAATGGGAGATGATGCCCATCGCGCCGGTTTCGGCGATGGCATCGAAGGCTGCATCGGTATGGCGGACGGTTTCCATCGACTGGAATGCAGTGGTGCCACTCTTGAAAAACTCGGCCACCGAAAGGACCGCGGAGGCGCGAATCGACGCCTCGTCATGTCCCGCTTCCAGGGGCCAGATGAATCTTCGAAGCCACGGGAGCAGCGGAAGATCCTCGGCAATTCCGCGAAAAAGCGTCTGACAGAGGTGCACATGAACCTGGATCAGGCCCGGCATGATCAGCCGGCCCCGGGCATCAATGACCTCATCGGCCTCTTCTTCGAGGGCTAATCCGATCGCGGAAATGCGGCCATCCAGTACCAGGAGGCTGCCTCCGGGGACCGGATTTGCGTCCGAACTGGGCCAAATCAGCCCATTCTTGATAAGAAGCGATGTCTTCAAAGGAATTTCCAATAAATCCCCCCCTTGCGCCGGGGTACCTAGTCGCCGTATAGTTGGAGGGAGGGCACTGGTGGGGCAATTCATTTCGTGGTTCCCCCCCGCTGGAGAAGGTTCTTGCGCTTAGGGTGTTTACGTAGCCGGTCGATTAAGCTTTAATGGGCGGTTCCATGAAACGCATGAAATTGGATGGAAACGCGATGATACTGGCGCTCTGTATGGTGGTCCTGCCTTGGCACAGCACTGGCTGTGTCTCTCCCCAGTCCGGGGCGTCTGCAGAGGCCTACGCAGGGAATCGTGCCGATATACGCATTCTGGAGAAAGAAATTGCCACGCTGGAAGGAGACATTGAGCAATTGAATATGCAGATTGAGCAAATGTCTGCCCATCTGGAACGTTCACAGAGCACTGCCGCCCATTCCGGGAGCGCGCAGCTGGCCGAAGTGGAAAGGCAAACCAGAGATCTACAGGAGCGGATCGATAGATTGGACGCAGCGAGATCAACCGATCGGGAAGAGATCATCAATTCCATCACCGCGAGCGTTACGAAAATTCTCAGAAACCAGTCACCGCGGCCCGGGCTGCAAACGGCTACCGGCGCCGGATCAACTGGCGGATCCCAAACCGGTTATGAACACACCGTGGAGAGCGGCGAAACTCTTTCGGCAATTGCAAAAGCGTATGGCGTCAAAATGAAAACCATCAGCCAGGCAAACAACCTGTCCGACCCCAATAACCTGCGTTTGGGCCAGAAACTGTTTATCCCCGAATAACCCGCTACATCATATCCCGATTTCTATGTAACCATGAGCTGGTACTTGCAAAAAAATGACGGCGAGACCTACGGTCCCGTCGAGATGGACGAGTTGCAGCACTGGGCCGCCGAGGGCCGCATTGCTCCGCAGGACAAGCTTTCCCAGGACAACAAGCACTGGGCCGCCGCCCCCGACGCGGCCGAGCTCGGTATGGACTGGATCGCCAGTATGCCGGACCAGCCCACGTACGGCCCGCTGCACCTGCGCGCCTTTCTGGACCTGATCGCCGACGGTTTTCTCGCCGCTGATTCGCGAATTCAACATCGCAAAAGTGGAAAAATCGTTGTCCTCGGCGATGCGCTCCTCCACGCGCTGATCCCTGAAATTCAGGGCTTGCAAGTGCATGCGGGCTCGCTCCAGGGCCGGATCGATGACCAGCAGAGCAAATTCGAACTGATGCGCGAGGAACTGGAGACCGATGCGCTTCGACTCGAGGCCAAATTGATCAAAGAGAACGAGAGGCTCGCCGAACGATGCGGTGAGCTTGAGAGCAAGGCGAAAGACCTGGAAGAGCTCAGTTCCAATATTGAATCGCAAAAGGGTGAAATTGTAGAACTTGCCGAGTCACACGATCAACGTGTCAGCGAACTCGAACAGGAGGTTCGCGATATTGAAGCCAAGCGCAGAGCCGCTGAGGAAGCTGCCGCGACCCGACAGTCCGCCATTGAAAAACTGGAACAGCAGCAGAAGGCGCTGGAGGAACAGCTGGCTGCCGGGGATCAGGGATCGAAAGAAATTGCCGAACGAGCGAATGGCCTTGAAAAGGAGGCGCAAGCCCTCCGGGGAAAACAGCAAAAGCTCGAAGAGAAATCAGCCAGGCAGCAGCAGGACTTGACTGACTCGAAGAAAGCGCTGCAGGCAGAGACCAAGCGGTGGCAGCAGGAGGTCGAGGCCGCATCCGCGAAAGCCGGAGAGACCACAAAAGCCGAAATCTCCAGGCGAAAAGAAATCGAAGGAGAATTGAAAGCGCTTCGGAAAACGTACGACAAAGCGAAGACCGAATCGGAGCAACGTCTTAGCGAAGCGGAAAAACGCTACCAGTCGGCGGAGAAAGCCCTGAACGACCTCAAGGCATCCGCACAGAAAGTCGCGGCAGAACCAGGCGGCAACGGCAAAGACAATGCCCTCTCTTCAGGGAAGAAGGTCGGAGAACTCGAGAAGGAGCTGGAGCAAGCCCGAATCGCGTTGAAGACCGAGACCGATCGCGCAGAGAACCTCGAGCAACAAGTTGCGAATCTAACGAACATTGGCCAAGGATCCAAGATTAACCTCGGCGTTGCTCCGTCGCCGGAAAAGCGACCGGAAACCGGACGCATTGACCAGTTCAGAGAACTGTCGGTCCAGAACGACTTGATGACCAAAGAGATCGCCAAGTTGAAAACGATGTACGAGGAAGAGCGCCGGGCCGGTCTGGAACTCGAAAATCGGATGAACGAGCGCATCGGGGAATCGAAGCGCAACGAAGCGGATGCCCTGGTGCACCAGGAAGATACTGCCAGGCGTCTTCACCACATGGAATTGAACTATAAAAAACTCACCGATTTCACCGAGGAGGGCGGCTCGGAGGACGATTTGAAAGCTCAGTTTGCCCTTCTGATCACGTCGCACAACGAACTTTCCCAGAGTTACGATACCCTGCTGACTCAGTTGCACCAGAAGACGCAGGAAATCGACAGGCTGATGGCGGAACGGCATCAGATCGAAAACGAAGCCTCCGATCGAATCCGGGTCATGGAGGCAATCACGAAGCGAGAGCAAGACGAAGCCGCTCGAATGCGCCAGCAGTTCGTGAGAATTCAGGCAACCCACCTTCAGCTCGTAAAATCATATCGCGAAATGAATGACCGCATCATTTGTTATCGCCAGCAGCAGGATCCGGATGCCGCTGCACAGCAATCCGAAATCGAAGGCGCCGCGCCGGCAACCGGCCCGCGGATTCGGTTGAACTGACCTGGCCCACATTGTTCACACTTTCTCTCCGGGGAACAGCATGCAGGCCGACGACATTCTAGCATTGCTCGATAAGGCTCAGTCCGAGGTCGGGTCAGCAACCAATTCGCAGGAACTCGAACAGGTCCGCATCGCGTACCTCGGCAGCAAAGGCCGGCTCAAAGAAATCATGAAGTCTCTCAAGGACGCGGAACCCGCGGAACGCCCCGCGTTCGGCCGCAACGCGAACCGTTTCAAAGTAGAGTTGACCGAATCGGTAGAGCATCGGAAGGGTGAGTTTGCCGGTCAGGCCTCCGAACCTTCGGGAAGTGCTTTCGACTATACCCTTCCCGGGAAGTGGCGCCAGGTGGGGGCTCGGCATCCCATCAGCATCATTACGGAAAAAGCGATCGATATTTTCCACGCCATGGGCTTCACCGTGGCCGAGGGTCCGGACATCGAAACGGTCTTCAACAATTTCGATGCGCTCAACACGCCACCGGTGCATCCGTCCCGAGATCCCCAGGATACATTCTACCTGGAAAGCGGAGAGCTTCTCCGCACACACACGTCACCGGTCCAGGTCCGCTACATGCTGTCACATATACCCCCGGTCCGAATCGTTGCACCCGGACGCTGTTACCGGCGCGACACGCCCGATGCAACGCACAGCGCCAATTTCCATCAGATCGAAGGTCTCTATGTCGCGGACCGGGTCTCGCTAGCGGATTTGAAAGGCGACCTGAGTTACTTCGCCCGGGAAATGATGGGACCCGGCGTAGACGTGCGGTTCCGGCCCCATTTTTTCCCGTTTACGGAACCCAGCGTCGAAGTCGATTTCACCTGCCACGTTTGCGACGGAGAGGGTTGCCGCGTGTGCAGCCACAGCGGCTGGATCGAAATCATGGGCGCCGGCATGGTGGATCCAGAAGTCTTCAAAGCGGTGGGATACGATCCCGAACAGGTCACCGGCTATGCGTTTGGGATGGGGGTTGAGCGCATCGCGATGATTCAATACGGCATCAAGGATATTCGCCAGCTCTACGAAAACGACACGCGGTATCTCTGCCAGTTCGAGTGAAAAACAAGCGTCCGGCCGATCCGAAAGATCGGTCGGGTGCTTTGCAACTTAAGGCGCCAGGGGCCTAATCGCGTTCACGCGATAGTTCACATCGGGACCGTCAATCGGAACGGTCCGCGTCGTTTCGGTTCCCGCATCGGGCGCCTGGTCTCCCAGGCCGCTGTCTACCCAACCGGACGGGTTCGTGGGATCGGGATTAAATTCTACGCGGTACAGCCGGGTTGGAACGCTGTTCCAGGTGACATCCGCTTCGCTCATGGGAGGATCCAGCACCTTATCGGTGATGACGAACAGGGAACCGGAATCCAGCGGATCGGTATCCGCAAGGTATTCCTCTTTGTCGGTCGCTCCGTCGTCGTCCTGGTCATTGTCCATGCTCAAAACAGGAAGCGAATTCGTATGCGAAAGCTCCCAGGCATCGGGCAGCATGTCCCCGTCGGTATCCGGACCAAGGTCCAGACTGTCGGTCTGCACATGGCCCATCATGTTGCTCAGGCTGATCCACCCGACGTTAGCTCCGTAGGCGTACCCGCCGAGATTTCCCGTCAACAAATCGACGGTCGGGTCGCCATTGGCTTCAAAATTGACCCAGCCGATGTTTGCGCCGTAGGCAAACCCGCGCAGCGCGCCGGTGACCTCAATGTTCACTCCATAGTCATCGGTCGCCTTGTTGGCGTAGCTGAGCCCGTTGGCGGGCGAACCATCTCCCATATCGATCCATCCCACGTTGCCGCCGTAGATGTAGCCGGAGCAGAATGCTTCCCCGACAACCAGTCCGTCCGTCACGTCTCCGCGGACGTTGATCCAGCCGATATTAGCGCCGTAGGCATCGTCATTCACGGCGTTGATGGTCGTCAGCGCCTGTGCGGTCCAAGGCGCAGCCACAAGACAGTACCCGACGCAGACAAGACAGATGCAAGTGATTTCTGAACGCATGGGTGAAAAACTCCTCTCCTCAGACCTACACGAAATAATAGACGACAACAGGCACAATATGCAAGCTTATTGGCAAGATGTGCGGCCGTTTCCATCTCTCGTCCGCGCCATCCGAATAGAACGGGACAGAAAACGACAATGAAGGCACCAGTATCGTGGTTGAGAGAGTACGTCGATTTCGATGATTCTATTGACGAATTGGTCGATAAACTGACTTTTTCGGGAATTGAGGTTGAGGGCGTGGAAACGGTCGGTGGCGATTTCACTGGTATCGTCGTCGGAGAGGTAATTTCGGTAGATCCCCACCCCAACGCGGATCGGCTGCAACTCTGCGCGGTGCAGAGCGGCAATGCCGAGTCGCGGGTCGTTTGCGGAGCTCCCAATGTAGCGCCGGGCGGCAAATACCCCTTTGCTCCCATCGGGGTAACGCTTCCGAACGGCATCAGACTCAAAAAGGCCAAGATCAGAGGCGAAGTGTCGGAAGGAATGTTGTGCGCGGCAGACGAACTTTGCGTTTCCGATGATCATGACGGGCTGATGGTTCTGGATCCGGGCCTCCCTGCCGGGACGCCCCTGGCAGAGGTCCTCGGGCCGCCCGAGACGGTTCTCGATCTCGAAATCACACCCAACCGACCCGACTGTCTGAGCATGATGGGCGTGGCCAGGGAGTTGGCCGCGTTGTGCGGAGCCACTCTCAAGGTTCCCGACATAGCGCTTCAGGAAACCGGCGACAGCGTCGATACCCAGACCAGTGTGCAGGTGGAGGACGCCGCAGGGTGCCCCCGCTACGTTGCGCGTATTCTGCACGACATTGAAATCAAGCCCTCGCCGGAGTGGATGCAGAAACGCCTTCATCTTGCGGGAGTGCGACCGGTCAACAATGTCGTCGATATCACGAACTACGTGATGCTGGAAACCGGGCAGCCCCTGCACGCATTCGACAAATCCCTGTTGAAGGAAGAACGCATCGTGGTGCGGCGCGCAAGACCGGGCGAAAAAATGCGGACTCTGGATGATATCGACAGGACCTTGGACCACGATCCCCTGCTGATCGCCGACTCGGACTCTCCGGTGGCCATTGCCGGAATCATGGGCGGCGGAGGAAGCGAGATTCATGAGAAGACGGAAACCGTCCTGCTGGAAAGCGCGTGCTTTGACGCGGCCACGGTTCGCGTTACGTCACGCCGGCTCGGGCTCAGCACGGAATCCTCCTACCGGTTCGAGCGTGGCGTCGATATTGGCGGGGTCGATTGGGCAAGTCGACGCGCGACGGGCCTGATCGTTGAATATGCCGGTGGCAAGGCATCGCCGGGCGCCATCGACATTATTGCGCCGCAACCGCCCCCACGCTCCATTCAGCTTCGGTACGACAGAGTGTCGGCCCTGATTGGCCTGGAGATTCCGGAGGCCGATATTCGGCGCCTACTCGAATCGATTGAACTTCGGATAACC
>Ga0310121_10005172_pt1 | contig 11301 bp, 8 predicted proteins | sample CB27_Tmax_986_MG_FD_203504 | JGI IMG/M metagenome (GOLD analysis project Ga0310121, IMG submission 203504) | Marine microbial communities from Western Arctic Ocean, Canada - CB27_Tmax_986 | ecosystem: Environmental > Aquatic > Marine > Oceanic | place: Canada: Western Arctic Ocean | collected...
CCAAAGACAGGTTCGAGGTCCCCACTGACCAGATAGGGCAGTGCCGCTTTGGTGACGCCGCGACATGAATAGCCGAGAATTTCGAGCGCATGTCCCAGGGAGGAGGTTCCGGTTTTGTGAAAGCCGATTCCGAAGACTTTGCCGGCGTGAGGTTTAGGCATGGGATTGTGTGCACTCCATCTGTGGGTCTGCCTGATGCAAAGATGACGTCGATTTTTTCTTGGTACGCTGGTGTGTTGAATTGCCATCGCCGGAATCCGTAGACCCGCGCACTCCAAAATACCCCGTGCTTGTGAAATTGTTGTCGCCACTAGCCGCCTGAATAGACGGTCCGTTCCAGTTCAATCGACACGTTTACCCCGTCAACTTTACGAAGTCCGATAAACGGGATCTTGTGGGGCTGGGCATCCCAATTTTCCATTTCCTGTCGGTGACCCACTCTGCTCTGCCAGGCCCACGTCTCCGGATGGATATGCGCAAAGTCCGTGTTCCAGTCAGCAAAGTACGTCGCTCCCTCTTTGTACATTTTTGACGTGGTCTCTGGACATTCCTCTAATGCGCCACCGCCGGGGTATTGATAGTAGGTACAATTATGTGCCTTACAGAGCTTCAGGTACTCCTGATCGACATCCCGTTTACAGACGAGGCTGTCCAGTAAACCTTCCTTGATCCAGGCTTTGGTGTCAAAACCTTCTTCCAAGGGTTTTTGTCCCAGCCAGACGGGTTGGTAGTGTGGCCAGGCCCAAATGGACAGTTCCAGCCGCTTGCCTTTCTGGGAACCGACCTCATCCAGAACTTGACGCGCCAGGCGCATGAAACCGGCCCGGACTTCCAGCAGACGGGGATCCTGCGGATCCACTTGCCGAGCATCCTCGCCATATTTAGCCCGAAAAGTATCCAAGATCGGCTGTTCGTACCACAAGAGGTGAGGCCCACGGGTCAGGCACAGATTGACACCATCGGCGTCGAGCAGGGTTGTTGATTCCCGGATCATATCAAGCATCATTTTCTGCACTGCGGGAAAGGCATAGCTGGCCTTGTCAATGACCGTACCATCCCGGAGCTGTTGTCAAGGATCAGGGTGATCGGCGATTTTCTGTGCTGCCTTCGGGAAGATCGTCGGGACGGGGTATCCTGGGAAGCCAGATCCCGGCGATGACAATTCCCAGTAGAATGACCACTGCGCAAACAGCAAAACTGGTCTGGAAACCAAAAGCCTGGCTGGATTGTCCGAACGCTCGGATGTCCTTTTTCCTGATGTCATCGGCAATCTGACCAAATACTGGTGCCAGTTGGCCCACGGGGGCCATCAGCAGGTTCATCAGCACCATGCTACGGCGCATCTGTGATTTTCGGCACGCTGAAAGGATGTAGTTGGGGGCGTAGACCCCGACAAGTTCTCCAGCTCCGAAAATGCCAAAGGCATACAAGTACATCGTCTTGCTGGCGATCATCGCCCAGAAAAGTGCCAGAACATACAGGCCTGCTGTGATCAAGATGCCCGCTCGGGCGTTGTATCGGGTCAGCACCCACCCCAAGAACAGTCCAGCGAGTGCTTTGAAGCTAAAACGAATGGCATTTTGATAACCGGCCGTTTCCTGCGGATCGACCCCCAGCACCTCTTTCGAATACAACGTCATATTCGATGGAATGATGTTTCCCAGGTACATCAGTAGCGTGACGAAAATTGCCAACCTCAACAATCGGGACGAGAGCAGGTCCCGGAAATGGTAGGCGAAAAGAACGGTTGAAATGATCATCAGTGGATAAGCGACCAGCCAGTATTGCTGCAGCACACAGACCATAGCCACAACACTGGCCAACACGCCCCAAAACAGATCCTGGACCTCCTTGAACGGCCTCCGTCCCGGTTCCTCCTGCTCGGGACTCTCCAGCACAAAACGGCTGGCCAGCAATGCTGCGCCGGCCATCACCGGTGAGACGATTAAGAACAGCAAGGAAAAATTTTCCGGGAATTCCAACGGCGTGATCTTCCATTGAAGGGTCAGAATTTCGCATTGGCCGGCCAGGATCAATTGTGCACCAAGTGAGCCAACTGCTGCCAACATCGGGCCCAGGCCATACGCCAGCCCCAGTGCCAGGCCTCTGTCAGATTCTCGTGTACCTCGTCCCAGAACTTCCCAGACAAACGTGATTGCTGTCAGAATGGTGGCACCGGTTACTCCACTTTGCAGGATCACGCAGAAGATCTTCATTTCATTATCCAATGAAGACAGCAGAATGATCCCCAGCAAGCCGGATGTTACTGCGGCTAATAAATAGCACCAGACGAGCACCGGCTTGAGATCGGTCGCACGAGGCTTGTACCAGGCCACGAGAGCAACCAGCGTGGCCATGACAAAAAAGGATGCCGCGGGAAGATTGGCGACCGTTGCATTGGCACCCAGTTTGTCGAGCAGCGACGACTGGGTAATCCCCACGTAGATGACCGGTGCGGCCAGGTACTGCAAAGCGACACAACCGGAAAACAACAGCACATTCAGGCGTTGTCCCGCAGACGCCGTTCCCTGGCCGAACTCGGGTGGGGCTGTCATTGTCGCTTTTCCTTGTTCCTCTACAGTGGCAACTCGACAACCTGTCCGCTGGCGGCCGACCGCAAACAGGCCTCGCAGAGTTCCACCGCTTTTCGGCCTTCGACACCGCCAACCGCTGGCGGCCGTTGCTCGCGAATGCTATCCACAAATTCCTGGATCACTCCGGCATGGGGAAACAGCCGGATGGGTGAAGTCGGTTCCTTGAGGTAATCAAATTGCTCGGGTTTGTAAACCTGCTCCCACGCTTCACCCTGGCCCAGCTTGAGGAACTCGAAGTTTTCGAGATCAAACATGGCGTCCCTGCCAAAAACCTGGAAGCGAACTTCGCTGCTCGGCAAACTTGGCGAGGGCAACTCGGCGGTAATCCACATCTGCGCCTGGATTCCGCCGGCAAATTCGATTTGCGCCATCACTGAAAGGTTGGGCGCGGCCAGGTCACTGAAGGTTGTCGACTGTGCGAACACACGTGTTGCCTCACGGCCGGTGAGCCAGCGCAGAAAATCCGTGTTGTGGGAGGCCATGCCCATGAAAAGGCCACCACCCCTTTCATCGAACATCCATTGCCGATCATCGAAGAGCTCCCGGGTCATCGGCAATGGAAATGCCGACACGGTCCGCATCATCTGGATGGGACCGATCACACCGTCGTCGATCAAGGCCTTGGCTTTCATTGTAATTTTTCGGAATCGCTCGGTTTTAACGACGGCCAGGTTCACTCCTGCTTTTTCACAGGCGGCGATCATCGCGTCGCATTCGGTAATCGTTGGTGCCATCGGCTTTTCGGCCAAAACGTGTTTGCCAGCAGCCGCAGCTTGGGAGGTGATTTCCGCTCGATTTTGATCAGGCGTGGCCAGCACAACCGCATGCACATCGCCACGCGCCAGCAACGCCTGGACATCACCTTCGGCGGGAACTTGATAATCCTCTGCCAGGGCCGGTGCCCTTTTGCCACCTGCAATGGCCACCAGGTGACATCCTTCGGTGTGATTGGCCACCACCTCACTATAAGTCAGCCCCATGAAGCCACTACCAATCATGCCGATACCGACGCTGTCCATAATGTTCCTTTCCTAATCGGTCAATTTCATTTTCACGTGACTCAACAAGGGATAGCGGTCATCATTTTCTGAAAACAACGTACCGCGGTACTGCAAAATCCGCTTGGCAGGCAACCGGCAGAAGTTCCTGTTCTGCACGGTCTCCCCTGACTTTTTCGCCTTTGCTGACAACCGTGATGTCTCCGTGGGTGTCAAGCAAGCAAGCCGTCAATGATCTCTCCCCCGTTATCGGTCAGACGCTTCATCCGGCCGCCGTGGTAAAAGGTGAGGCGCGTCTGGTCAAGTCCCAGCAGGTGGAGCATGGTCGCGTGTACGTCGCGGAGGTGATAGCGCTGTTGTATCGCTCGGTCGCCGAACTCATCGGTGGCTCCCAGAACCGTGCCGCCGCGACTTCCGCCGCCAGCAAACCACATCAGTGTGGCTTTTGGATTGTGGTCGCGTCCGGGAGCCTTTTTTTTGTTTGCCGCTTCGGTTGTATCCGCCGTACGGCCGAACTCACCGCCCCACACGACCAGCGTCTCGTCAAGCAGACCTCGCTGTTTGAGATCCTGGAGTAATCCCGCAATGGGACGATCGACCCGGGCTGCCGCATTGCGGTGACCGACCAGGATGTTGTCGTGTGAATCCCAACCGCCGGACCAGACTTGTACGAATCGCACACCACGTTCGACCAGTCGTCTGGCGATCAAGCAGCGCGTTCCAAACGGCTGGGTGGTCTCCTCATCGATCCCGTACATGGCTTGGCTTGATTTTGACTCGCGGTGAAGGCCGAGAGCTTCAGGGATCTCCGACTGCATGCGAAACGCCAGTTCATACGAGGCAATGCGCGCCTCCAGATCGGTGAATCCAACATGGTCTTTCAGATGTCGTCTGTTGAGATTCTGCAGCAACTTCAGCGTAACTTGTTGTTGAGAACGCGAGGCGCCAGAATGTGGCTCAAGATTGAGCACAGGCTCTTCACCGCTGCGGAATTGTACACCTTGATACACTGCCGGGAGAAAACCGTTGCTCCAACACGTCGTGCCGCCGAACGGCTTGCCGTCACGCAAGACAACATAGGAAGGCAGATTTTCATTCCCGCTTCCCAGACCGTAGACCACCCAGGAGCCGATTGACGGATTTCCCTGAATGGGGAATCCGGTGTTGTACTGGAAGACAGCGGCAGGATGGTTGTCGCTGTCGCAGTAGCCAGAGCGGAGAAATGCAATGTCGTCGACATGAGCGGCCGTTTGCTGGAAGAGCTCACTGACATCCATGCCGCATTCACCGTATTTCTTAAAGGTGAAGGGCGAGCGGGTGAAGTAGCGTTTTCCACTGACTTGAGCCGTTTGTACATTCTTGCGTTCAAAGAGTTGACCATCAACTTTTTCCAAGTCGGGCTTGGGGTCAAAGGTGTCCATCTGACTGGGTCCACCTTCCATCATCAGGAAGATCACTGACTTGGCCCGGGCTGGGAGGTGAGACAGCTTGGGATCCAGTGGGCTGGCTTGATTCGGTATCGAGGCGGCGCCCGCTTGCTCGTGATGCAGCATCCAGGTCAGCGCGACTCCACCCAGGCCAACGCCCGATCGAAGCAGGAACTCACGACGACCGAGGGAATTCATTTTAAGAGCGTGATTTTTCATAACTTCCATAGGCCCGGATCTCAATCGATATAGAGAAATTCATTGGTGTTGATCAGCACCATACTCAGATCTCGTAATGCTAATAATTCATCTTCTTCGTCTTCCGCAGCGGCATAGGCCTGTCGCTTTTCTGCTAAAAAGGAAACGCACGAGTTCCGTTCGGCGACGGTTGCGGGGCGCGAAAGGGTTAACCAAAACAATTGCCCAACACGCTGGGCATCGTCACTCTTCTGGTCCAAGACACGCCGGGCAAGGTGTAGGCTATTCTCGGTGGCAAATTGCCCGTTGAACAGGGCTAAAGCTTGCGGCGCGGTGACCGAGGCCTTGCGTCGTTCGCAAGAATGGTTCAGGTCAGCGCCGTCGAACGTCTCCATCATAGGATGGATCAAGTTTCGCCGCTGGAACATGAAGACACTCCGCCGCCGCCGTTGTTCTTCGCTGGATTGATTCCACTTGAAGAACGAATACGATGTTTTCATGCCGGCCGGTAAGGTTTCGAAAAATCCCGGGCCACCGGTTTCAAGTCGCAATTGTCCGCTCACGGCGAGAATTGAGTCACGAATGGTTTCCGACTCCAGGCGGCGAAGGTTTGCTCGCCAGAGCAGTCGGTTGTCAGGGTCCTTTTCGTTACACATCTTTGCCTGTGGGTGGGCCGTTGCGCTACGATACGTCCGCGACAGCAAGAGCTCACGATGGAAGGGTTTGAGATGCCACCGGTGTGCGAGTAATCGCCGCACGAGATAGTCCAACAACTTTGGGTGACTCGGCCCGCTGCCGTTCTTGCCCAAATCGTTCGGTGTCGAGACAAGTCCTGCGCCAAAGTGGTAGTGCCAAACCCGGTTGGCAAGTACACGCAAAGGAATTGGGTTGTTCGGGCTAGTGAGCCACTCTGCCAGCAGCTTGCGCCGATTGCCCGGTTCTGCTTCCGCGGCTACCGCCTGCTTGGCCAAATCTTCGGACCAGACCGGCAGTGAAGACAGGAACCCCGGCACAACCTTCGCACCCGGGTCGTGCGGATCACCGTTTTTGAGAACAAAGGTTTCCAGCGGTGGTTCTTCACCCTCGTTTCCAATGCTGACCAAGCGAGCTTCGAACCGCTGTTCCGGTTCGAGATGTTCCTTGGCAGTCATCAGCTCGTTGAGCTGCTTGGCGTCTTCTTCTGTAACTGGCGCCTGCTTCTCCTTGATCGCCAGGTCCAAATCTTCGTCGATGATCTCGTCAGCTGAAATCCCCTTCGACTCGGCAATCTTCTTTCGAATCGTCAAGCGCAATGCGTTGATTTTGTTGAGACGACGCGAGACAGTGTGGTCACGTCGTTGATTGATCTCCGCTGTCATCTCGCCCGGGAGAAAGGCAATTGAAGTTTCGCATCGCGAAATCGGGGTGAAGAACGCCTGCAACTGATAGAAGTCGGTTTGCGGGATCGGATCGAATTTATGGTCATGACAGCGAGCGCATCCAATCGTCAGACCCAGGAAAGCGCTGCCAATATTGGATGTGATGTCGTTGAGATAATCCTGGCGGCGATGCTTGGACATCATATTATCAGCTTCCCACGGCCCGACTCGGTAGTAGCTGATGGCCAACCGGCCCCGGTCTCCGGCATCAATTTCGTCGCCGGCGATCTGCTCGCGAATGAACTGGTCGAAGCGCAGACCTTCGTTGAAAGAACGAATCACATAGTCGCGATAGCGCCACAGCCACAGGCGCTCTGCATCGATAGCGAAACCGTCAGTATCGGCGTATCGAACCACGTCGAGCCAATGCCGTCCCCAGCGCTCCCCGTATCGAGGGGACTCCAGCAAACGGTCGATCACCTCACCCATGGCCTCAGGGTCCGGGCGCGCGTCATTGACAAAGGCTTGGACCTCGTCAGGCGCCGGTGGCAGTCCAACCAGGTCATAAGTCACTCGCCGGATCCAAACACGTCGGCCGACGGCAGGGGCAGGTGTCAGTCCAGCGGTGTGCAAGCGGGCGTAAACGAACGCATCGATCGGTGCCGACCACTCGTCGTTTTCCACGGGGGGTGGTATTTCCTGTGAAATCGGGTCGAAGACCGACCACTGAGCACAGGTAACGGCGGGGAACAAGAAAACCAGACTCAAAAACACTCGTTTCATAATTATTAAGGTAGACCGACCCTCCCGCCAATTCAAGAGCAGCGGCAGGGTTGTCAAAAAAAGGCGACGAGCATTTTGCCGGGGACCTGTGGTGTTGTGAAGTCAACCAGGCCTGCCGACCAGGAGTTCAGGAATGTTTCCTTGACGGTATTTTCCGTGTTCACCCCTGTGGCAGGAAATCGAGTTCATCGTGATCGCACCTGCACAACTGCATTGTCCGTAGTCCGATTCACACGCGCAAAAAACGACTGAAATTCCGGCAGCTTGAGCAATTGCGAAGTCTGGCCCACAAGATGGATGCACAGACGTGACGCAAGCCGTCATGTGCTTAATTCGGTCACTGCGCCTTGGTGGAACGGAACTGAATATCTACTGCGCAAACCCAATTCTGCTCCCAATTGCTAGATCCAATTGGGTCGTTGGAGACGACGTCGTAGACGTAGAGTAGCCGATTGGAGCCGATCGGTGTGATGTCGGTATATCCGCTGGAAAGACCGGGATAAATATCGATCCGTTGACTCCACGTTGTTCCTCCGTCGGTGCTAAACATCAGAGAGTTACCTTGCTTAGGTCGATAGGTCCGACCAAAGCTGAGGGCGAGTACTCCGTTCTCCAAGAGCAACAATCGCGGACATACACTGCGAGCTCCGGGTATCGGACGCGGCTCGGTCCATGTCCTTCCTTCGTCTGTGGACGTCGCCATGTACAGGTTGGGTGTGACCGATCCATCGCTTACCACATACTTGCCATCACGTACCGCCGTCACGGCCAGGTCACTGTAAGCCTCGGTCGTCTTGGTACCCGCACTGGCGCCGGTGCGCATTACACAGATCATCTTTCCGTCAGGCAACTTCTCGAGCGCCGGCTCGCCGAATCCTTGCTGCCAATTTTTGCGAACGCTGGCGTCTTTGATCCAATCCTGACAGGCCACTGTCGAGTAATAGTCCCAGGTCTTGCCAAGGTCGTTCGAGCGAACCAGGATGGTGCGCCACGGCAGCCGCTTCCCTGGCTTAGGCTGATACTTCCGATCGGGAGTGAAGTTGGTGTACATGGTTGCCAGAATACTACCGTCGGGACTCTCCAAAGCACGACCAAAAAAGTACGGTCCGGTTGTTGCGCCACCGTCCGAATCGCCCGGGGCAAAATCCGGCAGCCGGATTTCCGTAGGATCGGGTCCCAAAACTGTCTGCCAATGGTCCGTCGAATACCACCTGAATCCCGTAAAACGGTATTCGCGATCGGTTACACGTTCTGAACGTTGGGACAGCGCTATGGCAGTGCCATCGGAAAGCACAATTCGAGTACCGTCGTTACTAGTACGAGTCGACTCCGGCCACGGCTGCCAGGTTTGACCTCGGTCCTTGGAGATAACAGCTGAGCGGCTGCGCCCTGCATGCACCTTGCCAGTACGGGAGGCGACATCGGCGACGATCCAGCCGTTGCCCAGCTGAACAAGAACCGGCGACTGGCCGCCACGAAAAATCATTCGTGGCTGACCTATCGAAACCTTGACCTCGCCGACGGCAGGGGCAGGTGTCAATCCAGCGGTTTGCAAGTGGGTGTAAACGAAGGCGTCGAAGGCCGACCACTGAGCAGAGGTAACGGCGGGGAACAAGAAAACCAGACTCAAAAACACTCGTTTCATAATTATCAAGGTAGACCGACCTTCCCGCCAATTCAAGAGCAGCGGCAGGGTTGTCAGGAAAAGACGACGAGCATCTTGCCGGGGACCTGTGCTGTCGTGAAGTCAACCAGGCCTGCCGACCAGGAGTTCAGGAAGGATTCCTAGATGGTGTTTTTTGCATTTAGCTCTGTGGCAGAAAAACGAGTTCATCGTGATCGTACATGCACAACTGCATTGTCCACCGTCCGATTTTTGATTGCCTGGCGAACCTGGGTGTGACAGGAATTATCCCGCAGCTTCCAATCACCGGAACTTTAATCAATCGGTCCAGGAGATTGGCAGGCGAAGTTTGAATGCCCCAGATCGCTTTTGGGGAATGTACGGGAGTGGTACGGCCCCAAGATTCCATGCTAACTCATCGAGGCAGTGATGGAGATTTAAGTCGACGACTAAGGTTGTACCTGAAAGGCAAAGAGCTTCGCGTTGCGCAGCCGAAATCGCAGCCGGATGATCTGCCCCTCCAGGAGAGCCAAACTCCGCTGGGAATGCCAATTCACCGCTGCGCGCAGACTGTTAACTTGATGGAGGCCACGGCACTTTTTCGCTGAAAAACCTTTAATGGGGGTGCCTGTCGAATCGAGTACTTCGACGCTTATGTTCCCTGCCCTCGCGTCGGCATTGAGGATCAATCGGCTTCCGACAAGTTTGAAAGGATGCGTGGTGGCGATCCCTGTTTCCTTGTCCGCTTGTATACCGACAAACCGGTCGAGCGGCAGTGTGGCTAAACCGATTGCTGATTTGTGGGGGACGCCAAACTGCCAGTGTCGTTCCCGGAATCCCGTGTAGAAGATCCAGTGTTTATCTTGCCAGGTGACGATGTTCGAGCTGGGAAAGACCGAGTCCTTGTCGAAACTACCATCCGGGCCACGGGCGATGAGTGGCTGTTCCGCGTAGACCCAGCCCAGGTCCCAGCTGTCGCCGTCACGGCTGGTGGCGATATAAAAGTTCGTGACGTCACGTTCGTGTCGCTTGAAGAGATCTCCTCCAGTCCGTCGCCGGGGGGGATTGTCGGGCCATTCGTAGACTTGCATCAGGGCAAAATGAACGCCCGCGTAAATCCAGTCGGTCATGCTATAGATCTGCCGACGCACGTATTCAGCAGGACCCTCGCGGTCAAACTTCCAGCTGCGAACCGTCTTCCAGGCCGTCGGGTCGGCCTTGAGATCCGGATTGACCATGCCGCGCGTACCTCGTATTTCGATGTCACCCTGGCCAAAGTCGTTACGGGTGAAGAGTCGATTGGTCTTGGCATCTTCATCCCAGACGATTTGGTTGTAGGAATCGGATGCGCGGCCGGTCACCGGTTCGCCACGGTTGTAGGGTGTCCAATGAATGCCGTCGCGTGAATGAGCCAGACAGGCGCGGATCTTGCGAGGATGGCCGTAACAGGCCTTGTAACGGTGGTCCGGGTCGGATTCGTGCGGGTCGAGGTAACACGTAAAACCATCACCGAATACGCCGATGATGTTATTTGCCTTGCCGCGATAGTCGACCTCCGCATCTTCACGCGGATAGAACCCGCTATTGTGGTCCAACTGTGTCTCTTTGTTGGCCCGGTGGACACTGAAGTCGTAAAGGTTCAGTGCGGGTTTCTGCCAGTCTAGGCCGTCGCTCGATTCCGCGTAGGCCACGGCGAACCGCCAGGGGTTGTACCACATGCGGAACTTGTCGCCATCATGCAGCACGGTTCCATAAAAACCATACAGCCCCCACCGCCCGCTCTCCCAAGGCTTGTCGGCTACGATGATCGGCCGCCCTTGGTTGGCCTTGGTCACTTGGCCCAGTACCCGGCGGAGGTTTTTCTTCTCGGCAAGGACGTGGTCATCGACCAGCAACTGCTTGTGCAAGCCAAGGCAAACCAGTGGGTCATCGGTTGCACTTTGGGCGAGGGAAGAGCACAAGCAGATGGCGGCCAGGACACTGACGCAATCGTAAGTTATCCGCTGCATGACACGTGCCAGTAGGGTCTTCATTGGTTTCGACATTGTAGCCTGCTGGGAACTTTATGGCGAAGGCAGGTTCCAGAAAAAATTGAAACGGTAGAGAGCAACATTATCTGGAACGGACCCTACCTGGAGGACATCCGTTTGATAGAATTCTGGAGTGAGTCGGTCGTTTTTTTGAAATGTCTTGAAGTGAGGCGGGGAGATTTATAATGAGACTTGCTTGGATCGTTAAAATTTTGGCGGTTGCGACTCAGTTTGTCGCCTTGGTCTTTTTTCTGTTTGGTGTTGCTGCCTTTCCCGCTTCTGAATGGGA
>Ga0310121_10005174_pt1 | contig 11298 bp, 8 predicted proteins | sample CB27_Tmax_986_MG_FD_203504 | JGI IMG/M metagenome (GOLD analysis project Ga0310121, IMG submission 203504) | Marine microbial communities from Western Arctic Ocean, Canada - CB27_Tmax_986 | ecosystem: Environmental > Aquatic > Marine > Oceanic | place: Canada: Western Arctic Ocean | collected...
TCGGCATGATGCCGCCCGTCGGCAGCCGTCGCCCTGACCCGGTTTCGCACGAGCGTTTCGTGACGCGCCTGGAAGCGGCACTCGACCACGCCGGAGTCGCGCAACCGGACCCGGGTCGTCCGCCGATTCGGCGCCTCACGGCCGCCGAGTATCGCAACGCCGTCAGCAGCCTGTTGGCCGTGGATGTCGACGAGCGCTGGCTGCTGTTTCCTCCGGATGACGTCGACCAGCAGGGATTTGGCACCAACGGAGATGTCTTGTCCGTGTCGCCCGCCCTCTTCGACCGCTATCTGTCGGCGGCGAACCGGATCAGCCGACTGGCGGTGGGTGACACCACCATCGGGCCCGGGTTTGCGGCGACGACCTACGACACGCCCCGGTTGCTCTACCAGGACGACCGGATGAGTGACGACCTGCCGTTCGGGTCGCGTGGCGGGCTGGCCATTCGGCACCACTTCCCGCTCGACGGCGAGTATGAGGTGAAGGTCCGGCTACGCCGGATGATCTACGACTACATCGTCGGGATGGGGACCGAGCAGCAGGTCGAGGTGCGTCTCGATGGGCGGCTGGTGAAACGGTTCACGGTGGGTGGAGCGGATCGCGTTGGCTATCCCTCCGCCTACAGTTTCTTCGGAACAATTCGCGGGGACCCCGACTGGGAACAGTTCGTGTCGATCGATGCGGACGCCGGACTGGTGGTCCGGTTTCCGGCCACGGCGGGAACGCACCGGCTTGGGGTGTCGTTCGTCGGGGCGCGAACCGAGCCGACCGGAATTCTGGAGCGCCGGCTGTCCGGCTTCTCGCTCAGCGGGCTGGGGTTCTACGACGGCAACGCGGCGGTCGAGCGGGTAGAGGTCGCCGGCCCCTACGACCCAGCCGGACCGGGGGATACCGCGAGTCGAGCCAGAATATTTACCTGCCGGCCAGAGGCCGATGACGCGGGCGAGCTCGCCGGCGATCGATGCGCGACGCGAATCCTGTCGGCCCTGGCGCGCCGCGCGTATCGCCGGCCGGTCAGTGAGACCGATCTGGCGACGCTGCGACCTTTCTATGAGACCGGTCGCGACACGGGCGGGTTCGACACTGGTATTCAGAAGGCGATCGAGCGACTGCTGGTCGCGCCCGAGTTCCTGTTTCGGATTGAGCGGGACCCGGTCGACGTCGCGGAGGGGGCGGCGTATGGGCTCAGCGATCTCGAACTGGCCTCGCGGCTGTCCCTGTTCTTGTGGAGCGATATTCCCGACGAGCCATTGCTGGCGGCTGCGGAGGCCGGTCGACTGAGCCTGCCGGCCGAGCGCGAGCGGCAGGTGCGTCGGATGCTGGCTCATCCCAAGGCCCGCGCGCTGGTCGACAACTTCGCCACCCAGTGGCTCCAGCTTGGTCGCATCCGTGGGGTGGTGCCGGACGGGGACGTCTTCTACGAGTTCGACGAGAACCTTCGCGCGGACATGGAGCGGGAGACGGTCCTGTTTCTCAATCACGCTATCCGCGAAGACCGGGGGCTGCCGGAGTTGCTGAGTGCCAACCACACGTTCGTCAATGAGCGGCTCGCGCGGCACTACGGTATTGCTGGGGTGTATGGCGAGCGGTTTCGGCGCGTGGCCGTCGACGATGACCGGGGCGGGCTGCTGGGACAGGCCAGCCTGTTGACCCTGACAGCCTATCCGACCCGTACGTCGCCGGTGCTGCGGGGAAAGTGGGTACTGGACAACCTGCTCGGCATGCCGCCCTCCGATCCGCCGGACGACGTGCCAGCGCTTGAAGACAATCACGGCGCGGCCGAGCCGAAATCGGTACGTGAACGGCTGGAGTTACATCGTGCCAACCCGGCCTGCGCGTCGTGCCACCGGATGATGGACCCGCCCGGCTTCGCGTTGGAGCGATTTGACGCGATCGGCCGGTGGCGAGTCACCGACGCAGATGGCGCCCCGGTTGATGCGGCCGGCGCCCTGGCCGACGGCACCGCCGTCGATGGTCCGGCGGCGCTGCGTCGTGCGGTCCTGGCCCACGAGACGAGCTTTGTGCGAACCGTTACCGAGAAACTGTTGACCTATGCGGTGGGGCGGAGGATGGTCGCGGCCGATCAACCGGCCATCCGGAAAATCGTCACGGACGCTGCGGATGACTATCGGTGGTCGTCGATTCTTCTCGGTGTTGTCGAGAGCGTGCCGTTCCAAATGAGGAGATCTGAGTCATGAGCGTAATCACCAAACGCGCGATTTCACGGCGCATGTTGCTTCGTGGGCTGGGCGCGACGGTGGCGTTACCGTTCTTGGACAGCATGGTGCCGGCCTTGACCGCCGCGAGCCCGACGGTCCGTTTCGGTGCGGTCTATGTGCCCAACGGGATGGTGATGCAGAATTGGACCCCCGGCACCGTCGGGACCGGATTCGAATTGACCCCCATCCTGGAGCCGCTGGCCCCGTTCCAGGACCAGATGCTGGTGGTGTCCGGACTCAATTGCACCCCACCGCCAGGCACGCGTGGGGGGACCCATTCGCGCGCGGCCACCCGGTTCCTGACCGACGTGCACCCTGGCGCCTGGAACCCGGAGGCGGTGTCCATGGATCAGATCGCGGCACGTGATCTGGGCCGTCATACGCCGCTGGCGTCACTGGAACTCGGCCTGGAGGGGGCCAACTTCGCGGGGTCGTGCGACAGCGGCGGTTTCAGCTGCGCCTTCTCCTACACCATCTCGTGGCGCGATTCGTCGACCCCGCTGCCGATGGAGCACAACCCGCGGGCGGTCTTCGAGCGGCTCTTCGGCGACAACAACACCACGGACCCGGCGGCGCGCGAGGCGCGTCGCCGCGAGCAGCGCAGTATTCTCGATTCCATCAGCGCTGACGTGGCCCGTCTCCAGGGTGCGCTCGGGGCGGGCGACCAGCGCAAGCTTGGTGCCTATCTCGACGCCGTGCGCGACGTTGAGCGCCGCATCGAAGTGGCCGAGGCGCAGGGCGATCGTGAGGTGCCGCTCGTTGAGCGTCCGATGGGTGTGCCGGCCGACTTCGCCGATCACGCGAGTCTCATGTACGACTTGCAGGTGCTGGCTCACCAGACGGACCGCACCCGGGTGACGACCTTCATGAGCGGTCACGAGCTGAGCGGTCGGACCTATCCGGAAATCGGTGTGCCGGACGCTCACCACCCGCTGTCGCACCACCGGGGCGTGCCGGACGCGCTGACGAAGCTCACGAAAATCAACCGCTATCATGTGGGCCTGTTCGCCGCGTTTGTCGAGAAGCTGCGCGCGACCCAGGACGGTGACGGCTCGCTGCTCGACCATATGGTGCTGATGTATGGCGCTGGCATGAGCGACAGCAATGCCCATTCGCCCTACAACCTGCCGATCGTGCTGCTGGGCGGCGGGGCCGGCACCTTGCGCGGTGGGCGACACGTCGCGTTCGACGAACGCGACCGCACGCCGCTCGCCAATCTCCACGTGACGCTGCTCGACAAGCTCGGGGCGCCCGTTGAGCGGATCGGGGACAGCACCGGACCGTTGCCCACCCTGCTGGCCGGGCACGGCGCGGACCGACTGTCGGAGATCTAGTGACCTGCAGCCGCGACCGTGCTTCGACCGGTTGTTTCTGTGGCGCAGGCCTTCAGGCCTGCGATGCAAGGCTGAAGCTTTGCACTACGGATGTGGACATGGCCAAGCGAAGCGGCTGGGACCGGAAGCCTCGGCCGTTCCGCGGTCTGCCCCTCTGCTGTCTCCTGGTCATGGTGATGGCCGCCGTCGGCCTGTCCGCACAAGAACCCGATTTGCGTCTCATTGACGCCGTCAGGGCGGAGCGGTCGGAGGTGGTGGCGGCGCTTCTGGCCGACACGGACGTCAACGTTGCCCAGGCCGATGGCGCGACGGCGTTGCACTGGGCCGCCCACCTCGATGACGAGACGCTGGCCGCGCGGTTGGTAACCGCCGGCGCCGACGCTGGCGCCGTGAACGACCTGGGTGTCTCGCCGCTGATCCTGGCGTGCGAGAACGCGAACCCCGCCATGGTCGAGTTGTTGCTCGGGGCCGGGGCCGACCCGAACGCGGCGCTGGGGACGGGGGAGACGGTGCTGATGAGTTGCGCCCGGACCGGCAGCGCGTCCGCCGTTCGCGCCTTGCTGATGGCCGGCGCCGACGTGAACGCGCGCGAGCAGGCGGACGACCAAACGGCGCTGATGTGGGCCGCCGCGCAGTCGCATCCTGCCATCGTGCGCCTGCTGATCGAGCAGGGCGCCGATGTGGCGGCGCGCTCGCGCGAGCGACGGCAGGTGATCAGTCGGCGCCTGCAGTCCGAGCTCAAGTACGGCGAACTGGGCCGCAACTACGGGACCGACGCGGAAGAGACCCGGGTTGGCGGATTCACGCCGCTGCTGTTTGCGGTCCGGCAGGGGGACGTCGAGTCGGCTCGTTTGCTCCTCGCAGCCGGGGCGGACGTGAACGACCGGGCGCCCGATGGCGCCAGCGCGTTGGTCGTGGCCGCCCATAGCGGCCACGGGGCGCTGGCGACGTTCCTGCTCGAACAGGGCGCGAACCCGGATGCGGCGGCGGCCGGCTATACCGCACTCCATGCCGCGGTGCTGACTGGAGATCTGGCGGTGGTTGAGGCGTTGTTGGCCCATGGCGCTCGGCCGAATGCGCAGGTCACCCTGGCCACGAAAGTGACCCGGAACGGCCAGGTGCTGATGCTCGGTGAGCATCTGCTGGGAGCGACGTCGTTCGCTCTCGCCGCGAAGTTTACGGAAGTGGAGATCATGGAAGCGCTCGCGGTCGGCGGCGCTGACGCGAAATTGCCATTGAAGAACGGGTGGACGCCGCTCATGCTGGCGTCGGGGGCGAGCTGGCGTTACGCCGTCTGGGACCGGCGCGACCGGGCGCTCGCCAAGTCGCCCGCGTTCCAGGCACAAATGTATGACGAGGCGAGCACTCTGGCCGCGGTCACGCTTGTGGCCGACCAGGGCGTTGACCTCGACGCGGTCGATGAAGACGGCAGCACGGCCCTGCACCACGTCGTTGACAAGGGGTTCGATACCGTGGTCGGGCTGCTGATTGACCGGGGCGCCGATTTCGCGGTGGCGAATCGTCGTGGTCAGACGCCCCTGGCCATCGTCGCTCGCGGCCGCACCGGCAACGTGCAGGCGGCACCGGCGACTGCAGACCTGTTACGCTCGCGCGGCGCGTCGTGATCGCGGGTCCTTAATCACCAATCACTGAGAGGCGCAGTCCAGAGGGCTTCATCACGTCCGCGCACGATCGGGACGCGGTGAGAGTGAGCCCGACAACGGGCCAGAACACGAGACGCATGCAGCTATGAGAGAAAGACATTCGCAGCGGATGACTGGGGGCGTCGTGTGGACGCTCGTTGCGGCGTTGGCGGGGGGGCTGGGCACGGCGTCCGCGGTCGTGGCCCAGGACGAGCGCACCGTCAAGGAAGGTGTCTATTCCACGGCCCAAGCGGTGCGTGGCCGGACCCAGTATGAAGCCACGTGCATGCGATGCCACGGGGCCGACCTGACCGGTGGCGCGGGTCGGTCGTTGACCGGCGACGTCTTCGTGCGCGACTGGACCGGTTTGACGCTGGACCGCCTGTTCGAACGGATGCAGTCCATGCCGCCCGGCGCCTCAGAGGCCTTGGCCGGAGACGCCTACGTCGACATCATCAGCTATGTGCTGGAGCGCAACGGATACCCGGCCGGAGACGAGGAGCTGTCCGCCACCGTGCTCACGACCGTGACCGTCGAAGGCGAGGACGGACCCGGAGTCGTGCCAAACTTCGCGCTGGTACGGGTGGTGGGGTGTCTCGGCGGCGACGCGTCTCAGTGGGTGCTCTCGAACGCGAGTGACGAAGTGCGGTCCAGCGACCCCGCCGCGTCCAGCGGTGACGAGTTGGCCGAGGTTCAGGCAACCCTGCTCGGTGACCGCGAGTTCGGCCTCATGTATGTGTTCCCGAGCCCGGAGGTCTACCTGGGGCATCGGGTCGAGACCAAGGGGCTGCTCATACGCGACGAGTCCGGTGGTGGGGCGGCCAGTCTCAATGTGACCTCCGTGCAGAGCCTGGCTGCAGTCTGTGAGCCGTAGACGGACGAGACGAGACGAGCCGCGGACGCGAGTGGTTGTCTCTGCGAAGACGATTGTCCTCGAGTGCCCGGGCGGTGCGCGGCGGCTGTTGCGGAGAGGGGTGCCCGGGGGTTACGGGACCGGAAAGCCGCGGTCGCGCATGAGGGCATCGATGGTAGCGTCGCGTCCCCGGAACTCTCGATAGGCCTCGGCAGGGTCGACCGCGTTCCGCACGGCAAAAAGGTTGTCGACGAGCTTCTTCGCGAGGTCTGTGTCGTAGAACCCGCCCGGAGCGTCCGCGAATGTCTCCGCCGCGTCCGCGGTCAGCACATCCGCCCACATGTACCCGTGGTAGCCGGCCGCGTAGCCTTCGCTTGAGAAGATGTGACTGAACTGCGGGCTGCGGTGCCGCATGACGATCTGGTCCGGCATCCCCAGGTCCGCCAGCGCCTCACGCTCGAACACCTTTGGGTCGAGCCTGGTCGGGTCGGTGGCGTGAAACCGCATGTCCATCAGGGCTCACGCGAGATACTCGGTGGTGGCGAATCCCTGGTTGAATGTCGAGGCGTTTCTGATTCGCGCGACAAGTTCCGGGGGCATCGCCTCTCCGGTCTCGTGATGCACGAGATAGTCGCTGACGACCTTGTCCGTGAGTAGCCAGCGCTCGAGTAGCTGCGACTGTAGCGCGATGTAGTCACGCACCCCGCCGTTGAGCGACGGGTAGTCGACCGTCGACGAGAAGTAGTGCAGCGCGTGCCCGAACTCGTGAAACAACGTCGTGGCATCGTCCCACGAGACCAGGGTCGGTTCGCCGGGCGCCGCCTTGATGAAGTTGGAGTTGTTTGAGCCGAGCACACTGACCGGGGCCTCGAGTGTGTCGTGGCTGCGATAGGTGGTAGCCCACGCGCCCGACCCTTTGCCTGGGCGCGCGTAGGGGTCGAGATACCAGACGCCGGCATGGGCACCGTCGGTCTGGCGCGTGACTTCCCACACGCTGACGTCTGCATGAAACACCGGAACGGAACCATCCGCAATCAGCGTGAAGGCAAAATCGAAGAGTGCCCCAGCGACGAAGAACATGCCGTCGCGGAGGTTGTCGAGCTGGAGATACTGCTTCACCTCGTCCGAGTCGAGGTCGTAGGTGGTCTTGCGTACCTTCTCGGCGTAGTAGCGGTAGTCCCACGGCGCAATGATGATGCCAGCGTCCTCGGCGTCGGCGACGGCCTGCATGTCGGCGACCTCGCCTTCGACCCGGGCCAACGCGGCCGGCCAGACCGCGTCCATCAGGTCGAGCGCCTGACGGGGGTTTTGGCCATTCGGGTCTCGAGTCGCCAGGTCGCGTAGTCGTCGTAACCGAGGAGCCGCACGCGTTCATGGCGCAGCCCCACGATCTCGGCCAGAATCGCGTTGTTGTCGTGCTCGTCGCCGTTGTCGCCGCGGGACGTCGCGGCGAGAGCCGCCGCTTGAACGAACGCTCCAGACAGACCGCCGATCTGATCGGAGTCAAGGTAGGTGCCCGGATCCTCTTCGTCTGCCAGCACGTTGTTCGAGAACCGCGTGTGCAGCGCCGCCAGCCGTTGCTCGATTGCGGGGCATACCGCCGCTTCGCGTCTGGTTCGAGGGTGGCCCCGTGACGCGCGAAACGGTCGTAAGATCACCTGCACCAGCCGTTGCTGGTCGGGGCGCAGCCGCGCGGGCGCGGCACGGTCAGATCCCAGGTCACGCCCCGGGTCATACACGGTCTGGATACGAGCGAACAGCGCCGAGTTCTGTGTGAGCGTCGATTCGAATTCGGCTAGGCGCGGCGCCATGTCCCCCTGCACCTCTCGGAATGCGGGGGTCGACACGTTGGAAATCCAGACCTCGTAGTAGGCAGAAACGCGGCTCAACGCCCGGCCTGACCGTTCCAGCGCGACGATGGTGTTGTCGAAGGTCGGGGGCTCTAGGTTTGACGCGATGACCTCGATCTCGGCGAACTGGCTGGCCATGCTCGACTCGAGCGCCGGTTTCAGCGCGCCCAGTTCCATTCGGTCGAAGGCGGGGACGCCGCCGAACGGACCGGTCCAGTCGGTGAGCAGGAGGTTGTCGCTGTCGGGTGGGCCCGTACGGGTCACGGCGCCGCGTCAGGGTCGACGCCCGCCGCCCGCATGACCTCGCGAATGGCGTCTGCGGTCGCGGGAGAGCTCAGGATGTTCATGCCCCGGTGCATGCCGATGGCGATGTCGAGCGGGGAGGCGCCCCGGTCGTTCTTCTGGTTCCACACGCTGATGTCCGCGCCGGACTCCGCGAGCAGCGCCGCGACTCCGGGGAGGTGTTTGTAGGCGGCGCCATGCATGGCAGTCTCACCTTTGTCGTCGACCGCGTCGATGTCCAGACCCAGGTCCAGCGCTACTTGCACCGCCTCCAGTACCTCCGCTTCCGTGCCGGGGTCCTCTCCCGGTGATGACGTGCCCAACCCGGCCGCGACCATGAGTGCCGTCGAGCCCTCGTCGTTGGGCAACGTCGGGTCGGCACCCGCTTCGGCGAGCAGCTGCATGAACTCGGCGTCGGCGGTGCGGGCGGCGAGCAGGAACGGCGTGCCGCCGATGAAGTTCAGCCCGGTGATACCGGCCGGTGGCCGCGTCGTGACCCGAGCGTCGAGGTTCGCGCCCTGCGCGATGAGCTTACGCGCGAATGCCAAGCTCGTCATCGCACCCGAGCCTCGGGGCGCCGGATTGTTGCTGCCGGCGATGCCGGCCTTGCGCACCCACGAGAGCTGGTGGAGGGCCGTCCAGCCACGGGGTGCCGCGTTCGGGTCAGCGCCACGGTCGAGGAGATAGGCCGCCAGCTCGAAATGCGCACTGCCTGCCGCGAGGAGAAATGCGTTCAATCCGGCGTCTGACGCGCGACGTTGCTCGACGCCTCCCGCTGTGAGCGTCGAATTGATCGACAATTGTTCAGTGAGGTCGGCGCCGGCTTCCAGCAGCGTCTGCACCACATCGGTCTGTCCTTCGCGCGCGGCGAAGAGCAACGCGGTGAATCCCCGGTTCGACCGAAGTCCGGGGTTCGCTCCGTGGGAAAACAGCGTGGGAATGACCGCGGCGTGGCCCTCGGCGGCAGCCCACATCAGCGCCGTCTGACCTTTCCAGTGCTCCTGGGCGTTCACGTCGGCACCGGCATCGAGCAGCAGCTCGACCGCGTCAACGCTGCCGGACCGTGCGGCCGTCATCAACGCCGTCTCGCCTTCCATGAGCGTGCTGTTGGGGTTCGCCCCGGCGTTCAGGAGTGCTTCGATGACCGGGCCGTCACCGTTCACGCAGGCGAGCGACAGTGGCCGCACGCCGTAGCGGTTTCCGACGTTCGCCACCGCGCCGGCTTCCAGCAGGATCTGGGTGATCTCCAGTTGCCCGGCATAGGCCGCCCAGTGCAGCGGAGTGGTGCCATCCGGCTCTGTGGCGTGGATGTCGGTGCCCTGGTCGATCAGCGCCCGCGCACGCGCGACATCACCCGCCTTGACCGCGTCGATCAGCGGCACGTCCACCGCTGCGGCCGTCGACAGCGACGTGAGCGGCCCGGCGAGCAGCGCCACGAGGGCGAACAGGAAGAGTCTTGAAAGAGGCATGGTGTGTCTCCCGGTCAACAGCTGCGTACGACCTATGGCGCGCCTCGTAGCAAGGCTGCGGGAAACCACCAGCCAGGGCGCGCGACAATGCGCGCCCCGCGGCCACGGAGTGGGGCACTCGGGGTCCCCGCGTAGTGGCCGCGTGGGGGTCGGGGCGCAGCCCCGCCTGAGTTCAATAACTTACAGCGACAACGGCTCCATGACCTCGACGGCGTGGCCGGTGCTGTCGACGAAACGGTCGAGGTGAACGCCCACATCGTCCAGCAAGGCCAGGTGCAGGTTCGCCAGCGGCGTCAACTCGTCGTACTTCACATGACGGCCGCCCCACGACTTGTCGCCGCCGCCGCGGGCCACGATGATCGGCAGATTCCGGTGGTCATGTACGTCCGGGTTACCCATGCCGCTGCCGAGCATCAACGTCGAGTGGTCGAGCAGCGAGCCGTCGCCGTCAGCCGTTGAGGCCATTCTGTCGACCATGTAGGCGAACAACGACACGTGATACGCGTTGATCTTCGCCAACTTGGCCAATTTTTCCGGGTCGTTCACATGATGCGACACGGGGTGATGCGGCTCGGGCACGCCGATCTGCGGATAGGTGCGGGTGCTGGCCTCGCGCGCCATCTGGAACGTGATGACCCGGGTCAGGTCGGCCTGCAGCGCCAGCACCTGCAGGTCGTACATCAGCTTGACGTGGTCTTCCCACTCGACCGGTACGCTGGTTGGCCGGGTCAGATCAGGCAGCGGCGAATCGGCCGTCTGTTGCTCGGCCAGTTGGATGCGCCGCTCGACCTCCCGCACCGTGCTGACATACTCGTCCATTCGGGTCCGGTCTCCCGTACCCAGCGTGCGCTGCAGCTTGGACATGTCGTCCAGCACCCAGTCGAGGATACTCGCGTTCTTCTGCAACTCGGCTCGTCGCTGGTCCGGTGTGCCGCCGTCGCCGAAGAGCCGTTCGAAGACCACCCGGGGGTCAGCTTCGGTCGGCAACGGCGCGGTGGGCGACGCCCAGGACAGACTGTTCTGATACACGCAGGCGTATCCGTTGTCGCAGGAGCCGACCTGCACGATCATGTCGGTGCCGAGCTCGAGCGACGGAATCGGCGTGTCGCCGCCGATCGACTGGGCCGCGATCTGGTCCACCGTGACCCCCAGCTCGTAGTCGCTGCCCTCGGTTCGTTTCCCTTTGAGACAGCTCAAGAACGCGGCGTTCGACGAGGCGTGGTTGCCGGTCGTGTGCGCGTTCTCCAACTCCATGTTGGTGACGACCGTCACGTGCTCGAGATGCGGGGTCAGGGCCGCCAGTGAGGGCGACAGCCGGGTCAGCTTGCCGACCTCGGTCGGCGTCCAGGGCGCGGGATTCATCCCCATCGGGATGAACACGTACCCGAGCCGGCGCGGGGCATTGGCCACTGTGGCCGCCTGGGCCGTAAATGCCGGCACCATGGAATCGAGCAATGGCAGCGCCACCGAGGCGCCGAGACCCTTGAGGAACGTGCGGCGCGGCAGCGCCATCTTCGTAATCATCATGGTTGTGTTCTCCGCATCTGGAACGGGGTGCTGTCGACGATCCCGAGCACGAGGGACGAGAACCGGTAGTTGTCGCCAGCGGCGTCCCGCAAGATTCGCCGGACCGCTGGACCGTCATGGT
>Ga0310121_10005175_pt1 | contig 11295 bp, 8 predicted proteins | sample CB27_Tmax_986_MG_FD_203504 | JGI IMG/M metagenome (GOLD analysis project Ga0310121, IMG submission 203504) | Marine microbial communities from Western Arctic Ocean, Canada - CB27_Tmax_986 | ecosystem: Environmental > Aquatic > Marine > Oceanic | place: Canada: Western Arctic Ocean | collected...
GACGAAGCTTCTCAATAATCTGCTTGGTCGTGTGTCGGTTCTTCTTCATCTGAGGAAATCCTTTCCGGGCTACGCCCGGATGCGATTCTCTCATAGACCTGGATCAGTTAAAGGGGGGAAGCCCACAACCATTCTTTTAAAATCAAAGAGGTCGTAACCATGACATTGCGAAATCCAAACAAGTCTTTCACTCGTCGCGACTGGTTGCAACTCGGATCAGGGTCTCTAGTCGGTTTAGCGGTGATTGGGCATCTTTCCCAATCGTCGACCTCCAATGCCTCGGAAAATAAGTCGGCCAAGAAGAAACCCACCTCGAAAAAAAAGGATCTACAACCAAACGAATTCCATAAAATGGTTGCCTTGGGAGAAAGTACAACTGCCGGTGGCTGGAGTACGTCACCGGAGCGGTGCTGGGTATCAGTTCTTGCCGGGTTGATTAACGATTTCCAATCCTGTCCCATGCACTTCGTGAATGCCGGGATCGGAGCTAATGTCATTTCCACACGAAGCCCAGCCTACGAGCAAAGTGGCAAACCGGCTGCAAACGAACGGCTTGAGAAACACGTTCTTAAGCATGATCCGGACCTGCTCATCATTTCCTACGGACTGAACGATGCTCGGGGAGGTACGCCTTTAAATCTTTTTCGCACTGAACTTGCTTTGGTCGTTCATCGGGTTCGCGAGAAGATCCAACCACTCATTGTCCTGCTCGGTCCCTACTACATGACTGACTTCATAAGGGATTCGCCTTTATGGAATCATGCCAATTTGGAACTCTTCAAACGTTTTAATGAGGCGACTGCTCAAATCGCCCTTCAGCAGAAGTGTCTGTATGTGGATCTGCTCGCAGCCAGCGGCTTGTCTGATTGGATGGTCCACTACGACGGCGTCCATGCGAATGACTTAGGACACCGGATCATCGCTAATCGAATCTTTGAAGTTCTAGCTCAGAACAGTTCGGGACTAGCGAAGAAAACAAAGCAAGCAGAAAAAACCAGCCCTCGCTGGAGGGGGAGGGACGAGTCTACTCTAAAAGCCGACTATGGTTTTTGACACGCACTTGATGTACAAAAGATAAAATGGGGGAAATTCTATTCAGAGTCACTCCACACCATACACCATGTCCAGATAAAGATCATCGGACCTCCTGGCATGCAGATGAAAGCCGTCTGTGAGTCCGACGGTGCAGAACTCAGAATGGGACCTTCGCGGATTCCAAACAAAATCACAGTCGGCAAGGGCCGTTCTGTTTCGTATACCATTGAAAGCGTTGGCGAACCCGGACCGATGACAGTGGAAGTTTTCGTTGACGGCAACTCGCGAGGCAGCGTGACGGCTGATGGAGCGTATACGGTCGTTCGTGGGTCGGTGCAGAACGGGAAGGTCAAACAGACTGCCGAACAAAAATCAAATTAGGACACTACCACCAGACGATCGCTATGTCGAGAACGCCCGTTGAACTAAACGCTTCGCGTGGGTAAGCCCAGATTGAAGATGGTGCTTGGTAAGAGCTTGGCGTTAAGCACAGGCTCAACCGAGCGAGGGATTCGCCTTTATGGACAGCGAATTACATCAGGGCAAGTGGTCTAAGAAATTAGGCAAAAGGGGTATCCGGTTTACTCAGGTCTTGTTTTACAGGGCCGATGCGATATGTGTCCAAGACACGGGATCGACTTGCACGGATTGTTGTACCAGACGGTGGAACAGTTTTCCTCGCTCACGGGACTTGCTTCGGTTGAATCGAAACGTGAATTCGTCGAGGTAATAGTCAAGGTGTTTGCCGCCAATGGTTCCCTGATGCGTTCCTAGTAGCCAGCGTTTTAGAAGCGATGCCACCCGATGCACGTGAGGAAGCAATTCATTGGCCAACTCTTCACTTCTACTCAGATTGACGACGTCATGGTTGTAGCCGAGTTTCTCCAGACGATTGTATCCGGTCCATCCGTCCGTGCGAATTATCGACCCGGCTTCCACGACGTCTTGAACGAACGGGAGCAGGCTTCTGCCGGATGCGTCGGGGATTCGTCGCAGACGAATACGACCGATGCCTTTAGGTTTTTCCTCGGCAGCAACGACAACGATGCATTTCTTCTCAGATCCCCTTCCACGAGGGCCTTCTGCGTTGCCACCGACATAGGTTTCATCGATTTCAACCAATCCAGACAGCCGATCACGGCCCGGTCGTACCATGGCGCGACGCAACTTGTGAAGCCAAGTCCAGGCGGTTTCATATCGCGAGAAGCCAAGCTCGCGTTGAAGCCCCATTGCACTGATCCCGTTCTTTTCCGCAGTGACCAACCACATGGTGAGGAACCACAGCCTCAAAGACTTGCGAGTACCGTCAAAAATCGTCCCCGCTGTCGCCGAGGTCTGGTGATGACATCTAGCACACTCTTTCAAGGCCTTTCTACCTACTGGCCAAAACAGTTCCGTTCCGCATCTCGGACACCGAAATCCATTCGGCCAGCGCACGACCTCCAGATACTCGAGGCATGCCTCATCCGAGGGAAACCAGTCGATGAATTCAACCAAATTCGCGGGGTATTCATTAGGGCCACGCATTGGCCTTCCCCCCGTAAAACTGATCCAGCCTTCGTGAGAGAATCGCATCCGGGCGAAGCCCGGAAAGGATTCTCTGAAGATGAAGAAGACACGACACACGACCGACCAGATCATTGAGAAGCTGCGCCAGGCAGACGTTGCTCTTGGCAAGGGCCAGAAGGTACCGGAGGTCTGCAAGACTCTCGAAATCACGGAGCAGACGTACTACCGGTGGCGTCAGAAGTACGGTGGCATGGCACCGGAGATGGCCAAGCAGCTCAGGTCACTTGAGAAGGAGAACGGCCGGCTGAAGAAGCTGGTGGCAGAGCAGGCACTCGACATGGAGATCCTCAAGGAAGCCGCGAAGGGAAACTGGTGAACCCCGAGCGGAAGAGGCGCACCCTCGAGGAGGTGCGTCGCCGCTTGGGGCCGGAGAAGGTATCAGAACGTCGTGCCTGCAAGGTATTAGGACAGCCCCGTGGGACGCAGCGTTACGCCAAACGTCGCCCGGCGGACGAGGCGAAGCTGCTGGAGGAGATGAGGCGGATCGCCCGCAAGCGTTCCCGCTTCGGCAGTCCACGGATTCATCAGACACTCCGCAAGGGTGGTTGGAAGGTCGTAACCGTTCACACCCCATGTAAGCGAAAAATCGGGGACGCTCCAAGTGGCGGATTTTCGCCTGTTTCGACCTCTTCTCGCTCGAAACTGGTCTTGCCTTGATCGCCGGTTTTCATAACTTCAGGCGGCATGAGCACGGACGCCGCCCCGCTTCCCGACGATGTGGCTCTCTGCCATCAGATCATCCGCGAGCTTCAGCGCGAGGTTGCCGAACTCAAGGCGCGGTTGAACCAGAATTCATTGAACTCCTCGAAGCCGCCCTCGTCCGATCCACCCTCGGTCAAGCGTGCGCCACCGAAGCAACCCACTGGAAAGAAGCGTGGTGGGCAGCACGGACATGAAGCTCACCACCGTGCGATGGTGCCATCGGAGAAGGTCAGCGAGTCGTTCGACATCCGGCCCGAGATGTGCCGCTGCTGTGGTACTGTCTTGATGGGCGACGACCCTGATCCGTGGCGACATCAAGTGGCGGAACTGCCGCCCATCGAGCCTACGGTCGTGGAGTATCGTCTGCATCGGTTGATGTGTCCGAACTGTGGTACGAAGACCTGCGGCCAACTTCCCGCCGGCGTACCGCGCGGTGCTTTCGGACCACGATTGCAGGCCGTCCTGAGTCTGCTTGCCGGGGCGTATCGGCTCGGCAAGCGGCCGATCCAATCGCTGGCCGCCGACCTGTTTGGGCTGACCATCTCCACGGGCATGGTCTGCAAGCTCGAACGGGCCACCAGCGACAGCCTTGAAACGCCGGTCGAAGAACTACGCGAGTACGTTCGCACCCGAGACGCCGGTGCCGATGAAACCTCCTGGCGGGAGAATCGTAGCAAGGCGTGGCTTTGGGTCGCGGTGACGAAAGTGGCTACGATCTTTACCATCGCGTCCTCCCGCGGTGCCAAGGTCATCCGTGATATGCTCGGCGAGAACTACGACCGAGTACTCACTTCAGATCGCTGGACCGCTTATACCTGGATCAAACGCCGCCAGTTGTGTTGGGCGCACTTGCGGCGCGACTTCCAGGCGATGATCGACCGAGAGAACTGCGGCAGCGAGATCGGCAAGTCGCTGCTTGAGCGATCCGACCAACTTTTCCACTGGTGGCATTGCGTGCGCGACGGCACCCTGGCGCGATCGTCGTTCCAAAAGTACGTTGGTCCTTTGCGCCGCGCCGTGCGTGAGCACTTGGAACGCGGAGCGGAGTGCTCGTGCAAGAGGACTGTGGGCACCTGCCGCAAGCTGCTGAAGCAAGAATCGGCGATGTGGACGTTCGTTTGGGTCGAGGGTATCGAGCCGACGAACAACGATGCCGAGCGTGTGTTGCGTCATGCCGTGTTGTGGCGCAAAAGCAGCGGCGGCACCGATAGTGAGGCAGGTAGCCGATTCGTGGAGCGGATGCTCAGCGTGGTGGCCACCTGTCGGCAGCAGAATCGAAACGTGCTAGATTTTCTCACCGCCTATTGTGGCGCCCCGCGCGAAGGCAGCACTCCGCCCAGCCTTTTGCCGCAGCGAGCCTTGGCGGTTCGAGCCGCTTAGGAACCTCCGCTGGAACTCAGCCGAATTTGGGAATTCTTGGAGGGGGTCAATTTTGGCCTTCGGATCTGATAGACTCAGGGTTGTGTCGGTTGGCGTGGCCGTCTGGTGTGGGCTGGACCCTGAACGAATACGAGAAGGGGTTTCCCGTCGCTGCCTGACCGGCGCGATCGCCCCGCGGTTTTCTTGCTGAAAGCCGACGGCCGATAGCCGATGCAGCGAAAATTGTGCTTTTATGCAGGACAGGTCAGCAGAAGTTTTCACTTTGAGTTACCAAGGTGCGTTTTCGCACAACGAAGACCGTCGCTTCTGCAAAGATTCGCCGCCTGGCTCTGTTCAGCGTGGGATAAGCAGCTACCGATTTTTCGCGCGCAGTGGCTAAATCGTAGGGATTGTGTTATTATCATAGCTGTTTGGCAAAGTCTGAAGCTGTAGGAAGTTTGCCTTGGAGATGTGCATTGTCAGTTTAGTGCTGGTGCCGATGGTCTTGGCGGGAGCTCTGGCGGGCACCGCTACCGCTAAAGATGCCGGGCAGTCGGCGGGTGTCGAATTCGCGCGGGACATCCAGCCTATCTTCGAGGCGAACTGCTATCGTTGCCATGGCAGCGAGAAAAGGAAGAGCGGGCTGCGCCTCGACGTACAGGCCGAGGCGATGCGCGGTGGCGATTCCGGTCCGGTGATCTCGCCGGGGGACGCCGAGGGCAGCCTTTTGTACCAATATGTGTCTGGCGCGGATCCGGACACGATCATGCCGCCGGAGGGCGACCCCCTTACGGCCGACAAGGTGGCCGCGATTGCGCGGTGGATAGACCAAGGCGCAGTTTGGGCCAAGGGCGTGAAGGTGCGGCCAACAGCGTCGGCGGTCGAATCGGACCACTGGTCGTTCCGCCCCTTCGAGCGTCCACCGGTTCCGAGTGTGCGGCAGCGCGCGTGGGAGCGCAATCCGATCGATCGCTTTATCCTGGCGCGGCTCGAGCGGGAGGGCATTGCGCCCTCCCCCGAAGCAGACCGCGCTACTCTCCTGCGCCGGTTAAATCTAGACCTCATCGGTCTGCCGCCGACGCCCGCTGAAGTCGAGGATTTCGTCAACGATCCATCGCCATACGCCAACGAGCGAGTGGTCAACCGTTTGCTGGCGTCGCCGCACTTTGGCGAACGCTGGGCGCGGCACTGGCTGGATTTGGCGCGTTACGCCGACAGCGACGGCTTCGAGAAGGACCAGGTGCGGCCGCATGCGTGGCGATATCGGCAGTGGGTCATCGAAGTGTTTAACCGGGACCTGCCCTACGACCAATTCCTGATCGAACAGCTCGCGGGCGACCTCTTGCCGCACCCTACGCTCGAGCAACGCGTGGCGACGGGATTTCATCGTAACACGCTGACCAATAAGGAGGGGGGGGTTGATGCTGAGCAATACCGCGTCGAGCAGATCGTGGACCGGGTCAATACGACCAGCAGCGTGTTCCTGGGCTTGACCATGGCCTGTGCACAATGTCACAGCCACAAGTATGACCCGCTTACCCAGGCCGAGTATTACGGCATGTTCGCGTTTTTCAATACGGGCATGGAGAAAAACGTGCCCGCGCCGCTGGAATCCGAAGTGGTGCTCTACGCGCGGGCCTTGGAGGACTTCGAGGAGTTGGAGCAGCAGTTTCTGACGGCGATAAACGAATACAAGCCGCGGTTCGAGAAAAATATCGCCGAATGGGAAGCAGAGCTTGTGGATGTGGCGAAGGAGAATCCATGGGTCGTGCTCGAGCCGGAGAGCATGGTGTCCGAAGGCGGCGCGGAGTTTACACAGCTCGAGGACGGCTCGATTTTGGTGAGCGGCGAGAAACCACGGACGGACGATTACTTGATCAGGGCCAAGACCCGCCTAAAGAACATCACCGGCTTTCGGCTGGAGGCGCTCAAAGATTCCAGCCTGCCGAAAGGGGGACCGGGCCGCGCGGAGGACGGTACATTCGGGCTCTCCGAATTTTACGTGCGCCTGGCCAAGCGTCACGACCCTGAGGACGGCCCCAAAATTGCCATTCGCGAGGCTTTAGCCGAGGATTGGAAGCGCTCGGATTCCATCGAGTCGACCATCGACGGCGATACTGGCACGCACTGGAGATCGGCCGGCGGGGCGGAAGCGGACGAAATCCAGGGCGTCGTCTTTATTACAGAAGAACCCGTGCGCCTGGCCGGGCGTCGCGCGCTCAGTATTACCATCAACCACCGCAAGAAGACCGCGCGTTCACTCGGCCGGTTTCGGCTGTCGGTCTCGAAGGCCGACCCGCAGTATCTCAAGATTTCGACACGCATTCGCTCGATCTTGGCGACGGCGACGGATAAGCGTACGGACGAGCAAAAAGAAACACTGTTCGATTACTTCGGCACGATCGATCCGAGGATGCGCGAATTGCAGGCCGTCCTCGCGGCCCACGAGCGCTCCCGGCCTAAGTTGACCACCAACGCCCAGATAATTGTAGAAAATCCCAATCCCCCGAAGACGAATATCCACATCCGGGGCGATTTCCTGCGCAAGGGCGAAGAGGTAGAACCGCATGTGCCGGCCGTGCTACCGCCGCTTGAGCCGCGCACAGAGAATCAGAATCGTATGGATTTGGCGCGCTGGCTAGTGCGTCCCGATCACCCGTTGACTAGCCGTGTTGCCGCCAACCGGGTGTGGGAGCACCTTTTCGGTCGGGGTCTGGTGAATACGAGCGAGGACTTCGGCACGCGCGGCGAACCGCCCTCGCATCCGGAACTTTTGGATTGGCTTGCGTCGGAGTACATGGCGCAAGGCTGGAGCACCAAGGCGTTGATCAAGCTGGTGGTCTCTTCGGCGGCCTACCGCCAGACGTCGCGCGTGCGCCCTGAGTTGACCGAGCGCGACCCGATGAATCTACTCCTGGCGCGGCAGAACCGGTTTCGCGTCGAGGCGGAGATCGTCCGCGATCTTTTTCTTTCGGCTAGCGGACTATTGAATCCTACGCTAGGCGGGCCGAGCGTGCGGCCGCCGATACCCGAAGGCGTCGCGGAGCTGGGCTATGCCTCGACCGTAAAGTGGAGGGAAAGCCAAGGCGCGAACAAGTACCGGCGCGGTCTGTACATCCTCTTTCAACGTACCGTGCCCTATCCGATGCTGATGACCTTTGACTGTCCCGATTCGAATGTGAGCGCGATTCGCCGGGCGCGTTCGAACACCCCTTTACAGGCGCTCACGCTGCTGAACGATCCGGTCTTCTTCGAGTGTGCCCAGGCGCTCGGACGCCGCGTCTATAACGAGACCGAAGACAGCACGGAAGACCGCATCCAGCATTTGTTCCGGCTATGCCTTGCGCACAATCCCAACGCGAGCGAGCTTACCCGCTTGGTGGATTATTGGGAGACGGAGTCTGCTGTATTTGGCGAAGACCGGGACATCGCGGCGAGGATCGCGGGCAAAGACCTGCCCGAGGGCACACAGTCTTGGCAGCTGGCGCCTTGGGTGGTGCTGGGCCGCACGGTGATGAACCTCGACGAGTTTGTGACACGCGAGTAGCGACGTGCTATGATGTGAGCGTGGAGCGTCTTTGGAGCAGCCCCGAGTGGTAACGGGAAACGTGCAGTATGGATCCGATTCAAGAGAAAATAATTCAGTCACGCCGGTCGTTTTTGACCACGGCCGCCGGTGGCGTGGGGGGGATGGCGCTGGCGTCCATGCTGTGCGACGATGGTGTTTTGGCCACGTTGCAGCCCGAAGCCGTAAATCCGCTCGCGCCCAAGCCGCCCCACTTCGAGGCCAAGGCCAAGGCGTGCATCTTTATTTTCATGGCGGGCGCGCCCAGCCAACTCGAACTTTTCGACCCCAAGCCCAAGCTCGCTGAATTGCACGGCCAGAAGCTCCCCGATTCGCTGATAGACAAGGTGCGTTTCGCCTTTATCCAGAAAGAAAAGGCTGTGCTCATGGGTGGCTACCGCAAATTCAAGCGGCACGGCCAGTGCGGCATGGAACTGTCTGATCTCATCCCGTACATCGGGGAGCATGCCGATGACATCTGCCTGGTCCGCAGCATGCACTCCGAGGCCTTCAACCACCACCCCGGCCAACTGATGATGAACACGGGCGTGCCGATGTTCGGGCGGCCCAGCATCGGCTCGTGGCTGAATTATGGCCTGGGCAGCGTGTCGCAGGATCTGCCGGGTTATGTCGTGCTCACCTCGGGCCGGGGTACGAGCGGCGGCACCTCGAACTGGACCAGCGGGTTTCTGCCTTCGACCTACGAGGGCGTGCCCTTCCGCAACCAGGGCGAGCCCATCCTGCACCTCAGCAATCCAGCGGACATGCCCCACGACTGTCAGCGGCGCGGGCTCGAAGCCACCCGTGATTTGAACCAGATGCACCATGAGGCGACGCTCGACCCGGAAATCCTTTCGCGCATCGCGTCCTACGAACTGGCCTACCGCATGCAGTCCGCCGCGCCCGACCTCATCGACCTTTCCGATGAAAGCGAGGCCACCCTCGAGATGTACGGTGTGAACCGCGAGGAAGGCGAATGGAAGAGACACCGCAACGGTGGAGGCGATGAATTCAAGTCCTTCGCGTCCAACTGTCTGCTGGCGCGGCGTATGGTCGAGCGGGGCGTGCGCTACATCAACATTTACCATGCCACATGGGATCACCACAGCGACATGGACAAGCGCATCCAGTTCAACAGCCTCATGGCCGATCAGCCCATCGGCGCGCTGCTCGGGGATCTGAAGGACCGCGGCCTACTCAACTCCACCCTGGTGGTCTGGGGCTCCGAATTCGGACGCACGCCGCTCGGCGAAAACCGCATCGGCAGCGATCCCAACACTGGCCGCGACCACCACCCCTTCGCCTTCTCGATGTGGGCGGCGGGCGGCGGCATCCAAGGCGGGCAAGTCATCGGCAAGACCGATGACATCGGCTGGAATATCGAAGAAGACCCGGTCCACATCAACGATTTCCACGCCACGCTGTTGCATCTTTTCGGTCTCGATCACCTCCAACTCACGCACCGCCACCAAGGCCGCGACTTCCGCCTTACCGACGTCGCCGGCAAGGTTGTAGAGAAAATGCTCGCCTGATTTGTGGCGCCGCCGTGAGCGTGTTGATGCGGTCGGCAACCACGTCGCCGGCTGCCTGCTGGCCCATCGCGTGAGCAAGTCGTGGGGATTGTGGACGCGAATATCGTCTAGCCGTCCGGCGATGGCACCGCCGGAGCACGGCGACCGGCGATTTGCCGCGGAAGCGGAAAAACGGCTGCACGGGCTAGAGTCGAAGAACCCCAAGAAGATTCCCGCGCGCTAAACACGGGGGGGGCGCAGCTGCTACAATAGACGAGGTTTCCGGCCTGGAGTGGTTCGCAGGTATGCCCATATGGAGAATTCCGGGCAAAAGGATTGCGGCGACCTCTGGGGGGTGGTAACCTGAGTCCGACCATGAAACCGGTAAGTTAAGCAACCAGTCTCCATTCTTCGCACCAGTCTCCATTCTTCGCAGTCGACTTCGTGCTGATCTTCAGTTGGGCGCGCTTTTCACCCACCGGCTCGACGGCGGTGAGCATAATAGTGAACTTGTGCAGGTCGACGCCGATGAAAAGGGTGCATACTGTGCAACATAACAACGTTCTCCGTGTGAGCGGCCAAAGAAAACAAGTTGCTGCGGGGAAGCGTAGCAGCCTCTCCCAGCCGCTACACGGTTTCACGTTGGTTGAATTATTGGTTGTGATCGCCATCATCGGCACTCTGGTAGCGCTCTTGCTGCCAGCCGTTCAGGCCGCCCGCGAGGCGGCGCGGCGGTCGCAGTGTACCAACAATCTAAGGCAACTTGGACTCGCAGTGCACTCTTTTCACGATACGCATCAACAGCTTCCGCCGGCGAAAATTTGGGACCGGTACGCAACGTGGGCGGTGTTTATACTGCCTTACGTGGAGGAGCAGAATGCGTACGACGCCTGGGACCTTCAGCGGTCATATTTTAAGCAGCGGAACCCGTTGGCCCTGATTTCTGGGACGCCTTTGTTTGCCTGCCCCACGCGCCGCAACAGCAATATCGTACTGAGCTTGGATGGCGATCGGAATAATTCCGGCTCCAGGGAGCCGCACCAGCCGGGCGTGGTCTCCGACTATGCCTGTTCGGCGGGCGACAACAGTCCGGGTCACTCCTGGCTTTACCCATTTGGACGTCACGTAGGGCAATTCGATGAAGCCAACGGCATGATTATCAATTCATTCCTGTCCCCCCGCCCAAGGAATGGCTTGATTGTACGCTGGGAATCAGAGACACGATTTGTCGACGTAACGGATGGGTTAAGCAAAACAATCATGCTCGGCGAGAAACACGTTGAATCAAAGAGACTGGGGATCGGCTCCGGTGCCCGCTTTCACGTAGACGGTTTGGGAGGCGGTGGAGACGGATCGGTTTACAACGGCGATTATGAGTTGCACTACATGCGGACTGGCGGTCCGACAAATACGATTGCCCGGTCGCGCGAGGAACCGCACAACTCGAATTTCGGTAGCTACCATCCCGGCATCTGCCAGTTCGTGTTTGGAGATGGTAACGTACAAGGTATATCGGAGGAGATCAGTGGCACGCTGTTGGGCCGACTGACTGCC
>Ga0310121_10005176_pt1 | contig 11294 bp, 11 predicted proteins | sample CB27_Tmax_986_MG_FD_203504 | JGI IMG/M metagenome (GOLD analysis project Ga0310121, IMG submission 203504) | Marine microbial communities from Western Arctic Ocean, Canada - CB27_Tmax_986 | ecosystem: Environmental > Aquatic > Marine > Oceanic | place: Canada: Western Arctic Ocean | collected...
CCTCGTCAACTCTCGCTGCAACGCAGCGATACCGGGCGGCTGGATCGACCTTACCCGGAAAGGTTTCAATTGCTTTCTACGGCATACTTTTCCTTTTCAATAATGGCTCAGAGCCTGGTTAACTGACTGTACGGGTTAGCTTGGCGTAATGCGTCTGGCGGATGTGATTAGATTTCGGTGATGGAACGCGTAATGGCCAAAGTCTTACGACTTCAGCTACGAAAATACTTCTCAGAAAGAGAGATAGCGACGCGCCGGGCTCCTACTAAGTACTAACGAAGCGTCGGACTCAAACCGAGTATTGGCGAAAAGACATCGAGTCACTGCGTAACGTGAGGGATCGCGCCAAACGCCTGTAAATAGCGTTCGCGGCAATTGGGGCATTCCATCAGGTGGGTGTAAAAATTCTGTCGCATCTCTAATTCGAAACCGCCCGCGGAAAAGTGCTCCATACCGCTGACCACCTCGGCACAGGCTAATCCACCAGGCAGGGAATCCGCTGGATTATCAAGCATGACGACGAACAGGACGCCAGCCACCGCCAGCACGATGCCGACGAGGGCTGCGGATAGGTACGGCCGTACGACCGGCACCCGTCCAGGGGGGCCAATCTGTTCAGCTAGCCTGTTCAATGTGCCGGGGGGACATGCTTGCCACGCCTCTGTGTTTTGCTTGTTTTCTACCATGAATTAACTACCTTTATGCGGCAAACTCCAGACCCGAATGAATTCAACTCCACTCCTATTATCGGTAGACCTCTACTCCAGTTCTGTAACGCTCGGTACATTCAGGAAGAAATCGCCCTTCCCAGCGGATTTTTCAAGGATTCGCCAGGTTCAGGTCCCCGGCGCTCGAACCTTGGCGCGGGGGCATTTACCGACTGGGCCAAACGCTCCAAATGTCGCATCGAAATCTTCCGCCGCCCAAGTCGGAGGAATCCCTCATTCTGCAACTGGCCAAGAATCACCGTTACCGTTTCTCGCGTGCTACCAATAATGCTGGCCAGATCCTGATGAGACAGCCTGATTCTCAGCTTAATTTCCCCTTTTTCAGGCTGGCCATAGTCTTCTGCCAGCTCCAACAACAAATGCACGAGCCGCTCCCGATTCGAGCGGAACAGCAGATATTTCAATCTCCGTTCGACACACCGTCGCCGTAGCCCCAACAATTTCGTTACGCCCATAGCCATAGCCGGATTGCGTTCTGTCACTTCCCGCATCGTTTCCGCAGGGAACAAGACGACCGTCGAAGCCGTCGTCGCCTCGGCAAACTCTTCTCGCGAACCGGAATCAAAAATGGCCAATTCGCCGAACAACTCGCCGGGTTCGACGAAGGCCAAGATGCTCTGCTTGCCATCAGGCGTCAAACTGCCGATTTTCACTTGGCCTTCCGCTAACAACATGACTCCGTCCGATTGGTCAATCGGGAGATAAATAGGGCTGTTGCGGGAAAATTTCCTGATGCGACTGCGACTTTCGATCTGACGCATTTCAGCGTCGTTGAGAGGACCGAATAAGTCACAGCTCTTCAGATACCAATATTTTTCCTGCATTGAAATGGCTCCAACCTAACGCCGACCCGCCCCAAAAAAAAATTCACCTGCCGGACAAGGAGGCTTTGACATTTTCGCAGCTAACCATTTTATTCGGCTTAGACCCCCTCGGTCTTGTGCCGTGGGTCTTCATCGCCAGCAACAACAGGAAGCGGAAAGTGTCAAACGCTCCAAGCCGGACAGGGGTCTTTAATGCGAAGTCAAACAGTCAAATTCGTCAGGTAGCCCCGGCCGGTCGGGTAAACCCAGTGACGAAGTTACACCGATCTATCGCACCAGGGCTGATAGTGTTCTTATTTACTTGGGGGTCGCTGGCCGATGTCGGCCGTATCCTACGATAAAAGTCCACTAAATCGTAGACGCACTGGCGAAGTTCGGCTTACATCGAAGTGTGAAATTAATCACATTTCCCGCCAAATGCGAAAGGCGGGCCTTATTAGTAGGCGTTCTTGGTCGAAAAGACGATCGAGAAGGTTCTCAGCAGGATTTTTAGGTCCAACCAGACATTCCATTCACGGATATATTGATGATCGCATTGCACGCGACGCTCCATTTTGTCGAGCGTATCCGTTTCGCCGCGAAAGCCGTTGACTTGGGCCAATCCGGTAATCCCAGGCTTGACCTTGTGACGCAGCATGTAGCCATCGATTAGTTGACGGTATTGTTCGTTGTGAGCGGTCGCGTGCGGTCGGGGTCCGACCAGCGACATTTCGCCGAAAAGCACATTGAATAATTGGGGCAACTCGTCCAGCGACGTCCTCCGCAGGATTGCGCCCAACGGCGTAATGCGACTGTCGTTTTTCTTTGCCTGGACAACCTTTTCTCCGTCGTCACAAACGCGCATGGTTCGAAACTTCCATACGCGAATCTCCTTTCCGTCCAAGCCGTAGCGGCGCTGGCGGAAGAAAACCGGACCTGGAGAAGTCAGCTTGATCGCCGCCGCGATCAACATCATGGGCAGGCCGGCGAACAGCAAACAATTTAATCCTATCGTCAGATCGACCAGCCGCTTGACGATGCTGTCCACGCCATACAGCGGCGTTTCAAATACGCTGACCACTGGCAAGCCGCGAAAGTTGTCCCAGCGTGCATGCAGCAATTCATGGACGAAGAAGTCTGGCACGATGTAGACCGACGCCGTGCTGTCCGACAACCGATCGAGCACGCCACGGATACGGTCTTCGGCTCGCATGGGAAAGGTAATGAATATCGTATTGACTTCGCCTCGACGCGCCTTTTCGATCAGATCGTCCAGGTTGCCAAGTTTGTCAGGAAAGCCGTCCGGAAGCTCGGCCGTACGGTCAGCTGGTCGATCGTCGTAAAAGCCCATGAAATTGAGCCCCAGATGTGCTGAGGCGTCGATATTCTTGGCCAATTGAATCCCAATATCCGTAACGCCCACAATGGCAAACCCGTGCGATTTCCACCCCGGTGCGCGCAAGCCGCAGATCAACGTGTGCAGGAGCAGGCGACTGGCCAGCAACAACCCTGAAACGACCGATGCCCAAATGACGAATTCGGCACGGTTCAATCCAGCTTTCACGCCGACTAAAGTCCCGACCAACAGCAGGCCCGACATACTGATGAGCCAAGTGCCCAGCGAGTTGACGATCTGGCTGGCCAGATTCGCCCCACGGCATCGTCGATAAAGTCCCGTTGCGCCGCCGCCGACGCGAAACGCCACAATTCCAGCGACGCTGACCAACAACGGTTCTTCGAACGGATACCCAACGATCCATTGGGCCAGGACCAAGCCGAGGACCAGGCAAAGCAGGTCGGCGAGCGAGTAGACCGTCGGAATCATGGACCGACCGACACGGATATCCACAACTTCGTTACCCATCGATGATTCGTCGCTCTCGTCAGTTTTCGTGTGATGTTGTTGGTCAGTTCAAAGCCGGGTAGTGCTTTGGTTGGTGCACGCAGCCACAACAGCAGATGACAGCGCTAGTCCGTCGTCCGCCCAGCAGCGGATTGCGGCCGCTCGGATTTGACTTCGCCGCTGTTTTGATCTCGATGTGGATCACGTTGGGTGCCCCAATCATCGAGCTTCGACTTCAACCTGGATCGCTTTGGCTTGCCGCAGTTCACCGGCCACATCATTCAGCGTTCCACTCAGCGTGCCACTGCCTGTGCCCGAGTCAGTCATCACACGCAGCTCGACCAAGTCTGGGCCGATTTTCTTTTCCGTGTTCTGCAGTTCGCTTGTTGACGCGTCCAGTGCTTGTTCCGCAAGTTTGACGGTTTTTGTCAATTCGAGGACGATGTTCGAATATCGCTCGTTTCTAAGAAGCTTCAGGCGTTCTTCCAGCCGATCACAGAGCTGCCTGGTGAATTCAACGGCGCGCTCTGGAGCTTCCTCGACAACTGAAAGGTAAATCAATTCGGTGCGGCCAAATTGGGCGCCTTGAGGCGCGGAAATCGTTACGTGACGGCGAGCTGCCTCGATTTGTGTGAGTGTGGGCCACGCTCCCGTGGCAGCACACTGGTCTTGATGGCATGGGACGTCAAACTCTTGATCATGGCAAACGGACGGGAGAAAGCGAATCGTTGCATGTCGTCGCTATCCATCGGAGGCCCGAGAGCCTTCAAGGCCGGTCCCACGACGCTCGGATGACGGGCGATTTCCATTACCGTTTCCTCCGCGGTTTGCATGGCGTCGGTGCTTTCGAAACGACCCAGCCGACTGAATTCGCCATTGACCTCATCTCGCGGTATGAGACCCTGGTAGGCGCTCCAAACATCCGGTTTATTGGCCGCACGATAGATGGCTGCAGTTGTCATTAACACCGCGGGCAGGACCAACAAACAAATGCGCTTGAAGGTTTCTTGTTTTACTTTAGCTGGTTTGATATTCATGGCTGGAGTTTTTTAAAAACCTCTTCTCGAGGACACCCTGGCATCAATTCCATTTGCGATCACGTTTGCGCCATGTAGCGATTCTGTCGACTGTGCCGTTGATAATGGCCAGCCTACAATGCAGGCGTTTACACTTTGCGGAAAAGTAGTAGGTCACAATAAAGAGCCGCCTGGGGGGTGGATTGGTTTAAACCGAATTGTGGACATCGGGAGGGCGCGGCTTCCGCCGAGCCGCTTGAGAGGTAAAATCGCCCTCCCGGCTGCATCGGTCTTAAATATCCCTGTTCGGACAAACATCTACGCATCTAATTCCAACCGCAAGCACACATCAGCAGGCCATGATGCCATTGCAAGAAATCCTGGACCAACTTGTCCGCGACTCAGGCCTCAGCCAAGATCGGTTGGCCAGTCTCAAGCAGCAGATTGCCAGCGCGGTGCCACGAGCAGCCTGCGAAGACGATCAAGGTTGGCTGAGCCTCGGCGATCCGCGTCTGACCTCGGACTCATCCCAGCCGATGATGGGAAGACGGCTGCTGTGGTGGCCCAACGGTGTGCCACACGAAAGCACCATGGGCATTGTCAGTTCGCGACTCGGACGGGAACTGGAAATTCATCGCGAGTGGTTCCGCGCAATCCGCAGCGTTTGCGCCAGGTGTGCGGAAACCGACGAACGTTTGACTTTTCAGGAAGCAACCTTCGCGGGAGTGTATGTGGCGCGCGCGGCCGAGTTATTTGACGCGAAAACGCTGCAAATCCAGCTGCCGCAGCGTGCTGAATCTCTCGATAAATGGCTCGCGCGCATCCTGGCGATAATACCGATTCGGAACTCAACAGTCACCTCTCGAGAGCAGGTGTTCATTTCTCCGCTGGTCGATTCCACCGACGACGATGGCCGATCGCCGAAGTTACCCTGCCAAGACGTCGCTGTTTTTGCGCTCAGCCAGCGGCTCTGCGCGGTTCACGTTCGTCCGCAAGGGAATATTCACGACGCGTTGCTTGGGCGCTTGCAAGCTGACAACTGGCCGCCAGCGTCCGTGCACCTTCACCTCAACGACCGGTTGCTCAATTCGAATTTGCGAGACGAGTTGCTCAACGCGGGGGCTGTCGGGTGGGCGATGATTGACGACGATGAATCGCCGGAATTGGGCCAACGGTCCCAGGCGACACAAACCGTTGGCCCCGTCTCGATTCCGCTGGGGAATGCGGATGAATTTGCCGACTTTGTCACCCATTGCACTCGCCGACGAGATGGACCATGGCCCGATCAATCAGAGGTCGAGTTTTTGGATGACCTGATTCTTGATCGGCCGGAAGCCAACCACTCCTCGTTAGCCAGCCTGCGTCGAATCATTGAGCGGCAAGAGTTGCTCGCGGGAATTGCCACCATACGCGGGGAAACTCCCATGGTGAGTTTTACGGAAGTATCTCCCCCAGAATTACATCGGCTGAGGGTCTTCCGTCCGCACCGCGGCAGGTGGGATTTTCAGCCCTACGGCATCTGCATTCGACGGTCCTGGTTGAGCCAGCGGGGAAGTCGGCCGGTGCAGTATGCGGACGACGAAACCTGGAAAACGCTCGCCCCGGAGGAGAAGCCGTTTTTTCAAAAAGCGGTCTCGCAGACGAAAGCGGGGAACATCATCCATTGGACGGTCGAACAGGAGTGGCGTTACGCTGGCGATATTGACTTGTCGTTATTGAGTGAAGACGACGCGATTATTTTCGTGCCAACCGAGGGGGAGGCAAGGTCGCTGGCCGCCATCAGTCGCTGGCCGATCCGCCTCGTTTCGTCAAAGTCACTTGATTGCCCGCCTCGTTGAAAGCGACCTCGTCCATGAAGGTTCGCATCAGCAACACTCCGCGTCCGCTGACCTTGTCGAGGTTGAGCGGATCGGTGGGATCGGGGAGCGAACGATGGTCAAACCCCGGTCCTTCATCAAGAATTGTGAATTCCACCTGGTCCGCGGACATGTCCGCGTCGACATAGATCCTGCGATCACAGTAGGGTTTTTCGCCAGCTCTTTGGTTAGCCAACCGTTGATAAGCATAATTGTCCTGCTCACGCAGTTCCGAGCTGACCTCCAAGTTGCCGTGGTAAAGCGAATTGACCAGCGCCTCATCGAGGGCGATGCCCAGTCGAGTCGTGTGAGGTTCGTGGCAGATTCCCAGCCGTGCGACTTGCTCCTGGAAAAAACCGACTAACGGCGCGATCAAGTCTCTATCATTTTCCAGCACAAACTGGCACTGCAAAGCCTTCATGCGATCCAACATCCGGGCCTGGCAATCCCGTTTTTGGGTGACCTCCATGACGGCGCGTAGCGTACCGACCAACTCTTGGTCCAGCATGCCTTTGGGTACATAACTGGAGGCACCACGTTGCAGTGCCCGAATCGCGTACTCCTCGTCGCCGTAAGAGGTCACAACGATCGCGGGTACGTCGGGATGTTCGCCGCGCATCTCCTCCACGACCGAACGGCCGGTCTCGTAACCCATCTTGGGATCGATCAGGATGACGTCGGGTGGACGATTCTTCAACTCTTCAAGAGCTGTCTCGCCACTGTCCGCAAAACGGACCGAGAACTCATCCAGATTGGCCAGAACATTTTGAATCGTTTCGCGATCCGTCAGCGAATCGTCAACGACAAGGACCGTCGACACGGTGGCGTCCTCCGAATTTTCTCTGTTCCTGTCCCCTGCCCAAAAATGTGCACGTGTCTTGGCCCGGACACTGATGCCTTGCGCCCCACATCACATTTCGATCGCCAAATGAGACCCAGCCAGAACGTGACGCACCCATCTTGGGAGCGACTCCTAATTGGGAAGCTTTCCGGCGATCTAACTATTTTATCGTCGATTCCACCCTCGATCTACGCGAAGGGAGACTCAATTCAAGGAGGGATTTCCCTCGTGAGCGTTTAGGCAGGCGAAATGCCGCCAAGTCGGTGTTTCTCAGGATCCCGTTTGCCACTTATCATTATAGTAGAATATTTAGATCAGAATCCGCACAAAAGATGATCTGGCCAGCACTTAGGGCGAAGCCGCCACTACCGCACAAGCACGGAACCGTCCCTATTGGGGTAACGAGTTGTGACGTTTGACGTTAGAGACGTCGGACCGTATCAAGAGGGTGAATTTGACCATTGTCAGACTGGGTTACCATCGCGACGCGAAGCGAATTGCCGAACGGAACTCGGCGATTGCGCGAAATCCACAGTCATCGATTGGCCCTATTCAACCTGGATGGCCAATATATCGCCATCGATAATCATTGTTCCCACCGCCACGGACCCGTTGCTGCGGGGGAGCTGTCTGGCGATACCATTACCTGCCCATGGCACGGCCTGCGATTCAATCTCACCAGCGGTTCCTGCGTAGAACCTGGCAATTTGCCTTTGAAAACGTATCAGGTCCGTGAACAGGAGAACGACATCCAAGTGGACCTCGATTCGTTGGCAATCACGTCCAAGGATGACCCGTCCATTCACCAGTACTTGATTCGTTATGGTCGCCCCGGATTTGTGGGGCGATTCGGGACGATCCACGAACTCCAGTGTCAGCGCGGTGATAGGGTATTGGTGGCAACCGAACGGGGCGAAGAAATTGGCGAGGTCCTGGCCGAGCCAAATGTCAGCAATCTTCAGGTTCAGCCTGCTGGCGAAGTCATTCGCATGCTATCGTCAACGGAGACAGCGGATCAGCAGCGACACAGCGCGCAAAACGTCCAAGTCCTACAAACCGGGGAAGCTTTGCTGGCTGCGAAAGACGTGCCGATCACGCTCATTGACGCCGAGACACTATTCGACGGGGTCACGGTCATTTTATACTACTTGGGAGATGCCAAGTTTGAACTGGGTGTGTTGGCCACCGAATTGGCCGAGGGATGTCAGGCGGAACGGGTTCAGTTCCAGTTATCGGAACTTAACAGTACGGATGACGATGATGATGACTTGGAGGAAAAATCATTGAAAGGTCCTTACGAACGCACCAAATATGATTTTCGACGCGTCTGGGAGTGCCCCAAATGTCACCACAAGGAGCGCACCGCCGGCAGTGTGACTTCGTGTTTTTGCCACTGCACAGAACCCCAAAAGTCCGGGCCCGGCCCCGGCATCCAGATGAAGCTGGTGGAAGATGCACCACGACGAGTTTAGAACTGATGACTGGACCACTGTATTTTGAAGACGTCAACGTAGGTGACCGTTGGACCAGCGGCCGGCGAACGGTGACGGAAACGGACGTCGTCATGTTCGCCGGACTGACCGGTGACTATAACCCGCTGCACGTCGATCACGAAGCAGCCAAGCAGACGCCATTTGGAAAACCGATTGCCCATGGATTGCTGGGCGTCGCCTGGGTAGCCGGCCTGGGTAGTCAGGCTCCCATGATGAAGACAGACGCCTTCGTGGCGATCCGGGATTGGAAGTTTCTTAAGCCAACCTTTATTGGTGACACCGTCGAAATTCAAACCGAGTTGACGGAAAAGGTAGACGGGGGTCGCCGGAGAGGCACTTGTATTTGGAAACGTGAGTTGGTGGACCAGGGTGGTCACGTCCTGCAAAGTGGGCTGTTTGAGTCCCTGGTCGCCAAACGCAGCCCCAGTCGGCCTAAAGTTAACTAGCCCAGTGGCTCACGCAATGGCTCCTCCATGACAAACGCCGCTAACGACAGTGCACGATCAAATGCGACAACGTGGTTGGTGTGGTTGCTGCGAATGGACGGCGTGCTGCTGTTGTGCGCCATTCCCTTTATCTTTATACCCTTTTCGGTAATGGCAGAAATTCATACCTGGTTGGGACTCGGCGAGTTGCACGAAACGCCACTGATGAACTATCTGACCCGATCGCTTTCGATGATTTACGCGTTGCACGGAGCCGTCGTTTTGTATGTTTCCTGCGACGTGATGAAGAACTGGAACCTCATCCGACTGCTGGCGATGTTGACCGTGGCGCTGGGTGCCGTGCTTGCCTGGGTTGATTTTTCCGCCGGCATACCGTGGTGGTGGTTACTCTCCGAAGGTCCGCCAATCGTCGCGTTCGGCGCCTGGATTCTGGCAATTCAGCGGCATATCCAGCATCTCGACCAGCGGCCGTTGTCCTGAATAGCAATTCCTCCCACCAAATAAAAATGGCTGAATCAAATGCGATATCAATCTAACGTAAAGCTGTTCGGTATTCCTTTACTGTCAGTCGCCCTGGGGCCGGATCAGGATGCTGACGAAACGCATGGATTGGCTTGTGGAATCGTGGCGATGGGAGACATTGCCATTGGCGGTATTGCTGTAGGGGGGGTGTCACTGGGTTTGTTGTCGATCGGGGGGATTGGCATCGGCGGTATCACGATCGCCGGATTGGCCTTCGGACTGGGTGCCGTCGGCGGTGTGGCCGTGGGCGGACTCGCCGTAGGCGGGGTGGCCGTGGGACTGCAGGCGGTTGGTGGCGTGGGGGTCAGTATTCAAGAGTTTCTGACGCCAAAGTAGTTGTCTGTGGCCTGTGAAGAAGACCACCGACACTTTTCTTGAAAAAATTCAAAAAGTGCTGTACGTCGTCACGTCAAGCGTTAAGCTGTGCACTTGGTTGCTACCGTAAACGGCGACGCCGTGTAAGATTTCCGTAGCTGAAGTCTGAGTTTTTCGATTTTCAAAATCCTTCACGGCGTTGCGTAAACGCGCTACGATTGGCTGTCCATATAGATTTTTTTATTGAAAAGCTGCCAAATCAATTAAACCGCCGCTTGTAGGTTGTCCAGTTCTGGTGGTTTTAGGGTCAACAAGCCTTTCCACAGCGCGGCAACTGCGGCAATCATTGCGCCGGAATTCGCATTCTCTTATGGAGGGGACCGAGTCAATATCCCCGAGAAAAGTTATGTTTCCTTAAGGGCGTAACCTTTCTATTCATTCCATCGTTTCTATATTTACAGATTACAATGATCTCCGGTATTTCCGACTTCAGCCGCTGATCTAACGGCATGGATGCCAACAAACCGCCGCTTGAGTGCGGATTCAGCGATTGGCTCGCGGTCCTCGTGTCGTGTCTTCCATGACTTGAGCGGGCAGTCCGTAGCAACTGTCAGATAGGGAGTTTGTCGTGGCTAAACAAGTATGTCCTTCAGTTCGTGCTTTTTTGAAGGTCCACCGATCGTCGCGTTCGGTGTTTGGATTCTGGCACTTCAACGGAAAATCCAGCATACTGGCCAGCGAATGTTGCCCATTACAGCTGGGACGCCGTTCGTCGAATAAATCTTCTGGCCAGGACCTGATCAACCAGCAAAGTTTGGCTATGTACATCGCCTGCACTTGAGGCGGTCTCCCCGTTTTGCTCTTGGGCCAGGACCTGGTCAACAGTCTCCGCCGGCGTCGAGTGTCGGGCGGACACCAGACTAGCTCTTCGACTAAAGGGGTATTGTCTGGTGACAGCGCTGGAATCGTCCACCGCTGCGACTTCAAGCACCTTCTCTTCCGAGGCTTCTGGCAACGGCTGCGAACCGGATCCGGAACTTATTTGCCTAGCCGTTGGGGCTGGAGATATCTGAGCAACGGGAGTTACCACCCCAACGTTCTCGCCACTATTTTCGGTGTTTTTGATGACCAAGGCGGTGGCGGCGGAGCGAGGCTCGCGTGGCGCAACGAAACAATCGTCGTAACCGTTCACGCGATCAAGCGTTTAGCAGGCTTGGTGCGGTCTGATTTTGCAGTTTGGCTGCGATCGATGCGTGCAGGAATGAGAAGAAGTTGCGGTGCTGTTTCCGGCAAGTCGCGATCGCCGTCCACATGCGCTCGTGGTAGCGCTGCCCTGCTTCTCCGCGCGTGCCTTGCGTGATCCGGAGGTCGATGACGCAGTGCCGGATTTGCTGTTCGCTGTGGTTATTCGTTGGCTCGACGGCGTCGGCA
>Ga0310121_10005179_pt1 | contig 11292 bp, 10 predicted proteins | sample CB27_Tmax_986_MG_FD_203504 | JGI IMG/M metagenome (GOLD analysis project Ga0310121, IMG submission 203504) | Marine microbial communities from Western Arctic Ocean, Canada - CB27_Tmax_986 | ecosystem: Environmental > Aquatic > Marine > Oceanic | place: Canada: Western Arctic Ocean | collected...
GCGTAGACGCCAATGCGGCCTTCGTCGGTGTTGCGGTCTTGCCGCTTGCCCATGAACTTTTTACCTGCCTCACGCAGGGCTTGCTTGGCGGCTTCGACGTCTCCGCCGGTTTCGTTGAGCGCTTTTTTGCACTCCATCATCGGCAGCTGCGTGTCGTCGCGCAGTTGCTTGACCATTGCTGCGGTGATTTCAGCCATGGTGGTGGACTCCTCTGTGAATCGTTGGTTTCGGTTGGGGTCGGAAATTGCTCGTGGGTAGATGGCTTGGCGCCGAAGTGAACTACCTTCGGCTGGCTAAGTCGCCCTCGCTCTTACGCCGGCGCAGCCGCGGATTCATCACCTTCCGAACTTTGCTGTTGCTGTACGGCAGCTTGGGCTTTGCCTTCTGCAATCGAATCGGCGATGATGTTGATGATCAAGTCGATCGAACGCATGCTGTCGTCGTTGCCGGGGATTGGCAGATCGACGACATCAGGATCGCAATCGGTATCGATCAAGGCGACCGTTGCGATACCGAGCTTGCGGGCTTCTTTGACTGCGTTTTTTTCTTTCTTGGGGTCGACGACCACCATGCACTCAGGCAGGCGGTTCATGGTTCGCATACCATTGAGGTTGCGATACATCTTGCGATACTCGCGCGTGAGCGACGATTGCATTTTTTTGGAGTACGTGTTCAGCTCGTCGCCTTCACGAATCGTCTCGAGCTCTTCCAGGCGACTCAGCCGGCTGCGAATCGTGCGGAAGTTGGTGAGCGTACCACCAAGCCAACGATCATTGACATAAGGCATGCCGCAGCGGTCAGCAGCTTTTTGCAAAGCTTCGCCAGCTTGTCGCTTGGTACCGACAAATAGTACGAGACTGCCGTGCTGGGATACATTGGACAGATACTTCTTTGCACGCAGTAGGCCGCGAATTGTTTCGCGGACATCGATGATGTGAATCTTATTTCGGCGCGCGTAAATGTACGGCCGCATCTTGGGGTTCCAGCGGCTCGAACGATGGCCAAAATGCACACCTGACTCGACAAGCTGCTTCACGAGAGCTGAGGACACGCGGAATCTCCTTCAATGGCACATCGGCATTTGAGTGGCCCTTTCAGTGGCCCGTAGTCTAAGCGACTGGTGCTCAGTACTTGCCCAACAGAAAAACCTGTGGGGAAGCATCCGACGTTGGTAAGTCGTTTCGGCCTAAAGACATGTCATGATAAGCTCGGGCCGAGCGAGCCAACCTAGCCCTGCAGTCTATCGGGCAGGGCCCAGAGCGTCAATCGCCAGAGCGTCAATCGGTATACGCTGCGAGGCGGCCGTTAAGCGTTAATCTCACGCAAACCGGCCAAGAGAGCGTTATGCAGGTGGCCATTCGTGGCGAGCACGCCGCGATTGGTAGCGAGCGTGCGGCCATGAGAAAAATCGAGCGGCTTGCCATCGAGATCGCTGACTCGTCCGCCTGCTTCTTCGACAACAATCGAACCGGCGGCTTGATCCCAGATTCTCTCTCGATAGTTGGGCATTCTCGGCGAGATCAACCGCAAATTGACATCGCCACCGCCCGAGGCGAGTACTGCGTATTTCGCTTGGCTGTCCATTGGCACTGGGTCGGCGGTGATCTCGAGAGTTTTGACAAGCAGGCCGATGCCGCCGGTATCGGTGTGGGCTTTTTCGACCGAGCAGAGCAGGCGGGCGTCGGCTGAAGCTGCTCGATCTGAGACGTCAAGTTGCCGCCATTCGGTATTTGCTTCGTCGAGCGATCCGGCCCAAGTTCCGTCTCCTCGACGTGCGACCAATAATGTGCCTGCGCCACCGCAATCGGGCCGCGACGCCCCAGCCGAATCTTGGTAGACCGAATCTTGGTAGCCCAAATCTTGGTCATTTAGCTCGGGGCAAGCAAGTGCTCCGACGCGCACCACGCCCTCGCGGATATATCCTAAGGCGACAGCATATTGATCGCCGCGCAAAAAGCCTTTGGTGCCATCGACTGGGTCGAGTGTCCAAAATTCGTCGGTCGGCTCGCCAGCGCCCCGATCGATCCACTCACAGACTTGCTCAGCAGTAGCTTTCGGTTCGAGTTGTCGAACGAAGTGTGTGATCTGCTCGAGCGTCGTTTGGCATTCGCGAGTCCGTAAGGCGTCGGCAGATTCTTCGCCGACAAAACCCATTCCTGGGAAGGATTCAGAGAGGCGTTTGCCAACAATGGCTTGCGCAGCGAAATCCGCGACGGTGACCGGTGAGTGGTCGTCCTTGGCTAGAGCGCCTTTGGCCAGGGTGCCGACGACCATTTCGCTTTGCACGCGGCGGACGAGCTGGGCAGCTTCGCGCACAGCGGAGATGGCAAAACGTACTTTGGAGCAATCGATTGGGGAGGGCATGATTAGCAGCAACCTACAAGAGCTACCCCGCCAGGACTTGAACCTGGAATGAGGGAATCAAAATCCCTAGTGTTACCAATTACACCACGGGGTAAGGGTGGCGACCTCAATCAAGGTAGTCCTGATCTTCTGGTACTTTACGTCAAATATGTCGATGGCGAAAGAGCCATGTATTGGGCGGGCTCAGCGCGGCGGTGCCTAATTCTTAATCGTAACATCATAAATCTGCCCCAGATTACGATTAAGAGATAAGATGTAGCCAGTGCGCTGCTGCAGCGACTCGGCGCTATTCGGCGTTTCGCAGTCGATTGGCAACAGCAAAGGTGACTTGTTCTAACTCGCGCGCCAGGTCAACACCTACTTTGCTGACACCTTCGGGAACGGTGAGCGTCACCGGGGCGAAATTCAAGATGCCTCCTACTCCGGCAGCAACTAAGCTGTCGGCCACGGCTTGGGCATCGTTGGCTGGCACTGCGACCAGCCCTAGCTCGACTTGCTCTTGGGAAACGATATCGGACAGTTGCGCCAAGTTATGAATCCGCACACCCTCGATTCTGCTGCCAACTTTGGTTTGATCGATATCAAATGCAGCCACGAGTCGAAAACCCTGGTGATGAAATCCTCGGTAGCCCAGCAGGGCCCGTCCCAGGTTACCGACCCCAACTAGGGCGACGCGCCACTCTCGGTCAGTCCCGAGGATATTGCGGATGGCCCCAACCAATTCGTTACAGCGATAGCCAATCCCTGGATGGCCAAAGTGGCCGAAGTGGGCCAGATCTTTGCGTACCTGAGCATCTGTGAAGCCTAGCCGGCGTCCTAGCTGGTTGCTGCTGGTTGTCTCGTTGCCATCGGCGATCAGATGCCGGAGTTCTCTCAAATACATGCTGAGGCGATTGACGACCGCAGCGGGCACGGCTGGAGGGTCTTGGCGTGACCGGCTCGGTTTCGGTGTACTCATGCCGCAGACAGCCGTCGTGAGGAGATTCGAGAAATTGGACGTGGATCTAGCCAGAAACTCCATTTTAGCACCGCAGACTCCCCAGCAGCAAGGCGAAGCTGCCCAATCGCTAGTCCTGACAACGAGTTGCGTCGATCTCGTTGCGGTTGGTGGGTCGCAGCTGCAGATAGATAGTGGCTGGGGCGTCGCAGATCACGCCCTTCCCCGAAAAAGGGTGCGGATATCTCCTGTGGCTGTGGTGACACCGAGCACCGGCCGCTCGGTTTTAGACCGTGGCGCAATCTGCAGATCTAGGTTGTCGCATATCGCCAGCCTCGCTGATATTTCTCACCCTCCTAACCTATTTGGCATCATCGGAGAACCGTCACCGACGGCATGACCAGCGTGTTGCGACTAGCTTCAACCGAGTTTGCAAGTTCGGCAATATGCACCACGCAGATCATACCGGTTACGTACGGCAAAAAGTTTAGGCGATGTAGGAGAAAAGCAACATCTGATTAAGGCGGAGTGCTTGCATGGGCCGAATTGTTAAACGTATAGGAAAGTACCCATCTTTACCAAACTTTCTATGTTACCCATGTGAGCTACGAAGGAGACGAACCAATGAGAGCAAAACCTGCACTGCAGGCTCTCGCTGCCATCGCCATTGTTATGCTGCCGTCGGCGGCCTGGGCGGGGTATTGCGGAGCTGCACGGTACAACGGCTGTACGCCGTGTTGTCATCAGCGACAATGCCATACCGTGATGAAGACGGTCCGCTGCGTGAAGTGGGAGCGGAAAACGGAGACTCGTTGTCGTACGGTATACGACCGAGTATGCGAAGACAGAGTTGTGAACTGCACGCGATACATACGCGAGCAAAAGCAGAAGCAAGTCTGCTACACCGTATGCAAGCCAGTTTGGGAAACCAAGCAGCGGTGCTATACGGTCAACAAGCCTGTCTGGGAAACCAGGACTCGCAATGTTTGCTACACCGTATACAAGCCAGTTTGGGAAACCAAGCAGCGGTGCTACACGGTCAACAAACCTGTCTGGGAAACCAGGACTCGCAACGTTTGCTACACCGTGCACAACCCAGTTTGGGAAACCAAGCAGCGATGCTACACCGTCAATAAGCCGGTTTGGGAAACCAAACAGCGTACCTACACCGTCAATAAGCCGGTTTGGGAGACTCGTACCAAGGAAGTTCCTTACACGGTGAGCAAGCGAGTTTGGGAAACCAAGACGCGGACTTACACCGTCAATAGGCCGGTTTGGGAAACTCGCACTCGTGAAGAAACCTACCACGTTCGCGTAGCTGTGCCTTACACCAAGACCATCCAGGTTCGTGGTGGCAACTGGCAATCGCAGAGCTACACAGTCCCAGGCAAGGTTCACACCAAGACCGTTCGTGAACCAGGCACGTTTAGCTACGATGCCGCGCAATGCCGCTGTGTCTACTGCCCCGGTCCTTGCCGCACCTTGACGTGCCAAGCTCCAGATCGCACGTGCTGCAAGCGAGTTTGGGTTCCGACCTGTGAGTCGAAGGAAATCTGCTGCACCAAGTACGTTTGCGAGCCGCGTACCCGCACGGTTTGTTACAAGGTGTGTTGCATGGTTCCCGAGACCAAGACCTGCTGCTACAAGGTCTGTCGCACAGTCTGTGAGCAGCGCAGCCGCACCTGTTGCTACAAGGTGTGTCACATGGTCCCCGAGACCAAGACCTGCTGCTACAAGGTCTGCCGCATGGTTCCGGAGACCAAGACCTGCTGCTACAAGGTCTGCCGCATGGTACCTGAGCAACGGACCAAGACTTGCTGCTACAAAGTCTGCCGCATGGTTCCCGAGACCAAGACCTGCTGCTACAAAGTTTGCCGCATGGTGCCTGAGCAACGGACCAAGACCGTCTGCTACTCGGTATGCCGTCCGGTTTGCGAGCAGAAGACAGTGAAGGTTTACAAATGTGTCCCACGGCAAGTGCCGTACACGGTCACCCGTTGTGTTCCTCGCACCTACTGCAAGCAGGTACCTGTTTGCGTCTGCTGCCCTTGCTGCCGCTAGTCGTGAGCAAGTAAAACAAGCCCTGCGTTTCCTTGCATGGAAAAGGGTTTGGTCAAAGAAGTGACCGACGGTCCGATTTGCCAGTGGCAAGTCGGGCCGTCGTTTTTTTATCGGTTCGACGTCGGCCTGATCGACGCCACCTGGCCAGCGAACTTGGCCAGCGCCTACAGCAATTGCTTGACGATCCCGATGGCTGATGCTTTTATTGTCGCCGTACTCTTCGCACTACATAGAGCAAGGCTACGAAATCGTAGAGGGTGTGAGCCACGATCGGCGCGACCAGGTCATCGTACTCCATCGCTAGCCACCCCAAATAGCCACCGATCAGTGTGGCGAGCACGAAATAGCTCGTGGTCATCGCGTGCGCCAAGCCAAACATCAGGCTCACGACCGAAAGTGCGATCAGCGGATTGGTCCAGCTGGCGATCCACGGTTGCATGGCGCCGCGAAACAGCAGCTCCTCGCCAACTCCCGCGGCCAGGCTGATCAGGGCGATTTCTAGCCAGTTGCTGCGCGCGAACAGTTCGCTGACGAGTTGCTCGATATGCCGGCGAATTTCGACCAGGGGAGGCGACTTGCTCTGCGTCAGCACCCCGAGCATCACCAGCATAGGCAAGGTGGCGATTAAACCTCGCTCTACCCCCACTATGGCAATCTGCAATCGGTCAGCGAGTGAGATGCCGGCGAGCCAGGCGATGCCTAGACCAACAAAGCCGAGGCTTGACTCAAACAGCATCGCCAGGGCGAAAGTTCGGCTGTTTTGATCCATGAGGCTGCTGACCGTTTACTTGACAATCGTGCTAGCCGTGGCTACCGGCACCTTGACGGTTTCTAAAGGGGCTACTACCATGATTGGTTCGATTTCACTCGCTGATCCTACTCCTGCTCTCTTTGACTTGGAAACAACGCCAAGATGAAGCTTGCCAGTTCCGATTCATTGAACCTACCAACCGCTCCACAAGACGCAAACAGGAACGATCCTAAGATGACTAAGACAGCGGCTAAGAAAGCTTCTCGCGCCCCAAAAATGACCTATTACTTCGGTAAAACGAAGACCGAAGGCGACAGCAAACAAAAGCAACTACTTGGCGGTAAAGGTACGAACCTGGCGGAGATGACCCGCATCGGGCTGCCGGTGCCCCCTGGTTTTACGATCACCACCGAAGTCTGCGATTTGTACTACAGGAACAAAAAGAAGCTGCCAGCAGGCCTGATGGACTCGGTCAACAAAGACGTCAAGCTGTTGGAAAAAGAACTTGGCAAGAAGTTTGGCGACACGAAGTTGCCGCTGTTGGTCTCGGTACGTTCGGGAGCTGCCGTCTCGATGCCAGGCATGATGAACACGATTCTCAACCTGGGTCTCAACGACGCGTCGGTCGTCGGCTTGGCCAACGCGACCGGCAACGAACGATTTGCTTACGATGCTTATCGCCGCTTGATCAATATGTTTGGCGATGTGGTTTGCGGCGTTGACCATGCGTATTTTGAGCACGCATTCGACAGGATCAAGCAGAAGTATCACGCCAAAGAAGACAACGACGTACCCGTGGAAGGCATGATTGGCCTATGCGATTCGTACAAAAAAGTTTTTCGCAAGTACTACGGCAAGCCATTCCCGCAAGATCCACTCAAGCAGCTGGAACTGGCCATTGAGGCCGTGTTTTCCAGTTGGATGCAATCCCGTGCGGTCCGCTACCGTCAGGTCGAAAATATTACCGGCTTACTTGGAACGGCAGTGAATGTGCAGTCAATGGTGTTCGGCAATATGGGCGACGACTCGGGTACGGGTGTCGCGTTTACACGCGATCCTTCGACCGGCACAAACAAATTCTACGGTGAATTTCTGATCAACGCGCAGGGCGAAGATGTCGTCGCGGGCATACGCACTCCACAGCCAGTTGTGGAAATGTCGAAGTGGAACAAAAAGGTGTACGATCAGCTACTGAAGATCAAAGACAAGCTCGAAAAGCACTACCGCGACGTGCAAGATATCGAGTTCACGATCGAAAAAGGCAAGCTCTTCATGTTGCAGACGCGCAACGGCAAACGGACCGGTGCCGCGGCTGTGAAGATTGCATGCGACATGGTCAAGGAAAAGCTGATCAGCGAGAAAGAGGGTGTGCTCCGCATTCCGGCTGGGGACCTCACGCAACTGCTCCTGCCAAGTTTTAGCCCCGCCGCCAAGGCGAAGGCGAAGAAGACCGGCCAATTACTGACGATCGGCTTGCCCGCTTCGCCAGGCGCCGCTTTTGGCAGCCTCGCTTTCACCGCTGCTGAGGCAGTCGATCGAACGCTGGAAGGCGAAAAAGTGTTGCTCGTGCGGAAAGAGACGAACCCAGAAGACATCGACGGCATGCACTCCGCTGCGGGGATTCTGACCAGCACAGGCGGCATGACCAGTCATGCGGCAGTCGTTGCCCGCGGTTGGGGCCGTTGCTGTGTGGCGGGCGCCGGTGAGATTCACATTGATGAAAAGAGCCGTAAAATCAAGGTGAATGGCAAAACCTATGGCCACAAGGATGTTCTTTCGATCGACGGATCGACGGGCGAAGTGATGGTCGGTGAAGTCGAAACCCAAACACCGAAACTTTCTGGCGATTTTTCAACCGTCATGAAGTGGGCTGACAAGCATGGCAAAATGAAAGTACGCACCAATGCCGATACTCCGGCCGACGCGAAACGGGCGCGCGATTTCGGTGCTCAAGGCATTGGTCTATGCCGTACGGAGCATATGTTCTTCGAAGGCGAACGGATCATGGCGATGCGCGAAATGATCCTTGCTGAGAATGAAGAGGATCGTCGCGACGCTCTGACGAAGTTGCTGCCGACGCAACGCAAGGACTTCGTCGGCATCTTCACAGCGATGAAGGGATTGCCAGTGACGATTCGCTTGCTCGACCCGCCGCTGCACGAGTTCTTGCCGCACGACGACAAGAGCCAGGCTGAGATGGCTAGCCGTATGGGAGTCAAGCGATCGGTGGTGAAAAACCGCGTGGTTGCCCTGCATGAAGCCAACCCTATGCTTGGCCATCGCGGCTGCCGACTGGCAGTCACGTATCCCGAGATCCTCGAGATGCAAGTCACGGCGATCACCGAAGCGGTCATCGCCTGCAAGCGAAAGAAGATCGACGCGCAAGCCGAAATCATGATTCCGCTGGTCGGCGCGGCCACCGAACTCAAGTTGCTCAGCGAACGGGTTCGCAAAGTAATGGACGAAGTGAAGGCAGCCAAGAAATATTCTGGCAATCTAAATATCCTCGTCGGAACCATGATCGAAATTCCACGTGCCGCGTTGACTGCAGATCAAGTGGGCGAGTTCGCCGACTTCTTCAGCTTCGGCACAAACGACCTCACGCAGATGACGTTTGGCTACAGCCGTGACGACATCAACACGTTCTTGCCGGATTACCTGAATGAGGAAATCCTGCCCCGTGACCCCTTCCAAACGCTCGACGCGACTGGCGTCGGCCAACTGGTCGAGATGGGCGTCAAGAAAGGTCGGACGGCGAAGAGCAAGCTAAAGTGCGGTATCTGCGGCGAACATGGCGGCGACCCCGAGTCGATCGAGTTTTGCCACGGCGTAGGGCTTGACTATGTTTCGTGCAGCCCGTTTCGTGTGCCGATTGCCCGCTTGGCGGCAGCTCAGGCGGCGCTGAACAACGGCAAGTAAACAGGCTCCCAAATAGGCTCAGCCGATAAATACTGAACTAGCAAACACAGGCGAATAGAACCGGTACTGATTGTACGTGAGCAACTCGAATTGCCGATTGACGCAGTCAACGCAGCCCTATTCAGACTTGGTGTAGACGGGGATGAAGTTTTCGCGGCTTTAGGCCGCTTTGCGCCGCAATTCGGCCGGGGCGCGTTCGTCTTCGATGTCATCGACAGCGGGATGGACTCTTAGTGTGACTCGCGGCGGACTGCGGCGTTCTTGGACAAACCCGCGTTCGCCACCTTGGAAGAACTCGGCAAACTCTGAAGCAACTCCATGCGGGAAGTGCTGCTGAAGTGCAGCTATCGTTTCTCGAAAAGAAAGTCCGTCTCGGTAAATCAATCGATACGCGGCTTTCAGACTGAGGATTTCCTCGCGAGACAACTTCGCACGACGCAGACCGACTCGGTTGAGCCCGACAATCAGTGCGGTAGCGCCGTCGGTCAGTACGAAGGGAGGAATGTCTTGGACCACCTTCGTGCAGCCTCCGACCATGGCGAGGCGACCGATGCGGCAGAATTGATGGACAGCGGAGTTGCCGCCGAGGCAAGCGCGGTCACCTACCTCGACGTGACCGCCGAGCATTGCACCGTTGGTCAGAATCACATTGCTGCCGACCTGACAGTCGTGGGCGACGTGGGCGCCGACCATCAGTAAGCAGTCATCGCCGACGCGGGTATTTTCACCCAGGTGCATCGCTCGGTGAACGGTCGCGTGTTCGCGAATCACATTACGTCGACCAATGACGACACCGCCCAACTCGGCAGGAGGGTGCGTGTGCTGCGGCAGTCCGCCGAGCACGACTCCTTCACAAACGATCGTTTCACTCCCGAGAGTTGTCCCGGTTCGAATTGAGGCGTTGGCCACCAAACGACAGCCAGCAGCAATTTGCACTCCCGCTTCGACAATACAATAAGGGCCGATTTCGACCTCCCCTTCAAGAACTGCGGCTGGGCTAACTATCGCGGATGGGTGTATTTTCACGGCTGGGTCCTCTGGGGCCGGCGGTCGGCAAGTGTTTGGGCCAGACAGCTGCTCCTGGGCGGGTCGGGCGGCGAGCGGCAACGGCGGGTGGCGGTTCGGCCGTTTGGCGTCGGACGGGCCGCTAGCGATAGTATCGGTCGCCACGATTCTGTCGCTTCGTCTTTAGGTGACGAATCGCGCCCATCCACCATAATTTACCGAGACTCTCACGTCGAAAAGTGCTAGCGGATTCTGCAAGTGTGGTGCTTGCGCGTTGATTACGTCAACTTGTGCGCCCCCTGGGCGACTTATGCTAGCGCGCGGTAGAATATCGTCTCCAGCAACGTTTTGCTAGCTTTGCGGAGTTTTTGACCTCGGAGGCAAGTCTGCCTCCGACTATTGATTTCCTTACACACAAGACAGCTCCCTGAGGGGAGCTGCGGAGATCGCGGCCATGTCTGACGTAGTGCAACTTTATGACGAAGCCGACCAACTTAAAATGGCGGGCAAGCTCGACGAAGCGGTCGCCAAGCTGCAAGCAGCCCTGGCAAGTGACGAAAATTACGCGCTGGCCCATTCGGCCTTAGCGGTCATCTTGCAGCGTCAAGATAAGCATGAAGAAGCGGTCCAACACGCCCAGCGGGTCTGTGAGATTGAGCCGGACGACCCGTTTAGCTTCACCGCAATGAGCGTGACTTTCCAGCGTGCCTATGCAGGCACCAACAACATGGAGTACATCAAGCTAGCAGAAGATGCGATGGAACGCAGCCGCCAGCTGAGTCAAGGTGGGTAGTCCGGCTAGCAACCCGTTAGCCTTGCGCTTTCGGCTGTCCAACGACGCGCTTCTGGACGTCCGTCTCGAGCACGCCAAAGGCTTGCTCGTGCCGTTGAACCGAGAGGTGCAGAGCATGCAGCATTCGCTTGGCGGTGAAATAGTTGGTCACGATTCGCTGCGTGATTCGCACCGGTTCGGTCGGTACACCGAAAGGCTGTGAGTTCAGGCCGAAATCGACGATCAACTCTTCGGGAGTTCCTGTGACGCGGCAGAAGTTGGCGTAGGAACAAGATGCCTGCGTGTCGTCGACCTGTACGCGTTGGCCTTGTTGTTGTTGTTCGCCAGCGGCGACTTCGGGTTGCTCAGCGGATTCTTTGGGTTCGTCAGCCATGGTCGATTCTCCGTAAGTGGTCGACTAGAAAGTAGCCAGTTAGAAATTGGTAGTTTGGAGGAAATGAGTCAAATGGTATAAATAGCCTG
>Ga0310121_10005180_pt1 | contig 11292 bp, 7 predicted proteins | sample CB27_Tmax_986_MG_FD_203504 | JGI IMG/M metagenome (GOLD analysis project Ga0310121, IMG submission 203504) | Marine microbial communities from Western Arctic Ocean, Canada - CB27_Tmax_986 | ecosystem: Environmental > Aquatic > Marine > Oceanic | place: Canada: Western Arctic Ocean | collected...
GTATCGAGATCTTCTTCACCTCTCTGTAAGATATAAGGAATTTCATATTCACACAGTGTTCCCTCAATCAAGGTCATATTTCGCGGATGGAAATATGTAGCAACGTGCTTCATTAGGTTTGGTGTGCTTATTTTCTCTTTACTGGACGTTTCGAGCGCAGAGCCGCTTCGTCAGCGCGATTTTCCCAGATTCTGGCCTCGTCGGGATCGTCGTATATCGCCTCTGGCGCAGCAAAGTCGGATATCGTCACTTTTTTGCCGTTCTTGTCGAACTCGAATGGGCTCAATCCAAGGTTCGCGAAATATGTCGACGAGTCCGAGTCGGCTTTTAGATATAGCACGTCATCGGCCACGAGCGCGATCATTACGTCGTTGTGATACTCGCCATGACCGCCGAACATACGCCTTGCGTTAATTGGGCCGAAGCGTTCAAACACTTCGTTTAAATATTCAAAAATTCGCTCATTTGCCTTTCCGATCTGAATTGTCTTCACACGCCTACGTCCTCAGCACTGGGTAGTCGCCCTTCGGGCTGGACCCTGGCACTTGCTCCCAGTTTCGATCCAGCAGATCACCAACCATTCAACCATCCGTTTCGCCATGTCGCCTTACTGCCTGGACGCAAGTCTCTGCGATTTCCACCACAGCGGAAATTTCTACCACAGAGAGGTACGGAGTGACCAAAACTCCACTCCGTTATCTTCGTTTCCTTCTCTTCAAAATCCGTTTGGTTGAGCCCGTTTCTGCGGGTGGTTTCATTGCGCCGTCGCGGTTGTGAGTCGCCGGAATCTTCGCATCAGCTCTTTCCGGTATACCCGGATATCACAATGCTCTTCCGCGAAGTGTCGATTGTGAGCGCCCATCAACTCCCGCGCCGCGGTGTCTTTTGCGAATTCAAGCAGTTGGGTCGCGAAACCTGTTTCGTCTGCAATCGATGCGCATCTCCCGATCCCGTTGCCGGAAATAAATCGACAGGCCTCTGTTTCCTTTCCCGCGGCGGCGAAAATCGGCAGCCCGGCGTTTACAAACTCGGTAATGCGAGATGGGATTGAGAATCTCGCGTAGTGATACTCCGGTTTGTCGTGGATGTTGAATGGGACGATTGCGAAATCCGCCTCACAAAGCTGCTCGTGAAGTGCGTCGTTGTTCAGGAAGCCGTAATACTCGATCTGCGGCTCGAACGTTACTCCGGCGTCCTTTACATAGGTGACAGAAGTTGGATAGGCATACCACTGGATCGGGCGCAGTCCTTCCACTGAAGCTTCCAACTTTTCCCACACGTGACGAAGGTGATGGAGGACATGTGGCATGTGGGAATTGCCCAGCATGACCGCCTTGCACTCGGGGCCGAACGGGCGGTGCGACTGCTTGTAAACGGGCTGCAGGTCGCATTGAAAGGGCGCCATCAATGCGGCTTCGCGTCCGGTGATCCTGGTTATCTCCTCCGCCAGACCTTGCCCGATCGACCAGAACTCCGAGATTCGCGGCGAAAGGGTCCGGAGCATCCTTTCGAATCGGAGTTTTTTTGCATATAGAAAGTCATTGGCATGATGAATGGCAGGTGTGCCGGGGGGGAGATGGTCCAGGACTTCCGTCAGTAGCTGGAGACCGGTCTCACCGAATACGCACGAGTAAACGACACCGATCTTCTCGTCCGCTCCCACAACCTGTTCCATGAACTCCTGGACGGATCGCGCCGCATCGATGTCCCGGGGCTCTGCGGTGGTGAATCGGGCATACCAGGGCTTCGCTGGATCCTTCGCCGGGCGAACCCGTGCGCTTCGGGAAAGAGAGGGCTCGCCCTTGCGATTGAGATAGGCGTGGAGCAGAAAGTTTTCGGGAAATTCTTTGAGCTGACGAAGAAGAGCCGCCCCAGTCCCGTGACTCGGTGATACACAATCGTCCGTAAGGATCAGGAGTCTCGGTAACTCACCCATGCCGCTTCCTTCGGGCCTCCCGCAAACTCGCCCGAAGCATCCGGACGCTTCCCCCAACGCCGATCTTGCGAAGTCTCTTCCATGCATTGCGGACGATCAGCGGCAGGTGCGAAAGATTCGGGGTTTCGCGATGTGAAATCAGACCGGGAAATTCGCGGCGGTACAACTCCCGGCCGGCTTCCCGGTGTTCCGGGTGGCGAATCATCCACTGCACGAGGTACATCAGCACCTCGAATCGCGCTCCTTGCGCGAATCCCTTTTCCCGGTAGAGTTCGGTGTAGCTCCCGCTGTGCCTCGTGTATTCGATCAGGGGAGTCTCGATGCAGTGAATCGGATGTTCGAGGCTGATCAACAGCATGAGGTACCAGTCCTCGGATTGATGCGCCATCACATCGGGATACCCGCCGGTTCGCGCAAGCGCCTCGCGGCGCACCGTGATGGTAGAGTTTGCGATCGGGTAGGCTTCCCATAGCTGTTCAAAAGTGAATGGTGGTGAAAGATCCGGCGACACTTCTTTGTAGGCTCCGGCGATCTTGGTGAGGTTATAGCCCTGAGTTGGCCTTCCGTGTTCGTCTACATTCACGCCGAAAGAGCAGATGCAGGCGCATTCAGGATGTGCTTCGAAATATTCGAGGCCATCGGAAAGCCTTTCCGGCAGGTACCGGTCATCGGCGTCGAGCAGTGCGATGAATTCGCCGCGGGCATGCTGGAAGCCGAGGTTGCGGGTCGGAGCAACGCCTCGATTGTTCCGGCCGGGATGCGTCAGGACTTCCATGCTCACCGGGCTATTAATCGCCAGTTCACGGAGACGATCCAGGGAGCCGTCCGTGGAACCGTCGTCTACTGCGATCAGCTCGATGCGGTCCGAAGGGAGTGTCTGTTTCCAAACCGATTCTACAGCGCGATCGATGAAATCGATGTTGTTGAATACCGGGAGGATCACCGTGCATAGACCCGGCTCGACGTTTCGGCTCAAGTGGAGATCCGTGGGAGCACCAACCCGCGCCCGAAGGATCCACTCCAAGGGATCGTCCGGCGCCGCCGGGAGTTGGCAGCGAAGCGCCCGATTCTCGGCGCGCATACGGCGTACTTCGCCCAGGAGTTGGGCGTGCCGAGTCTGGAAGTTTCGGTGCACGGGGGTTCGTAGCGGACGTCCTTCAGCCGCAAGATCCGTTAGCGCGTGTATCCCGTTTGCGCAGGCAGCCGCATTATCAACCAGCATCGCGATTTCTCGCAGTCCGTCGCCGTATTCGAACCGGTTCGGAGTTTCGTCGAGGACGAGCAACTGATCGAGAGGCAGGCTGAGAGCGCTGTACATGGCGGACAGCCCCGTGTTCCACGCGGCTCCCGCCGCGTCATGGTCTCCGCGTTGGAACGCGAGCCAACCGGCGTGCAGGGCGGCTTCGGTTGGTTTCGTGCCCAACTGGGGGCCGAACGCGGTGAAGTCCATTCCCGCGCATCGAAGAAAGAGCGATTCGGTCTCCGCCAGATCGCCCGCGGCCAGGTGCAGTTTCGCGAGTACGAAAGTGAGTGAGATCTGCCATCGCCATACGTGGGGCTTGTTGCCGCGGAGGTTCAGGTATTGCGCTATCTGCTCGTTCAGTTCCTGGTCAAGCGGGGGCTGATTTTGGTCCAGTCGGCGATAAGCAGTGATGCATAGCGCAGCACCACGGTCCGGGGAGTCTTCCGGGCTGCTTTCAATCACGCGCTGCGCGAGTTCACTCAGAGCACGACGGGATCTGAGCCGAAACGGCGGCGTCACCAGGGCGTGGACGATCCATGGGTTGCAATAGTCGGCCGCGAAATCAAGTTGGCTCGGTGGAGGTGCCTCGGATGAAAACACGGTCTCCACAAAAGGAATCGATTCGCAGCCGACCGGATCTTTCATGCCGACGAGGATCCAGCCTGGGCTGTCCTGACCGCAGAATGTGCTGTCCGGCATCTCGAGGTCAGTGCGAAGATCTTCCAGGGCCGTGACATCTGACCGCGAGAATACGCGGTCCAGGAGAAATCGATTTCCGAAAATCCCGGCCGCATCGTCGGCGCTTCCTGCCGGATCACAATCATGAAGTCCGATGATAAACCTGCCCCCGGGTTTAAGGATGCGATGAGCCTCCCCCAGGACCGGTTCCGCATTTTTCGGCGACTCTGCCAGGACGACAAGATCAACAGAGTTGTCGTTCATGGAAATACATTCGGCCGGATTGCCCTGTTGGAAAACGAGACCATCCGTGCCGGTCCCATAACACGCGATTGCGTAATCGATCGCAGCAGGGTCCGAATCCACACCGACCACCCGGTTACAATCGAGCGCATGCCACATGATCGCGGCACCGTGACCCGTTCCACAGGCCAATTCAACTACGACATCATGAGGCCGGATGAAGCTTGATGCCACTTTGTAGCGGGCCAGTTGCAGTTCGGCCTCCAACCCGGTTTGCCGCAACAAGTCGGTGGCAGATTCCTGGCATTTCCCGGGTCCGAACCCGGGAAAACGCTCCCAGGCCGCGCGCGGAATTTTCTGAAGGCACACGATGAAGGGCAGTATGTCTTCGTCATGAGTCAGAAGGCCACTCAAGGAGAGGTCAGCGGGGTGCCTCCGGAATCCCGTGTTGAATGCCGCGTATTCCAGGTCATCGCGCGTGCCTTGGTCAACACAGCCCACAACCAGCAGGTCCGCGGTAACGCGGCTCAACTCAGTGAAAATTTCAGCGCGTTCTTTTGGGTTGGAGCGGTCAAGGCCGCCCCAAGCAAGCGTCACGGGAAATGACTCATCCTCGAAGGGCATGTCGTTGAGATGCCCTTGACGGATCCGGTCCGGAGTAAACGCCGCGGATTCGGACAACACAACGGGATCATCCGTCAATCCGAACGCATCAGCGCCCCGACCAAGAAACGGCACCAGGCCACCCGGCTCCGTAATCGGCAGAACCAGGAGACGGCCCAGGCCGCTCCCTGCAATTTGGTTGGTGATCGTACTGTAAGCGTCGATCAGGGATGTGGGCTGGTGCTGCATGTGCGAACACAATCTGCGGGACGATCACCTTAGAATTCAATCGAAAGTTTGGTAGAAATGCAGACTGGCCCTGTATCAACGGTCTGTGCGATGATCGACTGCGGTTCAAATTGCGAAGTGACCTTCTGAGCATGGCAAAACCAAACCCTCGAAAGCCAGACTGATCGAATCGTTGCGCTGGAAGCTGATTCCAGGTTCCATGATTGTCATCCTGGTGACGATCGTCCTGTCAATCCGTCTCTTGGATTTTGTCGACGATTACGCTGTTAACGTGCTCTTCAGCGACCAATGGGACTTCTGCACGCCGCTGTTTGAGGAACTTGGATGGTGGGAAATCTTCTCCCGGCAACACGGCCCTCACCGGCAAGGCATTGGCTTCGTACTCACCGCGGCCCTGTACCATGCCACGGACTGGAATACCGTAGCGGAGAGTTACTACATTGCCGCTCTGCTGATTCTCTCGACGATCTGTCTGCTATTTCTGCGTAGACAGTTTCCGGGGCCCCTCGATCTTTACGATCTCGTGATCCCGATTCTTTGTCTTTCGTTGATTCAGTTCGAGACGATCGTCCTGACCCCCAACTCCTCCCACAGCATTTTCCCATTGTTACTCTTGAGCCTCCTGGGAATTCTTTGGGTTGGGAGTCGGGGAGCGATTCGGCACGCCGGATCGGCCGTATTGGCGGTGTTGCTTCTCTTCACAGGATTCGGATTTTTTGCCGTTCCCCTGGTGATCGTTCTGTTCGTCGGCGCGTTTGCGGCGGCGGAGGGAGGAACTCGGTGCAGGGACCGCGCATGGATTTACGCGGCCATCGCATTCATTGCGTTGGCCTGCATTGTTTTTATGAGCGGATACCAGACCGACGGCGGCAGCGAGGTCCCCGCGATGCAGTCTGCTCACCCGTGGGAGTATTCTCGCTTCGTCGCCCTCATGTTCAGCTACCTGTTTCAGATCGGGGCCTTTGTTGACCACCCGCTTGCACTGTATCTCTTTGGTTATTCTTGTCTGCTGTGTGTGGTTGCAGTATTCGTCTGCAGTTTCGTTCGGACGTTTCGGAGTTCATCGTGTAAGGCGTTGAATGGGCTGATATTTCTGTTCGCCGGATTCACGATCCTTTACGTGTTTGCCGCGGCCGTTGGCAGGATCTACCTTGGCGTCTGGGGTGGCATGGTTTCGCGATATATGACCCTGGTGCTACCCGCGGTCCTTGCCTGCTATTTTCAGATCCGAATCGTACGAAATGACCGTATCCGCCATGTCACGCTTTCGGTGATTCTTGTGTTCGTCCTATGTTGCCAGCCGGCGCTGCATACCTACTGCCATCAGGAAGCCGCGGTCTGGAAGCGCGGCAAGCAGGCATGGATCCGAACGTACATGGCCACTGAAAGCATCGAGGAGGCACGGAACTCGTCCAATTTCTGGATCTACCCCCTCAATACCCCCGCAGTAAATATCGAAGGACGGCTTCAATACCTGAGAGAGCGAAAGTTGAACCTGTTTTTCGACGCGCATTCGGCGGACAGGTGATCACTCATTCGACCAGTCCGCGGCCTGAATATTGATCTGCTCGATGCGTACCGCGGAGTGACTTTCTGCGTTCTCTCCGGCGATCCGACTGAGCTCTATCTTTATCAAGTCATCCAAGGGTCGGGTTGCGATTCGGATCGAGTGATACGAGAGCGGCTGGCTGGAGTCGAAATCTCTGACTTCCTCGAGATCGCCAATGTTGTAGGCGATTCTTTGGGTCCCTGTGGACTTGGATGCCGGGCTAAGAACGAAAACCATCTCTATCGTTTCGAATCCGCCGCCACGTGGGAGAGGGATCTCCAACGTGCCCCGTTCTTCCAAAACAGCCGCGTACCGATCCTGAATGCGCGCGGGCTGGAACGGGGGATGAATCCAATAATGTGTGGAGAGCGATCGCTTGTTGTTGAAAGGAAATTTCATCGGCAGCTCGCCGATTTGCCACCCGACCAACGGGTGGAGCGGCATCGGTTCGTTCGATTCCAGGTGCAATGTGAGATGTGGCGTGACTGCTGCCCTCGCGGGTAGCGCGAGACCGACTAAGTGGCGGCCCGGGAACGGATCCCATCGGTGCTGCTCCTTTCCCGCGGCATCCTGGAGGATCGCATGCACTCCTGCGGATGTTTTGCGTTCGCCGAAATCGAGCCACAAAACCATGTTGCGATGGGGCGGGACATGGATTTTTTCGATGATTGTATCGTGGCTCCAAAGCTCGATCGGCCGCGCGGCAAATTCTCCCTCCGCGAACTTTATGCGACGGACCTCACCGCTGTTTTCCGGGGGCGGAAGCTGCAGGTAGAACCGGATGACCGATTCCTCCAAGACACCGGCGGAATCCAGGGAAGCAGTGCTGTAGCCTTCATAGAATGAACGCTCATTGAGCGGTTCGAGAAAATAGCAGGGGTTGCCGGCTGCCAGTGCCGCACGCATGTCGGCCGGTTCGAGTATTTTGACGGCGCTGAAACTCAGAAGGGCGTCTTCCAGGTAGCGGCACGCCGCGGGGAGGGTTACGCCGGCATTTTTTTCAGGAATGGCCGCCTCTAGCTCCGAGAGAAAATCTGCCACGTCCGAACGGCTTACCTGGCGGCCCCAAGGCGTCAGTTCCCGTATTTCCGCGATGCAAACAATTACGAGAAGAATTGCCACCGTCGGCGACAGGAGGCGCTGTGCCCGTGGAAGAATTTTGGCGATGGCGAGCTCCCACCCCGAAAGCATCGCGAGAATGCCGATCCCGAGGAGGGGACAGAGAAACACGATTACACTGAGTACATATCGATAGTGAGAGATGTAGAGAGAATAGAAGAAAAAGAACAGCGTCGCCGGCACCAGAAAGAAGCAGAGTGCGGCCTTGTTCCTTCGGGAGGCCCAAACGCCCACAAGAATGCCCACGATCCCCGCCCACGTGAACTCCTCTACAAGATAACCGGCCTGGATTCGGATCCCGGCCGCAATGGTCTGCGGCAGATCCGTGCCTGCAGTATTGAGGAGGTAATGAGAAAACGCCGCGAGTTGGTTATTGACCAGGCGGCCCTGTGTTGCGCCGTGTATAGTGAAGGCGCCTAGACACAAAACGGTGGGTGCAACCAGGGCTGAAAGGCGGCGCCAGGTTCGCGAAGTCCGCAGGCCCCCTTCCCAGGCGATGTATAAAAAGGTACCCACGACCCCGAATACCGCAGGCTCCCGGATTGCGATTGCGGCAGCAAAGAACGCTCCGGCCGCCGCGAAAGCAGCCGAAGGAAAGTCGCGCCGTATGCAAATCTCGACCGCCGCCATCCCCGCTACGAGGAAGAAATAGACCGCCATTCCTCGAAAGGGATAGACGAGGAAGTGAAGGTTCAATTCGTATCCGGCCACGATCACTAGAAACGTTACAAGAAGAATGATTGCGGTGCGCCACGGGGTATTGGACAGGCGATAGGCGAGATGTGCGAAGCTGAAGAAGAACCCAATCCCGAGGAGCGTATTCAACCCGTGCGGCCCAAAGGGGCCGAACAGCTTTATTGTGAGCGCCAGCAGCAGCGGAAACCCGGGCGACACGAATTGGATTCCCATGGAATAGGCGCCCTCGAGCTCGATCAAGCCCAGGAATTGGCGCGCAAGCGCGATATACCAGAAGGGGTCCTGGGCGGTCACGTAGGTTTGAATTCGGATGGCGCCCCACAGGAACAGGACGGAAACCACCGCAGCGGCGGTCAGCGAAGGGGCGGGGCCGGAACGTCGTACCGTTCGGGTGTCCCCCAATTCCGTTTCCCGTGAGCCCTCAGGCATTCGGTTCCTTGCCATTGCTGTGCTTCGGGTTGTCCCAGTACCTTTTGTGCATGGAGCAGGCGCGCGCTAGCTTTCGCGGCATGCGGTTCGCGAAATGTCCCGCAAAGACCCCGCAGCCTTTCGTAAGAAAGTATGCCAGGTAGTAGGGGATCCACACTGGGTACTTGGTAAACACGGTTTTACATTCGTGTGGCAGGTAGCGCCGGCCTGCCTTTAGGGACTCTCCCATGCGGTGACCGAAAATGTCTGTCAGGGAGCAGGCGGAGTCAAAATACCTCTGAAAAATTTCGCTCAGTGAATAATCGTGCGAGTGAATGACGACGGATTCTGGCGTGTATACGATCTCGTGTCCATGTTGAACAATGTCACGGGCGAACTGCTGGTCCTCACTCATGATAATGTTTTCCCGAAAAGGATGACGAATAGCGATGTCCCTTCTGGCCGATGAACTCACGTTCGAGAAAAACACGTCGAGAAACCGTATCGTGTCTGCCGAGTCGTCCGTCCGTCCTTTCGTTATTTTCTCTCGATCCGGAAACCAGTATTCGATAAAAGTGCGCTCGATGGGGTTGGCTCCGAGGCAGGGCACCTGCCTGCTGAATGTCGCGCCGACGGCGGCCCGCTCGTACGGTTTCAGCAATGCGGAAAGCCAGGTTTCGTCCTTGGGCAGGGCATCTTGCGAAACGAAAACGACGAATTCCCCCTTGGATTCCCGAACTCCTAGGTTGCGCGCGTAACCGTGTGTGAAGGATTCTTTTGAGATCTGGATCACCCGCGCACTGGGGTACGCTGCGAGCTGCTCCCGGGTATCGTCATCGGATGATGAATCCACCACCACGAGTTCCCATTCGCCGGCGAAATCCTGGCTCTGAAACGCGTTCAGAAGTTCAGGCAGGTAGTGTCCCGCATTGAGCGTCGGGATTACGATGCTTGCGGATATCGGCATCACGATACCCGGATCATCCCCGCAGCGAACTATTCTCCGGCGTGTGCGGAATTACCATCAGGCTGAGAACGAAGGCAGTTGCGGCGACTACGATCCCGTTACTCACAAAGACCAGGCCGAGGATTAATTCGCGGATGAAACTGATATTACCAAAATTTGCCTGGAACCAGCCGATGACGACCCAGATGACAAACGCGGATCCGGCAACAAAGGAGAAGAGCCCGAAATAGAGGCCGTGTTTCAGCTGAAATATGCCGCTCCAATATCCAACCAAGCGGTCCAGACGCAGGCCGGTGAAGTGGCCATACGCCTTCGCGACGATGCCGAGGCATCCCAGGTAGAGGCCCACCAGGTTCATGGTCGCTCCGACGAGCATCGTGTGCACGTCAATGGCGCGGGATCCGATGAAAAACGGCTTGGGATACAAGACGATGACAATGGCGGCTCCAAGCACCCATAGAGCGATTGCCGGCATCATGAAGACTACATCCGGACTGTACAAGAGAATCAACCGGAGGTGCCGCAGGCCGTCGCGCATTGTTCGGAGTTTCGAATCGCCGATTCGTACGTGGTAGACCAGGTTAACTTCGCATATTTTGTAGTCGAGGTTGATGGCCCGGATGACCATTTCTGATGCGAATTCCATTCCGGTAGTCACCACGTTAAGTCGCTTGTAGGCCTCGCGAGTAAATGCCCGCATGCCGCAATTCACATCTCGCACCTTCATTTTGAACAAGGTCTTCATGATGCACCCGAGAACCGGCGTGCCGAGATACCGGTGGAGGAACGGCATCGCGCCCTTTTCAATCTTGTGATATCGATTGCCCATCACGAGATCGGCGTTGTCGTCCAGGATGTGGCGAACGAAAACGGGGATTTTTTCGAGGTCGTAGGTCCCGTCGGCGTCAGCCATGAAGATGATTTGGCCCTCCGAGGCCTCCATGCCGGAACGGAGCGCCTGGCCATATCCCTGGACCGGTTCGTGGATTACGCGCGCTCCGGCCTCGGTCGCCCGTTCAACCGAGCGATCCGTGCATCCATTATCGACGACCACAATGTCCGCGGTGTATCCCATGGATTCAATGTGAGTTTTCGCCTCGCGGACGCAGGGTCCCACGCCGTCTTCTTCGTCCAGGCAGGGAAAAACGAAAGAGACAGTCCGCAGATCAAGATGGCTTGACCCACCGGGGCTCGAATCCAGGGTTGATGCGGTGTGCGCTTCGGCCATGTCAGCCAGCGTATGATCCTCCTTACGACCGGGACCTCACCGGGCGCGACCGCACCAGTTAAGATGAAACCCGGCGGGAATGTAAAGCGTGAACATCCCGTGCACTGGCGTATTCCTTGACACAGGACGGGATGAATAAGACAGTGCAGTCGTTTTACTGACATGAAGATCCTGATGCTGTCGTGGAATTTCCCCCCCACCGTGGGAGGCATCGAATCTCTCATCGGTCATCTTTTCGAGGGACTGCTGCGGGCTGGGCACCGTGTGGACGTCGTTACCACCGCTGCCCCATCCGTCGAGACCCGGGAAAGTGTTTATCGTGCGGCAGGGCCGGGCGTGCCGAGATTTCTTTCATTTTCTCTGGTTCGGGGGC
>Ga0310121_10005181_pt1 | contig 11290 bp, 10 predicted proteins | sample CB27_Tmax_986_MG_FD_203504 | JGI IMG/M metagenome (GOLD analysis project Ga0310121, IMG submission 203504) | Marine microbial communities from Western Arctic Ocean, Canada - CB27_Tmax_986 | ecosystem: Environmental > Aquatic > Marine > Oceanic | place: Canada: Western Arctic Ocean | collected...
ACGGAGATGCGATCGTGCTCGGGAACCAGGGCGCCCTGTGGGGTAACGCCATGACATGGTGGGACCACGAGACCGGTTCGATCTGGAGTCAGCCGCTCGGCGAGGCGATCGCCGGTCCGCTCAAGGGCGTCACGCTTGAACTGATCCCGGTCAGCCTCAACGATTGGTCGACGTGGAGGGACGCTCACCCCCATACGCTGGCGCTCGATATACGGGTTTCGGGACGGGGTGGGTTCGACCTCCAGCGTATGGCAATCGTCGTCGACTTCGGCACCGAAGCGGTCGCCTACCGGGTCTCCGATCTACAGCGGGAAGTTCTTGTAAACGATGTCGTCGCCGACGTGCCCATCGTCGTTCTGACCGATCCACGGGAACCCGATTCGTGGATCGTCTTCAGTCGGGTGCTGGACGACCGGACAGTGACGCTGGCTGTCGAAGAAGACCTCATCGTCGATGTCGAGACTAACTCGGTGTGGCATCCTGTGACCGGTGTGGCGCTCTTTGGACCACTGGAGGGTGAACAACTCGACGTCCTCCCCGCCTTCACTTCCTTCGCGCGCGATTTCTTCACGTTCTTCCCTGATGGCCGCCTGTGGCCATAACGCGTCCCTCCTCGAACTCCTCGGGTCCAGCGACGTTCCCACACCACGCGTGATAGATGTGGATGCCACAGGTGACACTTGCGACGTCCCCGCCGTCCTCTCGATCCGGCTGATCGGTGACGTCGACCTCGATGTTCCACTTCAAGCGCTGGCCGACACGTTCTGCGACGTGCCACTATGTGTCTCGGTTCCCGCCCCAGAGAGCGGGAACGGCCTCCATCGCCAGGCGGAGCCAGGGTACGAAGCCGTCCTCGTTCTGCCGCAACCGGACGACCCATTCCTCAGGGTCTACCCGATCGAAGGCATCGGCCTCGCGTAGATCCATGAGCGGATCGTCGTCTGAGACACCGACCAGCACATGGTCGAGTTCGTGTTCAACCAGCCCCGACTCGTGGTCCTCGGCCCGGTATTCGAACCGACCCATGTCAACCAACGACGCCTGGATTCCCATCTCTTCTCGAAGGCGCCGAACACCGGCGGCAACGGTCTCCTCACCCGGCCGGGGATGGCTGCAAGCGGTGTTAGCCCATAGACCACGAAAATGATGCTTGTGGGGCGATCGACGTTGGAGCAACAGATCTCCCCGTGTGTCGAACAGGAAGACCGAGACCGCTCGATGAAGCTGACCCGGTGTCTGATGCGCGGCCAGTTTCTCCTCGACACCGATCTCATGATCGTCCTCATCGACCAGAATCACCCGATCGGTCACTGCCTGGTACCCCGAGTGACCTCCCGGATCATCGAGAGGATGGTGCCGACTGCACTCGCGTTATAGCCGGCCGGGATGATGAGGTCGGCGAACCGCTTCGAGGGTTCCACGAATTGCTGATGCATCGGTCTCACGGTCGTGTGATATTGCGACTCAATCGAGTCGAAGCTGCGGCCGCGGACCTCCATGTCGCGTTCGACTCTGCGCAACACGCGCACATCCGCATCAGTGTCGACAAACACCCGCAGGTCCATGAGGTCTCGCAGCACACTCTCTACCAGGATCAGAATTCCCTCGATGAGCAACACGGGACGAGGCTCAACTCGCAAGGTGTCCTCGGCGCGCAGGTGCTCGCCGAAGTCGTATACCGGTCGATCAATTCCGGTGCCGGCGATCAACGACTGGATGTTGGCCACCATCAGTTCGGTCTCGAGCGAGTCAGGGTGGTCATAGTTGACTCGGGTCCGCTCCTCGAAGGAAATGTCGGGGCGGTGTCGGTAGTAGGCATCGTGCGGTAGGAACGCGACGCGATCGGGACCTATCTGGGCGACGATCGACTCAGCGATGGTCGTCTTGCCAGACCCCGAGCCGCCGGCCACGCCGATGACAAACGGCCGTCCAGCCTCCCGGTTGGGCCAACCAGCATCAACGGCAGCCAGCTTGGCGGCAAGGTCCGGCGTCTCGCCCTCCGACCGAGCGCCCATACCTAGTGGTGTGTCACTAGGAAGGCGCCTTGGCAGCCTTGGCCGCCGCCTTGGCCTTCTGTTTCGCAAGGCGCAAGGCCTCGATCTGATCGAACTCGGCGATGTCGGCGATCGACGCCCAGTCCGCAGCGACCTCCTCCCACCCGACTGGTCCCTCACCGAGCCGCTTGCCAACGATGCCAACGAAGATCCGCGACTTCGCATCTCCGAATCCGGGCAGTCTCTTGAGCCTCTTGAACAGATCCTTCGCGTCGGAGGCCGTACGCCACACGGCGGCGGCATCGCCGTCGTACTCATCGGCGATCACCGAACACAGCGCTTGAGTCCGCCGACCCATCGAGTTGGGAAACCGGTGCAGGGCCGGGGGTCCTTTGAAGATCGACTCGAACGCCTCTTCGTCGATTCCAGCGATATCGGCCGCATCGAGCGGCCGTCCCAGCCGCTCCTGCAACGCCCATGGGGAGTGAAATGCCCACTCCATCTTGAACTGCTGATCGAGCAGCATGCCGATCAGCAGCGCCAGCGGATCGGCTGCCAGCAAACGGTTGGCATCATCGTTGTGCGTCCAGTTGAGAGAGTCGGCCATGAAATCTCCTTGCTGTACACAACGGTAGCGGGATCCGGTGGGTCGCCCCGCTCGATACAGAATGCCCGATGCAGAGGGTACGCTCAGCCCATGAATCGACGCGTCGTCTTGAGTCGTGCCGGGTAGCTGCTGCGCACGCTGGGCATCCTCATCATCGGAGCGCTGTCCTTTTTCTCTATCATCGTATGGTTCAACATCCAGCGGTCGTTTCCCCAGGTTGACGGGCAGCTGCGCATGCAAGGTCTGGACGGCGAGATCGAGATCATTCGCGACATCGACGGCGACCCGCACATCTATGCCGACACTGCACACGATCTGATGTTGGCCCAGGGTTTTGTGGAGGCGCAGGACCGCTATTGGCAGATGGACTTCTTCCGACATGTGGGCAACGGCGAGCTGTCTGAGATGTTCGGTCAGAGCCAGCTGGAAACTGATCTCTTCCTTCGGACCCTCGGCTGGGGTGAGATCGCCGAGGCCGAGGCCCGCAAACTCCCGGCCGATATCGCCGGGTACCTCGACGCCTACGCCGAGGGTGTGAATCGGTTCTCAGGTGGCCGACGTGGTGACGAGCTGAGTTTCGAGCACTTCGTGCTGCGACTCATCTCCAGCGTCTACTCGCCCGACGCGTGGAAGCCCTCCGACACGCTGGCGTTCACCAAGGTCATGGCATGGGATCTGAGTGGCAATCTCGACGAAGAGATCGAACAGGCGATCCTCGCCGGAGTCGTGGCGGTCGATCGAGTCGAAGAGCTCTTCCCTGAGTACCCGACAGGCTTTCCGGTCATCGCTCCCTCCAGTGAGCAGGCAACGGCACCAACCATCGACCGACTGGACCTCGATCTGGTCACTCCTGATCTACGCGATCTTCGCGCTTCGCTAAGAACCCTCCATGCGTTGGTCGGCGCCCGCGGATCGGAAATCGGATCGAACAACTGGGCAGTATCCGGAGACCTCACCTCGACGGGAATACCGATGCTCGCCAATGACCCTCACCTGGGGATCGCCATGCCTTCTATCTGGTATGAGGTCGGCCTGCACTGTCGTGAGGTGTCGAGGGCATGTCCCTTTGACGTCGTCGGTTTCTCCTTCCCCGGCGCACCGGGAGTCGTCATCGGCCACAACGCCGACATCGTCTGGGGAGTCACCAACCTGAATCCCGACGAGATGGGCCTCTACGTCGAAAAGATCAACCCTGCCAACCCAAACCACTACGAGTACATGGGCCAGTGGATCGACATGGATATCCGTACCGAGACCATCGTTGTGGCAGGCGCCGAATCCGAGCGATTGATCATTCGATCGACCATCCACGGCCCGATCGTCAGCGACACGTACGAACCATCGGAAGGCTTCGAGGCGTCCTCACTCGCAGTGTCTTCGCTCGCTCCCCCAACCGGCGTGCCAGAGCAGTACGCCGTCTCCATGTCGTGGACTGCATTGGACGAGTCGACTATCACCGAGGCGATCCTGGGCATCAATGTCGCCTCGGACTGGAACGAGTTCCTAGAGGCAGCAGCCAAGTGGGACATCGCAGCGCAGAATCTCGTGTACGCGGACACGTCTGGCAACGTCGGCTATCAATCGACCGGACGGATCCCCATTCGCACGCAAGGCGATGGACGGTGGCCGGTGCCCGGGTGGACTGGCGAATATGAATGGGCCGGATCGATCCCGTTCAACGACATGCCATCGATCTTCAACCCGGCTCGTGGCTATGTCGCATCGGCCAACCAACCATTGGTGGACGACGCGTACCCCTACTTCATCCACGACGATGTGGCGTACGGATATCGGGCCGATCGCATCGAGACACTCATCGAGTCCGCAGACGTACCGATCGACGCCGCGTACATGCGAATGATGCAGTCCGATGCCCGAAGCGCCGCGGCCGAGATCACCGTTCCGTACATCATCGGCTTGGAAGCCGACTCCGAGGCTGTCGATCTCGCCAAGACAGTCTTCGGGAGTTGGTCGTTCGGAAGCGACGATCCACTCTCTGGCGCCTACCACATGAAAGCCGGCACGCCGGGCTCTGCCCTGTTTGGTTCATTCTGGCGCCACCTCATGATCGAGACCTTCCACGACGATCTACCGGAGGAGGCCCATCCGTCCGGTGGAGGACGCTGGTTCCGGGTGATCGACGATCTCCTTGACGAGCCAGAGGCATCCTGGTGGGACGATGCGAACACCGACGAGGTGGAAGGACGAGACGACATGTTGGTTCGTGCGCTCGAGGCAGCGATCGATGAGATCGGCGACGACCCGGAGCGATGGGACTGGACCGACATGCACACCGCTACCTTCGCCAACGCCTCGTTGGGCCAGTCCGGCCTTCCGCCTCTCGAGTGGATCCTCAACAGCGGCGCACACGGTGTGGCAGGCGCCGATTCCATCCTCAATGCCACATCTTGGGATGCCACGAACGACACCTACGACGTCACGGTTCTCCCGAGCATGCGCATGATCATCTACCTCTCAAACCTCTCGGCGTCGACGGCCATCAACACCACCGGCAATTCCGGGCACCCCAACCACGACCACTATGACGACATGATCGAACGATGGGTGGTGAACGACCCCCATCCCATGCGGTGGACCAGAGACGACGTAGAAGACGCCGAAGAGTCCGCCCTCATCATCTTCCCAATCCCATAAGAGCCTCGCCGCGCGACGCAGTCGAGCTACTAGGAGAGTGTTGAACAAATGGTGGCTACCTGAATCTGGCAACGCTTCGCGTTGCCCGGACATGCTGAAGGGGCGTTTCGTTTCAGATTTCGCTTCGGTTTCGGGATTTTTCAACACCCTCCTAGACGCTTCCCAGTACCCTCTCTGTCATGACGTCTCGGATGATGTTGGGGAAGATGCGCAACCCGGTTCGGGGTTTCATGGATGCGACGGCGGCGGTCGTATCCCTTGTCGCGCTCGTCGTATTGATCGCGCTGACGACGCATAACATTCCGCGCATGCTCAGCATGATCGTGTACTCGCTCAGTCTCATCGCCCTCTACACGACGAGCTCGCTCTATCACACGATTCCCTGGAAGCCGCCGTGGCATCAACGTATGCAGCGCGTCGATCACTCGATGATTTTCGTGCTGGTGGCCGGATCGTTCACGCCGGTCGCCTTCAATGTGCTCGACGGCGCCTGGCGGGTATCGGTGCTGACCGTTGTATGGCAGTCGCCATCGTTGGCGTCGTCCAGAAGATCGTGTGGCCGAAGGTGCGTGCTTGGTTCTCCATCACACTCCAGACCAGCCTGGGGTGGTTTGCGCTCGTGCCGTTCATCGAGCTGGTTCGCCGCCTCTCAGGGGGTGCGCTGATCCTGATCATCGCCGGAGGCGTCCTGTACACGGCCGGCATGATCCTGTTCACGATGGAACGTCCACGACTGTCACCTCGCGTGTTCTAGTATCACGAGGTGTGGCATGTGTTCGTGACCAGCGCTTCACTGCTGCATTTCCTCGCAGTGTTGATCTACGCCGTGCCCTACCCAAGAGGCTGATCGGCCCCGACTCCCTCAGGGACGGATACCGAACACCCGATGTGACAGAATGCCTGTGCAACGCAATTCAGGGAACTCTATGACAGACCAACAGTGGGTGTACCCATTCACCGAGGGCACCGAGACCATGCGGGACCTCCTCGGAGGCAAGGGCGCGGGCCTGGCCGGCATGACTGCCGCGGGCTTCCCCGTGCCTCCAGGCTTCACGATCACCACGGCTGCTTGCCGTGGGTATTACGACGGTGATCACGCCTTCCCCGACGGCGTCCTGACTCAGGCCCTGGAGGCCATCCAGGGGGTGGAGGGGATCACCGGCAAGGAATTTGGGAATGCCGCCAACCCCCTGCTCTTCTCCGTCCGATCAGGCGCAGCAGTGTCCATGCCGGGGATGATGGACACGATTCTCAACCTCGGCCTCAACGACGAGACGGTCGAGGGCCTGGCCAAACTGACCGGTGACGAGGCCTTCGCCTGGGAGTCCTATCGTCGCTTCGTTCAGATGTTCGGAGAGGTCGTCTTTGGTGTGCCCAGGCGTCGGCTCCATCAGATCACCGAAACGGCGCTCGCAAAGGGTGAGGGCGATGCCGGAACATTGTCGACCGACGAGAGTCGGATACTCATTCGTCGACTCAAAGATGTGATCTCTGGCCATGCCCGTACTGAAGTGCCGATGGATTCCCGCGAGCAGCTTCGGCTCGCAATCGCGGCCGTGTTCGACTCCTGGACGAACCGTCGGGCCGTCGCCTACCGCCAACTCAACGCGATCCCGCAGGACATCTACACGGCAGTGACAGTTCAGGCGATGGTGTTCGGCAACACCGGGCAAGATTCGGGAACCGGGGTTGCGTTCACACGGAACCCGACGACGGGTGCGGCGATCATGTATGGCGAATTCCTGGAGGACGCGCAAGGCGAGGACGTCGTGGCCGGCATCCGCACCCCCAACCCCATCGCCTCGCTCGCTCACGCCATGCCGGGCGTCTACAACCAACTCACAGAGATAGCGGCACGCCTCGAAAGCCACTATCGAGACATGCAGGACATGGAGTTCACGGTGGATAGAGGCACGCTCTGGATGCTGCAGACGCGTTCGGGCAAACGCACCGGTCAGGCCGCGATTCGTGTGGCCGTCGAGATGGTCAACGAAGGGCTGATCTCGCGCGAAGAAGCCGTCCAACGGGTCACCGCCAATCGACTCGAGGAGCTACTCCACCCGGTGGTGGTGGCCAGACGCGACGACGAGGTGATCGCCACCGGACTTCCGGCCAGTCCGGGAGGAGCGTCCGGCGTGGTCGTTTTCGATGCGGACGAGGCGGAAGAGATGGCGCAAGAAGGCCATGCTGTCGTACTCGTCAGACATGAGACCAGCCCGGACGATTTCCACGGAATGGTGGCCGCCGAGGCAGTCGTGACGAGCCGTGGCGGAGTGACCTCGCATGCAGCCGTGGTGGCTCGGGGCATGGGCAAGTGTTGCGTTGTCGGATGTGAGCAAATCGAGGTGGAGTACGCCGACAAGCTATTCCGCGTCGGCGATCGGGTCGTATCGCACGGCGAGTGGATCACCGTCGACGGCACGACCGGCCAGGTGTTTGCCGGCAAGCTCGACACGGTCGAGCCGGAACTCGATGAGTATTACGACACACTGATGGACTGGGCCGATGGGTTCAGAACGATGAAGATACGCGCCAATGCGGACACGCCCGCCGACGCAGCGGCGGCCCGGCGTCTCGGAGCGGAAGGCATTGGTCTTTGCCGCACCGAGCACATGTTCTTCGAGGGCGACCGTATCCACGCGATGCGTGAGATGATCATGGCCCCCAACGCCATCGCCCGCGCCGAAGCGCTTGCCAAGATCGAGCCCTATCAGACGGCTGACTTCGAAGGCATCTTCGAGGAGATGGATGGGTTCCCGGTGACGATCCGGCTCCTGGATCCTCCGCTCCATGAGTTCCTGCCGAGGAGAGACGAGACCGTCGAGCGCATCACCGATCTCAAGCTCCACCTCGGTCACGCCCAGAGCCTCGACGAGATCAACCGACTACTCGGTGAGCTCAACGAGCGAGAAGGCATCTTGTCCGAGATCGAGCGTCTCTCAGAAGCCAACCCGATGCTCGGCCACCGTGGCTGCCGCCTAGGGGTCACGTATCCAGAGGTGACCGAGATGCAAGTCAGGGCGGTCGCCACAGCGGCTGTCCGCTGTACCGAGCGCGGAATCGTCGTGCTTCCCGAGATCATGATCCCCCTCGTTGCCTTCGCCAGCGAATACGAGCATCAGGCCGAGATCGTCCACCGGGTGTCTGACGCGGTCTTCGTGCAGCATGGGCTACGCGTCGACTATTCCGTCGGATCGATGATCGAGATCCCGCGGGCGGCCCTCAACGCCGGAGATATCGCTCAGACGGCCGAGTTCTTCAGCTTTGGCACGAACGACCTCACCCAGCTGACCGCGGGCTTGAGCCGGGATGATGCCAGTCGATTTCTTCCCGGATACGTCCAACGTGGCCTGATCGATCACGACCCGTTCCAGTCGCTCGACCAAACCGGAGTCGGTGAGCTGATACGTATCGGAATCGAGCGCGGAAGAGAGATCCGCCCTCAGCTCAAGGTAGGCGTATGTGGCGAACACGGTGGTGATCCAGCTTCGATCGCGTTCTTTCAGGGCGTCGGTCTCGACTACGTCAGCTGTTCGACTTACCGCGTTCCCGTCGCGCGCCTGGCGGCGGCCCATGCAGAGTTGGCGCGGAGAGCGTAGGCGCCACACCTTCTCGGTGATCTGTGGTTCGAGCGATTGGCCGCGGAACATGACAACCGAAACTCCGGCTAGCAACGAGGGTGATCGCGCCGGCCAAAACAAAAACGTTTCGCACACCGATCGCGGCGGCGACGACCCCTGCGAACGCCATCGACAGCACCGCGGCCGCAGAGATGAGCGCGTTGAGTGCTCCGCCGACTCGGCCGCGTATCTCATCTGCGATCAGAGTCTGCGTGAGGGTGGAAACAGACGCTTGCAAAGGAGTGATCAGCACCCAACGCTGAACAGGACCGGGGCCATGTGCCAGACCGTCCGGACGCCGGACATTGCCGCGATGGCCACCGCGATGCCGGCCATGCCTCCGCTGATCAGCGTGGTTGGTCTGAATCTGGCGGCAAGTACCGCCACGACGATGCCAGCCAGGATCATGCCGCCAACCTGAGAGGCTTCGAGTAGCGCAAAGAACGTTTCAGCAACCATCAGGTCCTCGACGATCAGCGGGATGATCAGGATGTTCACGGCGCCCAGGCCCAGCATGGCGACGCTTCCTGTGATCAGTACGCCCGTCAGCGGGCGTGACGACAACATCACTCGGAAACCGTACTTCAGATCCGTCAAGACCTCGCGAGGATTGGGCATCTTCTGGGGGGTGTCCGCCTTCGTAGTGCGTATGAAGCTGATGAGCACCATCGAGGTCAGAAACGTCATGGAGTCGATGATGAATGCCGGCCAGACGGCGTCGGCGACTCCGACGATGACACCGGCTGCCGCGGTCCCGGCCAGATTGAAGATGATTCTCGAAGTCTGCGAGATCGAGTTGGCTACCAACAACGAATCCTCCTGGACAAGGCGCGGAAGAAGCGCCGACTCGGCCGGCTGGAACATCGTGCCGACCGTCGCGACGGCGAATGCGACCACATAGATGAACCAGATCATGTCGGCGGAGCGGACAAACAGGAAGGTGAGGACCAGTACGCCGCGTAGGGCATCAGATACGATCATGACTCTGCGGCGGTCGAGTCGGTCCACATACACGCCCGAGATCAAGCCGAACACCAACGATGGGCCGGCAATAGAAATCGCAAGGCCCGCCAGCGCCAATGTGGATCCGGTCACACGATTCGCCAGGAGGAGCAACGACAGGTAGGCCAAGTTGTCGCCGAAATCCGAAACGACCTGGCCAAGCCAAAGGAACCGAAAGTCGCGGATTCTCAGTAGATCAGTCAGTCCGGGTTTGCGCGTCTCGGGGCTTCGGGCACAGGCGTGCCAGAGGTTTGCGTCATGGTCGTCCTTCGTCTCTTAGAACTTCCCGGCAACCGGGAACATCAGGTAGGTGAATGCAAAAAGTTCGGTATTGCCCTCGCCGCTATCGGGGTGGTCGTCCTCCAGTTCCTCTACGAGCGAGTGGAGTTTCTGCACGTACTCAGGAATGCGGTCTCTGGGAATCGTGAAGATGGCCCGCCCAATCGCCACGGTCTTGGCGACATCCTCCGGTGTTCCGCCGGGCCCGTACTCTTCGAATAGCCCAACGAGACCCTCCTCGGCGTCGATACGTGCCCCGTCGAGGACGGTGGCGGTCGCGACTTCGGCGAATTTGAGCTGATCGTTGATAGCCGCGAGGAGACCCTTGCCGGGTCGATAGTCGGTTCCGGAAGCCTCGTAGAGCTTCTGGATCATGGCGCCAACCTTGCGCGTCTCGGCAATGCGTATGAGCCCGGCCTCTTCGAGCAGGTTGAAGTGGTAATAGAGACGGGTGACGGGCACTCCGAGGTCTCCTGCCACCGATCGCACCGGCTTCGGTTCGTCGAGCAGCGAGATGATGCGCATCCGCAGCGGGTCATTCAACAGCTCGAGGGAGGCGATGTCGTTGATCTCTACGGTGGTGCGATCTCGTGCCATGTCGTCGTTTCGCCTACTCGATGTGGTGGAATCAGCCATGGGTAGAGGTGTGACCACGGTGGCATCCACTTCTGGTACTGCATGGACCGATGTCAACCAGGTCGGGCTGTACGGGGAAACTACGGTGGAGGTGTCGACTCGACCAACGTCGGCCGTAACAACCATCAGGTCGGTTGGGCGCAGGTATGGCCGAGCGGCGCCGACACGGTGAACCTGCAACGCCAATCGGGTTGCGGAGGCAACCTCAACGGCACCAGTCGGTTCACCACGTACGTGGTCGAGTGGGGCAGCGAATGGAGCATTCAGCGGGTGACGGTCTCCGGGAACAACGGCGGCGATGGAATCGACGCGGTTGGAGAATACGACACTGCCGCGATCAGTCCGGTCGACAGGGCAAATAGCTTCGTGCTCGCCTACGGACGTTCGGCTGAGAATGGGACGGGTGATGGATTCGCGGGAGCTACTTTCACTCTCGGCGACGGTGTGAACCAGAACTCCATCGAGTCAATGGTGGCTGTTGGCTCCGAATACACGAA
>Ga0310121_10005182_pt1 | contig 11288 bp, 3 predicted proteins | sample CB27_Tmax_986_MG_FD_203504 | JGI IMG/M metagenome (GOLD analysis project Ga0310121, IMG submission 203504) | Marine microbial communities from Western Arctic Ocean, Canada - CB27_Tmax_986 | ecosystem: Environmental > Aquatic > Marine > Oceanic | place: Canada: Western Arctic Ocean | collected...
TTATGACAGGTAAGATCAGTAAGCCTTCACGCCACGTCCGCTGAACCAGTAAACTACCGATGTGACGACGAAACAGGGATTTAGATTAAGAACAGCCGTTCCCGGCCGAAGGCCGGGAACGGCTACCCCAAATCAAGCCTCTCACCCAAGAGGCTATCAATCGCGCCGTCCTCGACGCTCACGTCGAATTCAACTGGCGGTTTTTCGCGTAGTGTAGTTTCTCTGCTTCTCGTGTCATCTTCGTCGCTAGACGGTTCCCTAGAGGAATCATCCTGCAAAGCTTCAATGGTAACAGGCGGCAGGGAAATGGGAACGGGCACCATGGTAACGGTTACGGTACCGCCGTCGCCTGTTGTTGTGGACGTACTACCCTGGCCCGATGGAGCCGCGGCAAATATTTCGATGGCAACCGTCGAGGGTGCGCTCGAGGCGTTGCCATCGTCGGCCGAGAAATCGAATGAGTCCGTACCTACGTAGCCGAAGTCCGGTGTGTACTCAAACGAGCCATTCGCGTTTATGGTCAACTTACCGTGGCTGGGCGCGACCAACATCACGGTGGAGAGGGCATCCCCTTCGGCATCCGTGGCGGTGGCCAGCACCCCTGGCGAGGACACGATGAGGCGGTTGCCGGCCGCGGCGGAAAACAAACTGTCGGCCGTTATGGGGGCATCGTTGACGGGATTGATGTTTACATTGAAAACGCCCGTGGATGCCGTCCCTTGGCCGTCATCGACACTGAATGCAATGGCGTCACTGAGCGTTTCGCTGCCGTCGTGTTGATACGTCACACGAGCCGCGTCCAAGTCGGCTTGCGTGAAGCTCGAGGTGCCCAGCCCGCTCAACAGGAGTGAACCGCTGCCGGGACCACCGGTGACGGTGCAAACCAATTCGGTCGGAATGTTGTCCACGTCGATTGTCCGGAGTAGAGATCCGTCGACCACGACGACGCTTCCTTCGACTACTGAGCCAGGATTGTTGAGGACGAGGATCTGTTCGTCGTTAGCGGGATTAATATTGACCGAAGCAACACCCAGTCCGACATCTCCGCCCCCACCAATACCCGTGTTTCCGTTGTCACGCACATTGACCGTGATTGAGTCCACACCCGTGCCGAATAGATCAGGTAGACCGGTGTACCGGACATTGGATGCGTTGTCCAAAAATGCATTCAAACTGGTCAAGTCTCCGTCAAGTGCCAGGGTCGTGCTCCCGCTGCCAGAGACCGTGACTCCGCCCGCGGAAGATTGCCACCCGCGCTCGTTGATAGCGTTAGCGTGAGGCTGCCGGCCGCTGCGTCCACATCTGCCAGATCCACCAAACTTAGATCCACTGGACTGGCTATGTCCTCCGTGACCGTAATAGTCGCCACCAGACTGCCGGCGTTCAACGGATCATCATTCACGGCATTCACTGTGATCGGCACCAAGTCTACATCGCTCATCGGGCCGCCGAATCCACTGTTGCCTTGATCATCGGTGGACACGGTCAGATTCACGATTCCGTTGAAGTCACCCGTCGGCGTGAATACCATGCCATCCAGCGCGGCATTGATGTCCGTCATGGTGCCCGCAAAGTCCATGGCCGGATCGTTCGTCCCATCTCCCGTCAGAAACGTCAGTCCGGTTGTCTGGGCCAAAGATAGAGATCCACCGGTGCTCAATGTTAGCTGCACGCGGACGGGAGCCAATCCAGCGTCCACGTCGCTAATCTGCACAGCGTTTCCATTGGCAATCGAGATAGTCAGTGGCGTGTCTTCATTGGTCGACAGTCCGCCTGGCAGCGAATTCACTGGCGCGTCGTTGACGGCGTTGATGTCGACGTTGACAGTTCCCAGTGTAATGGTACCTCCACCGCCGGCGCCCGTGTTGCCGTTATCGTTGACGTCCACTTGAATCGTATCGACGTTGTCACCATTGTAATGGGCCGTGCCGTGCAGGTAATTGATGCTACTGGCCGTGTCCATGAACGTGTTCAAATCGGTGAGCGTCCCGCTTAAGGTCAAGACGCCGGTTCCGCTGCCAGCGACCGTGACCCCGCCGCCCGTCGTGGCGGTAAGATCACCGCCCGTACTCGTGGTGAGGGTGACGGTCAAGCTTCCGCCACCTGCGTCAACATCCGCCAAATCGATGGCACTCAGATCCAGATTGCTCGAAACATCTTCCGTCACGGCGATGTCGGTGGTTAAGGAGCCGTTGTTGGTCGGATCGTCGTTGAGTGGATTGATGTCGATTTGGATGTTGTCAATGTCTTGCCTCGCGCCACCCGAGCCCGTATTCCCCAGGTCGTTGGTGGTCACGGTGAGAGTGTCGGCGGCAATTCCCGTGACGTCCAAGTCGCCTGTATACTGCAGGCTGGCCAGCGTAGCGTTCACATCGGCGACCGTCCCCAAGATCGTCAAGTCACTGGTTCCGTTGCCGCCGGCTGAAATCGTCGCCCCACCCGAGAGTGTCACGTCCAGGATGCCGTTGGCAACTTGTAGCTGCGTGGTGACGCTACCACCGCTCGCGTCGACGTCCAAGATGCTGATTCCACCGATCGCGGTAAGGGTTTCCTCATTTACGGCCTGCGTCCCTGGAACCGTGTTGATGGGTGCATCGTTGACAGCCGTGATGTCGACGTTGACAGTTCCCAGTGTAATGGTACCTCCACCGCCGGCGCCCGTGTTGCCGTTATCGTTGATGTCCACTTGAATCGTATCGACGTTGTCACCGTTGTAATGGGCCGTGCCGTGCAGGTAATTGATGCTACTGGCAGTGTCCATGAACGTGTTCAAATCGGTGAGCGTCCCGCTTAAGGTCAGGACGCCGGTTCCGCTGCCAGCGACCGTGACCCCGCCGCCCGTCGTGGCGTTAAGATCACCACCCGTACTCGTGGTGAGGGTGACGGTCAAACTTCCGCCACCTGTGTCAACATCCGCCAAATCGATGGCACTGAGATCGAGATTGCTCGAAACATCTTCCGTCACGGCGATGTCGGTGGGTAAGGAGCCGTTGTTGGTCGGATCGTCGTTGAGTGGGTTGATGTCGATTTGGATGTTGTCAATGTCTTGCCTCGCGCCACCCGAGCCCGTATTGCCCAGGTCGTTGGTGGTCACGGTGAGAGTATCAGCGGCAATTCCCGTGACGTCCAAGTCGCCCGTATACTGCAGGCTGGCCAGCGTAGCGTTCACATCGGCGACCGTCCCCAAGATCGTCAAATCACGGGTTCCACTGCCGCCGGCTGAAATCGTCGCCCCACCCGAGAGCGTCACATCCAGGATGCCGCTGGCAACTTGTAGCTGCGTGGTGACGCTACCACCACTCGCGTCGACGTCCGAGATGCTCACTCCACCGATCGCGGTGAGGGTTTCCTCATTTACGGCCTGCGTCCCTGGAACCGTGTTGAGCGGATCGTCGTTGACTGCGGAAACATTGATGCTAATGTCCGCAAGATTGCTAGTGCCGCCGCCGTCCGTGAGCGTAAACCGAACGTTGCGTGGATTCTCGTTTGGATTTTCAGAGACGTTCTCGTAGGTGATGTTTTGCAGCAGCGATTGAGCGGCAGTCGGTGTGGCCATCGTATTTAAGGATACGACGAGCGGCGTACCTCCGTCGGTTCCTCCCGAAAACGTACCGATTGCGACCGCTCCGCTGCCAAAGTTGTAAGTCACGTTGCTGCCCGAAATGCCGATTTGTCCTACGGCCGTCCCTTGGTTTCGAATGGCTAGCCTATCATTCACCGTTCCACCCGCGGTAAGGTCAACAGTTAGCGCGCCGGATCCAAAGTTTGGCGAGTCGTCGACAATCGCAGCCGCCGTCGGTTGATCGATGACGACGGAGCCATCATTCTCGGAATAATTTAGAGTGTCGCCGCCAAGACTCACAATGGCGGGAGCATTGTTGGATACGTACTCGACAGTCAGATACGGTCGCAGCGAAACGGTTCCGTATTCAGACGAGTAAAAGTCCCAACCATTGGTGCCATCGCTGCTGAAAACCCAACCGTTGTTAGCGGTACCGTCCGACCAGAGTTGCAGCGTCGTATCTAAGCCAGTAATGGTCTGGCTGCCCTGCGAGTTTGGATCCGGTACGGTTCCGTCGGCGACGTTCACAGCCTCGACATCGTCCAATTGAATTCCGCCGACCATCGAGTTCCACGTCGACGATTCCGTCCATCCATTGAGCATACGGTTGAGTGACACTGTCTCAGAGTTTCCTGAATTGTTAAAGACTTCGACCGTCAGACTCGCGGAGACAATCGTGCTGCCGTACGCGATTTGCCCTGCCCCGGCACCGAAGATGTTCTCAAAGCGGATCAAACCGTGCGCGGTATCGTCGCCGGGATCAGGATCATAGTCCACGTTGATTCTAGAATCGTTACCGAACGACGTGTTCGGGCTAACGTCATAGACGTACGTGTCTTCGTTACCGACATAACCGTTGACACCTTGCTGGAAAGTGACGAGTGCCGTGGGACTGCCGACAGCGACTGTCGCCTCGTAATTTCCACTGGTACCACCATCACCGTCATTCACCACGAAACGGACGATTCGAGTTCCCGTCGTGGCGGCCACAAGATCGGTGTTCTCATAGGTGATGTTTTGAACGAGTGCGGCGACGGCGGTTGGGTCGGCTTGAGCGCTCGTCAGATTGATGACCAGATCGACTCCTCCGGAGCCGCCGGAGAATGTGCCAATCGACGTTGCGCCACTTCCGCTGTTGTAAGTAATGTTGGCACCGGAGACTCCAATCTGCCCCACACCCGTCCCCTGGTTACGAACAGCCAACACATCTTCACCACTGTCACTGCCGGCCACGAACGAAACCGTTACCGTCCCGCTGTCGAAATCGCTGGAATCGATGTCGACGATGTTGGCCGCGGTCCCCTGATCAATGACCAGGGCGCCGCTGCCTTCGGCGTAATTGAGGGAATCGCCCGCCAAACTGGTTAGAGCCGGTGGATCATTGGAAGACGCGATATCAACGTTGACTATACCCAACGTCACCGTGCCTCCCCCACCGGAACCCGTGTTGCCGGAGTCGGTGATGTCGACCTGAATGGTGTCGGCGTTGTCGCCGTTGGTACCAGAAATACTATGCTGGTATTGAATGTTGGCCGGCGTATCGAGAAACGAGTTGAGGTTGGCTTGAATTCCACTCAGCACCAATGTTCCGGTCCCGCTGCCCCCCACGTTGACTCCACCGCTATCGATCGCACTCAGGATGCCTCCCGTCCATGTCGTCAACGTCATGGTTAACGTTCCGCCGCCGGCGTCCACGTCAGTCACGTTCATTCCCGAGAGGTCAATATTACTGCTGACGTCTTCGGCTACGGAAACGTCGGTCGGCATGGAACCCGAATCGAACGGGTCATCATTAAGGCGGCTGATGGCGATGGCGACATCCTGTGACAGGCTTGTCCCGCCATCGCCGTCGTTGATGGTCAGTGAAATAGTGCGTCCATCGGTCGTGGGATTGTCGATGTCCGTGTTTTCATAGGTGATGTTACGCGTCAACGCGGATACGGCGGCCGCGTCGGCATTGGCGTTGAGCGAGATCACCAATGGCGTTCCCGCTGATCCGCCGCTCGACGTTCCAATCGGGACGCCTCCGTACGTCACGTTGAGTCCGTCGAAACCAATTTGGCCGGCGCCCGTTCCTTCATCGCGGATTGAAAGGTCATCTTCGGTCAGGTCCCCAGTCGTGGCGCTCGTGGCGGTTAGATTGCCGCCATCGAAATCAAGAGAATCGACGTCCGAGACCACAGCATCACCACCTTGATCGACGACGACGGCTCCATCGCCCTCACTATAGGTGAACCCATCCCCGTTGAGTCCGGACACAGTTGGAACATCATTGGACCCGAACACGTTGACAGTTGTCGCATATGCGATGCTGGCGGCCCCGTCGCCATCATCCACCACAAACTGGACTATTCGAGCGCCGACGGTGGGGTTGGCGATATTGGTATTTTCAAAAGTGATATTACGGATCAAAGCCGAGACGGCCGTCGGGCTGGCATTAGGGTCGAACGTGATTGCTAACGCGACCCCGCCGGAGCCTCCGGAGTAGGTCGCGAACGTCGTGCCTTCGTAACTTATAAACGAGCCTGCGACGCCAATTTGACCGACTCCATTCCCTTGATTGCGTATCGCCAGCACGTCTTCGGCAGGATCACTACCGGCGGAGAAGGATACGGTGAGTGCACCGGTGTCGAAATCCAGCGAATCCACGTCGGTCACCGTTGCGTTGGTGCCCTGCTCGATGACGACCACACCGTCGCCTTCCGTGTAGTTGAGCGTATCTCCGGCGAGATTGGTGACAATCGGGGCATCGTTCAATTTATTGACGGTGACCGTCGCGTCGTAGTTGGCACTCGTGCCGCCGTCGCCGTCGGTAAGGACGTAGCGTACAATGTGGGCACCGGCGGTTGGATTGTCGATGTCGGTGTTTTCATAAGTGACGTTGTTCAGTAGCGCCGAGACCGCTACGGCGTCCGCATTGGTGTTCAACGTGATTACCAGATCCACTCCACCGGACCCTCCGGTGAACGTGCCGATCGTGGTCCCTTCGTAAGTGACGTTGCTGCCCGAGACCCCGATCTGTCCGAGACCAGTCCCCTGGTTGCGGACCGCCAGTACGTCTTCCGTGTTGTCTTCACCTGCTTGGAACGAAACAGTTAACGTTCCCGTATCGAAGTCGCTCGAATCGACATCGGTCACCGCGGCGTCGGTTCCCTGTTCGATTACGACCGCTCCGTCTCCTTCGTTGTACCCCAAGCTGTCGCCGGCCAGATTGGCGATCGTCGGTAGGTCATTCACGCCACTGACGGTGACGGTCGCGTCGTAGTCGGCACTGGTGCCGCCGTCGCCGTCGGTCAGAACGTAGCGTACTGTGCGGGCACCGACCGTTGGATTGTCGATGTCCGTGTTTTCATAAGTGACGTTGTTCAGTAGCGCCGAGACCGCTACGGCGTCTGCATTGGCGTTCAACGTGATCACCAGATCTACTCCGCCCGATCCTCCGGTGAACGTGCCGATTGTGGTCCCTTCATAGGTGACGTTGCTGCCCGAAATCCCGATCTGTCCGAAACCAGTCCCCTGGTTGCGGACCGCCAGCACGTCTTCGGTATTGTCCGAACCGGCCTGGAATGACACCGTCAACGTTCCCGTATCGAGGTCGCTTGAATCCACATCGGTCACCGCGGCGTTGGTTCCCTGTTCGATTACGACTGCTCCGTCTCCCTCGTTGTACCCCAGGCTGTCGCCGGCCAGATTGGCGATCGTCGATACGTCGTTCACGCCACTGACGGTGACCGTCGCATCGTAGTTGGCACTCGTGCCGCCGTCGCCGTCGGTCAGGACGTAGCGAACTGTGCGGGCACCGGCGGTTGGATTGTCGATGTCGGTGTTTTCGTAAGTGACGTTGTTCAATAGCGCCGAGACCGCTATGGCGTCCGCATTGGCGTTCAACGTGATCACCAGATCCACTCCGCCGGACCCTCCGGTGAACGTGCCGATCGTGGTCCCTTCATAGGTGACGTTGCTTCCCGAGACCCCGATCTGTCCGAAACCAGTCCCCTGGTTGCGGACCGCCAGTACGTCTTCCGTGTTGTCCTCACCCGCTTGGAATGAAACTGTCAACGTTCCCGTATCGAGGTCGCTTGAATCGACATCGGTCACCGCGGCGTCGGCTCCCTGTTCGATCACGACCGCTCCGTCTCCTTCGTTGTACCCCAGGCTGTCGCCGCCCAGATTGGCGATCGTCGGTACGTCGTTCACGCCACTGACGGTGACCGTCGCATCGTAGTTGGCACTCGTGCCGCCGTCGCCGTCGGTCAGGACGTAGCGTACGGTGCGGGCACCGGCCGTTGGATTGTCGATGTCGGTGTTTTCATAAGTGACGTTGTTCAGTAGCGCCGAGACCGCTATGGCGTCCGCATTGGCGTTCAACGTGATTACCAGATCCACTCCGCCCGATCCTCCGGTGAACGTGCCGATTGTCGTCCCTTCGTAGGTGACGTTACTGCCCGAAATCCCGATCTGACCGAAACCAGTCCCCTGGTTGCGGACCGCCAATACGTCTTCCGTGTTGTCTTCACCCGCTTGGAACGAAACAGTTGACGCTCCAGTATCGAAGTCGCTCGAATCGACATCGGTCACCGCGGCGTCGGCTCCCTGTTCGATCACGACCGCCCCGTCTCCTTCGTTGTACCCCAGGCTGTCGCCGGCCAGATTGGCGATCGTCGGTACGTCGTTCACGTCACTGACGGTGACCGTCGCGTCGTAGTTGGCACTCGTGCCGCCGTCGCCGTCGGTCAGGACGTAGCGTACTGTGCGGGCACCGACGGTCGGATGTCGATGTCGGTGTTTTCATAAGTGACGTTGTTAAGTAGCGCCGAGACCGCTATGGCGTCCGCATTGGAGTTCAAGGTGATTCCCAGATCCACTCCGCCGGATCCTCCGGTGAACGTGCCGATCGTGGTCCCTTCATAGGTGACGTTGCTGCCGGAGACCCCGATCTGTCCGAAACCAGTCCCTTGGTTGCGGACCGCCAATACGTCTTCGGTATTGTCCGAACCCGCTGGGAATGAAACAGTTAACGCTCCAGTGTTGAAGTCACTCGAATCGACATCGGTCACCGCGGCGTTGGCTCCCTGTTCGATCACGACCACTCCGTCTCCTTCGATATACCCCAGGCTGTCGCCGGCCAGATTGGCGATCGTCGGTACGTCATTCACGTCACTGACGGTGACCGTCGCGTCGTAGTTGGGACTGGTGCCGCCGTCGCCGTCGGTCAGAACGTAGCGAACTGTGCGGGCACCGACCGTTGGATTGTCGACGTCCGTGTTTTCATAAGTGACGTTGTTCAGTAGCGCCGAGACCGCTACGGCGTCTGCATTGGCGTTCAAGGTGATCACCAGATCCACTCCGCCGGATCCTTCGGTGAACGTGCCGATCGTGGTCCCTTCATAGGTGACGTTGCTGCCTGAGACCCCGATCTGTCCGAAACCAGTCCCCTGGTTGCGGACCGCCAGTACGTCTTCCGTGCTGTCCTCACCTGCTTGGAACGAAACTGTTAACGTTCCCGTATCGAAGTCACTCGAATCGACATCGGTCACCGCGGCGTCGGTTCCCTGTTCGATCACGACCACTCCGTCTCCTTCGATATACCCCAGGCTGTCACCGGCCAGATTGGCGATCGTCGGTACGTCATTCACGTCATTAACCGTGACCGTCGCGTCGTAGTTGGCACTCGTGCCGCCGTCGCCGTCGGTCAGGACGTAGCGAACTGTGCGGGCACCGGCCGTTGGATTGTCGATGTCGGTGTTTTCATAAGTGACGTTATTCAGTAGCGCCGAGACCGCTATGGCGTCCGCATTGGCGTTCAACGTGATTACCAGATCCACTCCGTCCGATCCTCCGGTGAACGTGCCGATTGTGGTCCCTTCGTAAGTGACGTTACTGCCCGAAATCCAAATCTGTCCGAAACCAGTCCCCTGATTGCGGACCGCCAGCACGTCTTCGGTATTGTCCGAACCGGCCTGGAATGAGACCGTCAACGTTCCCGTATCGAGGTCGCTTGAATCCACATCGGTCACCGCGGTGTTGGTTCCCTGTTCGATCACGACTGCTCCGTCACCCTCGTTGTACCCCAGGCGGTCGCCGGCCAGATTGGCGATCGTCGGTACGTCGTTCACGCCACTGACGGTGACCGTCGCATCGTAGTTGGCACTCGTGCCGCCGTCGCCGTCGGTCAGGACGTAGCGAACTGTGCGGGCACCGGTAGTTGGATTGTCGATGTCGGTGTCTTCGTAAGTGACGTTGTTCAATAGCGCCGAGACCGCTACGGCGTCCGCATTGGCGTTCAACGTGATTCCCAGATCAACCCCGCCGGACCCTCCGGTGAACGTGCCGATCGTGGTCCCTTCATAAGTGACGTTGCTGCCTGAGACCCCGATCTGTCCAAAGCCACTCCCTTGATTACGGACGGCCAATACGTCTTCGGTATTGTCCGAGCCGGCCTGGAAAGCAACCGTCAACGTTCCCGTATCGAAGTCGCTTGAATCGGCATCGGTAACCATTGCGTCGGCCCCTTGTTCGATCACGACCGCCCCGTCTCCTTCGTTGTAAGCCAGGCTATCGCCGGCGAGATTGGCGATCACTGGCGGGGTACTGGTGGGCGTGTAGTCGACAACGAGAACCGGTGCAATCGTGCCTTCTCGACTGTCGTAGGTGACGGAATCTCCTCCCCCTTCCGCTCCTAGAATAAGACCATTGTTGAGCGTAGCTCCCGAATACCAGTCTTGTACGAGTGACGTAACGTCCCAAGAGTGAATCCCTAACGATGCCGTATCCGACGTGGCGATGATCGTTGGGTCGTAATCTCCGCCTGAGGAAGCCCAGGCAGTCCCTGTCATTCGGTCGTCCCAATTGACGGTGCCGCTATTGCCGGTGCCGATGCCTTCGGTCCATGATTGAGTCACCTCGTAAACGTTGATCGCAAACGCGCCGTCATTCGATGTGGCATTTAATTGCAGAGTGGCGCTATTGATCGTAGCGCCGACCGGAATGGAACTTACATCAAATTGCATCAAGGTCCGGATTTTACCTTGGTCGACGACAAGGCTGGTCTCGGCACCGTAGTTGTTGCCGCTGTTGCCTGTATCAATGTAGGCGTCCTGCGTCGGATTGAGATTCGCCATGTCGAGTGTTGCTATCCATTCCGATTGCAAACCCAGGCTAAATGCAACTTCGGTTTCAACCGAGCCGACATAGAATTCCAACGTCCAATCACCGCCAAGCTCTGCGTGGCCGGTTAGATCATCACTGGCCGCCACGTCACAGTCGCAGGATGCGCTCAACGCTTCTAATAGCTCACGACCCTCTCCGCTCGCGGCCAAATCACATCCATAGATCAGTAGGTCCGCGTCATCGCCGAACGCGGATTGCCAGTTCTCTAGTTCGCTGGCGTAACGTGCGATGTTGTTGATATCCAACCAGGTGTTGCCCAACTGGACACGACCGTCGCTTCCATGTGAAACTAGGTGGACCGCGTCGTATTCGACAGAGCCAGCTAGAATCTCACTGATCTGTTCAATCCCGCCGCGGTTCGCCTCCAGGAGAATTAGGTCGAATTGGCGATCAGCAGCGGCGTTGGACGTCAGGTCGTCGACTAGTGACTGGGTGTAACCGGCGATCCGCCGATCGGATTTGGGGTGCTGCGGAGCTTGGGTAAACAAAAAACGGCCAACCTGCCATGATTCGGGTATTCAGATTCCGCATCACCAAGGCAAGGAGGCCGCTTCCG
>Ga0310121_10005183_pt1 | contig 11288 bp, 11 predicted proteins | sample CB27_Tmax_986_MG_FD_203504 | JGI IMG/M metagenome (GOLD analysis project Ga0310121, IMG submission 203504) | Marine microbial communities from Western Arctic Ocean, Canada - CB27_Tmax_986 | ecosystem: Environmental > Aquatic > Marine > Oceanic | place: Canada: Western Arctic Ocean | collected...
GCGAGGGACGTGGAAACTCCGGCGAGCGACTGCTTTCTAACGCGCCGACCGACGCTACCAACGAACTCGAGATCGACCGGGACATCATGGTTCTTGCAAATCCCGAGATTGCGCGCTTGCCGAACTGGGTCATTGCACTGGTGGCGGCGGGTGGTTTGGCTGCGGCTCTCTCTACGGCAGCGGGCCTTCTCCTGGTTATCTCGACCTCGGTGGCGCACGACCTGGTGAAGCGAACGTTCAATCCGAATCTTAGTGAGAAGCGCGAACTGCTTTTTGCGCGGATCGCGGCAGGCGGAGCGGTGTTGATTGCGGGTTACTTCGGGATCAACCCACCGGATTATGTGGCGGCGGTGGTGGCCTTCGCCTTCGGTCTGGCGGCCTCGTCATTCTTTCCGGCCATCATTCTCGGCATCTTCTGGAAGCGAGCCAACATCTACGGCGTGGTGACCGGGATGTTGATTGGCATCAGCTTCACCGCCGCCTACATCCTTTATTTCAAGTTCCCGGCCCTGATGGCGAAGATCGGGATCGTCTCTCCACCCAACGTTTCCGAGAACTGGCTCTTCGGAATCTCGCCGGAAGGGATCGGGACCCTGGGGATGGTTCTGAACTTCGTGGTCGCGATCTGCATTTCCTTCGCCACCAAACCGCCCCCGGAGGAGATCCGAAACCTGGTGGATCGGGTGCGCTTCCCGCGGAAGGCCTTCGAGGACAGCGAGGATTAGGGGCGCGATTCAAAGCCACGGTTCGAGTTGCAAAGAAGTCCCACGGACCAAGTTCCAAACAAATCTCAAGCTCAAGCCGCCAAATCTCAAGGGGGAAGGGCTGCAATTGAGAATTGGAGTTTGTTCCCTGAAGCTTATTTGGAGCTTGGAGAGTGGGATTTCCTCCTCAAGCCGCGACGTCCGCTTCCAGCGGAGTCCGAATATGATCGAGGGCTTCCTCGACGAGTTCATCGGTGACCTCTTCGGAGACGAAGGCTTCGCCCGGTTGTTTCAGGAGGACAAATCGCTTCTGGCCGCAGGTGAACTTCTTGTCCACCGCGAGGGCGCTGAGAAGGGAGTCGTTCGAGATCTCGGAACCGAGCACGAGCGGCAGGTGCCAGTGATGAAGAATGGCGAGGAGGCGTCGGGTGTCCTCCGGCTCCAGGCCCGCCAACTTTTCGGAGAGGTGGAGGGCGGCGCGCATTCCGAGGGCAATCGCTTCTCCGTGGAGGAGGGTGCCGTATTCCGCGGAGACTTCGATGGCGTGACCGATGGTGTGGCCGAAGTTGAGCAGGGCGCGACTTCCGGAGGTCTCCCTTTCGTCCTCCTCCACGATGCGGGCCTTGATCCCGGCGTTGCGGGCGATGAGATCGGGATCGACTTCCTTGTCGTCGGGGTTCATGGACTCGATGCTGCCGAGCATGGCGGAGTCCCGGATCGCGGCGTGCTTGATGACTTCCGCGAAGCCTTCGTGGAAGACGCGGTCGGGGAGGGTGAGCAGGGTGTCGGGGTCGACGACGACGAGACGCGGCTGGTGAAAGGTGCCGATGAGGTTTTTGCCCTCCGGTTCGTTGACCCCGGTCTTGCCGCCGATCGAACTGTCGACCTGGGCCACGATGGTGGTGGGAATCTGCACGTAGGGAATTCCGCGGAAGATGATGGAGGCCACGAAGCCGGCCACATCGCCGACCACCCCGCCGCCGAGGGCGACCACGAAGGAGCTGCGGTCGTGATGGTGTTCAATGAGGGCCCGGCAGAGAGCCTGCACCTGTTCGATGGACTTGCTCTCTTCCCCGGGAGGAAGAAGGTGGACGCTGACCTCGTAGCCCGCGTCCCCGAGGGAGGCCATGAGCCGTTCGGAGTAATGCAGTGCGACATTCGCGTCGGTAATGATAGCGGCGCGCCCCGCGAGACCGGCAGCCTTGATGAAATTTCCCGCGCGGTCGAGGATTCCGCGTTCGACGAGGATGTCGTAAGAGCGCGAATCGAGGTTTACGGAGACGGTTGGCATGGCGGAACTGTGAACGGTCAGGACGGCGGGTGGAAACGAAAACTTTTGGCCTCTCGTCACCGGCGTCGAAGTTTGTGCCACGCCGAGAGATCGGGATGGAGGAGAAGATCGAGGGACTTGTCTAACAGATCCAGTTCGGTGACGAGGTGCTGGAGGAGCAGGGCGGAGGCGCTGGCGTCGAAAAGAGCGTCGTGCCACCGACGCTCGGGATGAGCGGCGGTGACGGAATTGGTGAGCTCGAAGCGGTCGCACAAGGCTCCCAGCGCGAAGGAATCGAGACCGGGCCAGGCGGCGCGGTAGAGGTGGAGGGTGTCGATCCAGGGGCCGAAGGGATGGCCGGGAAAGGCGCGCAGGAAACGTTTCTCGGTGCCGTGGCCGTGGGCCACCAGCACGCGGCCGGCGAGGAGGCGCTTGATCTCGGGCCAGAGCGAGAGAAGGGAAGGTGCCCCGGCGAGATCCTCCGTGGTGATGCCGTGCACCTTCTGGGCCGACCAGGTGATGGGCTGGTCGGTGGAGAGAAAGGAGCAGAACGACTCGCCGAGTCCCTCGCCGGGAGTCCAGAGCGAGATTGCGATCTGCACCGGGACGTCGGTCTGTCCGCGGCTGGCGCCGGCGGACTCGAAGTCGATACCGGCGAAATCAGACTGGGCGATGGTGGGCACGGGTTGGAGGCGCGGGGAGGCACATGAGATTGTAGGGCAAGCGCCCCGCTTGCCAATTCCGGAGCCGGAACGCGGCTGCCGGGTTGGCTGCCCACCTTTTGCGCTGCAGACTTGGATCGGTTTTGTAATGGTGCGGGGCCCCGGGGCTGTTAGGATTTCCCGTATAGAACCATGATAGCGGGAATCTTTAGCGGAATTGGAATTGTATTGTTGGTGCTCGGCGCCCTGGCGGTGGTGATCATCCTGTGGCTGATCGGTGGCTACAACGGCCTGGTGAAGCTGCGGAATCGCTACCGCAACGGGTTTGCACAGATCGATGTGCAGCTCAAGCGGCGCCACGACCTGATTCCGAACCTGGTGGAGACCGCCAAGGGCTTCATGAAGCACGAGCGCGAGACGCTGGAGGCGGTCATCGAGGCCCGCAACGCGGCGGAGAGCGCCCGCAAGGGATTGAGCCCCGACGACGCGGGCCAGATGGAGGGGCTCATGGCGGCGGAGGCCGGGCTGGGCTCCATGCTCGGCAAGTTTTTTGCCCTCTCGGAGGCCTATCCGGACCTCAAGTCCAACCAGAACATGATGCAACTCAGCGAGGAATTGACGAGCACCGAGAACAAGGTGGGCTTCGCGCGGCAGGCCTACAACGACGCCGTCACGGCCTACAATACCAAGACGGAAAGTTTCCCGACCAACTTCGTTGCCAACATGTTCAAATTCACCCCGGCGGTGCTCTTCGAAGTGGCCTCGGAGGAAGAGCGGGAACGGGTTGACGTCAGCTTCGAGTGATCGTCGAAGCGGAAGTGTTCAGTGTACAGACAGAGTGGTGCAGACGTCTGAATACTCAAAACTGAATACTGAATACTGAATACTGGGAAGATGGACTTCTTCGAGGCACAGGACCTGGCGCGGCGGAAGACGAAGTGGTTGTTGCTCTATTTCGTCCTGGCCGTGGCGGGGATCGTGGCAGCGGTCTACTTCCTAATTGAATTGGTCTTTTTGATCACCGCGGAGCGGCCCGGGACGGTGCCGCTCTGGAACTGGGACTTGTTCCTTCCGGTCGCGGTGGGCACCTCGCTGGTGATCATCGGGGGGAGCCTCTTCAAGTCGATGCAACTGAGGGGGGGAGGGTCGGCGGTGGCGGAAGATCTGGGCGGGCGGCTGGTGGACCCGGGCACCACCGATCATCACGAGCGGGTCTTGCTCAACGTGGTGCAGGAGATGGCGATCGCCTCGGGGACCCCGACGCCGCAGGTCTACGTGATGGACGAGGAACTCGGCATCAACGCCTTTGCGGCGGGGACGGAGCCCTCCAACGCCGTGATCGGGGTGACGCGCGGCTGTATCGACCGCCTCAGCCGCGCCGAGTTGCAGGGCGTGATCGCCCACGAGTTCAGCCACATCCTGAATGGCGACATGCGCCTGAACATGCGCCTCATCGAGGTGGTTTTCGGGATCCTGATCATCATGATCATCGGTCGCACGATCCTCTACTCGTTGCGGCACATGCGCTATCGCGGCGGCAATTCGAAGAACGGGGGAGGGGGAATCCTGATCATCCTGGTGCTGGGGATCGGACTCCTGGCGATCGGGGGGATCGGAGTCATTTTTGCACGGCTGATCCAGGCCGCGGTCTCGCGGCAGCGCGAATTCCTGGCGGATGCCTCCGCGGTGCAGTTTACGCGGGAGCCGGACGGCCTGGCGGGGGCGCTCAAGAAGATCGGGGGATTGCACAACGGATCCCGCGTGGCCAGCCCGAAGGCGTTGGAGGCCAGCCACATGTTTTTCGCGGAGGGGGGGCTGTTCACGTGGGGCTTTGCGACCCATCCGCCCCTGAAGGTGCGCATCAAGGCGATCCAGCCGCACTGGGACGACGGCTTCCGGGACTCCAGCTTGTCGGAGGTCACGGTGGCGAGCCGAGCCGAGCCGCCGCCCCTCTCCGGGCCTCCCGCCCTGGCGGGAGCCCTGGCGGCAGCAGTGGCCATGGACCACCTGGCGGACCCGAGCCGGTTGCGCCTCGAGGTGGGGCAGCGCATCCGCGAGGGCATGCCGCCGCGCTGGATCGAGGCCAGCCGGAACCGCGACGAGGCCCAGGCTCTCATTTTCGCGATGTTGCTGGCCGAGGATCGCGCCCTGCGGAAGAGCGAGTTGGACGGGCTGCAGAAGAGAGTGGGGCCGGGCGCCGCCAAGGTGGCGGTGGAGTGGCACGAAGGTTTGGCGGTCCTGCACTCCGCCGCCAAGATCGCCCTGATCGATCTGTGCGTGCCGACCCTGCGGCGCATGAGCCGGCCCGAGTATGAACGCTTCGTGCAGATCACGCGCTGGCTGATTGGCAGCGACCAGAAAGTGGACCTTTTCGAGTTCATGCTGCAGCACGTCATCGGGCGTCACCTCGCCACGCACTTCGAGAAGCGGGGCTTCCCCCCGATCCGCCACCGGCGCATGAGCGACCTCTCCGCCGAGGCGAACATCCTGGTTTCCGCGATGGCCCGCACCGGCCGCGAGGGCCCCGGGGTGGTGGATTCGTTCCAGGCGGCGGCGGAGGAGTGGGGAAAGTCGGAGCGCTGGGAGCCGGTTCTGCTCGATGCGGAGCACTGCGGCCCGGCGCAACTCGATGGGGCGCTCCGGGAGTTTGAAGCCGCCACCCCACTCCTGAAGAAGCAGATCCTGCGGGTCTGCGGGCTGGCGGCGGCGCAAGACGGCCTGCTCTCCAGTCGCGAGGCGGAGCTGTTGCGAACGGTGGCGGACGCCATCGGCGCGAGCCTGCCGCCCTTCGTCTCTGACCTGCGGGAGGGTTGAGCTGCAACCGCAAAGGGCTGCCCGGCCGGTTGGGAGCGGCCGTGAAATCCGACCCGAAGAGGGGGAAGGCGCTTGATTTGCCAGGGTCTTGCGGGGATGGTCCGCGCCTCCGATGGCACGCCGCCCGATCTGGCTCTGGCCGAACCTCCTCAGCCTTGACGCCCCCCTCGTGGCGGTGGCGTGGTTCTGGGTATTCAAGCAGGTCTGGCTGGTCAAGTATCACCAACCGACGCTGCCCTTCTTGCTGGCCATAGCGGTGTGGTGCGTTTACGTGGCGGATCGCCTTCTCGATGAGCGGATGGCCCAGATGGGGTCGAAGCGGGAAACCTCGCGGCACCAGTTCCACCGGCGTTGGCGGCGCGCCCTGACGGTGGCTCTCCTGATCGGGACCATCGCCTCCATGGCTCTCCTCGTCGTTCAGGCGCGAGGCCTGATCAAGCACGGGCTGTTCGTGCTGGTGCCCGGGGTGGGCTATTTCGTGGTCTCGTTTTACGATTCGGGACGGGGAGTCTCGTATTTCAAGAACTTCCTGGCGGGCCTGGCCTTCGGGTACGGCACGGCGGTGGGGGTGCATTTCCGCAGCCGTGAAAGCCACGACCTCTTCTTTGGATTGATTCTCTCGCCGGAAGTGATCGCCTTCTCGTTGCTGTGCATCCTGAACATGACGGCGATTGATCACTGGGAGGAGGCACGCGAGTCGAAAGATCCGGATGAGAAGGCGATTTACGAGACGGTCCTTACCCTGCTCCTGATACTGCTCGCCGGCGCGGCGCTGTTGATGGCGATGCGGGCGCAGCGACTGAACCTGGAGGAACAGAAGGCATTTTTCATCGCGATCATGGTATCGGCGGCGGCCCTGCAGGTGATCAACCGGGTGCGAGCCCGCTTTTCGCTGGATAGTCTGCGGGTCCTGGCGGATGTCGCGATGCTGCTGCCCCTGCCCATCTTTTATGTCATGCTGAAATACCAGGGGATGGGGTAAGGGTGGGCCGCGGACGCCGCCTGACCCAAGGGAGCGCCTCCTGGTTTGGCCGGTTTTTTTGGATCTTGCGGTGCGGGTGGGGCGGGACGTAGCGTCCCAGCGACGTGGACTCCACAGCCAAGAAACGCCACCCGGCCATGCTCATCATCGGGGCCCCAGGAGCCGGGAAGGGAACCCAGGGGAAAATTCTCGGAACCATTCCGCGCTTTTTTCACTGTGCGTGTGGAGACGTCTTTCGCTCCCTGGATACCCGCACCCCCCTGGGCCAGCGCTTTGTGCACTACTCGAGCCGGGGCGAGTTGGTTCCCGACGAACTCACCATCGAATTGTGGGAAGCGCAGCTCGACAACTGGATCGAAACCTACGTATACAAGCCGGACATCGATATTCTGATCCTGGACGGGATTCCCCGCAATGCGCGGCAGGCCGAGATGCTGGACCGCTACCTCGAGATTCACCAGGTCTTCCACCTGACCTGTCCGGACCGCGAGGAACTGGCACGGCGGATGCGCAAGCGTGCCCTGAAAGACAACCGGTACGACGACGCGAGCGACGAAGTGATCGAGCAACGTATCAGGACCTACGAAGAAGAGACGAAGCCGATCCTCGATTACTACCCCGCAGAAAAGGTCACCGGCATCGATGCCACCCAGCAGCCTGTCAGGGTGGTGCACGATATCACGGCACGGGTGGTTGAGCTGGAGGTGTACAAGCAACTGGCGAAGATCACGGTCTGACCCGCGGCGCGGCCATTTGGATTTCAAGTCGCGGAGCCGGAAACTGAAATCTGAACTCTGAGAACCCGTGCCGATGCGCGTCTTATTCATGGGGACCGGAGAGATCGCGCTGCCGTCCTTCCGGATGGTGGCCGATGAGCACGTCACGATTGGGCTCGTCACCCAGCCCGATCGGCCGGTGGGGCGCAGTTCGAAGCCGCGGCCGCCACGAATCAAGGAGCTGGCATTGGAAGCGGGGATTCCGGTTCTGCAGCCCGAGAGGGTGCGCCGGCGCGAGGCTCTGGACGAGATCGCGGCCCTCGCGCCGGACCTCATCGTGGTGATGGCCTATGGACAGATTCTACCCAAGGAACTCCTCGAGATGCCGCCCCGCGCCTGCATCAATGTGCATGCCTCCCTGTTGCCGCGCCACCGGGGCGCCTCCTGCCTCCAGGCCGCGATCGAGGCGGGCGACCAGGAGAGCGGCGTGACCATCATGCACATGGCGGAGGGGCTGGATACGGGCGACATCATCCTGCAGCAACGGATCCCGCTTTTACCCGCCGAAACGGGAGGAAGCCTGCACGATCGCATCGCGCAACTGTCACCCGGATGCCTGCGCGAGGCGGTCAACGCGATCCGGGAGGGGAGTGAAGAGCGGATCCCGCAGGACGAGCGCTTCGCGACTTACGCCCCTAAACTGGACCGTGCCGACGGAGAACTTGACTGGTCGATGCCGGCCCGGCATCTCGAACGACGGATTCGGGCCAACGATCCGTGGCCGGGAACCTTCACCGCCCTCCCCGGCGAGCACGGCCGGCCCCTGCGCCTCAAAGTGTTTCCGCCCGTGGCGATCGCCGAGGGTGAAGGCGGCTCGGGAGAATTGGTTGCGGTGGATACTGACGGCATCTCCATAGCTTGCGGGGGAGGCGCTCTGCAACTGGGGGAGGTGCAGGCCGACGGGGGGCGCCGCCTGGGGATGCGGGAATTCCTGGCGGGCCATCGGCTCTTGGTGGGGGACCGGTTCTTTTCGCTGGAGCGTGGGCGGGAATAGGAGATACTTTCGTCATGCTCCTCAGAGCGATTGCGCTCCTTTTGCTTCTTCCGATGATGACCTCCGCGATCACCCTGGAGGTGGTGAAGCTTTTCCAGCCGGTTTCGCTGCACGGGACGGATGGCGTTGGCGATGAAGAGGAAGGCAAAGAGCCGATTCAGGCCGGAGTGATGTCCCGGCCCGTGGTGATCTCGGGGGCGATTCCCGAGGACCTCGTGAAGGCCATCGCGATGCCCCACAAGATCGCCTCGAACTCCCCTGCCTACGAGGTCGAGGACGCCAATCTTCTGAATCTCTGCAAGGTCAAGCTGACGGTGGAGATGAAGGGCGAGAGACTCCTGGTCCGGCTCGACGTGACGGATTTCATGCTCCCGGAAGACCTCGACCTGACCGCCCGCCAGGTCCTGCGGCTCACGATCAAATCTGTTCGTCAGACCCTGAAGGATTACTTCAAGAATGGGGAGGAAGAGGAGGCCGTGGAGGTGTCCATCGCCGTGATCGGCACCAACGAGGGTAACGAATCGTTGAAGGACCTCGGGGTGCGCTTCAAGGCCGGTGAGTAGAGGAGGGTCCGGATGCCGCGGCGGCCTCTTCCCGCGCGAGAATTACCCGGCGCCCCTGCCGGGGCCGCCGCCTTTTGGCTTTGCAGGCGGGAATCGGGCTGCTTGACTCCTTCAACCTTCAAGTAGGTATGGGTGAATCGGTCCGCTCTTTTAAAAGAGCCATTTTGAAACTAAGCGGCGAGGCCTTGCGTGAGCCAGGGAGCACCGACAATATTTCACCGGAAATCGTGGGGCGCATTGCGAGTGAGATTGCAGCCGGACTGAAGTCGGGAGTTGAACTGGGCATCGTGGTGGGGGGCGGAAATTTCTGGCGCGGGGCGGCTGCCAGCGAGCGGGGAATGGACCGGGCCACCGCGGACTACGTCGGGATGCTGGCGACCGTGATGAACGCCCTGGCCCTGCAAGCCGCCCTGGAGGAGCAGAGGGTGACCTGCATCGTGCAATCCGCCATCGAGATGAAGAACGTTGCGGAGCCCTTCATCCGGCGGAAGGCGGCGCGCCACCTGGACAGCGGGCGGGTGGTGGTCTTTGCAGCGGGGACCGGGAGCCCCTTCTTTTCGACCGATACCACGGCGGCGCTGCGAGCCAACGAGATGAGTGCGGATGCCATCCTGAAGGCCACCATGGTGGACGGGGTCTACACCGCGGATCCCAAGAAGGAACCGGCGGCCACCCGCTACGAAACGGTGAGCTTTAACGAGTGCATCACCAGGCGACTGAAAGTGATGGACGTCACCGCCTTCAGCCTTTGCATGGACAACGACATCCCAATCATAGTATTCGATCTGGGCGAGCCGGGCAATATTGAGCGCGCCCTGTGCGGAGAGCACCTCGGCACGATCGTCCAATCCGAAGAACAAGCAGCACAGCCATGAATGCCGAAGCAGTGAAGACCGAGATTGCCGATGCGATGAGGAAGGCAGTTGACTACCTGTTGCACGAATTCGCCGGGGTGCGGACCGGGAAGGCCTCGCCCGGCCTGGTGGAAAACCTCGACGTCAAGGTGGCGAGTTACGGGAGCAACATGAAGCTGAAGGCTTTGGCGGTAATCACCACCCCGGAGCCCCGCCTCATTATGATCCAGCCATTCGACCCGGGCACGGTAGGCGACATCGAGAGGGCGATCCAGGAGAGCAAGCTGGGCCTGAACCCGGTGAGTGACGGCAAGACCCTGCGTCTCCCGATTCCCGAGTTGACCGAGGAGCGGCGCAGGGACCTCGTGAAGACCATCAAGACCATGGCGGAGGAGTCGCGCATCCGGGTGCGGGCCTGCCGCAAGGACGGGATGGATGCCGCCAAGAAGATGAAGAACGAACACGTCCTGACGGAGGACCAGATGCACGACCTCGAAGACGAGGTGCAGGTCCTCACCGACAAGAACATCAAGGCGATCGACCAGCACGTGGCGGACAAGGAAACCGAGGTGATGACGGTTTAGCGCGGAGCGCGTTGGCGCGCCGAGAGCCCGAGGGCCCGTCGCCGGCATGAAATTTGTGGGAGTGCCGACGGCGCGTCGGCCTCATGGGGAGGTTGGGAGCAGGAAGGGACCAAGGAGTGGTGCGGCGCACCCAGGCGCGTCACCCCTTTTCCAGTTGCGCGATTGCCCCCGCCCGCCTGGTGCGCTTCCAGGTGAGGAAGGCGGCGAGGAGGTAGAAGAGGGATGCGGCCCAGATGGCGGTGCCGAGGCGGTGACCGGGGTTTGACCAGTCGTAGGTGCGGCTGGTGAGGTGACCCACGAGGGTGGCGGAGTTGGTGAGAAAGGCGAGGAAGGCGAGGAAGGAGGCTCCGGCCAGGCCGTGGCGCGGTTCCTTGAGGGCGAAGAAGGAGCAAAAGAGAACCGCCCCGCCAAAAAAAAGGCCCGGCAGGGCGAGGGTCCGCACCCCGCCGGGCTCGGAGACGCCCAGGAGGCCCAGCACCCCGAGGGTGAGCAGTGCGAGGGCGTAGAGAAAACTGAGGAAAAGCATGGTCTGGGGGGTTTCCTTTTGGCGGGATGCTGGGAAGCTAGGCTTGAGCCCCATCGGAATGAAGAAGCTTCTGAGAAATTGCTTCCTGGCCGCCGGAAGTCTCTTGCTCCTCGGATTCGTGGTGGTGGGGGCCTTGAGTTTGATGGCGCGCAAGTTCGTCTCGAAGGAGGCCCTGGTCCGAATGGCGGAAGCGGAGATCAACAGCCGGGTGCAGATCGGGGAGGCGGACCTGAGTCTTTTCCGCCTGCCTGCCACCATCACTCTGCGGGACGTGGCGCTGGCGCCCCGCGACGCTGAGGTCGGCGAGCCGCCGGAGGAACGCCGGGCGATGGAGAACGCACCCGTGCGCGTCAAGGAAGTGCGGTTGGCGGTGAGCCTCGGAGCCCTCCTGAGGCAAAGAGTGGAGGTCCGGGAGTTCGTCTTCGAGGAACCCCACCTCGCAATCACGCTTCACGAAAACGGCGACAACTCGCTGGACGAACTGCTGAGGTCGCCCGGCGACAAGAAGAGGCCGACGAGAGGAGGCGAAGCGGGCGAAGGGGACGGAGGGGACGGAGGG
>Ga0310121_10005185_pt1 | contig 11282 bp, 8 predicted proteins | sample CB27_Tmax_986_MG_FD_203504 | JGI IMG/M metagenome (GOLD analysis project Ga0310121, IMG submission 203504) | Marine microbial communities from Western Arctic Ocean, Canada - CB27_Tmax_986 | ecosystem: Environmental > Aquatic > Marine > Oceanic | place: Canada: Western Arctic Ocean | collected...
CCGTCGGGTCGTCGCCAAAGACGTCGTCGCCCAAGCGAGCGGAGAACATGGCTTCTTTCATGGCCGCCGTCGGCCGGGTGACAGTGTCGCTGCGCAAGTCGATCATGAGTCCCTCTCCATGCTGACCCCATCCGGGTCTGCGGAAGGTACCCTTTGGCCGGGGCGAACGCAAGACGAAGCTGCGGGTGGGACTAAAACGTGAGTTGGAAGCGCGCCAGGATGGGCAACCCGAGGGATTGGGCGCTGTTGCCATCTTCGTCTTGCCCGACGGTGAGCATGGGCATCACCGACAGACCCATGGAGAAGCCTTCCAAGATCGCCACATCGACGCTCAGAGGGAACGCGACAAACGCGCCCATGCTGTCCGTGAACCGGCCCACACCGACCATGCTGAGCCCGACGCGCAACCCGAGCCCAAAGGACACTCGCTCGCTCAAGGGCAGACTGCTGCCCACACCCGCGCCCACATCCAAGATATAGAGGGTGCCGGCGTGGCCTTCTTTGAGGTCGTCCTTGGCATAGGCGTGCTGGAAAAACTGGGTGACCGCTTGCACGTTCAGGCCGTCCATCAGCGCATAGGAATACTCCATCGCCACGCCAAATCCCGGAAGATAGGTGTCGGCGTCGGCGCCAAAAAGCAGCATGGTGCCCAACTCCACGTGGGTGGAATGGGGACTGTCCGTCCGGCTACTGGCCGAGGGGACATGCACCACAAACACGTCTCGTTCCGCTAGACTGGGCTCCCACAACGACGGCATGGGGCCGGCTCCCAGGGTTCGATGCAAGCGACCTCGGAGGACCTGTCGTTTGGCGATGGCGTAGTCGCCGTAGATCTTGGGGCTGATCACCGAGGGATCCAGCGCGTAGTCGGCCTGAACCGAAAAGCACCGAACGAACGCGCCCTGTGCGGCCTCATGATCTGCGATGGAGGCCAAGGAGAACGCCAAATGCTGGTAGAGCGATAGGCGATGGGCAGCAATGAGCTCGAGTTGCCCCGCCTCAAGCGCGGCGGCCGCCTTCTTCAGTTTCGAAATCGCGCACGTGTAGTTCAGCGCTTCATAGCAGCGGATCCCCGCGCGGACCGATGCAGGGACCGGTTCATCGAACGCCTGGGCGGGCGTCGGTCCCGCGAGCATCCACACGACGAGGGCCCAGCCGGTCCAGCGGTGCGTCATGGCGCCACCTTCAAGAACCCCTCACCAATGACCTCTTCTTCCCACGTGTAGCTGTGAAACGACAGGGTCACATCATAGGGATTGGCCACGGTGTTCGGATCGCTCTCGACAGAGACACAAAATGGGCTCATGAAGTCGTTCGACACGTCCGGTTCTAGTTTGAATTCGTAGCTTTCGCGCTTGCAGTATTCACCGTCATACTCGTCAAAGCCCACACAGGGACTCGCGCCGTGATATTCGTAACTAAAACCGTCCGCATTGCCACTGCCAAGGTCTCCAGCAAATCCACCCTCGGGGCCCAAATCGATGTAGGCGGTCACACAGCCGCCCACGCCCGGAGGGAGACTACCCACCCAGTCAAAGACAATCTTCTTTTCAATGGGCGTGGGAATGGGAAGACCGCTGAACAGATCGGTGCATGAACCGGTGATCAATCCCAGGGCGATCACGCCGGTCACCACCCATACCGAACGGATTCGGGTTAGGGGACTATCGCGCTTTCGGACGGCACACAACAAATGGACGAGACTCCTCCCTCTTCCTCTTCGCAGCTGTCTGGTTCCGGTGGGCACGCGTTGCCCAAGATGAAATGCACCGACAGATCGCCGCTCTCGGCACAATACGTCTGCAATGTCTCAAAGCTCGCGAGCACATCGCCATTGGATTGGGGACTGCCATCACAGCATTTCCCTGGACGCGTGATGGGCCATGCTCCTGCACAGAAGGCATGACACGCGTTGTAATACTCGTGTTCGAGGGCATCGTCGCCCCCGACACAGACCGGATCGTAGGTCTGCCCAGCCGGGGTATTAAGGCACCCACACCCGTCGGCAGACTTGCATTCAGGGCCCTGGGGCGTGAGGACGCAGACGCTGTAGTCATTGTCGCAGGCGGCGTCCTCGCTGTCTGCATCCGGGGTGACCGGCATGGTGCCCAGATTGCACGAGGGCGACTCGATCAACTTGCAGCGACCGATGGCGTTCTGACCGTTTCGAACACACTCTACCTTCCAGTCGGAGGAGGGTGCTGCCGGCTGCAAGTTCGGCGTTCCATTGGCCGGCGTATTCAAGGCGTGCCTCACGTACGCCCTGGCCGTGTTGCAGTCCGATTGTTTAAGACACGCTCCGGTCGGACACGGCCCCTTCAGCATAGGCGTCCAGTTGTTTGCATTGTTGACCGCTTGCTTACTGGGGAAGGTGCGAAATTGCGACAGGTGAACCGCCAGTGTGAGCGCGTCTTGCCCGAGCGACAAGTCCCCGGCGCCGGGGATTGAGCCGGCGTTCGGATCGCCGTCGTTGCCGGGCGGCTGGGATCCGTCGTCAAGGGGCACGGTCGATATGACGATGTACGACCGACGACCGCACCAGAATTCCACCGGGACATCCGGAGGTGACCCCAGGCATTGACACTGAAAACATTTGGAACCCAACCCGTGGTGGGGTTTGAGGCCAAACTCGCAGTCCAGGTCGCAGTTCTTCGGTAGGCTGCAGTAGGGCAAACAGGGGCCGATGTACCCCACGCCTTGTCCGGCGCATGTGGTGGCTGCAAAACGATTGGTGTAGGTCAACCCATCCTTGCCACAGACCGGCGCGTATTTCGGGTCGGGGACGGCACAGACGTCTTCCACACAGTTGCACGTCAAACAACCGTCTTGGATCTCGTAACCGAATTCACAAACGTTGGGGCAATCGATCGGGCTCAGGATTTCGCACTGTTGGTCACAGGGTCCGGTAAAGGCGGTCACAACCCCTTCACAAGCCGCCATACACTGATTCTTATAGGTCTTGGAGTTGACCCCGCAGACGGGTACATCATCGGGAGTGAGCGGGCAGTTGCAGCGGCACTCGCCGTTGATCAGCGTCTTGAATGCATCGCATTCGATGGGAGTGCATTCACAGGTGGGGCAATTGTTCTCGTCGAACACAAACCCGTTCTGGCAGGTCTGGACAGGGCAAACCAAGGCCGGGCACTGACTTTCGCCGCAACCCGGTCCGGTGCAGCTGGCCTCCAACGAGTAGGCTCCGTTGGCCTCCAGCACCGGCTTGCCACTGACCAACGCACGGTATTCGCCCCATTGAGCGTCTCCGATGTTCAAAACGACGTGAACCGCGTCGCCCGGTTCGCCCTGGGCCGACTCTTGACGACACTCATCGAATGTCCCGTCCGCTTTGCGCGGCCCATAGACAAAGAGCACGCCCCCAATGTTCGGCGCTTCCAGCGTCAGCGTGAGGGTAATTGTGCTGTTTGGGTTGGCGTTGAATGGATGGACGACAAACTCACCGGGAGTCAGCGCACCTGAAACAACGGAAGACGGATTCAAGTCCAGTGAGGCCGAAGACAGGGGCAGATTGGCGGCCGCTCCGCCCAGGCCCGGACAAGTGACTTGGGGCGACGGCTGTGGGCCGCACGCAGCCACCCAGCTCAACAGAACACCGATGATCAGACTGTTTAAACGCATTTCGTCGCTCTCATTCCCCAGGAGCCGTCCGCTGACACCTATTTATGCACGAAGCGTGCCCAAAACACCAGCCGGCAAAACCAGGGCACGCAAGGGCATCGATGGCGGCATCGCGCCCCCTATTGGCCGCATCTGACTCGATGGCTTGTCAGTTGACCTTGTTCGTGTCAACGAGGCTTGTCACTCGGGTTTGGCGAACGCAACGGTCAATTTTTCGTCGATTTTTCGGGCCACTTTGGACTTGAGCGGGCTGAGAACAAAGCTGAGGTCGACCTCCACATCAATGGCCACGTCCCCGATGGTGAAGCGGATCTTAAAACCGGTTCCTTTCCCCGAGCCCCCATCGCCCGTCGAATTCCAATCCACGCGGTCGATGCGATGACCATATTTTTCTTGAACCTCGACCAACACCCCACGAACGCGTTCGGCCGCTTCCTGCCGTGTCATCCCATGTTCTTTCCGAATCTGAATCTTCGGCATCGCTCGCTCCCGCGAAAAATCGACCCCATTCAACGGCCGCGAGTTCTAGCAGGCTTGACGGACCGCTGCAAGACAGCCAACAATGCACCGCACTGGCTGGCCCATCCACGATGAGGGAGAGAAAAGTGGCCCGATTCATTGACGATCTCAAACGCACACACAGCTGCGGTGCCTTGCGTGACGACAGCATTGGCGACGAGGTCGTACTCTTCGGCTGGGTACACTCCAGACGCGATCACGGCGGCTGCATCTTTATCGATTTGCGGGACCGAGATGGCATCACCCAGGTGGTCTTTGACGAAGGCGCCGACGCCGAAATGCATGCCATCGCTGAACGCATGCGCAACGAGTGGGTCATCGGGATCCGAGGCGCGGTTCGGGACCGCGGTGAGATGCGCAACGCCAACATGGACACCGGCGCCATTGAAGTAAGCGTCCTGGAGACCACCGTCTTCAACCAGAGCGAGACACCGCCCTTCAACGTAGACGAAGACTCGGGCGCCAGTGAAGAACGCCGGTTGACCTACCGTTATGTGGACCTTCGACGACCGCCCATGCAACGACGCCTTCGACTGCGTCACCGGATCGGGCACACCACGCGCAACTACTTTGACAGCCTGGGGTTTATCGAGGTTGAGACGCCGATGATCGTCAAGTACACCCCCGGCGGAGCCCGAAACTTTCTGGTGCCCGCCCGCATGCATCCCGGCCACTTTTATGCGTTGGCCGAGAGCCCCCAACTCTACAAGCAGATGCTGATGGTGTCGGGTCTGGAGCGGTACTTTCAGATCGTCAAGTGCTTCCGGGATGAAGACCCCCGGCTGGACCGCCAAATGGAGTTCACTCAAATCGACGTGGAGATGTCCTTCATCAACCAGGAGGATCTGTTCACCACCATCGAAGGTCTGATCTTCCGCCTGTTCCAAGAGACCATCGGTCTGGATCTGAAAACGCTCTACCCCGATGGAACCTTTCCACGCTTGGACTTTAATGAAGCCATGCGGAAATACGGCAACGACAAGCCCGACCTGCGGTTCGGCATGGAGCATACCGACCTCACCAAACTCTTTGTGGATCACGACGGGGGCGGAATCCCCTTTGTGGCCGACATGGTCGCCAAGTTTAAGAGCGGCGAATACCGCTTCGACCTGCCGGAAGAAATTGTCAAAGGCATGGTCCTGCCGGCGTCGGCAGAGATGTCCCGAACCGACTTGGACGCGCTGGAGGACTTTGTCCGCCAGAATGGGGGAAAAGGATTGGCACGGGCCAAGATCGCCGAAGACGGCAGTTGGACACAGTCCCCGCTGAAAAAGTTTGTGACCGATGACATGCGCTTGGCCATCAATGAGGCCACTGGCGCCCAGCCAGGCGATGTGATCCTCTTTCAGTTTGGGCCCGAAGCCCGGGTTCACACCGTGATGGCGAATTTGCGGGTACATCTGGCCAAGAAGTTGGGATGGATCCCCGAATTTGGCAGCGGCGGCGAATGGAAGATCGCGTGGATCTCGGCACCACCACTCTTCGAACGTGAGGACGACGGCGGCTGGGGCGCCGCACACCACGCGTTTACGCGGCCGTACGACGAGGACATCCCCCTGATTGCGTCCGACCCCGGAAAGGTCCGTTGTTACCGATATGACCTGGTCATCAACGGTTTTGAGGTGGGTGGCGGCAGCATCCGGCTGCACGATCCAGCGATCCAGAAGCAGGTGTTCCAGACATTGGGTATCGACGACGCCGAAGCGGAGCGCCTGTTTGGCTTTTTGCTCAAGGCGCTCAGCTACGGTGCACCACCACACGGCGGCATCGCTCTGGGCATGGATCGACTGGCCTTGCTCTTGACCGAGACCGCTTCATTGCGCGACGTGATCGCGTTTCCAAAGACACAACGAGCGACCAGTCTCCTCACCCAGTGTCCCGATCCGGTCAGCTCGGAACAGTTGGAAGAGCTTCACATCCGAAGCGTGGTACCCAAACCTTCCTAGACAACTTTTGGGGCTTCGGTGAATTTGTCGCCGACGAACGTCCAAATTTTCGGTACACTCCAGAGTGGATACGTTTGTCGTGCACATGGAGTAGTCACCAGTGGCCGAAGTCCTGAACAAACGCTACAGAGTCCATGAAGAGGTCGGGCGCGGGGGTATGGCCGTCGTGTACAAAGGGGACGACCTGGACCTCGGTCGGTCTGTGGCGATCAAGATTCTCTATCCTCACTTGGCCGCGGATCCACAACACCAGCGTCGCTTCCACCGGGAAGCCAACGCGGTCGCCGCGCTCAGCCATGTCAACATCATCAATATTTATGACTATTCGGGTGTTGGCTCCGAACAAAGCTACATCGTGACCGAATTTGTGGATGGTTGCACGCTCCGGGAATTCGTCACACGCCACCAACCGAAACTCCCAGAGATCAGCGTGTTGATCGCCTATGTGGTCGCCGGCGCGCTCAGTCACGCACACAGCAGCGACATCATTCATCGAGACGTCAAGCCCGAAAACATCATGATCGGCAACGATGGCGTCCTCAAACTCATGGATTTCGGAATCGCCCGCTCCTTGGGTGGTGACGGCATGACGGTCACCGGGACGCTGGTGGGCTCACCGGCACACATGTCGCCCGAACACGTCGAAGGCAAGGAGTTGGATCCGCGCGCCGACGTCTTCAGTCTCGGGACCCTGCTGTATTGGCTTAGCACAGGGAGGCTCCCCTTCGCCGCAGAGTCTCCCCACGCGCTTCTCCGACAGATCTTGGAAGTGGAATTCGACGATCCGCGTCGACACAACGAATCCATCGGCCGAGAGTTACACGGGCTGATCACGCGCGCTATGGCTCGCGAACCCGACGATCGCTTTGCGTCAATGGCCGCGTTTCAGCAAGAATTGGGGATCTATCTCGAAAGCCTGGGCATCTCCGAACCCGCCGACGAGCTGCAGCGGTATTTCGCCAGTCCGTTGGAGGAAGAGCCGGCGCTCACGTCTCGCGTGGTCTCCGCCCTGATCGAGAAGGCCAATCGCGCCGCCAACGCGGGCAAGGTAGCCGTGGCCCTGGAAGCCTACAATCAGGTCTTGTCCTTGGAAGGCGATCGGAAAGACGCTCTTCATGAAGTCCAGCGCTTGAGCCGTGCTCGGTCGCGCAGAGAGATCTTTCGATGGGGATTTTCGCTCGCTATGTTGGTCGCCATCGTGGGGGGGCTGACCTGGCATTGGATCACTCGAGAACCCCCCACGGCCCCGGTACCCAATGTGATGTTGCATGCTGCGGCGGTCCCCGCCAGCATTCTCAGCCAACCACGAATGCAACTGGAGCGTGAAGAACGCCGACGGCTTCGACCCATCCATTACAAAACGGAGGCATCCACAACCTCGGATCAGACATCGGTGGACGCGAACGCTCCCAACCACAGACACGCCAAGACCACTCGATCGGCGCGAACACGCAAGGTGAATGGGCGGGTTGCCAATTTGCCCTCTGGCCCCCAAGGGAAAGCGGTGGGGAAAGGATTCAGCTTCACGCTCTTTAGCTATCCACCCGCCGCTGAGCTCCATTTTGATGGTCAGGTGTACCGAGGACGCACACCCAAGATCACCCGCGCCCCTGGAAACTATCGGGTGCGAATTCATTATCCCGACTGCGCGGTGTGCGTCGATAGGATCTACAGCTTGCGCGTCGATGCGGCCAAGCCCCCACCCTCCGAGATCCGCTACACCATTGGATTTAAGCCGGCTCGGCTCACCGTCTTGACGGTGCCGGGCGCCCACATCCGGGTCGCAGGACGTGATTTGTCCTCCGGCGTTGTACAGAAACTCCCGGTACGCAAACGAAAAGAGGCGTTCCAAATTACTGTCTCGGCGAAGGGCTACAGCCCCGCAATCAAGGCGATCTATTTGGAAGCGGGCAAAGACCGCACTGTTCGCATCAATCTCATCCCCTTGAGCACCAGCACGACCTCCCCCTAAGTCCTCCTTATATATCCTGCGCGCGCAATGGCCTTGACCCGTGTACCCAATGGACCGATACTGAGTGCATGAGGGTTGTGGTCCTCCTAGGGGTCACTATTGCATTGCTAGTCCCTCTAGGAGCACTGGCGCAGAAGGCGCCGGAACAGTCGTTGGAGTCGGCGGAAGCTTCCTTCCGTCAGCAACACTATCGCGACACGATCGTGGTGGTACACGCATTGTTGTACCCAGTGCCCAAGCTTGATTCCATTCATGAAATTCATCGTGCTCGAGAGATGCTCGGAGCGTCCTACTGGCAGGTGAAGGAATTGGGTAATGCCACAGATAACTGGAAATATTTGCTCATCGCTCGCCCGAGTTTCCAACTGGACGAATTCTACTATCCCAAGGAGATGCGGACGTTCTTTGAGTCGATTCGCACCACGCTGATCCGCCAAGGCGTTATCGGAAAGGCGGCCTATGAGCCGCGAGACAAGCCCTTGCCTCGGGTACTCAAGATTACCGAAGTCATTGAACGGCATAGCCGAGCCACGGCCTTCATCCCCTTTGGTGTGGGTCAGTTCAACAGCGGTAGCGACGCGTGGGGATGGTTCTTTCTCTCCACGGAGACGACGGCCCTGGCGACGTCCGTAGGCACATCATTCGCCTACCAATTCCTGCCCACCACCGGAAGCCCCTTCACATACACAAAGGGCATGCAGGGTGCGGCCAAGGCTCTGTATTGGACATCCCTCATCAGTGGTGCCGTGTTCACCGGGCTGGCGACCTGGGGGATCATCGACGCAAACATTCGCCATGAACCGATACGTGTGGTCCGCATTGAACGAACTCTGGAGCCCGTCCACACAGCCAATCAGCGCACACCCCAACCTCAAAAGGCCTTGCTTAAAAACCCACCCGCGGCGGGAGGAAGTCAGTAGACTATGCCCCAACTCATCTTGACTGCGCCGGGTCACGGCCAGTCGAAGACCTTTTCTGTCTTCAAAAAAATAACAACCATTGGTCATAGCACCGACAACGACATCGTCGTGGACATGGTGGGGGTTGAACCCTGCCACGCGCACATCCTCTACGACGGCAAGGCGTTCATGCTCAGTGAGGCGGATCGTGGCTGTGAAGTGATTGTTAATGGCAAGCGAAGACGCTCCCACGAACTCGCCGATCAAGACATCTTTCAAATTGGCAGCGCCCAACTCAGCTTCGCCCTCTTCGACGAAGTCAGCGCGGCGGAGGTGACCGATGGCGAGAATGAGGCAACGCAAGCATTGGAGACCCTCCGGACGCTCCACAACTTCAGCGAACGCCTCTTTGAGACCTACGACCTCGACACCCTCTTGAATCGACTCATGGACGATGTCATTGCCCTCACAGGTGCCGACAAGGGATTCCTGATCCTCCTCTCCGGCGAAACCCCCATCGTACGTGTGGCTCGCAACATTGAGCGGAAGGCGCTCGACACCACACAAATCGCCTTCAGCGATTCCATTGTCCAAAAAGTTTTGACGGACCGAAATCCCGTCATCGTCAGTGACGCCCTCAACGATCGAGAGTTCTCCAGCTCCACCTCGATCATCAATCTCCGACTCTGCTCCGTCATGTGTGTGCCGCTGGTTTCACGTGGCGAGTTGTTGGGGCTGATCTACGTGGGCAACGACAACATCGTGAATCTCTTTCACCCGTCTTCGTTGGAGACGCTACGGATCTACGCATCCCACGCATCACTCATCATCATGAATGCGCTCCTGGTGAACGAACTCCAACTCGACAAACAGCAGCTAGAGACCGAATTGGCCGAGCTTCGCTACGGTGAGATGATCGGCGCATGTGATTCGATGCGCGACATCTATGCCAAGGTCGATAAGATCGCCAAGACGGACATCAATGTGCTGATCAGTGGTGAAACCGGGACGGGCAAAGAGCTCATCGCCCGAGAATTGCACAACCGCTCTGACCGGGGGCGTGGGCCCTTCATTGCCCTCAACTGCGGCGCAATTCCTGAAAACCTCTTGGAGAGTGAACTCTTTGGGCATGTGCGAGGGGCCTTCACGGGCGCCGTCGCCGCCAGCGTAGGAAAATTCGAAGCGGCCACCGGCGGCACCTTTTTCCTCGACGAAGTGGGCGAGATGCCCCTGAGTCTCCAAGTCAAGCTGCTGCGGGCGATACAAGAGAAACAAATCACGCGTGTGGGCGAGACACGGTCGCGCAACGTCGACATTCGAATCTTGGCCGCCACCAACCGAGATTTACGGACGGAGGCCGCGGCAGGCCGCTTTCGAGAAGACCTCTACTATCGGCTCAACGTGATCACCCTTCATTTACCGCCGCTGCGCGAACGGGGCGATGATATCGTTCTCCTCGCGCGGTATTTGCTCAACAAATACACTCGCGAGTACGGCGGAAAAGCCAAAGACTTCAGCAAAGACGCGCTTACACTGATGCGACGCTATCAGTGGCCTGGAAACATTCGCGAACTGGAGAACCGGATCAAGAAAGCCATCATCTTCTGCACGGGACCCAAGATTCAGGCCGACTCACTGGACCTTGAGAACGAAGGAATGACCACGGTGCTGCCCCTTCATGATGCCAAAGAACAATTCCAACGCACGTACATCAACGACGTGTTGCGGCTCAACAATGGCAATCGGACGAAGACAGCAACGGATCTAGACGTGGATCCGCGCACCATTTTCCGGCACCTCGAGAAGGAGCGCGAAGAAGACGACCTGTAGGAAGCGCGCGGCGGAAGACCCGTGTCAAAGTTGTCGAGCAGCCGACGGCACGATATCCTGACAGCAATGTCAGGATCTGGAGCTATTTTCCAGGGGCAAGAATACGGCAATGGCGAAAACATTCAGTAAAATCAATGCATTATGGATAAACCGGCCCATGGCATGGCTTTTGCTGCTTTTCGCGGGCGTGATGATTGGAACACCCCACTGCGTATTGCCACCGCCTCCGCAGCTCGAGCCGGACGTACCCACACCCATTTTTCTCAATTTGGATCGGATTCTTCCATTGGGTCCCGGTCCTGTGCTCTTGGAACGCTCGCTCAGTTCTCAAGAGATGTTTTCCGTGGCGGGTGCGTTGCTAAACGGTCCCAATCCCGACTTGAACTATTATTGGTTCCTTGATTTTGACGTGAACAATGCCATTCAGTGGGACTCCGAAGAAGAGGATTTTCTGCTCGAAGGGTGCGATGGAAAGCTGGTGGA
>Ga0310121_10005186_pt1 | contig 11281 bp, 14 predicted proteins | sample CB27_Tmax_986_MG_FD_203504 | JGI IMG/M metagenome (GOLD analysis project Ga0310121, IMG submission 203504) | Marine microbial communities from Western Arctic Ocean, Canada - CB27_Tmax_986 | ecosystem: Environmental > Aquatic > Marine > Oceanic | place: Canada: Western Arctic Ocean | collected...
GACTTGTTTCTTTTTTCTCTTGCGCTTCTTCTTGCCCTTAGAATCTTTAAAATTTGATACCTCATCTTCTATCATCTCCACTTTGGTTTTAATTAGAACCATATCTTGTGAAAGAGAGAATGTACGTTGCAGTGTCCATCCTCCGAGCGCTAATAGTATAGCGAGTAGTGCCGTGATTAATTTTTCATTCATCCTAGTTACAATTGTTTTTATCTAAATCAATTGGCTTGTCACCATTATAAAACCATACATAAGATGAGAGTTTTGTTCCATCTTGTGTATAGGTACATTTTTTGCCTACCGAGCAGGCGCTTAATGCAAATAATAATGCAAGAACTAAACATAATTTATTCATTTTGTTCCTTTGTTTTAAACACAGAATGTTCATACGTTTGTTGTTCTGCGTTTTCTTGTTCGTCTTTTACCTGACAACATGTACCTGATTTTTCTTTTTCTCTGGTATGCATATTGCAAGTTTTTTTTTCGTCTATTGGCATGATAGACACTCATCGTCGTTTACTTTAATTCCTTGCGGATTACAATTACATTTTTCGCATGCACATACACCATTGGCATCTGAATGTCCGCTAACATTACAGTGACAATCACACAAACAATCTTTACATTTACTCATTCTCTTCCTCTAATTTTTTTTGTAGATCCATACCTTCTTGTAAAAGTTCGGATGTACTTTTTTTCTTTTCCTCAATTTCATAGAAGTACTTATCAGTATCTTCTGTTACCCATTTACGATCATCTTCAACATTCCAATCACTTGTTTGAACCTTCCAATCGAACGGTATTTCATCTTTCACCGTGAAGGAAGGAATGCTCCAGATTAATCTATTGTTTGGTTGAGCTGCATAGTTGCCGTTTTCAAGAGCTAGTATGTGTGCGCATTTATGTTCTTGCGGGATCTCCGAATGATCAGTGTCAACTATATTACTCTCTGGGTGTGCCCAGTCAACCGTAAAAAGATACGCACCAGGATACCATTTCTTATCTTTGCCTATGAATTTACAGGACTGACCGTCCAAGACATCAAAAGAAGTAACGCTAGGATAGTAACTAAAGCAATTCCATAGCTCCAGCTCGTCAAGTCGCATCCTAGGAACTTCACTTGTTTTAAATCCTCTTTGTATGAACGCAGAGATTGGCAAACGGTAGAATATAGCTCCGTTTTCCATAATTGCATGGAAGAGTATCGGACGACCTGTAATCGATGCAAACCCGAAGAGTAAGCAGTCTTCCACTTCTCCATGGTGCTCTTTAAGGTCATATAGATATTCTCTTCTTACCTGCGCATACGTGGCAGGAATGTTTGCGTTCAAGTAAGCCATGCAACATATAGTCCTAGTTTGCTAAAAAATAAATAGCAACAATTACTACCACTGCTGCGGCAGATATCTTTGGATTAGCTTTTGCTAATGTCCAAAGTTGTTTTGCTTTTTCCATAGTTCCTCCTAATTTATATTGCCCCAGTTTGAGCCAGCTTCATAGTCCACTTTATTAGGTACTTCTAGCTCGACTGAAGTTTCCATTATTTGTACTATCTGTTTAGCTTCTTTATCATCTTTTACTGAAATATCCAACTCATCATGTACTTGTACATGAGGTATAATTCCTTCTTTATGTAGATTAATCATTGCTTTTTTAGTCATATCAGCGGCTGATCCCTGTATTAATCTGTTTAATGCTTTGTAGGTATAAGCTCTTCTGATCCCTGGTCCGTGTTCCAAGAGTGCTTGATCATGAGGTAATGCTTTATGAATCCCGAATTGATTAGGTTCCCATAAAGGAAAACGACACAGTCTACCCATTAAGGTACGAATCTTTCCTGAATCTTGAGCACGTTTCATTGTTGCATCCATTAATTGTTTTACGAAAGGAACTTTAGCATGATACGTTCTAAATAAATCTTCAGCTTGAAGTTTACTTACTCCAAGTTCTGCTTGTAATTTATTTTTTCCCATTCCATAAAACAAACCAAGATTAATGGTCTTCGCTTGAGTTCTAGGAATATCCGCCATGTCTGCAACAATCTTATGAAAGTCGGCATCTTCATTTTTATAAGATTCAACGACTTCATCAACGCCATATAAATTTTGTAGTGATGAATAGTGTACGACAAGTCTGGGCTCTTGTTGATTATAATCAAAACAACCCCATGTACATTTTTCTTCTGGAATAAATAAAGATCTGATCCGTGGTCCGAGCTCCTTGTTTCGTGCTGGAACTTGCTGGAGGTTTGGATTATTCATACTGAATCTTCCCGTCACGGTCCCTCCACCTTCGGATCGAAGTTGGTTAATTTCCGCATGAATCCTACCTTTTTGGCTATGTTTAATGATAGTATCAATAAAAGTTGTGTGAGCTTTATTAATTTCTCTAGCCTTAGCAATACATTTCACAACATTGTGGGGGTGATTCGCTAAAAAATTTTTAGTAAAAGAGGGGGCTTCCGTTTTAACCGTTCGATCATAAGGAAGTCCTAGCTTATCAAAGACTTTAGCAATGGATCGTGCAGCCCAGATCTGAACATCTATCCCCGTACTTACTAACACCTCACCCAACATTTTTTTCTCTTGTTCCACCAATGTTTTCTTTTCGATCGCTGCTTGTTCTTGATTTACACGTACTCCAAGAAATCTCATATCAACCAGACAGGGAAATAATTCCATTTCCATTTTGAATATGGACTCTATGTCCTGGTGTAAAATTTCTTTTTTTAATTCCTGCCACAGCTCCAGTGTGAGTTGTGCGTCACGCTCGGCGTAAGCACCAACGTACATTGCTGGAAGTTTATACATTTCAGCTTTAGGGTCGACCCCCCATGATTTCGCTGCTTCGTATAATGCAGATTCATCCTTACCTTTACCCACATAATCTCGTCCACAACCATTTAAATCATAACGTAATCGATTCTCATCACATAAGGCTGCTGCTATCATGGTATCTATAATACGGCCATTAATTTTTAAACCCATGGCTCTTAACCATGACACATCATACATTGCGTTATGAAAAATTTTATCGGAGGGTGTTTTTAAAACAGCGGTAAGCCATTTGATGATCATCTTACGATCCATATTACCACCGCCTTCATGAGCAAAAGGATAGTACGCACAAAAATCTTCGGTTGCTACTGAGACTCCTACGACTTCACCTACTCCAACCACAGAACCTGATCCCATTCTTATATTTAGATTAGGATCTCTCGTTTCTAAATCAATTGCTATTTCGCAAGCTTGGGTTAAATCAGGAAATGTTTCAGGAGGGAGCCACTCTGTCTGTGGCTTGAAGAGAGGAAGTTGCATTAGGAATAATCTCTTTCAATAATCATATCGATGTAGTGTTTTGCTTTTTCCAAATCTTGTACTTCTCCTTTAGCTGCGTGTCTGCAGATATATTTAATAGCATTTCCTTCTGCAAATAGCAATTTGTTCTTGTTAATGAACTCGCTAGGCTGGATCTTCATATTTTTATAATGAGATCCTCCAATTTGTTTTTTATAAACACTCATATTCTAAATGATTTATAAATATCTTTTGGTTTGATTATATGTAAGTGATCTTTGGTTCGTGTTGCTCCAACATAGAACAATCGATTCTCGTCGTCAGGAAAACGATCCATATTTTTTTGAGTATTTCTGCTTAAATCGGTAAGAAGAACTACGTTTGAACATTCTCCCCCCTTGACCCCATGAATCGTTGATAAAAAAATGCGCGGCTCTTTGTTCAAAGCTTCTCCATTTGCTCTCATCTTTCTAATATAATTGACTTGTTTGGGTGGAGCAGAATCAAAAGCCTCATACCAAACTGTTTTAGTTTTTAATCCTTGGCTGTTATAAGCTTCTGTCATGTTGTAAGCTTTATCTTTATCGAGATACTGTAGATTTTCTTTTTGATAATGGTTGGGAGACATGTAGGATGCCACTCTTTTAATTTGATCATGATTTAAGTTGTTGTTTTTACGCCATTTTTCCCAATCAATAACAGCTTCATATAAATCTTTTTCATAACCTTTCTTGAATTTATTTTTATAATAGAGACCCTTTCGATATAAAGTTTCTTCTAATTTATTCAACATGTGACGAGTTCTTGCCAAGACATACCAGTCTCCACTACTCATATTCACATCTTTAAATTCATGATAATAAGAAAGTAAACCTGTTTTATTTTTAGGTTCCCACTCTTTGTGATGACGCTTGGAAATTTTTTTTACAATATTCATGGCCACATCATGCACGACCCTAGGTACTCTCAGAGACTGAGTTAGTTTTAAAAATTTTCCTGTTTGAGCAATAAAACTATCAACATCTGCACCTGCCCATCTAAAAATAGCTTGATCATCATCACCTGCAATATAAGAATCTTCTGTTTTATTCCAAATGGATTTAGCCATGTTCCACTGCATTAGAGATAAGTCTTGAGCCTCGTCGATAAAGACGACATCAAATGCAGGGGACGCGTCTGATTTTATAAAATCTAAAATCATGTCATTATAGTCAATAAGTCCGTGAGCTTTTTTATAACTCTCTAATTCACCACTTAAATTTTTCAATTTCTGAACTGAAACATCCTGAGAATGCTCTTTTAAATTATATTGTTGTTCAAGTGTAATGTCTCTTAATTTAGCGAGTTGAATAATTCTTAAATAATCACTTTTTGTAGTAAATAATCCTGTCTGTTCATCGTCCCATTCATTATAATCCACACGTAAGCCTGTTTCTTTTCCCACCTTTGCATAATGCTCACGTTGCATTACATTTTCTTTTTTAAGACCGAGTCTTCTGAATGCTAGGGAATGGAGGGTTCGAAAATAAGGAAGATCATCCTCGGTTAAATTAAATTTATCCATTGCACGTTCTCTACCTTCGTTCGCAGCTTTCTGGGTAAAAGAAAAATAGCCAATACGATTAGGATCAGTTGTTTTTAAATATTTCTCTACTTCTCTTAATAAAGTTTCTGTTTTACCTGTGCCTGGTGGTCCCAACACAATTGTTTTCATTAAAATAACCCTTTTAGTTCTGCTTGTTTTAAAAGAGTTTCCTCGTCCATTTTCTTTTTTGTAATTCCTAGATTTATTTTCTGAGTTGTAAGCTTAAGATTTTTTATTCTATAATCCCATTTTCTTCCATCGTGATGATGAAATACCCAAAGTCTCTCAGCTTCTTTCCACGTCATATTTTCTGGTGGTTTAAAAAAAGATCTACCAACTAATTTATGAAATAAGATATGAAAACTTTTTCCTTCAATGGTTTGTAAAGTTATACGTGGATATTCCATAGAGGAAACCAGGTATGGTTTTAAAATATTTGTTTTACGATCATGATGAGCAATAATAAAAGGAAAATCTGTACCTGAGAGAGATTTAATTTTATCTCCAAATGGATGAGTTTCTCCAGTAGGATAAATAATATATTTTCCTTTTTTTATTAAAAGGTTTTGTTCTGGCGTGTTTAAATCAACCTCTGAGAGATCAATTCCTTTTTTAAAATTAATTTTTAAACCTGTTGAAGTTAAGCGCGGCGGTTCAAATAAATTTAATTGTCCTTTAATCAAAATACTTCCTTTGGTTTAAATTGTTTAGGACGATATACATTTTCTGCTTTTTGAAATTCTTCTATAGTCATGATTGTTTTATTTTTCTTTCCTATCATTTCTCTTTTAATCTTACATCCGCACTTATCTGTCAATAACATTTGTGTTTCATCATATTTTTCATTCCATTTTTTCATGAGTAAATATTTATGAAAAAATTCTCTAAAGATGAAATGATGTGTTCCTTCATGTGTCCATACATTTCCATCAATCATAGATTCTTTAGTAGCACCTGAGGCTGTACGGTCCGTACAATAGTCTTCAAGATGTTCAAGAAGCTGTTCTACCTTGGAGGATCCTTTAGGTGGTTCAACAATTTCCATATTGGCAAACAGCATTTTAACCATATTAGTAAAATCGTTTTTCTTTAAAGTTGGTGGAACCTTATAGGCTTGTTCCATAACTGCTCTTTGAAATAATCTTTGTTCTTGAAGATAGGCAGTTTCTTTAAGTTTTACTCTTTCACCATCTACATTTACATAATAATAAGGGTTATCCAAATTGATTAGTTGTAAATCAGATAAATCAGGAAATAAAGACTGACCCCTGATACCGTACTTTCTTGTTAAACATAATTTTTTATCGCAATGATCACACATTGGTTCTTCATTACATTTAAATCCCAAGTCTTTATTTAAATTATATTTTATTTTTTCTTGGATAATTTTATCTTCTAAAGGGGGATCAAAATATTTATAGTTAAATGCATTAATATGTTTTTGCCATTCTTCTGGCCATTTTCTTTTTGCATATTGTATATATTGATAAAGCACTCTATCCCTACCATCGTTTAATTTATTTTGAGTTAAGGATTCTATACAGGGAGGTCCATCACTAAATTCTGATGCAGGTCGTTTAAGTTCTAGTTTATCTAATTCTTCAGGAGTAAGTCGTTTTATTGCTAAAAAAAACTGAGATATTGTAATAGCTTCCCCTTTAAAATTAAAGGCATATCGTGTGGTATTTTCTGAATTAAAATATGGTAAATTTAAAAAATTCCCTGTATCATCTTCCGATTTCAATTCAATCTGTTTTGGAAAAACTTCTGCATTACCAAATCCCAAAAAGGCTCTAATTGCTGTGAGTTTATCTCTCATTAGTTTGGCTTCTACGGGAATAGTAGTAAATAAAAAGATGTGTGCTCCTCCACTTTTAGATCGACATACAGTTAAAGGTAATTGATTATTGTTAATAAGATTGATAAGTTTTTTATGATTTAAATTATATTTATCAACATCGATACATCCCCATCTACATTTATTATTTTCATCGATTGGTATGATGCCTAAACTTGGTTCAATACCATTTAAATGATCTTGCCAGAGTTTATTGGTGACTGGTTCACGTTTGACGAAAGATTTTCCCTTAACCTTTGTTCCATCAGAGCTTTTCTTTTCAACGTAAGTACACCCGTGAGCTCGTTTTAATCCTGTAAATAAATCTATAAAATTCTTCATAATAGTTTTGCGGGGCGGCTTAACTCTCGCGCTACCGCCCCTTTCTTCTTCACAAAGAAGTGATTAAAACGGTGCTTCGTCTTTGGGTTGAGATTCGCCATGTTTTGCTATAACCGCGCCTTGAGCGACGTTTTTAGAAAAACCTTTAGCGATTTCATAAATCCCTTTATCGGTGATAGGTCCAACCTTGGACACATCCCAACCAAACCATGTACCTTTGTCATTAGACTGTTGTACAGTTTTTAGTTTATAAATGTGGCTATATGTTGGCGGTGTAAATAAACCATTTTTACCCTGCATTTTAATCCCCATCATCATCGAATTCCACTTACGACTAATTTTTAATTGAGTCGCCTTCATGGAAATCAAAGCTGTTGTAGGAGTTTTGCCGAGTAATACTACAAAGTGACTTACAGTATTTTCAAGATAGTTGCCATTAGCTAATCTATCCTTAAAACTTTTATCTCTTGTAGTTTTAGGTATGTCGTCTCCTGCGTCATAAATATGAACGGGAGCTCCTTTACTTTCACCTCTGTCTTGCCATTCTATCTGTTGTCTTTTGTAATAGACGGGCAATACTTCTATCCCCTTGTCGCCATCATACAATTCGGATGTTACCGTATTGATGATCATGCCAGGTTGTGCACCTTCAACATGTTTAGCGTCCCTTGTATTTACTTCAGGGGATAATTGGCCCAAGACTTTGAGAAATGGTAAAGCTAAATCTTCTTGCTTTATATTCGCAATGCCTTGACCTGCATCAGCTTCAAATACATTTGAAGCCAATGGTCCTGCATTATCACGTTTCGCGATTGCTGCTTCTTGTTTCATGGTTATTGTTTCCTTTTTATTGTTGTTTTATTTCCAATGAATACATTGAAAATTTCCGTTGGAAGGGGTTTCCCTCCCTCGATACGCTCACGGACAAGCGCTTTCAGAGTCATGGGCTCAACCTTCAGCTTTTGTGTCGGTTGATACCCTTGACCCTTCGCAAGTTCAGCATATTCTGCTGCCTTGTTATCTTCGTTACGACCAAAAGATACAGTTAATTCATTCTTTATTATATCTCCCAGATCGTTTTCACGAAGCCAGTTAAACGCCTTCTCTTTATTAGCTAGAGTTATAGTGGCGCTATAATTTGTTTTAACTTCAACTGATGATCCATCAGCAAGTTTGAGATAAGATAGTCCCATCTCTGTCAACATAGTGGGAATAGCTTCTCCAGAAATCAGTTCTAAATCTTTTTTTCTCTGTTTAAGATACTCTTCATTTTGCGCTATGTCTTTCTGTATTGCTTGCATCTCTTTTATTTTATTTGCAAGTTTGTCGATATGATCAGTTTTGTCTAAAATTTCTGTCTGATCTTTTTCGAAATTAATTTGATTCATCTAAGTCTCCTTTCTCGAATAAATTGATGTGAATCGGGTAGTATTTTCTTTCTTGTTTGTCCCATTTTAATAAATTAAATTTACCATTTGTCATATCAGCAACGATAGAACATGCGACTCCAATAATAGCAGGATCTCCTGTTAATAATAAAAAGTCTTCAGTATTATAATCTTTTAAACCTTTTCTTAATTTAAAGATTAAGGGACCTGGAGAAAATATCATTTGCGAAAGTTCAGGCAATAGAAATTTAAAGGTTCCATATTCAGCAGCTCCTAAAATATTTATTTTAGGCTTTCCGTCTTTGGTACCTGCAATCTCTTGTATTACATATACAATTGGCAATTTAACTTTTCTACTTTCTTCCATTGACATTATATATAAGATATCCTATATATTAAATCAAGTAGAAAGAAGTATGAATTATAAATTTAAGACACCGCCTTATAAGCATCAGCTTACGGCTTTGGAAAAATCCTGGAATAAGGAAACTTATGCCTACTTCATGGAAATGGGTACAGGGAAAACTAAAGTTCTAATTGATAATATTGCGATGCTATATGACCGAGGAAAAATAGATGGTGCTTTAATTATATCTCCCAAAGGTGTGATGGGAACGTGGTATACTCAAGAACTACCCGCTCATTTACCAAATCATATAGAAAATGTGTCAGTTTTGTGGCAAGCAAATATAACTAAATCACAATCACACAAGTTAGGAAATTTATTTAAAACAGATGAAAGACTTCATATTCTCATTATGAATGTTGAAGCTTTGAGTACTCAGAAAGGATTAGCGTTTGCTCAAAAATTTCTCTTATCTCATAAAACCTTGATGTGTATAGATGAATCTACCACTATCAAAAATCCTAGAGCTAAACGAACTAAAAATATTATATCTCTTGCTCCAAGAGCCCAATACCGTAGAATTTTGACAGGATCTCCTGTTACTAAAAATCCCTTGGATTTATATAGTCAGTGTGAATTTTTAAATGAAGAACATTTAGATTTTACTTCTTATTATGCATTTAGAAATAGATATGCAGAAATGAAAACCATGCATGTTGCAGGTCGCTCTATCCAGATAGTGAGCCATTTTAAAAATTTGGAAGAATTAGCTGAACAATTAAAAACATTCTCATATAGAGTTTTAAAAGAAGATTGTTTAGATTTACCTGATAAGATTTATATGAAAAGAGAGATTGAATTATCTCCTGAACAAAAGAAAGTTTATAACCAGATGAAAGAAGAAGCATTAGCTACTCTTAATGGAAAACAAATCACTACTATGACTGTTTTAACTCAATTGATGAGATTACAACAAATTACATGTGGTCATTTTGTAGCGGATGATGGCACAACTCAAGAAATAAAGAGTAATAGGTTAAATGAGCTTTTGGATATTTTAGATGAAGTAGAAGGAAAAGCAATCATATGGGCTCATTGGCAAAAAGATATACAAATTATTAAAGCAGCTCTTATTAAAAGATATGGTCCGAGATCCGTGGTTGATTATTATGGACTCACGCCCCAAGATCAAAGACAGAAGAATAAAGACGCTTTTCAGAATGATTCTAAAGTACGCTTTTTTATTGGAACACCTGCTACAGGGGGATATGGATTAACCTTAACTGCGGCTAATACCGTGATTTACTATTCTAACGGGTATGACTTAGAAAAACGAATTCAGTCCGAGGACCGTGCTCACCGAATCGGGCAGAAGAAATCAGTGACCTATGTGGATATTCTCGCAGAAGAAACCGTTGATGAAAAAATCGTCAAGTCTCTCCGCAAGAAAATTAATATTGCCTCTAAAGTTATGGGTGAAGAACTTAAGGCTTGGATATGATGAATATAAGCAGCGAATTTTTTCTATTAACTATGATGACGTTTTATTTTGGGATTAAGATTTATATGGGGTGGATATAATGGGAGTACCTAAAAGATTAACCGAAAGGCAAAGAGAATTTGCTAGACTTTTAGTAACTAATAAAGGGAGCATGACTAATGAACAATGTGCAGTTGAAGCTGGATATAGTGAAAAATCTGCAAGAATAGAGGCTTCAAAACTACAAAACCCTATTCAATATCCTTTAGTTGTTGCATACATTCAAGAATTAAGGGAAAAAAATTTTGAAGACAACAAACTAGCCATTAATAGAATTTTAGAAGAGTTTTATTATTTATTAAAATCAGCACACGAAAAATTAGGTGAAGATTATAAAAAAGGAAATTATAAAAGAGTTGTAAGAACGATGAATAAATTTAAAGAAGTTTTTGATATGTTAGGATATAATAACACTACTACAATAGTGTATCTTGCCGAAGAGACACGTCCATATAAAACTAATCATTATAAAATAGGTAGAACAGGTAGTGGTGTAGAAAGTAGATCTACAGGAAGAACAGACAATCCTTTTGGTTTAAACTACATGGCTACTTTTGAATATATTCCAAGAAATGGATTTGACTTAGAAAAAACCCTTCATAATTTTTTTAAACGTTTTTCTACATATAATAAAATATACAATACTTCAGCTTCAGAATGGTTTTCTGTAAAAAATAGAAATACAATGAATAATAATTTTAGAAAAATAGGTTCTTATTTTTTATATAAAAATGAATTATTACATACCTATAAATATTATGGAAAGGATGGTTATTTTAAATGAAAATTACTATTCTCGGGGACATTACATCCCCGAAAACGTAGGATATACGCGCGAGGCGTAGAAAATTTTCAGTTTCGACTATTTTAAAATGATGGCCAACAGCATGAGAAATAAAACAATTCCCATGTACCGGTTTGGAAGGGTAATAAAGATAGTTTCTTTG
>Ga0310121_10005187_pt1 | contig 11280 bp, 9 predicted proteins | sample CB27_Tmax_986_MG_FD_203504 | JGI IMG/M metagenome (GOLD analysis project Ga0310121, IMG submission 203504) | Marine microbial communities from Western Arctic Ocean, Canada - CB27_Tmax_986 | ecosystem: Environmental > Aquatic > Marine > Oceanic | place: Canada: Western Arctic Ocean | collected...
AGCGTTGGCGGTGCGGATGGGTCCAGTCGATCCGCTCGCAGACGAACTGCCGGTCGTCGTCGCGGTCGAAGATGGCCGCGGCGCCTTCGCGTACGTCCCGGGTCTCGTCCACGACGTAGCGTGCCGTCTCGGCCGGCAGGCCATGGCGAGCCAGCGTGGCGCCCGAGCGATCCTTCACGAGCGAGCCGTTGTTCAGGATCAGGATGGTTGACGCCGGCATCTGGCCGGCGATCTCACGGGTGTGATGGAAGCTCCGGCCGGTGGCCAGGGCGACCTCGATGCTGCGCGCCGCCGCGTCGTGCAGCACCTGCCGGTTTCGCTCGGGCAGCTGGCCGGCGCTGTCGAGCAGCGTGCCGTCGATGTCGATGGCGATCAGCTTGACGGACATCGACCGAACTGCCAGGCAGCCGCCGTCGCCGTTCAGACGGGCTCCCGAGCTGGTTTGCGAGGGTAGTGCTGGACGACATAATCATCCACCAGCGTGCGGAACGCCTCGGCCAGCTCGTCGTAGCTGCCCTTGAGCGTCGTCGTGTGGCGGCCGTCGATGTAGACGGGGCAGTGCGGCGCTTCGCCGGTGCCGGGTAGGCTGATGCCGATGTTGGCCGCCTTCGACTCGCCCGGGCCGTTCACGACGCAGCCCATCACGGCCAGACGCATCTCTTCCACCCCGTCGTACTGCGCCTTCCACTCGGGCATCATGTCACGCACGTAGGTCTGGATCCGCTCGGCCAGTTCCTGGAATGTCGTGTTGGTCGTCCGCCCGCAGCCCGGGCAGGCGGTGACGCTTGGCGCGAACGAGCGCAGCCCCAGCGCCTGCAGCAGCTCGCAGGCCGCGATCACCTCGTCCCGCCGATCACCGCCAGGCCGCGGCGTGAGCGACACGCGGATCGTGTCGCCAATCCCCTGGTGCAGCAGGATCCCCATTGCGGTCGAGGACCAGACCATCCCCTTGATCCCCATGCCGGCCTCGGTCAGGCCGAGGTGGAGCGGCTGCTCGGTCCGACGTGCAAGCTCCGTGTAGACGGCGATCAGGTCGCGCGGCTGCGAAACCTTGCAGGAGATGACAATCTGGTCTTCGCGCAGGCCGGTGGCCAGCGCCAGTTCCGTGGACTGGAGCGCGGACAGGACCATGCAGTCGTTGATGATCTCCTCCGACGTGCGGCCCAGGTCGCGGTCCGTGTTCTCCTGCATCTTCGCCATGACCAGGTCCTGGTCCAGCGAACCGCCGTTCACGCCGATCCGGATCGGTGTCCCGTGATCGCGGGCGATCTTGCAGATGGTGGAGAACTGCTCGTCGCGCCGGTTGCCGGTGCCGACGTTGCCCGGGTTGATCCGGAGTTTGTCGAGCGTCCGCGCGCAGTCGGGGTACCGCGCCAGCAGTTGATGGCCGTTGTAGTGAAAATCACCGACGAGCGGCACGTCGCAGCCGTCGTCGTCGAGCCGCTTCCGGATCTCGGTCACCGCGGCCGCCGCCTCGGGCACATTTACTGTGATCCGGACGAGCTCCGACCCGGCCCTGGCCAGCTCGGCGCACTGCGCCGCCGTTGCCGCCGCGTCGGCCGTGTCGGTCATCGTCATCGACTGCACGACCACCGGCGCGCCGCCGCCGATCTGCACGTCGCCGACCCTGACGCCGACCGTGCGATGCACCTTCACCTCGGGCACAGCCTTGATGATATCACCGGCGTCAGATGCAGCTTGGCAACGCGGCGTGAGATCGAAGAAGATGGCGGAATGACACGAGCCGATCTGGAATGCTAACCTTCTTGCCGCGAGATCGCCCTGACGGTAGTGTCGTCAAAGGCGCATGATGCCGATTTACGAATATTCCTGTAACGGCTGTGGTCACGAGTTCGAGATCCTCGTGAGGAAAGACACGGTGCCGGCCTGTCCGGCATGTGCCCACGAAGATCTTGAGCGCCTGCTGTCCTTGCCGAGCGTGCACTCCGAGACGACGAAGCAGTTGGGCCTGAAGGCGGCCAAGCGGCGTGATGCGGTGCAGGCGGACGAACGCGCTCGGACGCAGCGCGAGTACGAGCTGCATCACGACGACCATTGACAGGTCGCTTGTCGGCGATCACATCCCGCTGCGCCCCGCCTAGCGGTAGGATCGTCACGCCGCGTCTTGACGTATCAGGACCGATTCTTCGCGACGGACCGCATGGCGCGGCGCGACGCGTCGATCGTCCGATCCACGTCGCGCGTCGTGTGCGCCGCCGACAGGAACCAGGCTTCGAATTGTGATGGCGGCGGATAGATGCCCTGCCGCAGCATAGCCCGGAAGAAGACCGCGTAGTCCGACGTGCTGGCGTGGACGGCGGAGCGGTAGTTCCGGACGGGCCGGTTCGTGAAGAACGGTGTGACCATCGAGCCGAAGCCGTTGACCTGCAGCGGGACGTCTGCCTCGCCCGCGGCCTCCGCCAGCCCGGCCGCCAGGCGCGCGCCCAGTCCGGCCAGGCGGTGATACAGCCGATCGGAGAGCTTCGACAGCGCCCAGAGGCCTGCCGTCATGGCCAGCGGATTTCCCGACAGGGTCCCCGCCTGATAGACGGGGCCCTCGGGCGCCATGCGGCCCATGAGCTCGGCGCGGCCGCCGTACGCGCCCACCGGTAACCCCCCGCCGATGATCTTGCCGAGGCAGGTGAGGTCCGGCTTCACGCCGAAGACCGCCTGGGCACCGCCGGCTGCCGCGCGGAACCCGGAAATGACCTCATCGAAGACGAGCAGCGTGCCGGCGCGATCACAGACCTCTCGCAGTCCCTGCAGAAACCCGTCCTGCGGGGGCACGACACCCATGTTGCCGGCGATCGGCTCGACGATGACGGCGGCAATCGACCGGCGATGCCTGCGGAAGAGCCGCTCGACCGATCCGAGGTCGTTGTAGCTGGCGACGAGCGTGTCCGCCGCGCTCGCCTTGGGGACGCCTGGGCTGGTCGGGACGCCCAGGGTCAGTGCTCCGGATCCGGCCTGGACCAGCAGCGAGTCAGCATGGCCGTGATAACAGCCCTGGAATTTCACGATCCTATCCCGGCCGGTCGCCGCGCGTGCGAGCCGCAACGCGCTCATCGTTGCCTCGGTGCCCGAGTTGACAAACCGAACCCGTTCGATCGACGGGATCAGCGCCGAGACCCGCTCGGCGAGGTCCACTTCCTGGGGGGTTGGTGCCCCGAAGCTGGTCCCGTGCTTCACGGTTGCGCCAAGCGAGCGAATCAGGCCGGGTGGGGCGTGACCGTGGAGGAGCGGGCCCCACGACATCACGTAGTCCACGTACCTCCGGCCGTCGACATCGGTCAGGTGGGCGCCGGACCCGCGCGCGATGAATGGCGGCGAGCCGCCCACGGCCGTGAACGCGCGCACCGGGCTGTTCACGCCGCCTGGCATGAGGCGTCGCGCGCGCGCGAACTGTCGTCGGGATGATGCCGGAGTAGGCCGAGGCATGGGCTGACGATATCTCGGGCTGCTAGGTCAGCCGCCGCGCGGCGTCCCGCGCAAAGTAGGTGATGATGATGTCCGCTCCGGCTCGCCGAATCGAGGTGAGCGACTCCAGCATCGCCTGCGATAAGTCGAGCCAGCCGTTGGCGGCCGCCGCCTTGAGCATGGCGTACTCGCCGCTGACCTGATAGGCCGCGGTCGGACAGCCGAACTCCTGCTTGATGCGGTGGATGACGTCGAGGTAGGGAAGCGCCGGCTTGACCATGACGATGTCCGCCCCTTCCTCGAGGTCCAGCGCCACTTCACGCAGCGCCTCGTCCGCATTGGCCGGATCCATCTGATGCGTGCGCCGGTCGCCGAATACCGGCGCGGAGGCGGCGGCATCACGAAACGGGCCATAGAATGCCGAGCAGTACTTGGCGGCGTAAGACATGATGGCCACCCGGTCGTGCCCGGCGGCGTCAAGCGCATCGCGGATGGCGCCTACGCGCCCATCCATCATGTCTGACGGCGCCACGATGTCGGCGCCCGCGTCGGCGTGCGATCGTGCGACGTCCACCAAACGCGCAACGGTGTCGTTGTTCAGCACGTCTCCGTCCGCCACGATGCCGCAGTGGCCGTGCGACGTGTACTCGCACAGACAGACGTCCGTGATGACGACGAGATCATCGTCGGCCTGCTTCAGCGCCCGCACGGCGGCCTGGACCGGTGCCGCTGCGTCATCGGCCGCCGATCCGCGATCGTCCTTACGTGCCGGCAATCCGAACAGCAGTACCGCTTGTACGCCGTCGGTCCTGGCGTTGGCCGCCTCGCGCACCGCTTCGTCCACGGAGAGCTGAAACACGCCAGGCATCGACGCGACCTCGCGCCGCACGTGGGTGCCATCGCAGACGAACAGTGGGTACACGAGTTTGTGCGGGCGGACGTCGGTCTCCCGGACGAGCGCCCGGATGGCGTCGGTGCGCCGCAGGCGACGGGGTCGCTGGCGCCCGTCGAAGGTCGTCGAGGCTATCGGGTCGTCAGTCATCCGGATGCCTTCGCGAAGTGCTCGACCAGCGCGTCCACGAGCGCCGGGATCGTGTAGGTCGAGGGCATGACGTTGGTCTCGATGTGCAGCTGCTTGGCAGCGTCGGCCGTAACCGGTCCAATGGCGGCGATGACGGTCGTGCGCAGCAGATCGGCGGCCGGCTCGGGGCCCAGCTGCTGCACGAAGCTCCGGACCGTCGAGGCGCTCGTGAAGGTCACGGCGTCCACCTGGTGTTCCAGCAGCATCTTGTAGATGTCCGGGCCGCCTGGCCGGTCCTGCGGCTCGAACACCGTTCGATAGGCGATCACCTGTTCTACGATGGCCCCGGCTGCCTCGAGCTCGCGCGGGAGCACCTCGCGCGCGCGATCGGCCCGCGGCAGCAAGATCCGTTTGCCGCGGAGATCGTGCTGCGCTCGCAGCACGGCGGCCGCCGCCTCGGCGCGGTACTCCTCCGGCACCAGGTCGACCTTGATGCCGTAGCGCGTCAGTCGCTCGGCGGTGGCCGGTCCGACCGCGCAGAGCCGGACGCCCTTGAGGTCGCGCACATCGCCGGCGCCGGCCACCAGGCGGCGCAGGAAATACTCGACGCCGTTGACGCTGGTGAACACGATCCAGTCGAAGCTGGAGATCCGGGCGCACGCATCGTCGAGCGGATCGAGGTCGGCCGGCGGCGCGATGCGGATCGCCGACGCTTCGATCGGGTCGGCGCCGAGATCGGCGAGACGACCCACGAGATCCGCGGCCTGTTCCCCGGTGCGGGTCACCACGATCCTCCGGCCGAACAGCGGCCGGGTGTCGTACCACCGCAGATGCTCTCGCAACCCGACGGTCGAGCCGACGACCAGAACGGCCGACCCGTGCTCGCCCGACTCACGGACTGAGGTCTCGATTTCCTCGAGGCTGCCCAGTACCGTTCGCTGGTTTGGCTGCGTCCCATGGTACACGACTGCCGCGGCCTCGTCGCCGGGACGGCCGTGTTTGAGCAGCGACGCGACGACTTGTTCCAGTTGCCTGGCGCCGACGTAGCAGGCGATCATGCCGGTCAGTTTCGCCAGGCTCTTCCAGTCCACGTCGGGTGGCGCGTCGGTTTCGTCTTCGTGCCCGCGGATCAGGGTGAGCGTGTCGCCTGCGCCGGGGTAAGTGATCGGAATGCCGGCGTAGGCCGGCGCCCCGATCGTGGCGGGAATCCCGGGCACGACCTCGAACGGGATGCCCTGCTCGTGCAGGAACATCGCCTCTTTCGCGCCGCTGTCGAACACGAACGGGTCGCCCCACTTCAGGCGGACCACGGTCTTGCCTTCGCGGGCTTTTTCGGCGATCAGAATGCTGATGGCGTCCTGCTTAAGCGACTGCGTGTGGGCGGCCGCACCGACGTCGATGATCTCCGCATCGAGCGGCGCCAACTGGAGGATGCGATGGGGCACGAGGTGATCGTGGACGACCACGTCGGCCGCCGAGAGATACCGCTGCCCCCGCACGCTGATGAGCGAGGGGTCGCCCGGTCCGGCACCCACGATGAAGACACGCGGCTTGCGGTGTGTCACGATGGGTCGCTCGCTGGCGGCTGCATCCGGCGAACCTCCTCGAGAATGTCTGCCGCACCCGCGGTGACGAGCCGTTCGGCGACGGCGCGGCCTAGCGCTTCCGGGTCGGCCGGCGCGCCGCGTAGACGGACGCGCTGGGTGCGACTGCCGTCGAGTGAGCTCACCAGTCCCTCGAGGGTCAGATCGTCGTCTGATACGGTGGCCAACGCCGCGATCGGCATCTGGCACCCGCCGCCGAGCGCTTCGACCAGCGCGCGTTCGGCCGAGACAGCCGTCATGGTGCCCTCATCATTCACGTGCGCCACGACCTCGTGTACGCGCCGGTCGTCCGACCGGGTCTCGATGGCAACGGTCCCTTGTCCGGGAGCGGGGAGGCACAGCGCTAACGGCAGTCGGGCCGTCAGCCGACGCCCGAATCCTAGCCGCCGAAGACCGGCGGCGGCTAGCACGATCACGTCGTACGAGCCCCCGTCGAGCTTCCGCAGGCGCGTGTCCAGGTTCCCCCGGATGGGCTGAAACCGCCCGCGCGGCAGCCGGGGCGCCAGTTGGGCGATTCGTCGCACGCTGCTCGTCCCGATCCGCGGCTCCGGGCCGAGGGCTTCGAGGATTGCGTCTGTGCGCGAACCCGCCGCCGCCGCGCCGTCCGGTAACACCAGCGCATCATGGGGGTCGTCCCGGGGGAGCACCGCTCGCACGGCCAGGCCGTCGGGCAAGATGGCCGGCAGATCCTTGGCCGAATGCACGGCCAGGTCGATGTCGCCGCGAATCAGGGCCTCCTCGATTTCCTTGACGAACAACCGTTTGCCGCCAACTTCAGATAGCGAGACCTCGCGGAGTCGATCGCCGCTCGTGTGAATGACGCGCAGCTCGCATGGAGGGCCCCCGGTCTGCTCAATCGCGGCCGCGGCGGCGCGGGCTTGCCACATCGCCAGGTCGCTTCCCCGGGTGCCGATCCGCAGCCCGCTCACGATGTCACCGGAGCCTTCGATCCGCTGGGCGTCTCGGGATTGGCCTCACGATCGGTCTGGGAGGTCGGTTCGGTGTGCGGTGGATCCAGCTCGAACAGCTGGTTGAGGGCGTCCGCATAGACGGCGATAGTCTTGGCGTCCGAGAGGCTCTTGAGCTGTTCGGTCGGCGTCGACAGGAGCTTCTCCACGATGAGTCTCGTGACGTCGTCGACGCGCGCACGATCGGCGGGGGCCAGGGACGAGAGCTTGCCGTCCAGTCGTTGCAATTCGGCCTGGCGGATCGCCTCGAAGCGCTGCCGCAGTGCGACGACGGTCGGCACGGCACGGCGCGATCGCAGCCAGGTCATGAAGCCGTCGACCTCTTCGGCAACGATCGCCTCGGCGCGGGCGATCTGGGCGTTGCGACGCACCAGGTTCTCATTCACGATCGCCTGGAGGTCGTCGATGTTGTAGAGGAACACCTGCTCGATGGCGCCAGCCGACACTTCGACATCGCGCGGCACGGCGATGTCGATGATGAAGAGCGGGCGATTGCGGCGTGCGCGCATGACCCGGGCGATCTGTTCGTGCGTCAGGATCGGCTGGCTCGATCCAGTGGCCGTGACCACGATGTCAGCCGTTGCCAGCGTCTGCGAAATGTCGGCCCACGGCAGCGCCACGCCGCCGACTTTCTTGGCGAGCGCCAGGCCATGCGCCGCGGTCCGGCTCGTCACGGCGATCCGCCGCACGTGCTGTGCCTGGAGGTGGACGGCCGTCAGTTCCGACATCTCGCCGGCGCCGACGAGCAGGACCTCATGCTCCGCCAAGTCGCCGAAGATCTTGCGCGCGAGCGCCACCGCGGCATAGCTGACCGACACGGCACCTTCGCCCAACCCCGTTTCGGACCGCACGCGCTTGCCGGCGATGAACGACCAGTGAAACAGCTTGTTCAGAAGACTCCCGGTGTCGCCGTGTTCGGACGCGGTCGCGTAGGCCTCCTTCACCTGACCCAGTATCTGCGGTTCCCCGACAACCAGCGAATCCAGGCCGGCGGCCACCCGAAACAGGTGCCGGACCGCTTCCATTCCGGACAGCCCGTAGAGGTGCGGTGCCAGGGCGGTCGGCTCGATGCCATGAAACTCGGTCAGGAATGCGGAGAGGTCAGCGTGCGCCGTGTCGGGATCTTCGCAGCGGACGTACATCTCGACGCGATTGCATGTTGCGAGGACCACGGCCTCGTCGCACGTCGGCCGCGCCGAGAGCGACGCCAACGCTTCGGGCAGTCCCCGTGTCGAGAAGTCCAATCGCTCCCGCACATCGATGGGTGCCGTGTGATGGCTGACACCCAGAAGAAACAACAGACTCACGGCTTCGGCCTTCGCTCCCAGATCTCGAACCTAGTGTCCTGTACTAGTGTCCTGTAACAGTAATTCGCAACATATCTTCCGGGCGGGGCCTCCCGGCTGCAGCTGCGCTGGGCGTCGTCCACGATGGGTCACATATTCCAGAGTTGCTTCCTCGTCGCGCCTTGCCAGCCGGGCGCCGCACTCCGGGATATATGCCGCGAATCACTGTTGCAAGACACTAGAAGTTGTGACTGCGAGTCAAGAAATACCCGACCGGCAAGAAGTTCAGCAGGACGATGGCGAACCCGATGGTCGACAGCCAGGCCGTCCGCCAGCCGGCCCACCCGATGGCGCGGCGCGCGTAGAGCTCGAAGGAGTACACCAGCCAGCACAGTAGCGCGACGAAGATCTTCGGGTCGAGCAGCGACATGGCCTGCACCCGTGGGTCGCTGAACTCGGCCTGCGCCTGGGACGCCCACACGCCCCCGACCACCACGCCGACGGTCAGGAACAGCCAGCCGATGGTCACGGCGCGGGCGTTCATGGCGTCGAGGACCTGCAGCGAGGGCAGTCGGGCGTAGAAGAAGCCGATATGCTTCGCCTTGAGCTCCTTGAAGAGGAGGACGTAGGTCACGCCGATGACGCAGGCCAGTGCGAGGCTCGCGTAGGCGAACAGCAGAGACGAGACGTGCAGCACGAACAAGGGGCTCTCCAGCACGGGTGGGCGCGTCGTGACCTGGTAGTTACTGAACGCCGGGATGGTTTGTAGGACGGCTAGCAGCGGAACGATGAAGACGCCCATCGAGCGCTCGTTGCTCGTCGTCTCCGTGTACAGATAGGCGAGCGACGCCAGCCAGACGAAGACCGACACCGCGCCGGTCGTCCCAACCAGCGGCAGGTGACCCGCCTCGGTCGTTTGCATGCCGATGATGAACGTGTGCACCAGGCAGGCGGCGACGAGCAAGATCGTCGCGACCTTACCGACTTCGGCGCTGCGCTTCGTGAAGTGCCACGCGTACGCGACGGCGGCGACGACATAGAATAGCAAGGGTGCAGAATTCACAGTGTCACTCCGCCTCGCGAGATTGGCATGACGACGCCACGCGCGGCAGTCGTTGCTGGCCGTGCGGCGTCAATTCGACGTCGGCGCGTAGTAGCCCCGCTTTGTCCGTGCCGTCGCGCTCGGTCGGGTGGACTGGACGATGATGCGACGCCACTGGCCGTCACGGAGCGGGTTCTTCGAGGTGTAGCCGATCGTGTACTGGCTCGACAGTTCATCGGCAATCTGCCCGTAGATGTCGGTCAGTTCGTCGATCGAGCCCGGAAAGAAGACCCGTCCGCCGGTTTCCTGGGACAACTGCCGGAGCACGTATTGCGCCTCCTGAAATCCGCGGCTGCTGCGATGCTCGCGGGTCCGGAGTCCGATGGCATAGATGGCGGTTTCTGAGCGCTTGGCGAGTTCCAGTACTTCGTCAAAGCCTACGAGGCTCGACGTATCTTCCCCGTCGGACAGGACGATGATGGATTGGCGTCGAATCTCATCCGGCGTCCGTGCGCGCACCTTGCTCAGTTCCTTGAGCGAGATGTAGATGGCATTGTGCAGGGACGTCGAGCCACCCGCAGCGGTGCGCCGGATGGCCCGCTCTAGCCGATCGACGTCGTTGGTGAAGCCCTCCAGAATGTTGACGCGGCTGTCGAAGTCGATCACCGAAGCCAGGTCCTGCGGCCGTAGCCGATTCGCAAACCCGCTGGCGGCTTCCTGGGCGGTCTGCAGCCGCCGCTCCATGCTGGCGCTTGTATCGATCAGCAGCGCCAGGGCAATTGGCAACTGCGAACGGGTGAAGAAGCTCAGCTCCTGCTGGATGCCGTCCTCGAAGACGTTGAAGTCCGCCTGCTCCAGATCGGTAATGTAGTGGCCCTCGGGATCGGTGACGGTAACGGTGACCGAGACGATGTCGACGCCGGTGCGGAACGACGGAGTCTGCGGCTGGGCCGGCGCCGGCGTCTGGGCAGAGGCCGCGGGCGCGGCCGCGACGACGCCGGCGACGATCGCCGTCACCGTGGCTGCGCCGGCCCGTCGAGCGACACGACCCCTCACGGCGCCTCCCGCACGGGGCGGCCTCTCGCCGTGAGCGAATCGCGCGTCGTCCCTAGCTCGATCCGCTCCGGTGGTACCAATATCTCGGGACGGGCGTAGACCAGCAGGTACTGAGAGAGCAGCTCGGCGGCGATCGCCTCCATGGTCTTCTGAAACCGCTGGCCTCGCAGCAGGTTGATCCGTCGGCCTCCGGTCAGCGCGGACCCCCGATCGAGAACGATGTCTCGGAAATAGCTGCCGGTGTCGAACGAGGGGCCGCTCGCGGTCATCACCACCGCATGGAACGTCGCGCCGGCGTCTTCGATCGTGCGCAGCACCATCTGGTACGACCGGTTGCTGTGCTCGACACCCTCGGTCGTCACCACGACGAACACCGGCCGTGCGGCCGCACGGCGCTGCAGGCCCTGTCCAGCGTTGTAAATCGCGTCCAGGAGGAGGGTGCCGCTGCCGGGGCGCGGAAAGATCCGGCCGATGGCCTGTCGCAGCTCGATGAGGCTCCGCGTATAGTCCACCACGATGGTCGGCCGGTCACCGAACGTGATGACGGCCATCTCGTGATCGCCGGCCAGTTGCTCGACAAACGACTCGAGCCCGTTCCGCGGATCTCGCAGGTACGGCGACATCGCGACGCTATTGTCCACCAGTAGGGCCACCTGCATCGGCTTGGTGGCAGGGCTCACGCAGAGGACTTCCCGGTGCAGCCCATCCTCTCGCACCGTGAAGTCCTCGACGGTCAGTTCGGCCACCGGCGCGCCGTCGGCATCGAGCACACTGACGTACATCTGGCGTTCGAGTGACTGAACCGAGGCGTCGACGCGTGCAGCGCCCGACAGCCCGACCAGAAGCGCGATCACGACCGCACGCGCGTTCCCCGCGCGCGGCACCG
>Ga0310121_10005188_pt1 | contig 11278 bp, 14 predicted proteins | sample CB27_Tmax_986_MG_FD_203504 | JGI IMG/M metagenome (GOLD analysis project Ga0310121, IMG submission 203504) | Marine microbial communities from Western Arctic Ocean, Canada - CB27_Tmax_986 | ecosystem: Environmental > Aquatic > Marine > Oceanic | place: Canada: Western Arctic Ocean | collected...
ATCGCCAAGTACTGTCTGTGCTTCCACGTCTTATCCCCCCATAAACTTCATATCCTTTATTTATAAGATATTTACTTAAATAAGCGCCATCTTGTCCAGTAATTCCAGTTATAAGGGCTTTTTTTCTAACCATGTTCTACAATTTCAAATTTTGGAGTACAAAATATGAGTTTTCCTCCGTTTTTTAAAAATTCTTTTTCTTTTTTAATAAAAACATCTCTAAATCCGAAGCCTATAATAATAAAATAGTCTGCATCTTTTCTTGCTTCATCTTCGTGAATAATTGGAATTTGACTGCCTACCATATACCTTCCCATTTTATCGGGGTGGATTTCAGCTGCGCCTTTAATATTAGTTGAATTTAATCCATACCATTGTGCAATTGTATTACCTTTAGTAGAAGCTCCATAGAGATATATATTTTTACCATTCTGGACTTCTTGATTAATAAATTCTATTGTTTCGATACGATTTTGATTAATTTGATTAGTCCATTCATGTAATCTATCAAGAGAACAATCTTCTTCATAGTGTATTGAACTACTATAAGGATCACCATGTTTTATCCAGAGTTGATATGATCCTCCGTTAATATCATTTTCTTTAACTTTATAAATTTGTAAACCGTGTTCTTCAAATAATTTTACTAAAGATGAATAAGTATAATATAATAGATGTTCATGACAGACATTTCCAATATCATAAGTGTCAAGCATTGGACGAGCAGGCATTAATTGCACTACAAAAATACCTTCTGGGTCTAAAACTTGATGAATACCTTGAACAAACTCGTTTGGTTGATCTAAATCATAAAACATTGCAATTGCGGTAATAACTTTTGCTTTTTTTGATGTTAATTTAGACCATGCTTCTTTATTCCATAGATCATTAATTTGAAATTCACTATGTTGTTTTAAATCATCTTGAATAGATTTTGCAGGGTCACAACCTACACGAGTAACTGATAAATCTTCGTAGAAACTTAAAAGTGTTCCGTCATTTGCTCCAATATCTAAAACCCAATCATCTTTTTCTAATGAAACTTCTTGTTTTATTTCCTCTACAATATCTTGTAAATTATTAACAATTTTTTTATTTAATTTAGATTGATACCAATATTCAAAATAGACTTCGCTATCTACTGTTTGATCTAATTGTATTAAAGTACAATCACTACATCTAACTAAATTCATTTCCGCTTTACCCCTGTGACCTGTAGGAGTAGTTGGAAAGTCATTAATATATATGTTTCCTATACTAAAAAAAGAAATTAATTCTGTAGAATTGCATAATCTGCAGGCATCAATAGCGGTAGCTGTAATCATTGTGTTTTATCCCATACTGTATCTAATAATTCTTGAAAAGACCATCCATCGGTCATTGGAGGAGCAAAAAATGAAGTCCCATTAATATTAACTGGATTCATTGCACTAAAATTCTGAGAGTGCCCATCTCTCCAGTTGGTCATTAAATGAATAGCAGGAAATGAATATGCACCTAATGTCCACATAGAACCGCTATCTGCACCTATTGCTAACTTTGTTGCTAAACTAATTTTTATTTGTTCAAAGAATGATAAATTAACACACCTAACATATCCTTCTAAATTAGATAAATGTGGTTCATCTATCCACCCACAGTGAAAAACCATAAAATTATTGTCAATCAAGGTATTTACTACTGTATTCCACCAATTAGAAGAGGGTGACCGTGCTGGCCAATGCCCATACCCACTGAAAGGCCAAATAACTACACTTTTTTCAGGAATTAATCCTGAATTAGTTCGCACTTTTGTATAACCTTCATTCTTTTCAATGGCATCAAAATCAGCATCAAACCATTGATATAATTGTGGTCTTAATTCATCCTCTGTAAGAACTTCTTTAATATCGTAAATACCAGACATTCGAGCCATTTGTTCAACAATATCGTGGTCATTATACCAATAATCTTCGGGTCTAGCGTTTAGTAATGTTTTTTTGTTATGATCTAAATCTCTAGTGATTATATCACATTTAGATGCTAATTCATAATCATATTCCCCAAATTCACCCCATTTATCAGTAATTTTTATTCTGTCTATAAGAGGGTGGTTATAAAATAAAGGTGCTGCATGAGACATTTTTTTATGAATTCCCCAGTATTTATAACTACCTGGATATTTCTTTTCGAAATAAGTTAGTTGAGGTAATCCTACAATCAGATCTCCAATTAAACTGAAACTTACTCCCCAAATTTTAAAATTTTTATTCACTTAACGTCTCCAATTCAAATACGACACTATTATAAAATTCTTTTTTATAAAATGGATCTTTTTTGTCATAGTATGCCTCATATTTTCGTCTTTTTAAATCTTCTGGCCCTCTGGGAAAATACCCAAGGTCAACCTTTTTATCCATTGCACCTGCTGCTTGCCAGTAAATAGAGTTTGGAACAATAACAGCTGATGCTTGTTTTAGTATTTCAAATCCAGTAGTAATGGATAAATGTAGGAGAGTATCGATTTCTATAATATGAGACAAATCAAAGTGATTATGAATCCACTTTTTTCCATAATCTATCGGTAAACTTCTATTTGGATCTCCACTGTGAGTATGAACAAACCCGTAAGAGTTATTACCTACTAACTCACAAATTACTTTATAAGCATTTTGTTTATCTTCATTAGAAATAAAAATTTCAGGTTTGTAATTTTTTATATCTACTTGAAGCATATTGGCATAATTTATAGTTTTTCCCTCTTCATGAGCAAATAATACATGTTTGAATCCTTCTTTAATTGCTAATGCATTACCTTCAAATTGAGTCGCTGGAAAACCAAATTGAGTATTATGATGTCCAAAATCTTGCCAAGGGTCACTCAATTTATAATAAACTTTATCCACATAAGGACAATGATCTAAAGGACTGCTATTAAATCTACGTTGTACCACTATCGAAGGTGGTTCATTACTTTCACACCACGCTTTTAATGCTGGAGTTAATAGTAACATATCTCCAAGTGCATGGGGAAAAATAATTAGTATTTTCATGTAGAGTCTCTATAAACTGGAGTTTATTTTAGCAGGATTTCCAAAATAAACTCCTGATTGAGTAATATCTTTAGTTACTACTGACCCAGCTCCAATTACTACGTCTGTAGCACTAATAACTATAGGTAGTAAAGTTACTCCTGATCCTATAGTTACATTATTTGTAATTATAGTTTCTTTCCAGTTGTCTGAATTAGGATCAGGTTTGCCATTTTTAAAAAGATCATTAATAAACATAACCCCATGACCAATAAAACAGTTATTACCAATAGATACTTTGGTACAAATAAAAGAATGTGATTGAATATTACAATTGTTTCCTATTATTACACCCTGTTGTATTTCTACAAACGGTCCTATCTTAGTATTATCTCCTATAGTACATTCATATAAATTAACGGGTTCAACAATAGTAACATTTTTACCTATATTACAATCTCTAATTTGAACACTATATTGAGTGTGAACTGGCACCAAAAAATTCCTTTGTTAATTCTGTTACTAATTGATATTTGTTTGCAACATTAGATAAATCTTCACCATCCCTAAAAGATTGTTTATCTAATTGGTTTTTAGGATTACCTCCTGGCCAAATACGCCAACTATCGTTATCAACAACATCAGATAATACTAAAAGATTATCTTTAGCTCTGAATCCTAATTCAAATTTTATATCTACTAGATGGATAGGGCCGTCAACAGTAGAAACTTTTTTCCAATTTTTTTCTATAGCTTCAAAACTGGGAATAACAATTCGATTAATAGCATTACCTAGTTCTCGTGAATTTAGTAAACTTTCAGTTTCCATAAGAGCATTATCTTCAATAGGATCTTTTGCGGAAAATAATGTCCATTTATGATTTTCAATTTGGATATATGGGTCTGTATATACACCCTCTGCCCATTTGCCCTCTATTAAATATTTTTCTCTAGCTTCATTTTCATCAATTTGTATAGGATCATTTACATGAGGAGGCATAACAACAGAATGTTTATGAAATACTTCCCATACAGGAGCAACAAAAGAATGTGGGGGACTATCCATCATTTTGTATTGTGGGTTACGTTTTAAATAACTTCCATAAGCATAACGTCTAACAACAAATTCAAGGGGTAACATCTCACATTCATGATGTAACATTGTATTTGGTGATGTTAATTCGATAAAAGATGTAGGTATATCATTAGATTCAAGCATTTTAAATACATTTGATGCTTGTATTGTTTTTTGTATCCCTATATCAGTAAGTTCTTCTTTTTTAGCAGCATCTCCACCAGTTAAAAAATCTTTTGCTATCATATTAACTGTAAAAGGTTTATCGCCTTTTTGAATTAATTTTGTTTTACCTTCGACTAATATAGTCATTAAGTTGTGTCTCCTTTTTTATTATTATAAAATTCTTTTATTGAAGTACAAACATAATTTATTTCATCATCTGTTAAAAAGGGATGCATAGGTAAACTAAGTAGTTTGTCTTTCCAATCCATAGTATTAATAATTCCTTTAGTTGTTAAATTATCTTTTTTATAAAGTTCTTGTTCTCCAATAGGAATAGGGTAATGAATTCCTGTTTGAATATCTTTTTTTCTTAAAAATTGTTGAAGTTCATCTCTTTGTTCAGTTCTAATAACATATAAATGATGAACTGACACTGTTGACCATTGTGGTTCTACAGGTAAAATAATAGGTAAGTCTTTAAGTTGTTTATTATATTGTTCAGCTGCATAACCCCTATTACTATTCCATTCATCGAGATATTTTAATTTTTCATTGAGAATAAGACATTGAATTGCCTGAGGTCGGTCATTCCATCCTAAAACTCGATTTTTATATTTTTGAGATGGCCACGGCATTCCTAAATCACGTAATTCTTTTAAAGATTCATGTAGTAAAGGTTCGTTTGTAGTAATGATAGCTCCCTCACCAGCAGCTCCTAAATTTTTACTAGCATAGCAGGAAAATACTCCTAATGATCCAAAATTACCTACTTTTCCAAGTCTAACCATAGCTCCATGTGCCTGAGAACAATCTTCAATAACACTAGCATCATAAAGATTACATAAATCTTTAATTCTTTGGATATTAGCAGGGTAACCATATAAATGAACAGGTACAACTATTACCTTATCATAGTTTTCTCGCTTACCAGCAAACCAAGCATGTAAATGTTCAACCTTCATTCCGTAAAATTCATCACAATCAATTAATTTAATATCATACTTAAAATAAGAAGCTGCAAGTGCATTTGAAATAAAAGTATTAGCCGGTATAATAACACATACTTTATCTGAAGAATAGTAATTGTTAAGAGACTGAATGCTTAATTTTAATGCATTAGTTCCGTTGGATACTGCGATAGCATGTTTACATCCGATATAATCTGCAAAGTTATTTTCAAATTCTTCAATTATCGAATTACCTATGTAATTTCCACTTTCTAAGAAATCTTCAATCTTAGGTAAACAGTCTTTTTTAATTACTGTCCATTGGGCTGCTATATCACTGAATTTTACTGTTGTCATTATTTAAAATCCTTAAAATCTGTATTGTAAGTTCTTTTTGTTTTATATATGTTTCATTATTAAAAATCATAAATTGTTTAATTGAACGTTCAAGAGGAGATGCATGTTTAGAGTAGTTAATAGTAATAGGAAAATCTCGATGATTTTTCTGAATAGAAATTGTTTGAGCTACATCATTCCATAAGATATATTCATCTCCTTCAAGTTTAATAATACATTCTCTATCTTTATAGGCATTATACCAACTTACATCGATAGTAGTATTAAATTTTCCAAAAGTTAAATATCCAAGTGCACTATCATTTTGAATAGACTTTGAATTCTTTTTATATTCATGCCATTTAACTCTTAACGGAATTTGCTCAGTAAGAGTTAAAGCTATAGAAAGATCGTGTCCAGCTAAATCTATTTTAGCACTTATATCGGTAATATGGTCAATATTTGTATTTTTTCTACAAATATAAATATCAGTAATAGGATTTCTGCCTAACTCTTGTCTTTTATCTTTAATATACTGCTGTATTAATCCTACTCCATAATTATAAGTAAATAACCAGTCAACAAATAAATAAGTATTATTTTTTTCAGCAATTTCATAGAGTTGTTGTGCTTCTTCCTCACTAGATACTAAGGGTTTTTCACAAAATACTCTTTTACCCTGAGAGAGAAAATATTTACATAATTCAAAATGAGATTTTACAGGAGTCGCAATAAATATATAATGTGAATCCTCCATTTTTTTATAATTATTACACGCTCCAGGAACTTGAGGGTCACATAATTCAATATCTGTAAATCCAATTTCTTTGAGTGTTTTATAAATAAAAGAACCCCAGTATCCTACTCCAATTAAACTTGCTTTCATAATGTTACCTGTTTAATAATAAATTTAGCCCATTCTTCTACAGTATATTTTTGTACTGTCTTTAACCCGTTACGAGCAATATGTTTTCGTTTTTGCCAATTTTCTAAATACTCTTCAATTTTTTCTTTAAACTCTGTTTCATTGTTAAAAACAACAAGGTCATGATCAGGTTTAAAATCTTTTTCTAAATCATCCCAAGGTTCAGTTAAAAGAAATCCTCCACTTCCCATAATTTTATAAGCTCTATCCGAAGTTCCTTCACGATTATTAGTAAAACTTAAATTTATTCTCGTTTGGTTAATTATTTTACAATGGTCTGCATTATATTTATCTGAAAAACAATTAAAATTATAGAAGCTATAATACTGATTTCTGTGTTCTTTTAAAGCCCCTAAAAAACTTACATTATATACCTTGTCAATTTTATCATAAAATCTATGTATTTTTGGGTCATATCCTTCCTGAATCAGGAAACTTTTAGAATTTCTATCTTTTAACTTTTTATAAACTGTAGGGGCAGTATAAAAAATAAAATCGGCTTTATCAATTTTTTGTAATAATTCTTCATCCACATTTATCATTGGGTCCATATACCATAGGGCGACTGGGCAAACTTTTTGACATTCTTCAACAACACGAAGATCTAAACCTTTTCCTTTACTAAGTAATAGTAAATCAGGGTTCTCAACTTGACAGGTTTCTATTAACCGATCAACTTGATCAAGTTTTTTTACAGTATTTTCGACTTTTGTTTGATTTTCTTGAATAACATTGAGTTCAGGGTTAATATCAAACTTAACTAAACTATGATTTAATTTTTCAAAAGCTTGTGCTTGAGGAGTATTAGTGGATGTTTCAGTAAATACCCCTGAGTACATTATTTTCATGTTAACCATCCTTCAAAATCTGTCATAAATTGATCTACAGAAGCTGTTGTACCAGGGTGCTCACTCATTTTAATATAATGTGGAAGTCCTGCTGTAACAATATGTGCTCCTGCTAATTGTGCATCTACAATATCAATACCTGAACGAATACTACCCATTATAATTTCTGTTTTAGTAATATTATTCATATCTAACCACTTACGTGTAGCTCCTACAGTTCCTGTAAAGTTACCCCGTAATTCTTTAACACGATTTCCAAAAATTGAAATATATTGTGCTCCTGCATTAGTGGCAAGCATGCACTGAGCCTCACTAAATATACAGGTGCAATTTACACTAATCCCTTGATTTGACAAGGTATAAATAGCTTCTAATTCTTCCCACCCAATAGGAACTTTAATACTTAAATTTTCATATTGAATCTCACCTACTAATTCTTCAGCTTGAGTAATAATATCTTCTTTATTTTGTGCAAATACTTCTACACTTAAACTAACAGGATTAGAATATTGATCTATAAGCTTCACAATTTTTTTCATGTGATCAATATAATTTCCTTTAGGTTCTTTAGCCATCAAGGATGGGTTAGTAGTAATTCCAGTAATAAACCCTTTTTGAAGAGCAGTTTCTATATCAGCTAGATTAGCTGTATCTAAAAATAATTTCATTATTTAACCTTATGTTTATATGTTTTACCATCTTCTACTATATGTGAATCACTATCATCATCTTTATTTGACCATTCAATAATATGGGTATCTTCTAGTGCAATTCTCATATGCATTAATCCTGGAGGAATATGGTATATATTTCCTTCATTTAAAATGACTTCTCTATTTTCTGCTCTACCAATTCGAAGACCAACTTTTAATCTTCCTGATAAAATATAATAATTTTCGTCTTTTTTAACATGGTATTCTAAACTACTTTGACTGTCTTTATGCATAAAAATATGTTTTAATGTAAAATCATTAGTAGCAGAACAAGTTTTTATCCAACCCCAATATTTATCTCTGTAATCTGCACATTGATATACATCAGGTATGTTTTGAATACCGTATTTATTCGTCATCGGGGGGATTAGCTCCTTTTACCATCACAGATCTACGCGCCCATTCGTTAGCCCACCCAGCTGCTTCATTTATAGACGAACCTTTCTGCATCCAAGCTAATAACCCAGCCATAAACGCATCTCCAGCTCCTGATTCATCAACAGGGTTTTCAACTGAGCGTGTTTTATGATGTATAGATGTTTCTGAATCAAAGTAAATGCAACCTAGTTTTCCAAATTTAACAATAAAATTAAGGGAATCTAGTTCTTTATATAATCCTTCTTTTAATGCTTCAGGATTATCCCAACTAACATTTGGTACATATTGTTTAGCTTCGTGTTCATTTAATAGAGTTAAATAAATATGTTTATACATATGATGATTAGCAGGACTTTTTGAAACTTGAGAATCTAAAATAATTCTTTTATTAGAGGTATTAATTAGTTCTATTAATTTGGGAGATAAAAGCCCGTGTCGATAATCAGCTATTGCTATTACATTAGCATCAGATCTTTGAATATATTCAAACATTAGTTCTGATTCTTCATCTGTAATAGGTGTATTATCTCTATCATCTACTTGTAAAAGTTTATGTTTATTACACCAATAACGGTGTTTAGTTGTAATCTTTTTATTTAAAGTTATTAGAGAGTTGTTTGTAACAAATTCATAATTACATTTTAATTTAGCAAAATTACGATGAACTAATGCTGCACCACCATGAGTAATTGTTTCAGTATCTTTACTGATTACTAAAGTAGGAGTTTCTGGAGAGGTTCCTAATAAAACCCCCTCAGTATTAATATCAATAATCGTGTCACCGATTAGTAGAATTTTGTCCATAAGTACCTTGGTATCTATCATAGCAACTTTTAATTTGTTTTTCAGTTAAGGTAACAGGATGTGGAAGAAGTGAAAACTGAGTTTCTGATAACTTTATAGCATAATAAGTAGTTTTTGCTATATCTTCTACCATTACAGCTTTTTTCATAGCTGATTTAGCATCTTTTCCTACAGTAAAAACTCCGTGATTTCGTAATAATACTATTCCGGTTGGATCAACATATTTACAAACTTCGTATCCAATTTCTTCTCCACCAATTTCAGCATAATTTGAACACGGAATTTTATCTCCAAATTCATCGGCCATAGCTGTTAAATATACAGGTATATCCATTCCACATGCGGCAAAAGCCGTAGCAAATGTTGAATGAGTATGGATTACACATCTTATATCTGGTTTAAGATTATAAATAACACGATGACTTTCAGTATCTGTAGAAGGTTTGCTACCCCTAGTATGTTCTCCAGTTTCTATATCAACAGTAGCGATATTACCAGAATGAACATCTTTAAATAAAACTCCACTAGGTTTAATATATAAATTTTTACCATCTGAAATACTAACATTTCCCGATGTCCAACTTACTAAATCAAGATCAATTAACATTTCATTATAAATAGCACTTTCACGAGTAGACATTTACGTTTCCTTAATCATATTAATAATATTTGTTGAAGAATATCCCTCTTTAAATGGATAAACATAAACCTCAATATTATTTGGTATTTTATCTCGTTCTCTAACCTCTTCTACTGTCCATTCTCCACCTTTGACAATTATATCGGGGTTAAGATTATTAATTAAATCTGTAGTATCTATAGAATCAAATACTATTACTTCATCAACAGCTCTTAATGACTGAATAATATTTTTTCTATCTTCTTCTTTGTTAATAGGTCTTTTATTACCTTTAAGAAGTCGGGTTGAATTATCAGAGTTTAAACCTACTACTAGTTTATCTCCCAGGGTTTTAGCAAAGTTAAGAAGCTCAACGTGACCGCTATGTACTAAATCAAATACCCCATTAGTAAAGACTATTTTATTAGTAGGATTAACATCTATTTTTGCTACTCTTTTAACATGCCTATATTCTCCAAATTTTGCTGTTAACCAACTATCCACAATTTGTAAACTTACCTCAGAACTTACTACCCACGCACCTAAACATAAAATATTAGCATTGTTGTGTTCTTTTGTAAGAGGTGCAGTTTGTAGATTATGAACTAAAGCAGCTCTAATCCCAGCTACCTTATTAGCAACAATACTCATCCCTATACCAGTTCCACATATAAGAATTCCAAAATCTGCATCTCCAGATGCAATAATTTTAGCAACTTGAGATGCATAATCTGGATAGTCTACTTTATTAGTATTAAAAGGTCCGATATCTATTGGATTGAATTTTTTTTCAAGTAAGTATTCTTTAATTATTTTTTTTAATTCAATACCGTTATGATCCGAACCTAATATAATATTAGTCAATTTTTAACCAATCTTTAACATTAATAGCTTCTGGCATTTTTTTACTATTCATATGTTTCTCCGGTTTGTCTAAAGAAGCTTTCACTCCAAAATGCCTTATCGTCAACCCACATATCATAGTGTTCTTTTTTGCCAACACTTAGTTCATGATACTTTGCACCCCAGTCAGCTAACTGTTTTGTAGTTAACGCGGTGTGGTCTATTTTACTTATTGCACCTCTAGCTGTCATATATTTAATAGTATGTCCTGCTTCATATAATGCATTTACTCGTGCAATACGATCCATCATAGGTTCGTGCAGGGCATAATTTTTTGAGCCGTCTGAATTAAATACTTCATTGCAGATCGTGCCGTCTATATCAATTACATATTTCATTTATAAGTTCTTCTACTTTATTTACTGGAGGATTCCAGCCATTATTTTCTTGAGAATCTTCGTATTTAACTAAATGAACAGGAGTTCCTAAAGGATTCCAATCATATTTATATCGTCTCTCATTATCTTTTCCACCGCTTTCAACGCATTCAGAAATTAGTACTTGCGGACACCCACATAATGATGCAAAATGCATTGGACCACTTGAAGTACCTA
>Ga0310121_10005189_pt1 | contig 11277 bp, 8 predicted proteins | sample CB27_Tmax_986_MG_FD_203504 | JGI IMG/M metagenome (GOLD analysis project Ga0310121, IMG submission 203504) | Marine microbial communities from Western Arctic Ocean, Canada - CB27_Tmax_986 | ecosystem: Environmental > Aquatic > Marine > Oceanic | place: Canada: Western Arctic Ocean | collected...
TGGAATGAAACTGGCGTCGTCGAAAGATTCCCGGATGACGGGCTCACCGTGAAGTGGCGTGCACCGGTGCGTGGCGGGTTTGCCGGGCCAGCCGTGGCTGATGGACGTGTCTTCGTACTCGATTATCAAGAAACTGCTGGAAGCCGAACCATGGATGGTCATGAACGACTCGTGGTCTTTGATGAAGAAACCGGAACCGTGCTCTGGCAACAGGAGTGGCCGGCAACGTACCGTAATCTGCAATTTAAATTCGCAACCGGACCGCGGGCGGTTCCGACTGTAGATGGAAACCGCGTATACACCCTCGGCGCCGCCGGTATGCTGTCGTGCTTCGACACTGAGACCGGTGAACTCTTGTGGCGCGTCGATACCGTGACTGACTACGACGCCACAGTTCCCGTTCAGGGCACATCGCAAGCACCGATCGTAGAAGAAAACCTGTTAATTGCTGCGGTAGGTGGTGAACCAGATGCCAAGGTCGTCGCGTTCAACAAAGTAACCGGAGACGAAGTCTGGCGATCTTTGGACAACATCTCAGAAACTGGTTACTCAGCACCCATCATCATTGACGCAGGTGGTGCGCGACAGCTAATTCTCTGGCACGCGACCGCGATCACTTCGCTCAATCCGAAAACCGGAGAAATCTACTGGAACCAAGACTTCACCATTGGCGGTGGCATGGCCATCACCACGCCAGTCCGCAGCGGGCGGTATCTAGCTGTTAGTCAGTTTTTCAATGGGACGATGATGCTGGCACTAAATCCAGACCGGCCGGACGCGCGCATGCTGTGGAAAGGGCGAAACCGCGGCGAGTTACCCGACCAGACAGACTCGCTCCACTCAATTATTTCAACACCTATTGTTGTCGGCGATCACCTCTACGGCATTGGAAGTTACGGTGAGCTGCGAGGTATTGATGCGACAAACGGTGAACGATTATGGGAAAGCGACCAGATGAACGAACAGGACCGCTGGGCAACCGCATATTTCGTGCGTCATCGTGACCGTTACTTTGTCGTGAACGACAGCGGTGAATTAATCCTTGCTCGGTTTAATCCAGACGGCTACGAAGAAATTGACCGGACCCGTTTACTGAGACCGACCACTCGCACACGCGGTGGTATCTCTGGTCGATACAGAGATCGGGCAGTGCTCTGGGCGCATCCAGCATTTGCCAACCAGCATGTTGTCGTACGCAATGACGAAACAGTTGTGCGACTCTCTCTGGCGTCCACGGACTATCAGTAAGGTCTAAACGACCAAGCCACTAATGGCCACAAATGCAGATGATCATCAGACCACACTGACCTACCTTGGTCATGCGTGCATTCGTGTCGAAATAGGCGGCACTACGATGCTCATGGACCCGTGGCTTGTGGGACCCTCAAATGGTGGTGGGTGGTGGCACCTCCCTGCAGTTATGGAAACGCCGGAATCACTTGGCGCGATCGACTACATAATGATTTCACATGTGCATGATGACCACTTTCACATGCCATCGTTGGAACGCCTTCCCAAATCAGCGACTGCAATCGTGCCGTACGGTTTAGACCCGTGGATGGCCGACGCACTTCGAGAATTGGGATTCAAGCAGGTCATTGAGATAGAACACGGTCAAACGTTATCTCTCCCAAGTGGTGTCGTCGTGGAAAACTATCAACACGGTCGAATCGACAGTGCCTACTGGTTGCGATACGGCGAAGATACGATTTTGAATCTTAATGATTGCCCGATATCCGAATCGTGGCTTCGAGCGTGGCTCTGTCACCATCCGCGTCCCGATGTCGCGCTCGGGGCCTTCAGCTACGCTAGCCCGTATCCCGTGTGTTACGACGTACGAGGACAGGACCGCGAACGTCTTATTGCAGACAACATCTCCGAGGTTCTGGATAGTTTCGCCAGAACCATGGGCATTCTCAAACCGCAATACGCCGTGCCGTTCGCTACGCAGTATGGGTTCTTTCTCCCAAGCTATGAGTGGATGACCAATCACATCCCAACGCCTCAGGCTGCCATCGAAGCGATGGTGAAACAGTCCCCTGACGTAAACGGTGTGCTTCTCAATCCTAGCGATCGTCTCTCTCTCAAAACTGGAAAGATGGCATCTGGCTCAGTATTTGACTGGAGCGCCCGCGATCGAGAAGCCACTTCTGAAATCGAGAGACGACGTGAGGAAATTGGTAGAGTGATAGGCGAAGAACAGAATCCCCCCGAAGACTTCTTCGATCAGTTCGCTACGTATTTCAAACGAATCATTTCCCGAAATTGGCTACTGCGCCGAAAGCTTCCGAATCAAATTGCTTTCTTAGCAGAACCGAACACCGACTGGTGGGTGATCGATTGCAAGGCCCGGCAGGTGTACTCGAGTCCCGGTGAAGATCCAGGCGTATCCGTAACTATTCGTTTACCCGAGTCGCTATTATTCGCAGCCATTGACGGACGGCTTCACTGGGAAACGCTGTACTTATCCAACCGGCTGCACGTGACCCTTGACAAGCAGCAGCTTGACCGCGAGTGGCAATTCTGGCGCATGTTGTTCAATTTCCCAGATGGCATTGTTCGCGACCGACTCACGCTGTTGTCAGCCCGCGGTCGCCGCCTGCTCCGACGACGATACCCGGAAGTAATCCGTCTTCTTCGGGACCGGATCACGCAAGTATCAAATAGAGAACCTTACGGTAACGAATCCTCAGATTCTTCATCGGAACGCGCGGTTTAAGGGGTTACGTTTCGTCCGTGTATCGCATCGTTCAATTCAGAACATCCAATAAATAACTAAACTTTAGAATCAGGCTTCTACCGGTACCAACCGGTACATAATCGCTAATACCTTCGATATCGTTATACACAAGAAACAATCCAGTGTTCGCATCTCGAAGCCAACCGAACCGTAAATTCGAAGACCACAGACCCGCGCTGTCATTGTGTTGCATCAATCCTTGAAGAAAGAGTCTCGGCGAGACGTTATACCCAATTCGCGCACTCGTCAGGTTCGTGATCGTGCTGCCTGCAGGAAGGTCAATATCATTGCGGCTATAACTCAGTGACAGATTTAGTGTTTCGTTATATCGCAACCGGACGGACGGACGAACCGTCACAATGTCGCCTCCAAACAACCCCCCAACAGTACTACTAACACCGAAACTAATGGGCGCCGAGCGATTGTAGTTAAATGAATAATTAGTTTCACTAAAGTCATACCGACCCGGCACGATCGGTATTCCAGATATCGAAAATGCACGAAACACCTGCTCACTCTTCACGTCATACCACGCGCCCGTCGACGAACTATCCTCAAACTCTCCCATGAAATGTAGATGAAGAAAGGACGTTTCCATGACACCGTCAAAATTCCAAAAACGCGTAAAGCTCATGTGTGGCGTCAATTCTTGAAACTTCAGGAACCCGTCTGGCCGTGACGTGTTATTGATCCCGAGGTCATACTTTCTAAATCCTCCAGTTCGGCGCACAAAGCCGACTTCCGGATTAAAGTCTTCCCCGTTCTCTTGATACCCAGTAATCAGCCGCCATGACTCAGAACTGTAATTACCAGACACATTCAACGCATGATCTCGTCCCCGTCGACCAGGCGTCTCCGTTCGACCAATAAATCCCTGCACTATTGCATTGTCACCAACCCCCCAACGACCATCCACGGCATAGGTACGGTTGTAATCATCTCGGCGGGCTTGTCGGCCTGTTGCAATACGATTGACGAATAGACCACCAACACTCGATCGATTTGGGAGTTCACGCCTCGCACGGGCGACCGTGAAATTATTAGCAGGCGCGATCCCGTCGAGATCTTCCGTCTGCATATTGAGTAACCCGACTGTGGTCTTGTCCGTAATTTTTCCAGATAGACGCGAACCAGCCAAGATTGGAGTCTGTTGTCCCGTCGCGCTGATACCGATCCGACGGCTAAAAAAGAGTTCGGTTTGGCCAAGGTCTGGTTGCCGCGCAGCTCCTTCATTTGAAACGGTAAACGCCCCTGCATTCTCGAGAAAGAATGGCCGCTTCTCAGGGAAAAACAAATTAAACCGATCTAAATTGATTTGCTGGTCATCGACCTCAACTTGAGCAAAATCGGTGTTGTAGGTGGCGTCCAAGGTCAAACCTGGTGTCACGCTGTATTTCAGGTCCAGCCCCATATCCCCGGTAACAACCGTACGCCTGCTTGGGATACCGTCTCGCTTGCGCATGGCACCAACGACATACGGCGTCAACTGGAGATTTCTTGCATTGCCAGCCGGTGTAACTAAACCTTCAAGTTGCCCGGCCATTGATAACCGGTACAGGTTGTATTGGCGGGGCAAAGCGGCCCAATACGCTGTTTCATTGCGCCGAGGAAGATTGCGCTGAAAATTGACCCCCCAAAGTTGTTGCGTGCGTGCTGGAAATCGGAGTGTTCGAAATGGGATCGCAAACTCCGCACTCCACCCAATATCAGACACCAAGGTGCGAACCTGCCACGCACTGTCCCAATTAAGATTGAAACCTCCGCCGCCACCTCGGGAAAATCCTCCACGGCCCCCGGAACCGAACAAGCTACGGCTACCACCTTCATTAATGACCTGTCCGTCATACTCCTGGCCCGCAGGTGTTGTACCAAAAACAAAACCATTTTGCCGGTCGTGAAAGGTATCGAGCACGATTTGGATACTATCCGTGTTATTCATCGACGAATCGCGACGACTATCGCTCACAACAATCGATGAGGGGTCGCTGTCATAACAGACCACCCCGATAAACAACGTGTCGGAGGTAAAAGCGACACGGATTTCCGTCCGCTCCGTTGCTGGTTGACCATCATCCGGTGCACTTTGCTGAAAGCCAGTGGCTACGGACGCATTTACCCACGCCGAGTCTGCCAGCACATCACCATCCAATATCGGTGGTTCTTCGATGGCCACAGCAGTGACAATAGGCCTCCCCCCTTGCGCACTGTTCGTCGACTGGCCTTTGACATCAATGACCGAGCCAAACAGCACCACACCGCTACAGACCACAACTAGTGAGTAATAGCGGGTTCTCTTAGCCACGGTGAACATGCAGACGTCCAGTCAATGTTGTCTACTCAGGGCAGGCACTAGGTCGCTGATATGTTTGGCCTGAACGGCGGGTAAACTGCAAACGGAGATGAGCCTTGTAATTGATTCAACAGTGCCAAAAGCGAAAACAATAACGTAAAATCAAGCCGGGCGCAGAATTCACGGTTACCGCAATCCTTCTGTAGTAAGCACCCAGCCCACGAGAGCCGCTATATTTAACTATAGCTAGGAGTGGTGGAGGGTGGTTTACACTTTCCGCTGGACACCTGACGAGGAAAACAGATGTTCTTGGCAACTAACAGAATGTAAGAGCGCCCTCAAATCTGATGATCTATCTAACGAATTTGTGGCATCTCATGTTGGAGTTAGCACCATGGCTCTTTGCTGGTACTGCCGTGGCCAGTCTGCTGCACGTGTGGCTCCCAAAAAATTTTTTGAGTGAACGATTGGGCGGCAAAGGCATGGGACAGGTATTCCGGGCGGTTGCCTTCGGCGTGCCCCTTCCACTGTGCTCGTGCGGCGTCATTCCAGCGGCGATATCTCTCAAGAAAGAGGGCGCCAGTGATGGCTCGACCGTCGGGTTTTTAATCTCAACGCCTCAAACGGGTGTCGACTCTGTGATGGTAACTGCCTCAATGCTTGGTTGGCCTTTTGCGATGTTCAAGGTAGTCGCCGCATTGGTCACCGGCCTCATTGGCGGCTTTCTGGTCGACCAGGTCAAATCCGACAAATCCTCCACAGGCCATGCTCTCGAAAAATTGCATGACCACCAAAATGTGACGGTAAGTTGGCGCGAAGCACTCCGATATGGCTTAGATGAATTGATCTATCCGATATGGCGCTGGCTGGTGATTGGCGTCCTGATCTCGGCCACCGTCACGACCTGGATTCCGCAAGACCAATTCGCAACCTTGACTGCCGGTGGCATATGGACGCTACTGCTAATGGTCGTCATCTCAATCCCACTGTATGTCTGCGCCACAGCGTCGGTTCCAGTCGCAGCAACATTAGTTGCATCTGGATTTCCAGAAGGTGCAGCACTTGTTTTTCTCATGGCGGGTCCGGCAACCAACGTCGCCACCATTGGCGCGGCGTACCGTGTGTTTGGAACACGAATCATGACCGTCTATTTATGTACGGTATTTGTAGGAAGTATTGGTTTCGGATTGTTGTTTGATGTGTTTTGGGCACTCGAAGCATCAAACATGACTATGGACCATGGCCACGACTCTCTCTTGGCCACTGGTAGTGCTGTTGTGTTAACGGCTCTTTTAATATGGTACGGCATTCAGGACTTGCACCAACTGATCCGACCAAAAGGACCAAGTGGCGGGCAAGAAACTGTCGCCCTTACGGTCTCAGGAATGACCTGTGGTGGGTGTGTCAAAACACTGACGTCGTCTCTCCAGTCCGTGGACGGCGTCGAACGGGTCGACATAGTACTCGATACGGGTCGAGCTGAGATCTACGGGGTTCGGTTAGACCGAGATGCTCTTGAACATGCCGTACACAAAGTAGGCTTCTCCCTGTAAAACGAAAGAGTGCCAAAAGCACCGTAGGAAACCAACCACACCTAGCCAAGCGCTCCGAGTAAATACTGCCTGAACGCTTCCGGTGCATAAAGTAAGCGTTCGAGTTCCATTGACGGCAGTCTGAACAGTGGTGTGTCACGTGTGATGTACCGTGAAACAAATGGCGGACCACCATCAGCCTCATCGGGACCAGGCGCATTCACAAAATCGGCATAGCGCTCAATCTTTCCATCAATTTCACACTGGCTGCCGACTATCCACAGCCGACCAAGTTTGTAGCGCGTTTTGGCTTCGATATCGGCCACGGTTGACCATGTCGTACCCGTACTGTTGCCAGTAAATGCAAAATACTCAGGTCTGATACCAAGATGCTGCTCCAGTAACGCGTCATTGGTTTCCATCTCAGCCCGCACTAGTTCTCCAGTCGGGTCAGTAAGCGATAGCTCCGATAAATTTGGATGCGTATGAGTGTGGGCCCCGATCGTCCAACCAGACATCATCAATTCGCGAATCTGATCCCACGTCGCGCACGAAGACTGACCCGCCTCGATTGGTGTGCCTCCACAGACATCCTGGAAATATCCCGTATTCACAAACAAGTTCCCCGTAAAACCGTACTTCTGCATCAACGGGAACATTTCCTCAGCAACACTGGCAACCGGGTGATCGACATCGATCATCAGTGGACGTTCCGGTAAAGACTCAGCCCCTGTTAACCACAGATAGAGCTGGTCATAGTTGATCGTCGTGAAACCAAGCTCACTAGAAATTTCCAAGTAATGCTCGAACCGATCCCGTGTAAGACGATCCGTGATCCCGTGACACATCGTTACTGGAATTCTTACGTCGCGCTGTCGCGCGTTGTGATTAGTATGGAATCCGAATACAACAGACGGCCTTCTGGAAGTGACACCCGTCGCTAGCACTGCCGAGCCGAGAAATCGACGCCGACTCCATGTCATTTTCTTCGCCATACGAATTCTTTCGTCTGCGCTGCCCCATGGTGTTATTCAGGAAGCGCCAAAGCGATCCACTCACTCGCCATGTCTTCCCATCCAACGGCCACGACGATGTACTGGCGTCCTTGATACATGTAGGTCATTGGGGCACCGCTGGTGCCTCCTGGCAATGCTATCTCCCACACGACGTCGCCGGTCTGTTTGTCATACGCGCGAAATTTCTTCCCCCCAACACCTCCCCAAAATTGGGTCAAGGCCGCCACGCCAACATTTGCACCTTCACCAAGAAATAACAGGTCTGGTGTGACTAAAACAGATGCGCGCCCGCCTTGGCCAAGCCACGGCAGATCCAAATGACGAATGGCAGGATGATCGCGAGGTCCCTCCCCATTAGGCTTTTGCCACACGATATCACCCGTATTCAGGTCAATCGCAGTCACACGACCATAGGGCGGTTTAAAAAACGACAATCCCTGCGGCCCCGGAGCCGATGTGTACTTCTCTCGTGCAAAACGGACGTCCGAACGAGGGTGCTCCGACGGGGTCAGACCAATAATGTTCTGACTGTACGCGGAAGGAACATAGAGAATTCCTGTTTCAGGATCGATGCCGGCACCCGACCAACTCGCTCCACCCGCGGTACCCGGACTGAGGACAGTGCCCTGTTTCCCTCCTGGTCTCTGATCAATCAGTGTCGGCGGGGCAAAAATAGCCCCCCAAACAAACTGGTCGAGAATCTCTAAGGCTTCAGCACGAAGCGCTGGCGTGAAGTCAATCAGACTATCAACGGTGACACCCTGGAGATCGAACGGAGGAGGTTTCGTCGGAAAAGGCTGTGTCGCGGCCAGCCGTTCCCCCAGCACATCCGACTGCGGTACCGATCGTTCCTCAATGGGCCAGACAGGCTCGCCCGTGACCCGATCAAACACATACGTAAATGCCTGCTTGCTAACAATAGCGACAGCTTTAATCAGTCGCCCGTCAACGTTGATATCAATGAGATTGGCCGATGACGCAAAATCGTAGTCCCACACTCCATGGTGTACCGCTTGGAAATGCCAGACACGCTCACCCGTTTCGATATCCACGCATACAAGACTTTCTGCAAACAGGTTGTCACCAGGGCGATGTCCGCCATAGTAATCACTGCTTGGAGTCGATAACGGAAGATACACATATCCCAGTTCCGGGTCGGCCGTTGGATGCGCCCACATATTCGTGTTGCCACTGTAGACCCACGAGGGTTGGTCGCTGTCAGGATCAATTCCCCATGTGTCGAGGCCGAACTCCCCGTCTCTGGGAATGGTGTAGAAGGTCCAACGCAACTCGCCCGTACGCACATCGTACGCCCGGACATCACCCCGCGGCGATTCTTTCATCGCGGGCATCTGGTTGTTAAGAATGTCTGGTACAAATGAACCGACAATCACGATGTCGTTCACGACCAGAGGTGCCGAGAGGTAGTAGTAGTCTGGAAAATCCCGTATCAATCCATCCCGAAGATCCACTTCACCATCGGTACCGAAATCAGGGACCCGTTCACCGGTTCGTGCATTGAGTGCGACGAGTTTGGGGCCACGTGCCGCCAAGACGCGGGCATCCTCTCCATCTGTCCAGTACGCCACGCCTCGAGTCTGTCGCGCTCGTCGATTGCTGTCGTTTCCAGAAAAGACAGGGACGTCGTCATTCCAAACCACGTCACCGGTCGACGGATCGAGTGCCGCGACAGTCCCCAGGCCAGTACTGACATACAGCAAGCCGCCCGCCATGAGCGGCGTGTTCTGCGCTGCGACAGGACCGCGTACGGTACTGCCGTCTCGAATGGCGTCCGGAATAACCGGTTGCCGCCAGGTGATCGCAAGACCACTGACGGTCCGTTGATTGATCTGTTCAAGTGGCAAATACTTTGAACCCGCAACATCCGACGCATAACTGGACCACTCAACTGTTTGTCCATATGCCGGCACCACCGCCGCGCACCACAACATCACGAGACGGATCACACCTGACTTATTGATAAATTCCATTGCGAGAATCTGCTAACTGGCAACCGATCGTGGGCGACTGCTCCCAGTCCTCTTCCCAGCCACTAATGAGTGACACGCGATCGAAATAGTGTGCAACACACATCTATGAAGCACACCATGCCAGGACAACTGGCGAACAGTCTCCAACTTAGCGCTACGCTAACGCACGCGTAAACAACGCCAACAAACGACTCCAGGCGCGTTCTGCCTTCGACTCATCGTAAACCTGAGAATCCGGCGGACACCACCCGTGCATTGCGCCGTCATAGACCTCGATCTCAGCCTGTAGACCGGCCTGCGTAAACGCATCGCGAAGTACATCCTTCGCTTCGGGTTGATTCTCGTCATCGTTGGCAGCGATCGCAAACAGATACTGCGCCTGCATCTGTGGCACCAGTAGGTGCGGACTGTCAGGTTGGTCCGTGACGAGGCCGCCCCCGTGAAATGATGCTGCCGCACCGACACGATCAGGAAGCGCGGCGGCCGTGCGCATTGTGAACGGTCCGCCCATGCAGTAACCCATCGTTCCCATCTTTCGATTACTGTCCACAGACTGCTGACGGTCAAGAAACCCGATAAAAGCCTGGGCGTCCCTGGTCTGCGTCTCAGCATTCAACGACCCCATCAACGGCCTGAGCGTATCACTCACTTCCGCGAAGTTCGTGGTGTTCACGATCGGCGCTCGTTGCGATCGGTAATATTGGTTAACGACCAAAACCGCGTAACCGGATTCTGCTAACCGCTTCGCCATCTGCCGCTTGGCTGGTCGCAAGCCGAAGGCATCAGGCCAGATCAGGACACCGGGGTGGGACCCACTCGAAGGGTGCACGAAGTAACTATCCGAGACACCATCAGGCGTTGTGACATCGAGATCGGATTCCGTGACAGCCTGGGCATTCGCAGCCCTCGGCAACAGCATCGCCAACCCCGCGCCCATAGAAACTTCTCCAAATTGACGTCGTGTCAATGCTCCAGAACGACGTAAGTGCTCGTTGGCATCATTTGTTGTTTTTTCGTCGCACATAGCTACCCCTCTCCGGATGCGCCTCCATAAAATGTACGTTGGGACGCTTCTCGTCGTTTGAGAATATTCTACGCTCTATATGGCAGCCCAGGCGAGGCCACACCGGACAGATTCACTCGACTGCGCTATCAGCTCCAGCACAGTGTGCCTGAGCTTTGGCCAAATGCGTCGGCCTCGGCACCTTGGTGCTGGAGTAAGCATCACAATGCAATCTCCCATTGAACCTGGTTTTTCATTTTTGGCACCCGGTTGGGCCCCTTGGCTGTCAAACCAATAACAACAGAAGTGGCCAATCCGAAGACCAGCCAATGTCAGTAGTACAAATGAGTGCCGAGGGCGGGGATCGAACCCGCACGCCCGAACACTGGCAGAATGCTGATACAACAATGGCTGCTCGCGGCGACAACTGTGTTTGACGCTGCTGCTATTGCAGTTTCTGCTGAAGATGCGCCAGAACGATGTTCATCTCTTCATTTGGGCTAAATTCAACAATTTCTGCATCTTCTTCAATGATTGCCGTGTGTCCTGGTGGCCAGTAGTAGATGTCGCCGGCCTGAACGTGTTCTTCAGCACCGTCGCCATATTTGATATGTATACGCCCTTTGATGACGTAGCCCCAGTGAGGACACTGACAAAGGTCATTAGGAAGTCCCTCGAGCAATGGGCTGATATCCGTGCCAGCAG
>Ga0310121_10005190_pt1 | contig 11277 bp, 23 predicted proteins | sample CB27_Tmax_986_MG_FD_203504 | JGI IMG/M metagenome (GOLD analysis project Ga0310121, IMG submission 203504) | Marine microbial communities from Western Arctic Ocean, Canada - CB27_Tmax_986 | ecosystem: Environmental > Aquatic > Marine > Oceanic | place: Canada: Western Arctic Ocean | collected...
TTATGGGTTCCCTATAGTACCCCTCTTTCTACGTAACTTCCTCTTTATTATACGGGGGGTGGGGGTCATGCGGGGACGATGACAGAATGATGATGCCGATGACGATGATGATGGCATGATGCCCCCATGAAAAATGTCATGCTGTGGGGTGAAATTTTTTCTTCCCCTAAAACATATGCACATATACATGCACATAGGGCAAGGCACATATGATGATGACAATATGATGATGTCATCCCATAGGGTAGGGCATCTTAATAACTCATTTTCATACAGCGCATAGAGAGCATATCCATGTAATACAGTACTCCGATGCCCCCTGTATGCGCTGTGTTAAATAGAACATATGTGCTAATGAAAAATTGATGCTTAAAAGACTTGACAGCATCGCATATGTATGATATAATTATAGTACACCGCCCCTGCCTGAAAATAGTTCATCAGAACATATGTGCTAATGCGTCCCCATACCATATATAGCATGATATGTCAAGCATATATGACAACCAAAATATCCCACCGATATGGTGGGATATATAAGGGCGTAGGGTAGGGCGTGTTAGCTCACAACGTCCTGCCAACGCTGTATGGTGGATAACACCTCTACAAAGCCTACCGCTACCATGATAAGCCCTATGGCTAATATAAGCCGTGGTATGAGTGGTAGTGACTCAAGAAATAGTGCTATACGGGTCAACATGATATATCCTTTCTATACATGCTCAAATTTCATGCGTTGGTTACGCTTGATTTGTTCTTCTCTTATGCGCCCATAATGGACGATATCACCGCATACGGTACACGCTGTAACGGGGACATGCCCAAAGTACTTTGTACGCTTATATGAGTGCTTGTGTAATATCTTGCTGATGATGTTCATATCATTTCTTTTCTACACGCCCCATGCCCCCCGTAGGGAGCGTGTAGGCTTGTTGGTGTCTATAGCTTCTCCACCGTGTACGCTTGACCGCTTACGGTGAGGTCGATGATGTCTCCTAGTTTATGTGTAGTGTTTCAGACAAACATCACAATTTATTGTGTTGATATCGAAGTCATCTTCGTCGTAGTAAGCGTGAACGATTATTTCACCTGATATCGCAGAAACTTCTCGTCGCTCGTTTAGTGGCTTATCTAATTCGTTGTTGTGGTGTTCTTCTGCACATATCCAACAAGCCATCGGAAATTCTGAACCGTGACCGTTTATGAACTCGTCGGGTACATCTGCACCAAACATGTTTCCGTTGTGGCTTAGGCTTATGTCGGTTTGGTTGTTCATGATGTTCTTTCGGTCACTTGTTTTTGTTGTACCTATAGTGTCTCATTAATAGGGTAGGGGGTCAAGCATATATAAGGTCAATTTGGGCATATATAACGAAAATGACCCCTACATCGTCATTTTGACAGTTAAGGGGTCATTTTCAACCATGCGGACGACTAAAATTTAGTCCTCATGTAGTCCGTTGAAAATTTCGTTCCAATTTACACGCCACATTGAGCCAATGTCGTTAAACATGGTTCTCAATATCTCCGACTCAGATTTAAGATCGTCTAAGCCCTCGACCCATTCTTGTAACTCTTGTGACGAACCTACCTCAGTATATACGAATTGATACATACTTTCGTCATTGTTAAGCCATAGGTTACACGCCCATGTCTCACGATTAGTCCACCCATTATATGTGTCTGTATTATATATGTCTGTTGTCATATGTCTCCTACTTTATAACCACGACTTGAAAATGTTCACCGAGAAAATCCACAGCGTCATCAAGGCTGAACTCTGCTGATGCCATGCATAGGGGAGTAAAGCATTTTATATCACCTGTATCAAGGTTTATGCCCCTAGGTTGCGAGCAGTCAACACAACCATCATTTATATCATCAATTATCCACTCACCTGATTCCAAGTCCATTCTGTCACGATTGTTCATTTTTTCTCTCCTTGTTTTCGTTATACGTTAATCTTAGCAGGTTATCGGATAGAGTCAAGCGTTTTAAGGGTCAATTTCGTACTGATTTTGCAAGTAGAACATATGTGCTAACGAACTATTTTAAGGCAGGGTCGCCGCCTTCCTTTTTGGCTCTTACTTCGTGAACTTAGTTCTCTCTTTTTGTTGCTTAAATTTTACACCCATTCGCAACCCATGTCAAGCGTTTTTGACATCAATTTTGGACAAATAAAAAACCCGCCATTTCTGACGGGTTTCTCAATTTTTAGAATTTTTATTAGACCTCCTCCTCAATCATTTTTGCGGCTCTTGCCACACTGTCGGGAACGATCTCCCATTCGATAACGTACTCGACGTTATAAGGAGAACTAGACAACGTTCTCGATAGGTTGGCTACTGCGTTAGCAGGGCGGTCGTCGTGACCTGTAACGAAATATTCGTTACCTCCCTTGAATTTCCAGTAACCTTCGGGGCTAACAGAATCAAGGTCGTAGTTCTCGATATATTGGGTTATGATTTTTACAGCCATTTTAGTTCTCCTTATTAGTATGCTTAAATTATAGCAGGTGAGCTGGGGTGTGTCAAATTTATAATTTTTTCTCGGCGGCTAGTACTCTTCCGGGCTGCTGGGGGACCCGGTACTCTTCCAGGCTGGGGGTAAAATTTAGAAAAAACTCCCGTCTTCAGTTCAAATTCAGGATCCGCCGCCTGAAAATGCCCGGCTGGGAGGTAAAAACACCCGGCTCCGGCTCAAAAACAGCCCGGCTTTAGCTCGAAAACCCGGCTGCCAGCTCAGAAATGCCCGGCTGCGGCTGGGATCTGGCCTATTTTTCTAAATTTTTACCTGAAATGCCCGGCTTTATACTGGGGGAGCTGGGATCTTGAGCTGCTGGGATGTATGTTAATAAAAAAACCCGGCTCCTGAATACCAGGAACCGGGCTTACTTTTCTAAAATTCTAAATTTTTACTAAAATGGTAGGGTTATATAACCTGCGTTCTCCAGAACGAGTCCAACAATAGCGGCTCCACCTACTATTTGAATTGGTCTAGGTATATCTGTAATGATGCCCCACAATCTCTCTACTACATCAATCACGTAATTTGGGCTATCGTTTACAATATCAAGCAGTTTGACGTTCTTCGCCATTCAGTTTCTCCTGATTCGTGCCGTGTACCAAATCCGGTACATTATATTATAACTACGGAGGAACTGGGATCGACCTTAGATATGGTGGAAATTTTAGAATTTTTCAAATTTTCGCCGGAAAAACAAAAAACCCGCCGGATGGCGGGCTTTCTGGTGAGTTCGGCTGCTTAGTCAAGCAGTACCATGTATTCGCTAGGGTAGTGCTTAGTGAACCAAGACAAACCCTTTTGAACTGTCTCGTAGTCTCCAAACTGCTCTGCTCCGATGATCGTGTCGTACACCGCTACCGCTTCGGGTGTTAGGGTGCAAGAATCTCCTCCGAACCTGTTCTTTACAACTTGCGGCTCGGTATCTATAACGGGGACATCAAACGGTAATTTCATAATTTTTCTCCTATTTGTTTTAACGTACCTATATTATAACACGCCGCCACGCCGCTGTCAAATTATTCTAAATTTTAGGTAACAAAAAACCCACCGGATGGTGGGTTCTTCTTTATGTGGGCGGGTGGGTTAGTTGGTAAGCTGTCGGTTGATTTCACTCTTGGCGTTTATGCGCCGTATTCGTGAACTGATTTTCTTTGCTTCCTTCCTAGTACCCCAATGTCCCCCGCCGTTTTTCGCTCCAGTGTGTTCAGTTTTTATGTTCACTTCCTTCCTCCTACATATATTATACCATAGGGTAGGGGAGTTGTCAAATTTTATTCAATCTCATCAACTTCATAAAATTCGTGTTGTTCATACTTACTAATAAGTGTTATCCCCTTACCTTCACCGACTAGGTTTTCTGCTTCTTCTTCAGAAGATGCTTCAACTTCGTAAGTGTATGCGGTTGATCGGTATTCAATTACTTCGTACTTTGTCATTTTTCTAAATTTTCCTTCCTAGAAACTGTAGTCGTAGTATTCTTCACGATGCCCAACGAGTAGGGAACTGCCCGTCTGTGGTTGCCCAACACGTACCCAACGCCCATTCTTACGTAGTGAGTATTCGGTAGCGTAGGCTTTAGGATTAGGCTCGTAGGTGTAAGACTGCGATTCACTCATCCCGTTGCTGTCTGTGCGAGTCACTTTGTCGGGTTGGATTGTTATTTTCTTACCGGACTTGCTTACCTCTATAATGGTAGCAGCCTTCCGATCTGTCCAACTTAGCATCGTTGCACCCATGCCCACTTCGGGAGTAGGGTGTAATGAATCTTGCATTATATTGTTGATTAAACTTCCAGTTGTCATGTTAGTCCTCGTTTTTCTGAATTTTTACTTGTTCTGCATATGCCCACTTACCACACTGGAGATCGTAGACTTTACGACCCCCTTCTTCACCTTGGGTCACGATATCACAAAAATGTGAGTGTCCGTCTATTGTCGTATGTATTACTCTAGTCATTGTATGCCCACCAAGGATTTTTAGAATTTTTCTTCTTTTCCATTATTTGCAAACTCCGTCCCATATTATAGAGGGTAGAGTAACCTCTGGCAAGTGCCAATCTAGCAACCATGCACCCATAAAGTAAACGAGTGCGATAAAGATAACCCACTTGACCCATTCTCTTGTTACATATTCTTGTTTCATTTCATTTTCTCCTGTTACATATATTATAACATATTAGGAGGAGGGTGTCAAATACGGCTCACCTGCCATCTTTTTTCTAAAATTTTCTAGACTGGAGTGAGCTTTATGATCGTAAATATTTGTTGCGTTCATAGTTTTGACTTCGCCTAACTTATAAGCTCCAACAGGCTTGACAACCTCGACTGTTACTAAGGAGGGCAGACCAACTCGGTTTAGCTCGGTACTTTTTTCTAAAATTTTTACGAATGCGCCAGTTTTCTCCCAATTTTTAGAGATCCAATAGTAATCTCCAACAACCAGCTCGTCAGTTCGGTGTAAACATTCCAACCAAATCTCTTGATCGTAACGATAGGGGACATTATCATCTAGTCCCTTAGCGACATTTTCTTTATATTGTAGCCAATTAGCCCGTCCGTCTTCGAGAGATTTTTTAGAAAATAGTTTTCTAGCCTTTCGGGGTTTTCTGGATCGTCGAAGATTCCGGCTGGCTGCGATATTTTCTAAAATTTCAATTGTGTCGTCGCTGGATTGATCCAACCAGTTTAGCTCTTTCATGTTTTATCCTATTTTTCTAAAATTTACCCCCTAGTGCGTTGCTAGGGGGAGGTGGCAGAGGGTGTAAGAATCGAACTCACTCCTCAAGTTTTGGAGACTTGTTGGCTACCTTAGCCTACCCTCTCTGCGATTCTGCCTCTTGGCTTTCTTCTGCGCTAGGTGACCCTTCGGGTGTTGATTCCAACGCTCGTCACCTGCTGCTTGCCATTCTTTTTTCAAATTTTTCCAGTTCATTAGATTGAACTCCTTATGTCAAATCCTCTGTCTATCCAAGTCGGCATATCTTCTAAGCCAAACGTAACGTCTAACCCGCCGAACATGCACTCAATCCACGTATCGCCCGCCTTGATGACAGAACCATATGTCCAATCCTCTAGTAGGGGAGAGTACACATCCACTCTGTCGCCAATCTGCATTAGCTTCATATTCTCGGCAACTGAGAGGTCAGCGTTTTTCGGAACTCTCTTCTTTGTTGATTCTGTTTTCAAGTAATCGTATGTAGGCATTTCTTTTCTCCTTGTATGTTATTTTACACTACCCGTCGCTGCCTGTCAAGTTTTTTCTAAATATTACTATTGCTTCCCGAAACGCTTGACATGGTGTTTTTTCTATGTTATAATATATGTAGTAATAAACCAAAAGGAAGACAGCGACCCTGCTCAAAAATAGTTCGTTAGAACATTTGTTCTATTCTTCCGTCGCCGCCGGATCTGCCGCCGGAACTTTTTTTCTAAATTTTGGACAATAAAAAACCCACCGCTAGGGTGGGTTGGTTGGTCGGGTGACGGTCACCGTATATTAGTAATCATTGTAACTAGAGGGCATCACGCCTTGGTCGAGCATAAGCTGGTCGTAGTCAACCGACTCAAAGCCACCTGCTTCGAAGCGTTCCTCGAAGCGTGTCTCTCGCTCTACTCTGAGCGAAGCCTTAGTACGTGTGAGGTAATCCTCGACTACCTGCGTTGCTCCGGTGTCGGTGTCAGTTTCTATAACTGAGAAAGTGCCGTCGGTGTCTCGCTGTATATTGAATTTTCGCATTTTGTTTATCTCCCCGTACTTGTTTTTGTTCTATGTATATTATAACATAGGGGAGAACCCCTGTCAAGTGTTTTTATCTAAATTTTAGATTTTCTATAAATTCGTTTGATGGTGGTTACGTGCTTGTCGGTTCTGAGAACTTTACCTATCCGAGCGGTAGTTCCTTGCTGCCAACCTGAGTAATACACAACCGATGTTCCCGTCGGGTACTCGACCCAAGTGCGGTTAGTTATTTTGAAAGTTTCTGTCGTCATTACGTTCCCATCGTTTTTTCTAAATTTTCTAACAACCTACCCCCGCCACGCAGGGGGTAGGCAACCATTAGGGTTTAGAGTTTCTCTATTGAGTAACTCACACCCTTCAGGTTTAGGTCGGTGATGCTGTCGCAGTTTATCATCCTGTAAGAAGCTTTGGAAGCTTGCTCGTCAGTCATGCCCTGCGCTTTCATCTCCTGCGCTTTCTGAACGTCGTAGCAGACGATTAGATTCTTCTGCTTTGCGTTGAACGCTAGTCCTACGCCATTCTGTCCACGCTTTACGCCTAGTCGGGCATTCATGTTCCTGACTTCGCCGTTGGTACGTTTGATGAACGTAACGTTGAAGATGGTTCCACCGTCCCTTGTAGACTCTATAAGGTCAATTGCTTGACTTTGAGAAATGTTGGTCATTTTATTTTTCCCCTTCCTAGCGGATGCTTACCGCTGTGCTTGCCTGTGTTACATGTAATCTTATACCCATAAGGTAGGGAAGTCAATAGTATTTGCGACCAATTTTACATTAAACAAAAAACCCCCTCTAGCCGTAATGACTAGAGGGGGAAACAAGTGGAAGCCTATTCGGATTCTTGAGAACGGCTGTCCTCGAATCCATACAGGGACATTAGGGTAGTTGCCACTTGCTCGAAAATCTTGTGAGCAATATCCTCAAGTTTTTCTGAATTTTTCGTTTGCATTGCATCTTCAAATGCATCAAGGTAATCGTTCTGCACACTCATACGTACATTAGTCTTGGCGACTAGCACCTTATCAATTTCACCTTCAATGTTGAAGATTCTGCGAACTACGGGAAAACGTGTTCCCGAAATTTCTATTTCATCCCCTGCTAGAAAGTTCTGAGGGTTACCCTTTACTTCTTTAGAGAGGGTAGGGTACTGTTGCGGTGTGATAATCATTATGTCTCCTATCACTTGTTTCGTTGTACTATCTATATTATAGGAACGAGAAACGCTTGTCAAGGGGTTTTGGGACTAATTTTATCCTAATTTTTTGCCGCAGAACATATGTTCTAAAAAACTTTTTTAAGGCAGGGGCAACGTCTTCCTTTTGGTTTGTTACTAATTATAGTATAACATGAAAAAAGGGGAGTGTCAAGGGGTTTTCTTAAGTATTTTATATCTTTTTAAATTTTTGACCGCTTCTTTGCCTTCTTCGAGAGATTCGTCTAGCCACGACCGAGATAGGCGAACCATCCCGTCCCCGTCCTGCTTCGTCCAGTCGGAGGCATCTTCCAGCCAAGTTTCATGGGCAGCGATCACATTTTCCATAGAATCAAATAAAATTTGAATTTTCTCAATGAAAACGGCTTTTGTTTCTTTTTTATCTAACGGGGTGTATTTATTCATAAAGGAATTATAACACAACTTAAGGATCTTAGGATCCTGGAAGAGTAAACTTTTTTCTAAATTTTTTCTAAATTTTCTTCAGGGGACCATACTTACCAGTCTAGAAATTTTTAGACTGGGAACGAGTTAAATAAAAAACCCCCTAACAGAAATGACCTAACTGTTAGGGGGCAACCCTCTAAGGATTAGAGGGGAAGGGGTGGGAATAGGAGGGTAAGATTATGCTGCCTTAGGAACCCTGTGGTTTTTCCTGTCCCACAGACCTTCGGCTACTAATTTATTTACAGCCCCTCTGATCGTCGCCTTAGCAGGGAGGCGACCCCAATGCGCTTCGTACTCGTTAGCGCAACCCTTACATATGCGGAACTTCTTTACCACAAGGTCATCGTAGCATCCGCACATGTCACCGAGACAAATAGGGCAGGTGACAAGCACACCGCTCTGTCCGACTAGGTAACCATCTTTAGTTTTCTTCATGTCATTTGCTCCTTGTACATATATTTTAGCATAGTACAGGGAGGATGTCAAGTCTTTTTTCTAAATTTTTAGATGGCTGCCACGGCAGGACTCGAACCTACGACTTGCTGATTAACAATCAGCCGCTCTACCAACTGAGCTACGTGGCATTTGGTTCCGGTGGTAGGAGTCGAACCTACAAAGTCTAGGACACCTGTTTTACAGACAGGCTCTCTTGCCATCGAGATTCACCGGAACTGGAAATAAAAAAGGGGAGCGATCCAGAATATGATACAACAAGAGTGATATATGAGCATAGACAGTGTGTGGGTCAGAGGGCGTTGTCATGGAGTATCCTAGGAGACTCTAAGCATTGCTCACTCGTCCACTTCTGCTAGTCAGAAAATATATGCATGGGTCAATATTCTGTTTTCGCTCCCCTCAGTTGAGACTGGACTCTGCGTTTGAAACAGTTTGCAGGGAATGACCCCTTCAGTCTCCACTCTGAGTGTCGGGGTAGTGAAACTTGTAGACATGGTATGCCCGCTGTATTCTACCGCCCCTAGAGGCTTTTTCTCAGGAGCATTAGCTTATACTCTCTCCACCTCGTTATATATAGTATAGCATACTTTTTTTGGTTTGTCAACCCCTAATTTTCTAACATACCAAACCAAGCAGAATCGGGGAGTACCCTAGCAGTTAAGCCAAAGGACTTGAACCGCTCATAAAACCGGAACGTCCAGTGAGCAGGAACCGTCCAAGAGTAGGCAATCTCTCCGCATGTAGCAGGAATGTGTGTTGTCCCACCCATACGCTCAATGTACCCGTTCATGTCGTCTATAGCGGTTTCGTGGTTAGGGTCATCCATCGCTGACTCAGGAACGGTCACAAACATTTTTTCATATCGTTGTTTAGTTGTCATTTTTCTAAATTTTCCTTAGTTGCCGCAAGCACCGCTGCGGCATAATGAGCATCCATCTATACTTCCAGCAGGGTTGTCGCACCCGCATCTACATGTACAAAGCATTTTAGTACCCCGTTCCTATTCTTAGTTCAAAGCCCTCTCCGCTCATCGGAGTAACTAGGCTTCGTTGCGTTAGGTCGTAGTCTATCGCTACTTCCTTGATGTTGTCAAGTGACACGTTAGCAGCGTCCATGAAACCTCTAGCGTCGCAATCTTCCTCTAGGTAGACTAACTGCTCTCCTATCTTGTAGGAGAAGCGAGAAGCCTTATACCCGCTCGCTTTGTAGTCTGCTGTCGGGACACACAGGTAACCATGTGACGGGGTAGAGTAGAAGTTATACATTAGTCTAATACTCCCTTTGTGCCGTTGGTGGCATGCCACGACTTGGCGTAATCGTTTAGTTCCCCAATGATTCTCGTAGCCCCTGCGCCACATCGTCGGCAGAAATCTGCGTCTGATGAAAACAAGCCATCTCGAATCTCGGTAACGAAGTAGTCAAAGCCACCCGTTGCCTCTCGGCAGTCTGTGTCATCGCATGTAATTTTTAGAACTTGTTTAGTCATTGCTTATCTCCTTGTTATATACAGGGTATCACGTTCCCCATACACTGTCAAGTCTTTTTCTAAATTTTCCTTATTACTATAATGGTCATTAGTAGTCAGTGGGGAGGCGGTTTAGCTTGTCATCGCTTTCATCATACAGATGTAAGACTATCACTGTCGCCAGATGTAAGCCTATCACTGTCGTGAAGCGGGAATGTCTACCTACCTCCCACAACTGACGCTAACTACCATATACCCTAATGTAGATCATGTCAACCCCTAATTTTTCTAAATTTTTCTCAGCCGACCTGGCTGCCCTCCTCCTCCAGTCAGTCGTCCTCCTCTATAAGAAGGGAATGAGCTATCACTGACAGGTACTTGGTGATGGCTTTTGCGTAGCTCTCGGACTCGGCTCTCTCGGCTTCAACTAGGATCTTGAGTAATTCTTCCTGATTCATAAAATTGCCCCCTAAAAGACTTGACACGGGTAGAAATGTATGTTATAATATAAGTAACATAAAAGAGAACATCTAGAGTTCACGGAGTAAGTAGCACCAAAAAGGAAGACGCCGACCCTGCCCAATTTATTCGTAGAGTGGGTGAGTGTGAACTATTTTCGAGCAGGGGCGTTGTCTTCCTTTTCGTCTGTTACTTGTTGCCTACTCTAATTATAACATAAAATCAAAACGTTGTCAAGTGTTTTTTACACTAATTTTGATTATTGGTTAAAAAAGATCATTAGCAGGATGATAATAATTATAAAGGCTGCACCCGTCACTATTTGCTGGAGGTAAATTATTCTAAAAATTAGCCCCTCTAATAATGCGGTCTGGTCTTCTAATGTGGATTGCCGTTTGTCATCTCGGAAACTTTCGGGCTGCATACTGTCCTCCTCTCGATTGCCGGATCTGGTCTAGGGTAAAAATTTGAAAAAAGTAAAAAATAATTTCCGCCGGAGCTGGGATCCTGGTCCTGGGATCTCGGACGGGAATTCCCATATTCATATTATATTGGGGGATTCCCATTTTTCTAAAAATTTACAGGAGGGGATTACGAATTCGCTGGTGTTTTCCTAGGGGGAATTCCTTATAACTCGTAGGTTTCCCTAATTCCTTTTACGGATTCCTATATTCCCGCATTCCCTAATTGCCGAATTCCCTCCATTGCCTGATTGCCTATGATTCCCCGCATTGCCAGATTGCCAGTAAATTCCCACGATTGCCTAGGGATTCCCTGAATTGCCGGATTGCCAGAGGATTCCCCTGATTGCCAATTCCTTATTCCCAGCGTTTCCCGATTGCTAATTCCCCACGATTGCCAGCGTTTCCCAGCGTTTCCCAATTGCCAACGATTCCTGATTGCCTTCAGTTCTATATGGCATCTCATAATAATAAGAGATAGTTTTAGAACATCTGTTCTGGCGGAGGCTCGGC
>Ga0310121_10005191_pt1 | contig 11277 bp, 8 predicted proteins | sample CB27_Tmax_986_MG_FD_203504 | JGI IMG/M metagenome (GOLD analysis project Ga0310121, IMG submission 203504) | Marine microbial communities from Western Arctic Ocean, Canada - CB27_Tmax_986 | ecosystem: Environmental > Aquatic > Marine > Oceanic | place: Canada: Western Arctic Ocean | collected...
ATCAAAAAAGCAACCGCTGAGCACAAACGAAAACTCAAAGAATACAAAGAAATACTATCCACAGCCGCATAAAAATTATCCTTAACGGCGTTGCCCTTCAGGGTAGAAACGGCAAAACGACCAATACCCAGGGTAGCCCCGGCTACCGCCGGTGCAACACTGGGCTTTGTGACGTAACGCCTTTGGCGTAGACTCTCCGCGTTGCGTTGCCTAAGGACCCAGCGCGCGGCGGCGTGCAAGACCTCCGTCACTTGGCGATGGTGCGTTACTACCAGCGGTCTGGTCACCTCCGCACCTCGGAAAACTCTGTACCTCGCGTCGGAATTTCCCTCCGTCGTGCATGAGGAGGGGGCATCCGAAGCAGTGAACAGAGGGCAAAGTGGGGCTGGTTTAGCGGGCAGCTGAGCCGTCGGCGGTGGCTGCGGGTGAATTACCAAAACGCGCTCGGCGCAGGTCTCCCGACCTCGCCGTAGGCTCGACCGCAGGTCTCCCAGGCAGTGGTGAGAGGATTGTGGTGCTTGGAGACCTTCGGTCGGATTATCGGCGAGGTCAGGAGACCTGCGCCGAGCGCGCAGACGTAGGAATTCACCGGCTGTCCTACTCGAGACAGACAACTTCCAAGCCGAGCATCCGTCCGAACGCAGCGATGCCTTCCGCCCGTTCGCCGAGAACCAGGGCGCTGTGATGGGTGCCTCCGGCGCGCGAATAAGCTTCCAGGAAATCCGCAACGCTGCCCCGAGGGCGTATCCAGATGCGTACGACGTCGCGCATCGCCGGATCAATCGAGTCGTCTTCGGCGACGACTTCAACCGGCGCAACAATGAGCGAAAAGGTATCTTCCGGACCAGGCGCCAGGTTGACGAAGACCGCCGGGCCAGGCTTGGCCGCGCAGGTCAGCACAGCTGGACTGTAGCCCCCGATAAACGGCAGGGGTTTCTCGAAGACGCGCGGCACGTCGCCGGCCACTGCCGGACTGATCTCGCCCATGTGTGAAAGAAAGAGGCTCTCTCCCGCCCAATCAGCACAGAAGATTTCGGTGAAAGTCACTTCCCCAAACGCACGTGCCAGAGCGCCAACCAAGGCAGCCGTTAATACGTCGCCCTCGCCGGCGTAGCCAATGCCCCGCGCCATCGCCTTGGAAAGCTCGAGGAACGGCATCGTGCAGGCTGGGCGGTCCGCTGTGTCAAAGGCCTGGAAGTTCACGCTGAGGCCCTGAAAATCACCCTCTTCTAACAGGCGGCGCAACCCGAGGCCGACTCGCACCGAACGCTCATGTGCCTCATCGGATAGTTCACACTCGAAGCGCGCGCGGTCACTTGCGATCTCCGCCGCGACCTCGACATCTCCCACCGCTGCAATCGCCTCGTCCAATGGCCCCAAATCAATCTCGGTTACTTCGATTCCGAGTCGATCGGCCAGCACCTCTTCTTCGACCGCAAAGTCACCCATTCCTGCAAACGCCTTGCCAACGCGCAACATGCGGCTGCCGCGGAACGAATGCGCGGCGACGGCCGCCCGCACCCTGTCGGCCGCGCGATCTAAGGTGCGGGGTTCATCGGTGTGTCCCGCGACAATTTCGAATTCCCGCTTGCGGCGGCGCAGCATCGACGCGAAATCCATCACGCCATGCACGCCGTGGTTGACCATGATCTGGTCCGGCGAGACGTTCAAGCCGAATTGCGCGTCCATGGTGGTGTCAAGGATGATGATCGGCAGGCGCGAGCGGCAAACAGCTTCGATCGACTCGAGTGACGGGCTGTAGGCCAGGTGCAACGTGACGATGCAATCAGCGCCGGCCGCTTCGATGTGCCTGATGGCGGCATCAAATTCGTCGGCGACCCGGCAGATGGGAGCGGTCTCGACCGTGATACCACGCGCCTCAAACGCGGCCGAGATCTCCGCCAAAAAGCCGGCGAACTCGGTCCGTAATTCAGGCAGCAGCTCATCGTATAATTCCAAATAGAAAGGCAGCAGTCCGCACTTGATCGGGTGAGTCATTGGGGAGTCCTTCATCTTGAGTAGTTCGAAGGGGGTTCATCATCCCATAGCGGACATATGATAGTTTCGTTCAGCTACGTTTGTGAACAAGCGGCTGGCATTATTGAAAAACAGATCTTCGATCTCGCCTGGGGATAGCTGGGCACGGCGTGCGGCGAGCTTGAGGCCACGCAACTGCTCGTAGAAGAAGTTGGTGAAGGTCACAGCATGTTTGGCGTCGTAGATCGAGGTGCCGATTTCATAGTCCTCACCCATGAGGTAGGCATACTGGTTGTTGATTTCGACAGATTTTCCGATCAGGAAGGCGATCGGTGCATCGGATCCAAAGAGAATGCGGTCGCGCGGGAAGTTTCGCAACGCGTACTCGAGCACACCCTCGTGATTGACCATCGCCGTATCGAGGTAGGCATTCGGACAATCGGCGATCGCCTCCAGCAAGCCCGTAACGTAGTTCAGACTGTAGGCCCGCCCGATATGGGCGAAGATGATGCGAACGTTCGAGTAGCGCCGGCAATACTCGACCATCTGGCTCTGATTGACCGGATCCGCCAGGCGAGTGGAGCGCGGGATGTGCAGCGTGATGGCTAACCCGCGCTCGTCGGCAACCTGCATCTGCCCGGCCGGTAGCATGTCTTCGATCGTGATCTCATCTTTGGGCTTGCCTTCGACAAATTCAAGGTACGGTTTGTAACCGATCAACTGGTTGTCTTCGACCCGCCGGGTCACGGCTTCGTCGCTATCGCGCGGTGAGACCAGAGCCATGCCGAAGTAACGGCGGTTGTCGGAGATGCGCCCCGAATAAACGGCCGAGGCATCGAGATCGGAGTCGTAAAACGGATAGCCCATGCTGTTGAGATGGAATTCTTGTTGCGGCAATAGAGCCTGAACCCATTCTTGGCACTGTTGGATGGTAAAGGTTCCACCAAACTTCTGATAAACGTTTTGTGGCGGGAACTCGAAACTGGGCACGAGGCAGGAGCGGTCGAACATGTGAATGTGCGAATCAAAAATCTTCGCCGGCAGGAAGTCTTGCAACTCCTGCTCGTAGATTTGGCGATCGGTGTCCGAACAGTCAACGCTGTGACCTGGCAGGTCAGATGCTCTTTCTTTACTCATTCGATATTCCTTGTTGGATGTTGCTCATTCTCAATGGTCCCCAGTGCCTCACCAGCGAGTAGGGCGGCGCCGTGCGCGCCCGCCGAGTGACTGCCGACCTCCACTGCGATGCCAGTGATGTCGGCGACAATTGTCGGCCAGATCGGGCTCTTCGATGGCCCACCTACCATGACCGCCCAGTCATAGCGGAATCCGTAAGCCTGCAACTCTTGAATCTTGTGGTTTAACAACCGGGCGGCGCTTTCCATGACCGCGCGACTGACTTGCCCGCGACTCGCCTCTATCTTCCGCGGCGGCTCCCGCAAATCGATCTCTAATCCGCCGGCTCCAGGGCTCGCCTCCGCTGCGGATTCGTTGAAGATTCGCAGGCGATCTTTTTCGCCTGGAGCAATGACGTTGTCGACGTACCAGTCAATCGTTGGACCGATGGCCGGTACGGAGAAAATCCCACCCCAGGGACCGCCAGCGGCGGAAAGGAACGGATCACACAGCAGACCCGCAGCGAGAATTACCTGTCGGTCCATCAGCGGGGCAAAACCGACCCAGGAGGTTCCACAAGACAACATGAGCTGCCCCGGCGTCAGCACGCCGACCGACCGGGCGGCGGCCGCGTGATCGAAACATCCGGTCATCACCATGGTCCGGGCAGACAAGCCCGTATCGCGAATGGCTCCTGCCGTGAGCAGCCCCACAAGAGTTCCGGAGGGGACCAGGTCCGACAACTTTTTCTGCGGGATCTCAAGCATTCTCAGCAGTGGCTCATGGTAGCAGCCAGATGTTTGCTGCTGCAGGTGGAAAGTTGTGGCGGTGGAATGATCCATCATCCAGCGACCGGTCAAGCGGTACAGCAACCAGTCGGTATCCATGGCATAGTGTCCGGCGCTGTTGAACAGATCTGGAGCGTGCTCCCGCAACCAAGCCAAGTGTGCCAAGGGGAAGCTCGACACGCATGGCCAGCCGGTGATCTGTGCGACTTCGTCGGGAGTGAGTCGAGACAGAACCGCGGGCGGTTGCTGCTCGGCCCGACCATCCATCCAGTTGATAATGCGGGTCAACGGCACACCTTCCGCATCGGTCAACAAGGTGTTCCCCGAGGCGGCTGCCATGGCCAGGGCCAAGATTTCGCCATCAGCGGCGGTGGTCAGCTCGCGGATAACCTGGCAAACGTTCTGGTAGTGCTGCTGGGGATCGACTTCCACCCAGCCGTCGTGCGGACGTAGTAAAGATGTGCCCGCAACGGCCTCGGCCAATACGCGGCCATCGCTGTCAATCAGCACACCTTTTATGGCGCTGGTCCCGAGGTCGAGACCGATACGATAGCAGGTGTCGTCAGACGTCATACGGGCGCCTCAATAACTTCTTTGACCCCTTTCCTGACCCAGCGCCGCTGGGCGGCGGTGAGCTTGCCACCTACGATCACGCTATCGACGTCTTTCAACTTTGCAAAACGGATAAAAGCGGTCTTTCCGAACTTGGAGTGAGTCGCCACCAGTATCGACTTCTGGGCACTCGCAATCATGGCCTGGGAAACGCGAGCAATCGATTGAAACTCGGTGTAAAGACCCCCCGCATCGACCCCATCTGCGCCGAGGAAGGCCAAATCCGCCCGAAATTCTTTGAGGTTCTCTTCTGTCAGCAGGCCGGTTAGGTCGGGACTGCCGTTGCTTACGGTGCCGCCCAGAAGAGTCAATTCCACATTTTCATTCCCGAAAAGTTCCGAGGCAATCGCCAGAGACGATGTTAGTACCCGTAACTTGGAAATGCCTGCAAGGGACTTGGCGACTTCCAGCGTCGTCGTCCCGGTATCGAGAATCACCGTCATTCCGGGCGCCACGAACTTCGCCGCGGCCTCGGCAATCGCGAGCTTCTCGGGCATATGCGTCTGACGTCGATCTAGAAAAGCAAAGCTGGCGACCGCGGGGGCAGCCAAGATAGCGCCGCCATGCGTGCGGGTAATGCTGCCCTGCTGCTCGAGCATATTCATGTCGCGGCGAATCGTCATTCGGGTCACCTGGAACCGCTCCGTCAATTCCGCTACAGTCACCTCGCGCTGCGTCGACAGCAGGTCGAGTATCTGCTCCAGACGGGTCGATGTTCGCTTTTTCGCCATTAGTTATTATCTAAAGGGAAAAATGTCTAGCTGTCAAACGGGTTCCCACAATAGGGCCGACCGCCGCTTCGCCCACTTTCTGGTGAACAACGTCGCCCCGATAGGTGTTGAGGCCGAGAGACAACTCGGGCCATTGTTTCGTCGCTGCTTCCAGACCCAGATTGGCAAGCTTCAGCGCGTACGGCAGTGTCGAGTTGGTCAATGCCTGGGTCGAGGTCCGAGCATAGGCTGCGGGCATTCTTGTATCCCTATGATATGCTCTCGCGTTTTTCTTGCATCACAGGAGTTGCTCTCAGTTTTGGCGTCTCGGAGTGAAGCGCCGCTACCATTTGCTTCAAAACGAAATCGATCATGTCTCGATCGGCAGTCAGCGGCAGCTTAGTCAACGCCGCCGGAGGGCAGTTCGCCTTATAGCTCTGCGCGCTAATGTCGAGACAGCGCTCTCGAAGATGGGAAGTGAAGCTTTTGGCTTGGTCTAGATTTTGAAAGATCAAGGCAGACATGTGATTCCAGCCCTCGACGCCAACGAGCTGCCCGTGACGCTCCTCGACTAAGCCGCGCAGACGCTCATTGTAGTACGCGCCCAGCTCGTCAATCTTATCCCCATTTGCCGTCACCCATTCCATGGTGATCAGATACGCTAGGGATGCCAATTCCTCCTGACCGTTGGTGACCAGCGCGCCAAACTGCGGCATGCTGTCCATTGCCGCACTGAACAGCAATCGCGAGGCGGGATACTCGCCACCGGCAAAACCCTTACCGATCGCCAAGAACGTCGGCTGCAAACCGTATTCGCGGAACAGATAAAGCTGCGACGACCACATGCAGGACTGGATTTCATCGGCAACCGTCCGCACATCGTGCCTGTCGCAGAGGTCGTACGCGCGGGCTAGAAACTCCCGCGTCAGCCGCCGCGCGCCGTAGTTCATCATGATAATTTCATGAAAGAAGCCAGCAATCTTCCAATTTCCCTGATCGTATTCCTTAAACGCACGGTAGAGGTCGTCGGCGCAATTCGGCCGAATCGTCACCACTTTCCAAAGCTTCGCCTGTTCCATCGCTTCGCGCAAATCGGGCCACATCCCACGCAGCATCTGGGTAAGCACAGTTGTGCCGTGATAATTGGCCTGCATTTCACCCTCATCATCGCCCATGACCAGAATGACCGGCGCCCGTCCTTCGTATTTTGGGGCCGTCTGCTCGGTCTCCATCCGGTAGAACCGCGCCAGAATCATTTTTAGCGCCGCTTCCACTGCCAGACTGCCAGTCTCTAGATTCAACACGCGGTTGAGTACCCGCAAGTCATCTTGCCGCCCCAGTACCGACTCCAAGCCGTCATGGTCATCGCGATCTAGGCCGTTGGCGGTTCGAATCAGCTCGGTTTCGAGCAGCCGCGTTATGAAGCCACGCGTATTGTTATGGGTAGCGTTGGGAACGCCCAATGCGCGTGCAGTTTCTACCAGCTTGTAGCCCGGAAAACTGTGCCCCAGCGAAGCGTGGTAATGCTCGCTCTTCGTTACGAGGTAGAGTCGGCCGTCTTCGCCCACACGATAATAACCGCGAGCACTCAGCGGCGCGGCGTCCGTCGACGTCGCCTGGCGAAAAGCAAAACTTCCTGCCCCCGCTGCGGTCTGTTGCAAGGGTTGGTCAATGACGCGGGTGCCAACCTGGTCAAGCAGCGACGCCAGCTGCCGCTGCATGGCGTCGGGATAAAAATCTCTCACCTGTTCGGCCAAACCAAGAGGCCGATCGATGTTCGCATTCGTGGTCCCATTCGTGGTCCCATCAAAGAACGCGCTCGCCGCCGTAACATGTTCGACATAGTTACGGCCGAGAAAGTCAGTCAACGATCTCTTAACTGGGTGGAAAGACATATAGGCAACCTGAATGTTCTATTGTGTTCTGACGTGTCCTTTTAGATAATAATTGCAATTGCCAAGAAGTCAATAGCACAACTCGCTCTAGCCGAGATGTGTCCCTAGTAGAAACTCCATCCCTTTTGCCAGGTAGGGGTTTTCGGCATTTGCCGCGGCAGCAAGGTAGCAGCTAAAATGCCCGGTTTCATGGTTGATAGGGAGTGACTTATGGGTGTCTGGAAGACGATCGCGTGGTTTCTGCGGGCGTTGGTCGTGCGAAAGTGCCGCTTGGCGGTGGAGAATCTAGCGCTGCGCCAACAACTGGCCATCTACAACCAGTCCATCAAGCGGCCAAAGCTACGTCCGCGCGATCGAGTCTTCTGGGTCTGGCTTTCCAGAATTTGGTATGATTGGAATTCTGCTTTAGTCATCGTCAAGCCTGAAACCGTGATCCGCTGGCATCGACAGGGATTCCGGTTGTATTGGCGGTGGAAGTCGCGCACGGATCGGCCGGGTCGACCGAAAATGGAACAAGAAGTTCGGGACTTGATCCGAAGAATGTCGCGCGAGAACTCGACTTGGGGCGCACCGCGGATTCAGTCAGAACTCGCACTGCTCGGATACACGGTTGCCGAGAGAACCGTCGCGAAGTATATGCTCCGCACGTGCAAGCCACCGTCCCAGACGTGGAGAACCTTTCTGGAGAATCACGCGCATGACCTGGCAGCCATCGACTTCTTTACCGTACCGACCGCGACTTTTCGCGTGATCTACTGTTTGGTCGTTCTTCGGCATAATCGCCGACAGGTGGTTCACTTTAACGTCACAGCTCATCCCTCAGCGCAATGGAGTGCCCAACAGATCGTAGAGGCATTTCCCTTTGACGATGCTCCTCGATATCAGATCCGTGACAACGACGGCATCTATGGAGACGAGTTTCGCGCACGGGTTGAGAGTTTGGGCATCGAGGAAATTCCCATCGCTCCCCGTTCACCTTGGCAAAATCCCTATTGCGAACGCTTAATCGGATCGATCCGTCGTGAATGTTTGAATCACGTGATTGTGCTGGGCGAGGTACATCTGAAGCGCATCTTAGATTCATATTTCGACTACTACCATCACGCGCGCACTCATCTGTCCCTGGATCGCAGCTCACCGACCCCACGCAAGGTGGAGCAGCGATCGCAGGGTGAGGTGATCGGCATCTCTCAGGTCGGAGGGCTGCATCATCGGTATGCACGAGCGGCGTAAGACCCGACCCGACTGTTTTGATTGATGTCACATCTGTCGTGAGCGATCTGCGCTTCCACGGCAGCCATGCCGCAGCATGACCTACTCCCCTTGACCTCTCCATGTCTCGCGCCAGCTTCGAGTACGCAAGATCACCAAGTGCGATCGCGGTACATCTTGCGGATGGAGTTCTTGCTAAGGACAGGATGTGTCGGTCACAAATTTCGACGACAATGATGCGGCTGGCATTCATGTCATGCCAGTGACAGGCTTGGTGACGAGCGAGTCGGGTGGATCAGCGGCGTTTTCCGTAGTACTCACTTCTCAGCCATTGAGCGACGTCACGATCGCTACGAGCAGTTCGGACACCAGCGAAGGAACTGTTGCTCCAGAATCTCTGGTATTTACTCACGAGAACTGGAACGTTTCGCAGCAAGTCACTGTCACCGGTGCTGATGATGCAATTGACGACGGAGACGTACTGTACAACGTGCTCACGGCTCCAGCATCGAGTACGGATGGCAAATATCACGGCCTCAACGCCATGGATCCAGCGGTGACCAACGAAGATAACGATACTGCAGGTATCACGGTCGTTGCCGGACCTAATCTCAGAACGACCGAGTCTGGTGGCACGGCACAATTCACGGTCGTGCTAGATACACAACCAACGACCAATGTCAGGATTCCTTTCAGCAGTTCGAATCCCAACGAAGGAGCCACATCAATCCAAGGGGTGACTTTCACACCGAATAATTGGAACAGCGTGCAAACGGTGACGATCACCGGTGTGGACGACGCCATCGTTGATGGTGATGTTGCTTACACGATTGACATCAGCGCTGCCAACGGCGATCCGACGTATTTAGGGCTACAGCCAGTGCCAACCGTACCGGTCGTGAATGAAGATAACGACACCGCTTCTGTTATCTTGACACCTGAAAATGGGACTCGGGTCGTCGAGGGCGGTGCTACCGCATCTGTGGCAGTCGAACTCGGTTCTCAACCGTCAGGTAACGTAACTGTTAGCCTTTCCGTTTCGCCTTCCAGTCAAGCGACCCTCTCCACGAACTCGCTTACATTCGCGCCTGGAAGCGGGACGATACCTCAGGACGTCACGGTGACTGCCGTTGATGACACCGACCCCGATGGTGACCAAGCATTTACGATCACAGCCACCGTGACTTCCACCGCTGACCCGAACTATTCAGGTCTTTCAGATAATGCGACAGGTGTTGCCGAAGACAACGAGCAAGTACAGCCGGGCGTCATCGTCACGCCGACATCCGGACTGCAAACCACTGAGTCTGCGGATATCGTATCTACGTCTTTCACCGTGCGGCTCGCATCTGCACCTACAAGCTCAGTTCTTATTCAAGTTACCAGTAGCGACACGACGGAAGGCACGATTACCGGGCCTGGTGGCCAAGCACCTGGTGGCGCTGTCGCTGCGGTATCCCTCACGCCGCTGAACTGGAGCACTGGACAAGTTATCACCGTCTTTGGAGTCGACGAACAAGATTTCGACGGTGATATCACCTATGCGATTACGTTGGGGCCAACACAAAGCTCCGATCCGAATTACAACGGACTCACTGTGCCAAGCGTCTCGGTGACGAACATTGACAACGAGGAAGCTCCAACGGTCGGCCGGTTCAATGGATCCTATGTCGGTTCGTATACCGGCACGACAACCGGACCGGGCATCGATCCGATTGTAACTAATGGCCCGCTGGCTTTTACGATCACCGATGGTGTGGTTGCCATAGACGGAGGTGGAAGTGGAACGCTCGCTGATGATGGGACATCTGATTTCATTTCAACTGGCGGTTCGGTAGACGGATGCACGTTTGACGGCGGCTTTAGTACAGACGGCGTTAACGCCGGCGGATCGGGAACGTTTTTCTGTGACCTAGGTAGTGGCTTTCAAACCGGTGGATCGTGGCAAGCCACTCGGGTGTCCTCTTTGCATGCGGATGTCGAACCTCTCGTTTCTTCCCTCGCTTCAAGTCTTACTATCGAGCAAGCCAGCGCTACTGCCGAGTTGGCATCGCGTTTATGGTATGACGAGGAGGATTCCAATATTCTCGAGGAAGCCAAGGTCTTGGTGGTAGACTTACCAGGCTTGCTGCTCGCTCAAGCGGGTTCCGGTGTCATCTATCTCGACCACAATGCCGCTGGCCATGGATGGTTCATTGATGCGACGCCAGGCGAGCATGAAGAGTTTACGCTTCGCGATGGCGTCTACCAGGCACTGGGCGATAGCGATGCAGATGGCAAGATCGATTTGCTGACCGTGCTAGCTCATGAGATGGGACATCTTCTAGGGTATGGGGACCTCGACTCTGATCTTCACACTGATGACATCATGGCCGACACGCTGCCACCGGGAGCGAGACGTTTGCCATGGGCGGAAGCGGTGGATCACGCCTTGGGCGAAATTCGGTAACGATTGTCTGCCCGCTGTGGGCAGCTTAGAGTAAGTGCTCACAAACCGGATGCTCAGTGCAGCACAAAATAGGTGTGCCTAGCAAAAACTCCGTCCAGTCTTCATAGTAAGGACTTGCGTCGATTGCAGTAAGGCACTTCCAGCAGTTAGAATGCCCGTATTGTTAGCTGGTAAGGAGTTTGGACATGAGTGCCTTTAAGGCAATAGTGTCGAGTCTCAAAACTTTGGTTGTTGTCAGATTTCACTTGGCCCTAGAGAATCTGGCGCTGCACCAACAGCTGGCGGTGCTCGAGCAATCGGGGAAACGTCCAAATCTACGGCCCCGCGACCGCGTGTTCTGGGTCTTACTTTCGGCGATTTGGCACGATTGGCGCTCAGCACTGTTGATTGTCAAACCGGAGACAGTCACCCGGTGGCGTCGACAGGGATTTCGGCTCTGTTGGTGCTGGAAATCAAGGTCCCACAATCCGGGCCGGCCACCGATTCACGAAGAGATTCGCAAACTCATCCGACAAATG
>Ga0310121_10005193_pt1 | contig 11272 bp, 7 predicted proteins | sample CB27_Tmax_986_MG_FD_203504 | JGI IMG/M metagenome (GOLD analysis project Ga0310121, IMG submission 203504) | Marine microbial communities from Western Arctic Ocean, Canada - CB27_Tmax_986 | ecosystem: Environmental > Aquatic > Marine > Oceanic | place: Canada: Western Arctic Ocean | collected...
AGATGACTTTTCACGTTCTTATGAATACAATATTTCTGGAGAGTCTTATGATGCTGATCTAACTGACGGAATGATTTATAAAGTTTTTATCAATGATGATACAGGATTCATTGATTCTTACGCATATACAATTGATGCAAATGGTAAAACAGGTACTGGTGCTATACTTAATGCTGTCTATGATGACGGAGTTTCAGATGTTGTTATGACATCAGGAGGAAGTGGATATTCCGTTAACGCTCAAGCAAGAGCATTTGATTTGGGAGCTGTAGATGTTACTGGTTCGTCCGAAACGAAAGCAGAGGCTTCTTTTAGTCTTAAAAATGGTATGATTTCCAATATCCTCTTGTCCAATCCTGGTGCAGGTTATACAGGATACTGGGAAATAGCTGTAGCAGATGGAGGCACTGGACATACTCATACTTGTCAATTGACTCAAGCGGAAGTCAATACAATTATGGGAGGTACGCCTGTTGTCTCAACGACTGTTGATGCAGGACACTCTCACGACCAAACTATAGAATGGAACTCTTTTAATAGTTCTTTTATGTTTACCGCAACTACTGGTGCTCATACTCACCCATTAACTATGACTACTCACATAGTCAATCCTACAATTACTGCCCCTATTACAACTTCTTCCGGTGGACTTGCAACTAGCGAAGTTTATCTTAAAGAAGATAATACTGTTGAACGAGTAATCGTTACGGATGGTGGAGCAGATTATCTGATTACAGACACAGTTACTATTACTGGAGGTACACCTACTACACCGGCAACCGCTGATCTGATTACAATTGATGGTGGAATTGCTGGATGTGCAATGAGTACCCAGGGAACTGGATATACTGATACGACTGCCAAAACAGTCTCAGTTGATATTCAGAACAATGTATTTATTCCTAATTCTATTTCCGCTGTTGTTGGAGATTCTATTGCTTTTACAAATCTTGATATTTCAGCACATACTGTTACGCATATTGATGGAATGTTTGATTCAGGAGATATTCCTCAGAATGCAACATTCACGTATGTTATTACTAAACCAACCGAAGTCACCGACAAATATGATATCCACGATACAAATAACACAACAATTAAAGCGACTCTTTGGGTACGAGATAGCTCAGTCTATGTAGATATGAATTCTGCTACTGGCGGTGGTTTTAGAGGTATTGCTACTGTTAACTCTAGTGGAAATATGACTAACATTTTGGTAGATAGACCTGGAGAAGGCTATAAGACTGGAAGTGATACTGTACAGATAGTTGATGTATCTGGACCTGGAGAAGGAGCTTATGCTTCCGTAGTTTCAGACCGTAGTGTTGGAGAAGTCATTATAACAACTGGAGGTATAGATTATTCTTTGGATACAACAGTTTCCGCATTTGATCCCACTGGATTCCCAACATACGATGGGGCCGGAGTTCTTGTTCCGAACGTGAGGACTTATGGCTCAGGAACAATCTTGAGACCAATAGTTTCTAGTGAATTTATTCCTGGATATTGTACAGATGTCGCATTCACAGATCAAGCCACTTGTGAAGCCGCATTTAATACTTGGATTTCAGATGTCGAAGTTGGACAATTGACGGCTGTAAATGTAGTTGCTGAAGGAACTGGATATAACGATATAGAATTCATTATTAATGATCCGACGGGTTTAGGATCATCAGCCGTCTGTACAGCAGACCTTAATAATGTTGTTACTGATATCACTTTTACTGCAAGAGGAACTGGCTACGATGAACCTTTTCTTGTAGTATCTGATCAGGGAGGTTTGCTTGGCTCCACGATTATATCAGTTGGTAATGGATTTGCTGGTTCCGTCGTGCTAAATAATGGTATAGGATCAGTATCTATTGTTAATGATTGGCAAGATTATGTAAATGGAGAACAAAGAGTAATATTTGTCGATATCGACCCCGATCCTACTGGTTACGGAGCTGAAGGAGAGGCTTTGATAGGAGGTACTGGAAATGTAGAATCTATTACGATGACTAATTCAGGCACAGCATACAAATCTCCTCTTGTAATGGTCGCAGGACCAGTTTTACTAGCAGGTTCATCAATTAACAATGTCAATACTGATTTAGCACTATATGGTCCAGAAGGAAATGATCCTGGTTCTCCATTTGCGTATAATGGGGCCGCTAATACTAATTTTAAAAATGGAATAATGATTCAATTTGAGAATCCAAACGGACATACATTAAATGACTATTGGGCATTCAAATTGCAAACTTGGAAATTGGGTACTCCTGCAAGTTTACTATATACTTCTAGTAGATATGATGCTAGCCTTGAGAATATGAGAGGAATCATCACCCTTAAAGATGTTTGGGAAGTATAACTAGATAAATTTATATAAATAGAAATGAATATTAAAATACTGGAGAAAAAAGACTAATGGATATTTTAACACTAGGAAAAATGAACGCAATGGCGAGGGATGTGGACGTCACGTTGGAATATCTAGCCAATGCTACTTTTCAAGGTCTCAAAGATGTTTGTGATGTTCAAGATGGAATGGAAAGTTCTTTGGAAGCCACTGCTCAAGCGGCAGTAGACTCTCTTGCTCTCGCTGGACCAAATCAAGGGGTACAAGAAAGATTCTTCTACAACGATTGCGATAGAGGTTGTCATTGTATGTATGGATGTCACGATACTTGGGAAGTCCCCGACGGAACGAAAACTATTAGGTTTGAAGCCTGGGGCGGAGGCGGAGCCGGTGCCGGACATTGTTGTCAGGGCTGCGTCTGTGATATGGCTTCTTGTGGTTCTCAAGGAGGGTACTATACTCGAAAAACTATCTGTTTGGAAAATGCAGAATATTCTGTTGGCGATGTATACGATTTATGTATGGGTGCTGGAGGAAATGGCACAAGTCATTGTTGGACAGTCTGTTGTGACGCTCCTCGAGGATGTGCATCATATGTAAATGGTTCTGGACTTACTAACTTTTGTGCTTCAGGCGGACGAGGCGGATATAATCATTATTGTACTTGTCGTTGTAACTTGAATCATTGTTGGATGGAGCAAATGGAATGTCAAGGGCAGATTATGAACAACGCTCCCAACCAGTGTCAGAACGTTGGCGTACCCGGTGCTTGTACAATGGATTTTATGGGACAGTCTCATCAGAATCAATTTTTCAAAGCAATGGATCAGCATTGTGATTGTGGTAACAGATTTACTACAACTGGCCAATCTCACGGTTTAACTAATTCTGTGAATATGTATATTGAGAACTCAATGGCTTATTGTGGATGTGAAACCCCTTGTCGATCTTTTAGATTTGCCGGCGGGGGCTTGAATAATATGAAATCATATTGCGGAAATCCATTAGAGCAATGTAGGGGTGCACCCGGACGTTCAGGTTTAATTAAAATAACATACGCATAAAGAATATTTGCGAAACAGGACATCCTGTTTCGCATAAAGAATATTAAAAAAGGATATTAAAAAATGAGCGAAACTTGGCAAGAAACTGTAGATGTTGATTATCAATATGATTGTCCGACGGACAATTATTGCGATGGTACTAATGTCGAAAGTATAACAGAAAATTACAACGGACCAGCCAGGTTGGTTGCTCTGATTGATAAAGAAACAAAATTAGTAGAAGTGACACTAAGAGAATGGGAAGCATATGATGGGCGACCAGATAGAGTAAATTGCGATAATGTCGTTATTGATTGTTCGGTAGATGCTCTTGTATGTGAAGTTCTTTCGGATTATCATAACAACAATTTAGATCATTCGGAAGTGAATTCAGATCCAGCTCCAGAAAATCGAACAATGAAAACTATCCCTACTCCTGATGGTTATTCAGAATTTATTTGGCATTATCCGATTCATCCAGATGAGTTATATGATTCAAACAAAACGACTTATGAAGACGGAGCTTGGAAGTTATATAAACAAACTAATCTTGATATCCTCGGCGAAGCAGATTGGAAGGAAATTAGAACAATGCGTAACGGAATGTTAATGAACACAGATGCAATTGTAAGTGCACCTGATGCGCCTGCTGACAAAAAGGAGCCAATTATAGAAATGCGACAAAAATTACGTGACTTGCCCGAAAACTTAAAGGATATAGACATTCTTTTTGTTCCATCTTCTTTTCCCCCAACTAAAATTTTGGAGCAAGGATAAAAAAATGGATATATTAACACTAGGTAAAATGAATGCTATGGCCAGAAATTCTGATCTGGCATTAGAATTAATGGCAAATCATCTTTATGAATCTCAGCAAGAGATATGTGATTTTCAAGCTGGAAATATGGATCAAATTACTGCTGCCACGGCGGCAGCAATGGTAGAGATTAGTGCGTTTGTCGGACAGAACACTACCACTGACGTAAAACATTTTTACATTTACCATAATAATCATTGGGGTGCGTATAATGGTGGATGTTGTTTACAATGGACTGTTCCTGAAGGAGTATCAATCATTAATTTTGAGATTCTTTCCGGGGGAGGTCCAGGCGGTTCTGCTGGATACGATTTTGATATTGGTCACGGTGGTGCCGGTGGTAACTATAATGAAAAAACTATTTGTAGAGCAGGAGGACATTTTAATTCAATTGCAGGCTCAGAATCAGTTTATACATTATGTGCAGGTGGAACATCAGGATGTTCTTGTTGTACTACTTGTAACCGAGCTTGTAGACACGGGTGTGTATCTTATATAAATGGAGATGGATTATCCAACTTCTGTGCCCAAGGCGGACACGGTGGTTCTACTTCTTGGGATGTTCAGTCCTCTTGTTATAACTGTCATATCGGCGGAGTACAATGCGATAGAGGAAACTATAATAATGGTTGGGTGACTCATAACTGTAACGAAGCCGCCTACGGTGGAGATATGTGCTTCAGAGGTGCTGCCGCTGGAATGCATAAAGGGTACAGTTGTTGTAATGAAATTCAAAATGGTCAAGGAAGTCCTACAGGACCATTCACAGCCCCTTGGACTGGAGCAACAAATCATTATTGTGCTGGAGATTACTCTTGTTGTAATGGACACTCAATTTTCCCTGGGGGAGGCGGAGTAGGTGATGGAAATGCCGCTGGGACACCTTGTACAGGATCTTGGGGAGCTGGTGGCCTTATTAAAGTGACATATCAATAGAATTTAGGAGAATTTAAAAAATGGCTAAAGTACAAAGAACCGTAACATTTGAAATGCCCGATGAGTACGAACAGGAAGTACCGACTACTACGATGGGCAAAACATCTACGATTGAGTATGATGGTCCTGGACAATTAATTTTATGGGTTGATAAAGAGTCGCAAGATATCGAACAGACTTGGGACAAAGACGACTATACAGAACGTCCTGTTCCTTTAAATTGTGAAGTTAAAACAATTGATCCTGACTCAGACGAAAATTGTATCAAGATTGGAATTCTTTTCGGTGGATTTCCGCAACGACTTCTTTATGAAATTAGAGTAGGTCCTGCTGATGAAATGAATAGAGTTATAGCTGATCCATCAGATCCTCGATCCATTTTCTCTGAAAATGATATTGTCGATGACTATACTAAACCTCTAGTGTTTAGACAAGGCGCTAATTTTGATGGCGTTACTGGTGCCGATCCTGGTGCTTTTCGCAGACGAGATGATGACTTCATTCGTGATGTACGAAATGGAAAATTGGAAACATCGGATTCATCAATTGCTGAGGATATGCCTGCCGATGTTAAAGCAGAATGGGAAACATATAGACAGAAATTGCGAGACTTGCCTGTAACCTGGGCCGCTGTACCAAATCATTTAATTTCGTTTCCTGTAGCTCCAGATGGAGAGGGTGATGATCCATATGTTCGGAACGAAGACCCATATCACGAAGTAATTTTGGTCGAGGCACGAACTGCCGCAGATAATGATGCAATCGGTCAATTAGTACCTATATCTGGAATAGATGAAGAAGCATCCGATCTTAAATAATATAATGAAAAAAATTTAGTGGTATAAAAGGCTTCTTACGAGAAGCCTTTTTTATTTGTCATATAAGTAATAGAAAAGACTTGACAAGTTCTAATAGTTATGTTATAATGATCGTTAATTTAAACTCAAGTGAGGTGATATGAAAAAGAGTCGGTCTAAGGCTTTCTTTATTAGTGGTGGCGCAGGAAGGGTAATAAGCTCAATTCCTGCTTTTGAAAAATACGCAGAAGAATCAGGTGATAAAGATTTTATAATAGTCTGCGAGGCAGGTATGGATTTCTACAGAGGACACCCAGTCCTCCAGAAACACGCATACGAAGTATGGCACAAAGGTCTCTTCGACCAACATCTCCGAAACAAGGATATCGTTACTCCAGAGCCATACAGAATCAACGAATATTTCAATCAAGAATGTTCTCTTGCTCAAGCATTTGATATCGAAATCAATGGTCTTGAGGAATTCAGAGAATTGTCAGCGCCGACTATCACCCTCAATAAGTCGGAAACGATCACTGGATATCAGTCTATCCAAGAAATGAAATCTCAATTAAACAAAAATAAAGCAATCATTATTCAACCATTTGGTCGTTCTGTTGAACAAATGGGTGAGTATTTAATTGATAGCACTTCACGATCTTTTGAAGTAGGAAATATTATTAGTATTATCGAACAACTCCGTAAAAAATATGCAGTAGTTATAATGGCAGAACTTCAGCTCCCCATTCCAGAAAATAAAGAACATCCAGTTGCATTACCCAGAGAACCTAATTTAAGATTATGGGCGTCAATGATTAAGTCAGCAGATCATTTCTTAGGATGCGATTCTGTCGGACAACATATAGCAAAAGCTCTGGATAAAACTGCAACCGTTGTTGTTGGTTCTACTGTACCAATTAATATTACTTATCTAGATGATGATAAATTTGATATTATAGATGTTGGTGCAGAAAATGGAAGAAATTATTCTCCCATTAGAATGACTATGGATGATGAGAAAGATAGACAGAATGATGAAGCAATGGAGTTGAATAAAGAACAAGAAAAGCGGGTTGTTGATTCTTGTATAAAATTTTTAGGCAAAGGAGGGAAGTTTGAAGGAGAATTCATTCCATCCCAACAACAAAATGTTTGTTCTAATCCTGATCATAATCATCAGCATCCTCATCAGCATATTGAACATAATATGGATACCAGTCCAAAAGAAGGTACCCGAAAAGAAAGACGAGCGGCTGAACGGGCTGAACGTAAGGAACAGACTAAATCTAAAACAGAACCTGGATTATTTGATTTTGAAACGGAGAATCTTTTATCAGGTGATACTGGACCTAGCCCCCATCACGGACATAGTTCAAGTCACTTTAAGGAATTTAAGAAATAGATTATGAGTCAGTGGATTGTCGGGCTTGCCCTAGGTCATAATGCTGGTGTTTGTTTATTAAAAGACGGTGAAATTATTTTTTCTATAGAAGAAGAAAGATTATCAAGGTCTAAACACGATGGCGGCCCTATACTTAGTATGATGAAAATCTTAGACTATACAGATAAGATTGATTATCTGGTAGTGGCTGGGCTAAATGGTTGGCAAGGCGAACCTCTTACCAGTATTATTGATTACACTAGAGAGCCATTATATCAAGGAATTGCAAGACGATTAGGATTAATTGAACCGCCTGAAGATGATCCGGCCTGGAGCAATACATTACAGAAGCAATCATCTCAAGTAATTAATATGTTTGATAATCACCACAAACTTCATTCAGCGATAGCCTTTTACAATTCTGGATTTGAAACGGCAACAAGTGTCATTGTAGATAGTTGTGGTAGTGGTAGAAAAATTCCCACAGATAAGGAAGATCCTACATATTTTGAAACAGAATCTTTTTACAATTGTTCTTATCAGAAAGGAATTACATCACTATATAAAAAAATGATGTGTGACAAGGGAAGAAGTTTAACAATAAAGAAATGTCACGATAAAGAATCTGATGAAATATTTGAATTAGTTACTGATGAAGGTGCTGGAATTGGAAAAGTTTGGGATGCAGTCACAGATTATTGTGGATTTCATATAAACGATTGTGGAAAGACAATGGGATTATCTGCATATGGTTGTGAAAATGAAGAAATGCCTCACTTATATCAAGGAGATACGGCTAATAAAGATTTAATTAAAGCATATTATCCACAACGTACAGAACTTAATTTATCTAAATATGATCTTTTAGATGATGCTGATTGGATTAAAGATGATTTATCTACATTCAAGGGTAGAAGGGATATGGCATTCAAGGTGCAGAAAGATACCCAAGAACAAGTCTTAAAGCTAATCATCAAAGCGTCCGAGATGAGTGAAGAAAAGAATATTGTATTAAGTGGAGGCTATGCTCTCAATTGTGTTTCTAATTATTATTACCTGGATGAACTAAGAAAACACGACATCCATTTATATGTAGAACCAAATTCTAATGATGCGGGTACAGCAACTGGCGCCGCTTTGTTACATCATTACAATATTAATAATGATATAAGTAAACGAGAAAGAATTAAGAGTTTGTATCTAGGACCAGAATATAATTATACTGGAATAGAAGTCAAGCAGGCTATTGAAAATTATAATGCTCAAGTGATTGAGGTTTCATATAAAGAAATTGCTGAACTAATTAAAGACGGAAATATTGTTTCTATATTTCAAGGAAGGTCTGAAAATGGCCCAAGAGCATTAGGGAACAGGAGCATTCTGTTCAATCCTACTATCACGGATGGTAAAGAAATCGTGAACAAAGTAAAGGGACGAGAATATTTCAGACCGTTTGCCGCTTCAATAATGAAAGAGTATGTTCACGACTGGTTTGATATGAAAGGATTAAATGAATCTCCTAATATGATGTATGCTGTTGATGTTAAAGAAGATAAAAAGGATTTAATACCATCGGTCCTTCACGTAGATGATACTTGCAGAATACAGACCGTGACCAAAGAAGTAAACGAACATTTTTATAATCTCATTGAGGAGTTTTATAAACTAACAGGCATACCGATATTGTTCAATACTTCATTTAATCTGGCGGGAGATCCTTTAGTGGAAACTCTTGATGATGCACTAAAGGTTTTAACTGATTCGGAAATGGAATATTGTTATATGCCAGAATTAAAAAGTTTGATCGGGATCTTGGAAAATGGAAATAATACAGGTCCATTATTATGAAGTATGAGTTATTACAACCGTGGTCAACTTTTGTGATGAAGACTCGATTGCCGCTGCCTGTCTTTGATAAAATGTTAAAAATTACAGATGAGATTGTTGAAAATGGTGTGCCGGAGAAGATGGGCGCAGGAGAAATGGAAGAGCAATTTTTGGTGGGGATACATAGATTAAAAGAAGAAAGATTATTGGACTATTTTGAAGATGTGGCTAAAAAATATGTTATAGAAGCATCCTGTCAATCGCAACCTTTTAATAAAGAAGCAATTGAAAACGAAGAATGGTTAACACAGGTATCTCGTATGTGGATAAATTCTCAGAAAGATAATGAATATTTTCCTATACATAAGCATACAAGATGTTCGATGTCTTCTGTAATGTATCTCAAAATTCCAGAATACTTACCTTCTCGTAATCACAATACAACTGAAGGAGCAATTGAATTTACAGGTAATTCTTCAATGGATCAAATTTGGGGAGTTCCTACTTTACCTATTCAGCCACGAGTAGGAGACTTTTTCATATTTTCTTCCGATCAACATCATTGTGTATATCCGTTTAGAACACCTGATGGAACAGGAGAAAGAAGGAGCGTATCTTTTAATGCTCTATTTACAACAAAAAAGGAAGACGCGGAAATGCGTTTAAAAAATTAAAAAGGATAAATTATGAGTCAGTGGATTGCAGGAATATCTCGAGGACACAATGCGAGTGTTTGTTTATTGAAAGATGGAGAAGTTGTTCTCTTTGTTGAAGAGGAAAGACTTTCAAGAAAAAAATATGATGGCGGCCCTTATGCGGCAATGGTTAAAATTCTAGACTACACAGACAAAATAGATTATCTAGTTATTGCTCATACACAACCAGATGAAAGTCAAGTTGATTTCAGGGGCGGTAGTGTATATAATGGACTTGCACAAAAATTAGGTCTGATTCGAGATGATGATCAAGTATTAGACTTGGCTAAATGGCATCATAAATTACACGCCGCTTGTGCTTTTTATAGGTCTGGATTTGATGAAGCTGTAGCCGTTATTGTTGATGGTGCTGGAACATTTATTCCATTGCAACTGTCAGGACAAGTTGAAATGTCTTGGGAATTAGAAACTTTATTTAAATGTAATTATCCAGACGAATTTAAAACTCTTTATAAACATCAAGGTGGTAGAGGACCTTGGCCTAGTGTTAGAATACCAGAACAGCCTTCAGAGCGAGAAGGCGAACAAGGAACTCACGAATTAATTCTTGATGATTCTGCTGGTATTGTTAAAGCATATGAAGCCGTAACACAATATTGCGGATGGGCACCTATTGAAGCGGGAAAAACGATGGGTTTATTTCCATATGGTGGACCAGCAGATTACTTTCCTCCCATTTACACAGATGGGAACGGTGGAGATTGGAAAACCACAGATAGAAATTTGATTGTTCCAACATATCCTAACGGAGCATTAGTGAATCAAGGTCGTTGGAAAAAATTAACATCTTCTCCAGAGGATCTAGAAGGCGATGTAACTTTGCTTCAAAATCGTAGAGATATGGCATATGCAATTCAGAAAGAATCACAGCAAATGGTTCTTGATTTGATACTCAAAGCAGTTAAGATGGGCGACAGCAAAAATGTTGTTGTCTCTGGTGGATATGGACTTAATTGTGTCGCTAATTATTGGTATCTCGATCAATTGAAAGACGAAGGAATAAATCTCTATGTGGAACCTGTCAGTAATGATGCAGGAACAGCAATGGGGGCTGCCTTTTTGACTCATTATTCACTCACAAAAGACACAGAAGTTAGACCATTTGGAGAAAATTTATGTTTGGGACCAAACGTAATGAAATCTAAAAACGATATTATTGATATAGCGAAGAAATATGGCGCAACTGGAGTATATGAAAAACAATATGCAACAGATGCGGTGAAACTTATCTTGAAAGGAAATATAGTCACTTTGTTTCAAGATAGGTGTGAGAGCGGCCCAAGGGCTTTGGGCAATCGTTCTATCCTATATGATCCACGAACGGTTGAAGGAAAAGACTATGTAAACTCCGTAAAGAAAAGGGAGTATTTCCGACCGTTCGCTGGATCAATTCTTCACGAACACGCACACGACTGGT
>Ga0310121_10005194_pt1 | contig 11272 bp, 5 predicted proteins | sample CB27_Tmax_986_MG_FD_203504 | JGI IMG/M metagenome (GOLD analysis project Ga0310121, IMG submission 203504) | Marine microbial communities from Western Arctic Ocean, Canada - CB27_Tmax_986 | ecosystem: Environmental > Aquatic > Marine > Oceanic | place: Canada: Western Arctic Ocean | collected...
CGGGAGACGATGTGGAGAAGAAGGTCGGTATCTTGTCGGGCGGCGAAAAGGCCCGTCTGGCTCTGGCGCGGCTATTGCTGCGACCGGCCCCCTTATTGATCCTGGATGAGCCTACAAACCACCTGGATGTCACCAGCCGACAGGCCCTGGAGGATGCTCTTGATCGCTTTCCGGGCACCCTGGTCTTCGTCAGCCATGATCGCTCCTTTGTGTCGCGGCTTGCGACCGCAGTAGTGGAAGTGGATGGAGGGCGTATCGAACGATACGATGGCGATTTTGATTCATATTTGAGTCAGCGGGAGACTCGGCTCCGTCTGGCCCGGGAATCGAGAGCACGCGAGAATACCACCTCTGCGGAGGCCGCTATCGTGGAACGAAAGAATTCCAAGGATCGGCGTCGGGAGTTGGCGCTAGAACGGCAACAACTCCAGGCTCGGCTGGGCCCGCTTCGCAAAGAGAAGGCTTCGATTGAACGACGGATGGACGAGTTGAAGGACCGCCTTGAGGAACTCGACGCCATGCTGGCCGAACCGGCCACCTATAATGATCCCGCCTTTCCCGATTGGCTTAAGGAGCGCTCCGGCAAAGCGGGTCGTCTGGAGTGGTTTGAAGATCGCTGGGTGGAGATTGAGGAGGAGCTGGAAAAGGCCGCCAGTGGTCTCGAATCAACGGATTAGTCTTCCAGATAGACGGCGATCGCGTGCTCGACCCGAGCATCATTGGAACAGCCATCCCAGGTACCGCCACCCGGGTAGCGGATCTCGCTATCGGGACTGCTACCATTATTATGCGATCGAGTTCCACCGTCGTGGAGCTTACCCCCTACGAAGACGAAGTTGTTTCCCATATTATTTCCATCTATGTTGTTGCTGATCCGAAAGGCACCCGAAGAGTTGTCATCCCCATGGCAGCCGCCATTCTGATTCTCTGGTTTCAAGACCAATAAGGCCCGCCCCGTCCCTTCCGTGGAGCTTTTACCGCAGGTACCGTAGCCGTGGATATCACAACCCGGCAGATTATTATTCAGCTCTGAAGCCGTGAAGCTGGGAAAGGTATCTTCCAATAGGACCGCGTCTGTGACCGGATTGTACAACCGGACAAGCCATTTCCTGGAGCCGTCGGAGGCACAGCTGTGGACCCAGTCGGTGGTGACGATGTCCCAGGAGTTGGTGTTCATGAAACCGGCGCACTGGCTATACCCCGCGACCGCTGGGCCGGCATACTCGGATCCGAGCAGAATGGAACCGACCGTATTGAGATTTGTGCATACCCCATCGGAACAGGCGCCAATGTCACATTGGTTACCCGACGGGCAGCTATTCGCACAGGTATCAGCCAGAGCCGTACCACAGGCGTGAAGGGCCGGATTGGCACATTGCAGGGTGTTGAGAGCCGTTCCGGTATCCGCACATATATTTCCACAGTTATCGTTGACGGAATCGTTACACGCCACGGTGCTGGGATTGCACTGCACCGGGTTCAGTGCCGACCCCAGGCTCCCGCAGTCGATTCCACAATCGGACTCTACGGCTTGTCCGCAGGCGACGTCTTCTGCGATCGGGCAGATATCGTCGCATAAGCGCACATTACGGTATTCGCTGCCATCACAGAATGTCAGTTTATCGGTCCCGGGATTATAATACAGACTGCCGATGGTCTCGGCGCTACACGCCGGGGGTAGATTACTGATCTCCACCCCGGTGTCCGCCGCGCTGCAGGCCCACGAACTGCCATTCCAGCGGGCCACTTCGCCATCGGCACAGGCCAGCTCCCCCAGGGTGTTGTCGTCGCCGTCGGCGAGATCGTCTGGAAGACCTGTGGTGGCTATCGGGTCGAGACTGGAGCCGAGAGTGATGAGGTTGGCCTGCACCTGATCCACACTGGCCTGTATCGCGTCGAGGGCTGCGGAGCAGTTCCAGGTGCTGCCGTCCCATTGGGCGATCTCTCCGGCGGCACAGAGCAGAGTCGACAGGGTGTCTGTATCGGCATTGATGGCACATACCCAGGCGTTGCCATCCCATTTCAGGATCTGGTCCAACCCACATTCGCTCAGGCCGCCCAGGGTATCGTTATCACCGGCCATATAGCCCAGACTGTCGAGAACGTCCTGTAGCCCCTCCTCTGTAAGGAAGCCGGACGAGTCGCCGATCTGGACGAAGTTTTCGACGGGTTGGCCTCCCAGGGTGACAGCATTATCGGACTCCAGGGCTCGCTCAGCCAACTCGGCCCGTAAGGCGAAGGGGGCTGATACCACCCGTTGACGTGGGGACATGGGGGGCATCAGATTGACCTGAATTTCAAGCCATCGATTCCCTTCCAGGAACTCGGCGTCCAGGCTTTCCTGGCTCCCAAGTTCGACGTGGAACACCCCATTTGTGATGCCAACATTGGAATGGGCTTCGGACCATACCAGGCCATCGCCGGTCATGGAGTCATATAGGGAGAATGTGAAGATATAGTTTTCGCTACATCCTTCCATGATATTGCAGCTGATCGGGTTTCCGGCCGTGTCGGTCAGATAGCCCTGGTAGTTCAAGCGTTGGGGTACACTCGCCAGAGCAACCGTGCACCATAGAAACCATGCGGCGATGATACCAATCCCGATCCGACCCATGACAACCTCCAATCCACCACCCGGATTCTACCTGGATGTCCGGGGAAAGGCGAGGGGGATACTCCCGACTAGTTATCGCAGCTATCCGTAACGATGAGGTCGCTATTCGTCTCGACCGTAATCAGAACGATGGTATCGCCCTTCAACGCGGGGTCGAGGTCGGCCCAGGCGTTCGCCACAATGGCCCCCCAGTCCGGGTCCAGGGTCCAGATGTGAAGGATCTGTTTCAGCCATAGATCCTCGAGGCTCACATTGGCGGTGCTGTCCTGAATGCCCTCCAACTTGCTGCTGAGGAGTTGATTGGCATCTTCGCTGGTGTAGGTCTGCACAAAGGGGCCCATATACGCCCGGGTTACCGATACCCCTACCTTCTCTCCATCGATAAGGGCGATATAATCCGTCATGGAGCCGGGCGTATCGTAGACGACCTCTGTCTCGGTCTTATAGATGTCGGCCCCCTCGCAATCGATGAGGGTCTGCATGCTCATGACTTCGCTACATATGGAGCTGCCACCGGCGTTTTCTCCTTCGAAGCGAGACAGTGGTGCTGGGGCGAGATGGGTTGGATCGAAGACCGCGCCGTCATCGAAGATATAGGTGTTCTGGAATAGGCTGGGCTCGGCCAGGGCGAGCTCGACCTGAAGGTCTCCACAGCTGCCCGCAATGGTGCCCCAGGCGGTGTCTCCGGGGGGCCCGGTGACCGTATCCTCGGCCACGGGCAGTTCGGTGCCCATATCGATCGCCACGTCGGTCTGATCGTGGACCTCTTCGGCGTCGAATGTGGCGATATCGGGCGTTGTGTCTGCGATCTCGTCGACGTCGCCTGCGCTCACCTCGCTACTCTGGGCTTCCACCTCTGCCGTCGCATCGAAGCCCGTATCGGATGGCGTGGAGGTATCGCCACATCCCAGCACCAATGCGCTCATAAGAAAGCCCAGTGCGCATCCCATTCCAAGCGTTTTCACAGCAACCTCCCAATCCGAACGAATATTCTACGAGCTGGCCGCGGCTTTGGCGAGGGCGACCAACGGGCTGTCGAACGAACTGGCTCCGTTAGTCACAGAGTGTGCATACGCGGCGGTAATTCCAGTATCCACCTTCGAAATGATTTCCAACATCAACGCTCGTCCACCCGGCTGGGCAATCACTGGGAGTCCCGTTGTATTTGTCTATGTACAAGACGGAGCAGGATTGTTCCGTACGGCATACTCGGCGGTGATTCCAATATCCACCGGAGAAATGGCTTCCAACGGCAACGCTTGTCCATCCGGCGGGGCAATCTACAGGGGTCCCATTGTATTTGCGGAGGTACATCACCGACTCGGGCGGCCCGCCTCCACCCGTGGCGAAGCTCTGCCAGTCGGTGCCATTGCAGCCTTCGAAGGCGGTCCCGTTCCAGCGAATGGTACCGGCTGTGGAGGCGTCACAGACACCACTATTCCCCATTTTTACCCCGCCGGCGACCTCCAATCGGGTCACCGGATCTGTCGTTCCAATGCCGACGTTGCCCGTGCTGGATATTCTCATTCTCTCTGCGGGATAGGTGTCATCAATTGCCGTATGGAAAACCATTGCGGAAGCAGAATCAACGTCACTGTCCGATTCCCTCACAACCGCTACAGTTCCACCGTGATCAGACCCAGAGGTTTCACCAACATAAAACGTGATGGCGGGACCGTGCCCAGGATTCATATCGACGCCCGTGTCTTCCACTTCCAGCCTCAACATTTCCAGCGGGGTAGAATCTAAAGAGAGCGCTGGCTTATACATATGTGTTAGAGCGCCCGGTGCAGACGTTCCAATTCCAACCCGGCCGGTATCGGTAATCACCACATTGGGGGCGTTGTTAGCGGCCAGATAGCTGCCCGAATCGATCCACTGTCCGCCGGCTCCACAGGTCCAGACGCTGCCATTCCATTCGGGTACCTGACCTGTAGAGCAGCCCAGGGTTGCCAGGGTATCGGTGTCGGCGTCGCCATCGAGGATGTCGGCCGGAACGCCGCTGAGATCACCCCAGTCCCCCGAGAAATGGTCGCCGGTCACATAACCAGCTCCGCTCACCATATTGAGCACCTCGGCTTCGGAGAGTTGGCTATTGTCGTCCCCGTCGGCCAGATCGGCGGGAAGCCCGGCCTTGGCCACCGGATCGAGGCTGGCGTCGAGGGCGTCCAGATTGACCTGTACCTGATCAACATTGGTCTGCACCTGATCGACATTGGCCTGTACCTGATCGACATTGGTCTGCACCTGATCGACATTGGCCTGTACTGCGTCGAGTGCGGCCGAACAGCTCCAGGCGCTGCCGTCCCATTGGGCGATCTCGCCGCCGGCGCAGAGCAGGGTGGAGAGAGGATCGGAGTTCAGATCGGCACCACAGCTCCAGGCGCTGCCATCCCATTTGAGAATTTCGTCGGCTGCACATGTGTTGAGGTCCGCCAGGCTGTCGTTGTCTCCGGGGACATAGCCCAGCCCGTCGAGGACGTCGCCTAGTTCGGATTCGGCGAGAAAGCCGTCGGTGTCGCCCACCTGCATGAAGTTTTCCACGGGCTGGCCGCCCAGGCTGGCGGCGTTCTCGGATTCGATGGCATGTTCGGCCACGCTGGCCCGCAGAGCATAGGGTACCGCGATGATTCGTTGCCGGGGGATCATCGGAGCCTGGTCGTTGATCTGGATCTCCAGCCAGCGGGGTTCCTCCAGTAACTCGGCGTCGAGGATCTCCTCAACCCCAAGCTCCAGATGGAACACCCCCTGGATCACATCGATCCCGGCGTGCAGCTCGGACCAGAGTTGGGTCCCGTCCACCTGTTGATCATAGATGGAGAATTTGAAGTTGTAGGGGACTGCACATCCCTGACAATCGATAGCTGTTCCGACCGTGTCGGTCAGATAGCCCTGGTATTCCAATCGTGCGGGTACCGAGCCCAGCGCGACTGCGGCCATGAAAATCCAAAGAAGACATCCCAATCCAAGCGTTTTCACAGCAACCTCCCAATCCGAACGAATATTCTACGAGGTGGCCGCGGCTTTGGCGAGGGCCCCCTTTTTTTAAACGGAAAGGCGGCTGTTGGTTCGCATCAAAATGCGGTAATCTCATGCCTTCGCATGGAGCGGATACAGGCTTTGAGAGGGATGACATGCGCTATTGGCTTGTGGCTTTGATGGTGGTCTGGATGGTCAGCGGTCTATGGGGCTGCTCCGAGGACAAGGGCGAAGAGCCCGGTGGGGACACCCCTCCGGAAGAGACAGGATTCATAGGAGCCTCGGCCGAAGACGTAGAGAAACGGCGTTTGGAGAAAGCGGTCGTCGTCGCGTCTGGGACTATGCGAAGTGCGCTGGAACAAAAGGCAGAGGCGATCTGCGCGACAAAGGATCTGGAGAAGGCCCGTGCGTTGGTCGCCGATCTTGCGTCCCAGGGCACCGCCCTCGAAAATGCGCTTAAGGACTGGAAAGCCAATTCGCCGGAGACGGTCGCCACAGACGTCGAGCCAAGGGAAGAACCGATCGATCAGGACGAGGAAGGCGAATCGAGTGGTAAGAAAGCCGCAGGTGAAGAGGGCAAGTTCGGTGATCCGGATATCGATCCGGAAAAAAAGAGCAAGATCCCGACGAGTCAGGGCAAATTGGTCAAGCGGATCGATCCCAAGCCGATCGGCCTTATGAATACCCTTGCGGGCCCCGTTGTAGGTGGTACGGCGCTGCTCTGTGTGGCGCAGGCGGACTCCCTTTCGGCGGCCCAGAAATGCCGGCCCGATGCAAAGGTGGCAGCTGTGGCCGAGAAGATGTGGAATTGTCTGGTGGCGCTTGATCCACCGGTCGATCCAAAGGAGAGGTATGCAACGACCGTGAAGACGATTGAAGAGGAAAGCACGGCGCAGCTCAAGGAGCTTGAAGACGCCTATGCCAAGGAGCGTAAGGCCGAGGAAGAATCGACCAAAGAGATGGAGTGTACGGGTGATGATCTGAAAGATTGCCTGGACGGGTGTGGGAAAACTGCCGAATGCGTAGCTGGATGTCGTGAAGAGGCCGGAGCCTGTGTTCTCGCCGCCGAATCCGAGGCGGTACGCGAGGAGGCCCCGCCGTCGCCAGCATCGGTTCGGGCGGTGATACGCGAATGCAAACAAGATCTTCGTAGCTGCTCGAAAGAATGCAAGAGCGAAGTACGTTCTTGTAGCCGTGAATGTAAGCAGGAGGCGAAGGAGACCAAACGGGAGTGCAAGACCGAGCTTCGGGAGTTCAAAAAGGAGCAGAAAGAACGTCTGAAAGAGATGAAAGAGGCCCATAAGGAAGCCCTGGAGAAATTGGCCGAGGAAACCCGCGAGAGGTTCCAGCAGGCGCAGCGTGAGCTGGCCTATTCCGAGCATCCCGAACTACGCTCTGTCGATGAGGCGGTGGACGCCTATGTGGCGGAGGTGAAGCGCCTTTCCCAGGAGCATAAAGACACCCTTAAGGCCGCCAAGGAGGAGCTGGAGGAGATGTCCTGCAGCGGTGAAAACGTAAAGGACTGTGTGAAGGATTGTGCCAGCGATGTGAGTAGTTGCGTGGTCGACGCCGAGGATCGATCCGATATGCGGGAGTGTGAACGAGAGGCCCGAAGCTGCACATCGGACTGTCGTAAAGAGGTGAAAGATGCGCTGCGAGAATGCAAACGGGAGTTGCGCGATTTTCGCAAGAACTATAGGCAGCGGGTCAAAGACCTGAAATCGACCCATACGACTGCGTTGAAGACCTTGAAAGAGGAGCTTCTGACTACGATGGAGGCCCTTGGCCAGACCCTTCCGGATAATCCTATTTTGCAGCAGCGGGTTGCAATCCTCAAGACCGGGGTGTCGGCTGCAAAGGGTCGCGATCAAAGGAAAGTCGGTCTGACGGACATGCTCAGTACGAATCGACTCGGGGGAATGGAGGCCATTTCGAATATTCTGTCTGCCGATGGAACAGGGTTGAGCGACAAAATGGCGATTGCGATGAGCGGCGCAGGATCCGAGTTTGTGGTGGGCCATGGCTCGGGTGGTATGGGTTTCAAGGGTACGGGAACCGGGGGTGGCGGTAGTGGCTACGGCCGTATTCATGGGCTGGGCAAGATTGATACCGGAGGCGGGACTGGCGTAAACGCCGGTCTAGGCCGAAAAAAGATGCGTCGTACCGGCAAGGTGCGCGTAGGCCGCGGTCAGACGGCGGGATTTTGCAAAAAAGGGGATGTTTCCAAAGCGGTTCGTCGCCGCACGGGTGCCATTCGTAGCTGTTATGAAAAACGACTTCAGATCAATCCGCAGCTCAAGGGGAAAATCATGATGCAGTGGAAGATTGGCCAAGACGGGCGTGTGAAATCGGTCAGTTCCAAGGGCGGCTCCCTACGAGATCCGCAGGTTGTCCGCTGTGTAACACGTATGATTCGTGGGATGCGCTTTGCCAAACCGGAAGGTGGTGTGTGTGTCGTGCGCTGGCCTTTTGTATTCCACTCGGGCGGATGACTCTCGAAACGGGTCCCTGCGTCAGTACTTGATGACCCACATCACGTTCACATTCCGAGGACGTGATTCGACGCTGCCGGTCGTTTCGGTCCATTCATTATTGTAGCCGTCATCCAGCAGAGCGTTGTTCTGGCCGGGGTCGTCGAGGGAATAGCCAGGGTGACCACCCACATATCGCCCGTGGCGATGCTGATGCGCTTTGACCACGGAGCCCTGCAATGTGCCCACATTATCGCCCGTCAATCCATCGCCACGATCGTTGCGGCTGCTCGCGTCCGGATCGTTATTCGAGCCATGGCTCCAGCCACGCAGGAATTCTCCCCGGAAGTCCGGCACATTGAAAACACCATCGTTCAAGAAACCATAACTGGTCCCGATGATGGCGAAGAGGTCGGCATAGTCGGTCCGGGACAGAGAACTGCCATCGCACTCAATATAGCCATCGGGAACGGTATCGGTCCCCCAGGCCAGGATCGTGCCGGCCGGAACGCCGGCGCTGCCGGTGAGAAAACCCTGCCAGTCGGTGCCATCACAGCCTTCGAAGTTGGTGCCGGTCCAGCGGATGGTGCCGGCCGTAGAGGCATCACACGTTACGCTATTCCCATGTTTGATCCCGCCGTCCACATCCAGGCGAGTAGCCGGGTTTGTGGTTCCAACACCGACGCGGCCGGAATCGGTGACGACCACATCGGTAGCGTTGCTGGCAGCCAGATAGCTGCCTTCATCGGTCCACTCCCCTCCGGCGGCACAAATCCAGATTGAACCTGTCCATTCGGCGATTTGCCCGGCACTGCAGCCGAGGGAGCTAAGGATATCCGTATTGGTATCGCCATCGGCGATGTCGGCGGGTATGCCGCTGAGATCGGCCCATGCGCCGCTTGTGGCGATATTGGCGAGGTCGGCATCGAGTGCATAGCCATTGTTGTTGGCGAATGCGTCTACCTGGGCCTCGCTGAGCTGGGTGTCGGCATCGCCGTCGAGGATGTCGGCGGGAACACCGCTGAGATCGGCCCATGCGCCTGAGAAGTGATCGCCGGTTATGTAGCCGGCTCCGCTCACCATGCTGAGCACCTCTGCTTCGGAGAGTTGCGTATTGTCGTCCCCATCGGCCAGATCGGGGGGAAGTCCATCCTTGGCGATAGGATCGAGCTTGGCGTCAAGACTGTCCAGATTGGTCTGGACCGCATCCACATTGGCCTGTAGCGCATCGAGGGCTGTAGAGCAGTTCCAGGAGGTTCCATCCCATTGGGCGATTTCACCGCCGGCACAGAGGAGGTCGGATAGGGCGTCGTTGTCGCCGGGCAGATAGCCCAGATCGGTAAGCAGGTCGGCCAGTTCGGATTCGGTAACAAAGACATCGGTGTCGATGACCTGCACGAAGCTCTCTACAGGCTGGCCGCCGAGGCTGGCCGCGTTTTCGGATTCGATGGCGTGTTCGGCCACGCTTGCGCGCAGGGAATACGGAACCGAGATAAGCCGCTGGCGTGGGATCATTGGAGCCTGGTCATTGACCTGGATCTCTAACCAGGGGGTCCCGTCCATAAGCTCTGCGTCGAGGGCTTCCTGGAGTCCCAGCTCGGCATGGAATACCCCTTGGGCGATATTGAGTTCTGCGTGCAATTCGGACCAGAGAAGGGTGCCGTCAACCTGCTGGTCATAGAGCGAAAACTTGAAGTTATAAGGCGTTGTACAGCCCTGGCAATCGATAGGCGTTCCAACGGAGTCTGTCAGATAGCCCTGGTATTCAAGCCGGGCCGGAACCGTAGCGAGAACGCTCGCAGTCCAGAACAGAAATAGAAGAATAGCCAAACCCGTTTTTCGCATACTTGCCTCCCGTACAGAGGTTACATACTAACTGGCTTTGGCCGTCTTTGCGAGGGCACATTCCGACCCCGTATGTCGTCAATATTTGATGATCCACACCACATAGACATTGCGGGGGCGGGTTTCGTTGCCACCGGTATATTCGGTCCGTTTGCCGCCTCCGCCGATCTCCCAGAAGTTCTGATCGCCACCGTAACTGCCCACGATGTCTCGCGCAGTGATATTATGCCGGTGGCTCTGGACCTGCTGGGTTTGTCGAGTTCCGACATTATCGCCGCCGACCCCATCACCGCGGCTTGTGCGACTACTGGCATCCGGATCTTGTCCTGAACCATTGCTCCAACCGCGTAGGAACTGACCGCGGAAGTCGGGTATCTTGAAATTGGAGCCATCGGTGGTTCCGTAGCGAATACCGATGATGTCGAACAGGTCCGCATAAGCGGTCCGGGACAACGTACGTCCATCGCATTCTATATAGCCACTGGGTATGGTTGACGTCATCCAGGCCACTACGGATCCAACGGGCGCCCCGCCCCCGGCGGCAGAGGTTTGTAGGGTGCCGTCAGGGAATCGGACTCCACCCGTTGTCGTCTCGATTACCCCCCCGACGGTCAATGTTTCGCTTGGCTCAATGGTACCGATGCCGACCCGGCCATTGGAATCGATGACCACCCGGGTACCGTTTTCCGTACCGATCTCGATATAGCTCGAGCCGACACGCTGAATCCAGTAGCTCGTTCCCCATTCGATTTTCTGGTCGCCACCGCGAAAGCGGATATTGCCCGTTTCCAGTTCAAGGCTTGCCTGGGGGCTGGTTGTACCAATGCCGACATTACCGCCAGAACTCACAACCAGATGGGAGCCCGCGCTATCTTCGTTGAAGGCGAGGTAGCTTGGCGTGGAGTGCGCTATGATATTCCAGTTTGTGGGGGTATCGGTTCGCTTCAGTTTAATATAGGGGTCGGCCGCACTTTCGATGTGCAGATCGGCTTCGGGTACACTGGTACCAATTCCAACCCTGCCGTTGTTGGCGACCACTACCTGGGGCGCGTTACTGGCGGCCAGATAGGTGCCTCCATCGGTCCATAGACTACCGGCACCACAGGTCCAGGAGCTGCCGTCCCATTCCGGTACCTGACCGTCGCTACAATCCAGGGCTCCGACGGTATCCGTGTCGGCGTCACCGTCGGCGATGTCAGCGGGTATGCCGCTGATATCGGCCCATGCGCCGCTTTTGGCGAGTGCGACGAGATCGGCGTCGAGTGCATAGCCGTTGTTGTCGGCGAATGCGTCGACCTGGGCCTCGCTGAGCTGGGTGTCGGCGTCACCATCGTTGATGTCGGCGGGTATGCCGCTGAGATCG
>Ga0310121_10005195_pt1 | contig 11272 bp, 7 predicted proteins | sample CB27_Tmax_986_MG_FD_203504 | JGI IMG/M metagenome (GOLD analysis project Ga0310121, IMG submission 203504) | Marine microbial communities from Western Arctic Ocean, Canada - CB27_Tmax_986 | ecosystem: Environmental > Aquatic > Marine > Oceanic | place: Canada: Western Arctic Ocean | collected...
ATCCTGCCCCGGAGCCGGGGCGGACATCGCCCTATTAAATCTTTCACTAAATTTAGCTTTTTCTTCTGGATCGGTTATGCTGTTTTCTATTTTTTCACGCTCGGACGGGGTGAGTAATGCACGTCGAACCTTTGCACTTAGAAGTTTGGAGTCTAAACCTCCCTGCCATTCAGCAATCTGTTCATGTTCTAAATCGAATGAATATATTTGATCTATTTTTTGTAAATCGGTTAAAAACGATTTATATTTCTTTGCCTTCCTTTGTCCAGATATTTTAACTCTCTCTGCGCGAGCCTTAGTTAATTCTCTACGATAATCTTTTAAAGCTTCTTCACTTTGATATTCAGATATCCCTCTTCCTTCGCGGGCAGGCGACGACGGCGAGCCTCGGCGGCGACGCCCGCCGATGGCGGCGGCGGCGACGGTGGTGGCGGCTTCATACCAACTCCAACCTTTCTTTCCCTTTTCCTGACGCTCTTGATGCTCTACGGCTTCTTTTTCCCCTCTCTCTAAAATTGCAATCCTCTTGGCGATTTTATCAAGATCTTCATAAACTAATTCTCCATCTTGAGAACGTACAATCTTATCATCAGTTTTTAAAACATCCATCTCAGGTGTTGCCAGCGCAGATTCTATGCCACCGATATACGAACACGTTAATGTAATTGTTCCATCTTGATTAAAACTAATTGTATGTTTTGTCATTGTCATAAAAATTGATAAATTTATTTCTTCAATAGCCTTCTTTAACTCATTTGAATTTTGTCCTAAATCAACATTTCTAGGAACAGCCCAACCTACATTTAAAACAAAACGTTGTGATTTTGGATCCCACTGTCTAGTGCGTGAAATCTTATTTCCCTGATCATCGTGAGTACTTTCTAAACCTTTTTTTTGTTTGGCTTCAAAAAGATCTAAATATGAAATATCACTACCCGGAATAGACTTCATTAAACTATTCAAAGTTTGAAAATGAAATTCTATCGACGTTGCCATGTTCTTTCTTGAGGTTGACTGATCCTTACCAAGAAACTCATATTTAACATTCTTTATACCAACACCTTCACCTCTGCCATGACCAGTTTTCGTTATATTATCAATCGACTCGTTGCTTGTATGATCTTGAAAAATAAATTCTTGTAAAAAATAGTCATTTTTGTTTTTAAAAATTTGCTTATATAGTCGAATTTTAGGAACCAAAGCCGCCATCTGATGTGGCTTAATGTTTAAAAAAGCTGCCAAATGTTCTTTAGCGGTTAAAAGATTCAGCAGATCGCTTGCTTCTCCAACAATGGGAGTGATATTCTTTAACAAAGGAGTCGAAGGAGAGGTTGGTGATTTGCCCATGTACTTCAACATATTATCAATCAAATAACACTGTTCTTGAAACTGTGTTGTAAGAGTTAACTTTAACTCTTCTGATTCTGATGTCCTCGCCCCCCACCCGCTGAAGTTCAAGGATTCGTCGGATTTGGCGCCTGTGTGAGCCATGTTGTATTATACTCCCAAGTAACCTAATACTCGATCAAGCGGAAATGGAATTTCAATCACATCACCAAGATTTAAATGCGCCTCGGTCGGTGCCTGATTAAACCATGCAATAACCCACCAAAGCTCAGAATCTCCATAATGTTTATGAGCAAGCTTCCAATACTTATCACCTAAAGTCCATATATGTCCAACAACATTAAGATTACCAATCTGTTTAGCGGTGGGATGAAGCAACTCTGGGGAGCGATATTGAACTACGCCATTAACTCCTCTGGCGTCGAAGAGTTCTTTATAAATTGGATTAGTGTTCTCCGCTAATCGTCGAATTTCATATCTAGATGCCATTTATCTCTCTTCCTTACGGCTGAAATCCTAGTCTCGCCCAAATGTGCCTTGTGGAGTGTTTAGAATTCGATCTGCTGCTGCTTTTTTTTGAGCTTCAGTTCTCGGGGATGTTTCTTGTGTTCTTTTGTTTTCATTCTCTGGATATGTAGTCTCGGGGAAAGGATAACCTCCAATAGCGCCTGCATCTGTATCTGTACGCCAAGCATCTCCGCCCGCTTGCCATCCCAATTTGTGTGTATGAAACACAGTGAATTCACAACTTAAATTAATTGTCTGAGGATAGAGAGCGTTTTTTGCATTCAGTCCCTTAACCTCATCAGGGACGAAAAAACCAGAATCAAGGTCAGGTTCATAAGAAAACCCTCCGACTCTACCCACCAATCCAGAAGTTGCCACATCATCACCAATACCGTGAAAACCACCTTGAGCGATCAAATTCACGAATTTCAATTTAAACAAAGGTGCTGCTGAAATCGCTCCCGCGCCGCCTTCAGCATCATATGCCGGATAAAGCATCGACATCAACAAAGAAGCCTTATTTAAGTTTAAGCGGGCGTCAGCAAAATCGTAAGAAGGAACAGACCACCCCAAACTAATAACTCTCTTGGTTCCCTGAAATGTTTCAAGTGGATCCATTCTTCCATAAACGGATTCTGAATTCCACTCGGATTCAAACTTGTCTGCATATTGAGTTAAAAATGCCTTAAACTCTACCTTTCTTCCCGTTGGAGCATGGAAAAATTGAATTACCATCCTCTTTCGATTGGCTATATTGGTAGTTGGATCTGCCATATTTGTTATTTCCTATCTTGTGTAGGTTTGAATTTCTAGCTTCTCATTCAAATCCTTATGTACCTTTTTATATATACCCTTGCCATCCAAATTAATCGTAAGTTCAATTGGTTTTGTCTCTGAGGCTTTTTGTGTAATGTTCACAGTTGGAGCTTCATTTTTAAGTCTCATGATTTGATCCACCACACCCTTTGTGTGTTCAATGCCCTTAACATTCTCTAACCTAACAATGGCATTGACTGTCCTTCTGAATTCGACAAGCGACGAACCCGCTCCAATGTTTCTTGAACCAAAATCAGCCATACTTGACATGGCATCACTAAGCTGAGTTAGAGAGTCGATTTTTAGCTTCGCCAGCACGCTAATTAATCTAGTAATTGAATTAATGGCAATTGATATGCCAGTTCCTATTAGCATAATTCCCGCTCCGACCATCGTTACAGCCAAGCCGAGAAGAAATACGCCCGTCGCGGCGGTGCCAGCCGCAGGAGCTAGAAGTGCCAACACAACCATTGCCACAGTCAAGCCAGTCATCAGCGCGATGATGCCCCAAACCGCCGTGGAGGCTGCATCTCCAAGCCCTTTGAATGATGCAACCAAATTGCCCACACCCGTTGCTGCCATATATACGCCTGCGCCAACGAGCAATATTGCAAAAGCAAATTTTAACATTTGAGCGCCGAAAGTTGAAGCCACCTTTCCTGCTTTTTTTTGAACAACGGTTTGAACTTCAGTGGCGGCGGTCCCAGCTTTGGTAGCTGCGGTAGATGCGGCTTTGGCAGCAGCGAGGGCTTTGGCGGCGGCGGAGGAAGCTTTGGTAGCTGCGGTAGATGCGGCTTTGGCAGCAACGGAGGCTCTGTCGGCAGCTTCAGCAGCCTTGGTGGCAACGGTGCCCGATACAGTAGCCGCTGTGTCTTTCGCCTTTGCAATTCCAAGCCGATTAAGAACCGGCACAACGAACGTTTTATAGCCAGCATATGCTTTGGTTGCTTGGTACGCTATGAGCATTGCTGCAGTGCTTAAGCCCAGAACCTTCAGCAATGTGCCGACCTCGCCGGAAGTCCCCACAAGGGCATCAGCCAGCGCATGAAGACCGTTAACCACCCAACGCATACTCAAGGCAAATGACATCATAATCATTTTAAGTTTGTCCATAATGGGCATAGCCTCACGAAGTCTCTCGTTTAATTGTTTTTGAATTACTTCTTGTTGATCGGCTTTTTTAAGATAGCTGTCAAGATCTCCATTTAAAATCTTTTGTAATTCACTTACATCGCTCAACCCCGCAGACTTTGCCAAAAAAACCTTTTCAGCAGCAGTCATGCTATCCAAACTTCTACCCGACTCATCGAAGCCCTTCCTCATCACCTTAAGAACCTCCGATGTTCCCTCAAAACTAGCATTCAACAACTCAATATCATCAAAAAATGGTCCGCCAAGCATTACATTTAACTTGCCCGCTGCAGTAGCAGCGGCTTCGAATGTTTGAAATTGCTGGGCGATCTCAATCAAACGTCCCATTTCAATTTTGAGAGCTTTAGATGCTGCAGCAGTCTCCTTGAAAATTCTCTTTCCTTCTTTTCCAAATTTAGCCAAACTAGGCATTGCGTCTTTGAAACCCTCTTGAACCGAACTTAACGTAAGACCAAGTGCATCTGAAGTTCCAACTAACTCACCTTGAAGCGATAGAGCCTCGGCTCCCGACATCTTAAAAACTGACTGAGCATCTTGTTGAATCTTGGCTGTTGTTGCGGTTGCAACGCCGAATTTTTCTAAACTTGCAGCCAACAATATAACTTTATCTCGGGCGGGGTCGGACAATTCAGTGAACTGTGCCATACCAGAGAACAATCCCGTTACCGCCACGGAGGCATCAGCAGCAGAAATTCCCATTTGTCTATGGGACTTTTCAAGCTCAACAATAGAGTTTGAATAATCTTTCGTAGCGCCGGTGGCGGTCTTAAAGGTTGCAATTGCGCTTTCTTGTTGATATACCAACGCCAAAGAAGAGAGAGCCACTTTCTTAAGTTGCCCTGTTAAAACATTCATTGGATGAAATGTCTTATGTATTGCGGCGCCGACTTCTTGTTGAACTTTTTTGAGATTACCAAAAGCCTTACGGGAGGCGTGTACCTTTCCAATAAAAGTATCAGAAAACGTAGTTTCAGTAATGCCGGTTGTTGTTTTGAGAATGTCTCTGGTTTGTTGACCGATCCCATTGAGCAAATTCATCTGTTTTTCAAGTAAAGCCAGTCTTTTCTCTAATTCTGGATTTGCGGCTTTGAGTGCTTCAAGCTCTCTTTGGGCTGCGACTAAGCTTTCCTTGGCGGCTTCTACTCTTGTTTTCTCGGCTACATTTAAGTCTCCGGTTATGGCTTTTCTCTCTTTAAGAAGCTTTAACTCTTCTTTAGAGTTGAAAATTATCTCTTGTTGGGCGACCGCCTGCGCCTCAAGAGTATCTAGGATTTCGTCTGCCATCTATCTATATGATATCCTTACTTAAATGGCCACTTCAAACCAGTAGCCTTTTCAAAGCCCTTAACGGCTTTATCTAAATTGTATTTGCTCTTGAATGTATTTGGATCGCTTAAGCCATACTTCTTATAAGCTTTCATGTAACTCTTTTCTTTACCCAAAACGTTTGTAAATGAATTAACTTCCGAACGAGTTCCTCGTATGTTGACTGGAATTGAACCTCCGCCAAACATAGCCTTCATCAACATTTCAACCGCTCCACCAAACATTGCCAACCAACTTTCATTAAGTTTATCATCTCTTACCTCGGCAAAATCAATTTCGATTGGAACCAAATCTTCGCCTTCATTCATAGTACAAGTCTCCCAGTTATAAATAGTTTAGTTTTCACAAAATATAAAAGCTGAATGAGAATTCCCATCCAGCCTTCATATTTACCCGCCCCGATTCGATTTCTTCAGGGATTCTTCTTCTTTCTCTAATTGTTTAACCAATCTATCATAAAACCATTGTCTAATGATCAGAGGCAAATTGTATGCTTCAGTGAAGCTCCATCCTCCGTAATACTTTAATTGAAAGAATTGTTCATATACATTTTGTATGTAGCTATCGTCTAGACCAAAAAAAGTCCGCTGTGAACGGAACCTCCATGTCTTCTGTGAAGCCACACGATTCACACTGAAACTCTTGCGTTAAATCAACATGTGGAGTTAGTTTGCCATAGACAGCTCTCAGGAATTTGGAATCAATCGCCGGCATGGATTCAACAAATTCGGCAATAATTGCTGATTCGGTTTTTCCATTGACTGATATAATAAACGACTTTAGTTGATCAGTTAATGGGGCTTCGGGCAACTTGTTCTTTCTTTTCTTCTCAGTTAATTGAGTCAACTTTGTTTCATCGCTACTAAATAAAAGTTTAACTTCTGCATCAACTTTTGTTCTTGGCAATGGAATAACAAATGTATTAAGATTTTGTGTAATTCCCAAATCCTCGTCAACACATTCCAAGCCACCAGCATTCACCACTTTGTCTTCTAGATTAAAGCTGTGTTCTACCGAAGTTGCGCAACTAGGACAAGCAACCTTTGTTTCATATTGTTCACCATAACCAGTAATTCTTGCCGCAACCATAATGGCATTTTTGTCTCCAAGAAGCAAATCTTCGATGTTAATTGATTTATCGATTAGAACACTCTTTAAAAACCTATCAATTGCAATTCCCCTTTTTAAAAGACTTCTGGAAGCTAGAATATCTTCTTCCTTTGCTGTCATAAATTTGATTTCTGCAAATTCTTTATTGTGCAATGAATGATTTTCGTTGTAAAATCTTCCTTTAGATGGGAGTTCAACGAATTCGGTTGGAACTGCGAAGGAGAAAGTACTTCCTTCTTTTTCTTTACTCTCGGGTACAACGGGAAGCTCAGCAGGCGCCATTTTGGTGCCTAAGCGTCCCTCATCGTTTCTTGTCATTTTAACCTCTTGTTATATTTGATTTGTTATATTGTCTTGACAGCATAATCGTAACGGACAGTTATTTCAAGTTCAACTAGATCATCAGATTCGTAATCTAGCTCGCCAAAGTTCACTTTGCTAATCCAGGCATTTTTTAGAACCCACTCTTCAACGAACTGATTCTGTTCTGCACCTAGTTGTTTAATGGAGAATTCTCCTAAAGCAGTAACGGCTTTATGTTTTGAAATAGTCTGAGTTGTATTGGGATCTAATGGAAAAATATAACCAGATTTCTTTAGAACTTCAAACATCTTTTCTGACGCATCAGGACTAACAGGATCTACCAAAGTCAATTCAACAGTATTCCACGTCACTCTACCCGGATACCAAAAAGTGTGATTGATATATTTATGTTCAGTCTCCGAAACTTCGAAACTTGGCTTCGAAACTTTCTTAACTAAATATTGTTCTACTGCCCCAATTGTTCCACCAAAGTTAAGAATCCAGCGATACTTTCGTTTCGGCTCTGTTGATGGTGCTGCCCAAAATCCCATTGTTTAGTTCCTCTTTCCCATTAAATAGTTTCGTAAATCACTTTTATCATATTACCTTGAAGATAGTTTCTTCACAACATTACCTAAGTGAGTTGTATAATATACTGCAATATCTCGTCTTTACAAGACGGAAAGCTTTTCTCCCTCAGACTCCAAAGCATCAATTAAGCTATCGAACATGCCCATTATTTCTTTATAAGTTCTAAACACATGTTGATCATATTCTTCCTTGATGATTGATTCAAGTTTTTCTTTAGTTAGTTTCATCTCTAGTCCTCAAACGAAGCACCAGAATCCGTAATCACGAAGTCAATTGCAATGAACTCAATAGCTCTTGCTGGCTTCAGGTAAATCTTCGCATACATGATATTTCTATCAATCAAATCAGGAGTTGTAGTAGTTTCATCCAAAATTACTTTGAAATCCTGCAAACCAAGATCAATCTGAATTCCTTCAAGGAACGGATTAACCTTTCCTAAGAAATTATTCCAAGTTGCAACCACGTTCTGTTCAAAGAGTGTCGAAGAAGCAATTCTAGAAATTCGTTTCTTAACAAAGTTCATTAATCTGCGAACATTAATTCTATCCAATGCAGATTGTGTGATTTGTAAAGTCTTTTGACCAAAAATCACAATCCCTTCAGCCGGGAATGATGCAATCGGATTAATGTTTGCCGCATAAAGCGTATCTCTTTGCTGAGAGGTCAATCTTTCTGATACTCCAACAATCGGAAGTCCTGCAGCGCCTTCGCTTAGTCCACCTCTTGTGAATCCAGCAGGAGCAAACCATAATTTAGTTTTCTTCTGTGAAGAAGCCATAGTTCCCAACCCCGCAATTGAAGGCGGAAGCCACACTGTTGCTCCATTAATCGTATCTCTGCCCAAAACCCACGGATAGTAGCAACAACCATAGCTTGAGTTAATACCGCGGAGACGCAAATTGTCTACAGTCGTAGTAACGCTGCCTGCTCTGTTTTCTGCAGTATTTGAGTTTTCTGTGAACGGAAGATAATCACCTTCAAGATCGATAATCGCCAATGTATCCGCTCTCTGCTCAGCAACATTTAATAGGTGATTTGTTAATCCAGTGTGTGTCAATCCAGGCATCGTTAACACATTCATATCAACAACTTCGGGATCTGCCACTGAATCAATCGCTCTTTTAATTGAGTTAAACTGATAGTTTGTAGTTTCCGTACCATTAATTGCACTGTTTCTAAATGGCTCTTTTTCTTGAACGTCCAAGCCATCAAACCCGCCAAACAACGGTGCAGTGAACTTATCAAATCGCTTATCTAATACTGCTTTGTAAGTCGCACTAGCCGCAGTCAGAGACAAACCAGAAGTTCTAGAACCACTGCTCCATACAGCTTCAATTGGATTGCCAGCATCACTGCTTCCACTTAAATCATCAAGTGTGAAGTGGAATGAAATTTCGGTTGCGGTTGCCGTTGCAAACGAATCATAGCCATTCGGAAGTGCCCTAATAATGTCCTTATTGCTTGGATCGTAAGTGTTGCCACCTCGCTTGTTGTAAGTAACACCAAAAAATGCATCTTTGGGATTTCCAATAACACCCTCGGAGCTTGACATCCTCAAGGCACATCTCGGGAACAAGAATGAACCAGTGAAACCTAGATTGGACGCACCTACATCAACTCCAGTTCTAACGATTTGACCCGTTGCGTCTTCAACACCGCTTCGTGGAAGACTTTGCCCGCCCAAAACAAAAGCAGCCAATGTCTCTGTAATTGAACCAGAAACATAAGTACTTGTTGAACCTGAAATTACCGAGAAGCCTGCAAACTGTACCGGACCTTGAAAACCAAAGGGTAAAAAGGTTGAATCGGTGGCTGCAGCATCTACATCAACATCCATTTCAATTCTAAGGAATTTCGATCTGTTAGGGTGTTTCCCATGTTCACGATATCGTCTTTCGTAATCATCCCACACAACATATTTATCACCAATTTTATTGGCAACATAATTTGGTGAAAATGGATTTAAGTTACAATTACTAAATCTTTCAATAATTTCCACTGAGTTATCAGTATCATTAGCTTTGCGAATCAAAACATCAAATGAACCATAAGGAGTGGCATCATCATTAGTAGAAGCTTTAATTTCAGAAATAGAAACTTTAAGATTTTCCTGTTCCCACGTACCATTGTTGAGTCCGTGGAATCGGAATAAGTTTGTCATACTTGCAGGCGCATATGAACTAGTATCAGTTGTAAGATCCTGAGAGAAGAACCAACCAGTTCTTGCAGGTCTTGCATCTAATTGAAAATCGGCACCTTGCGCAGTTGCATTTGCTAGTCCCAAAATGACACCGTAAACATTTCCCCCGGTGCCAGTATTTACAACAAACTCTCTAACATGTCTTTCGCATGTAGGACCAAGAACATAAGTTTCTTGATTAGCTGTTGTTGTAATCGCAGTATTCAATAAGGTTGGATTTGTATTGAAAACTTTTCTAATAAAAATATTTGAATTTTCATTGAAATTGAAATTTGTTCTCTTCTGCAAAACACCAGAACCGTTATAAATTTCAGCAACAAATTCATAATCTGATCCTTCTGAAGAAATTAAAGTTGCAGTGCTTCCAGTAGTTTCTGAGCCACCTCGTATGGAACCAGACAAAAGCACAACACCGCTTGTCAAGTACCACGTTGCAGCTAGAACGCCCTGATTATCATCAGCAGCGGATCCTGAATCAATTAAGAAAAGTCCAAATGCACCACCCGCGGATTCGTCAGAGCTAACACTTCCACCAATTTGGTAGCCGGCGCTGCCAAGCGCCGTTGCGTCGGTGTGGGCTGCACCCATTAGTCTAACTACAGTAATTGGGCTTGCATTTTTCAACCAAGCCTGTGCCGCATATGAAGCATACGTTGGAGCGGTGTAGTTGCCGTCTCTAAAAATGTCACCACCTTGCCCACCCGGAATTGGATTACCGAAAATCTGTACAAACTCAGAAAATGAGTCTACCTGTACTGGACGAAGACCTGGACCTCTCTCTGTTCGACCAATAACTACTGGTCCGATGTCTTCCGGTGTTGACGGCAATTGAGAATTATCAATTTCGTCAATAAAAATTCCCGGTGAAACAAACTTAAATTTTCTCACTGACATTAGATCGGATCTCCTTGATTTACCTAGCCTTTTCTTCTATAAATAGTCGAGGAAGTTGTCAAATTCCTATTTTAACTTCTATAAACACTGCGTTTATCATTAAAATCGGGATCGTCACCAAAGACCGCTCTCTCTCTTCCGATTTTCACATCTACAATGTTTTCTCTTATAACGATTTTTGGCTGCTCAGCATTTTTATCAGCGCCATATATATAACCTAAAACCTTAATTTCAATTTTGGTTTTATACTCTCTTTCGTTTTCTTCCATTAAACTAACATTATTATCTAAACTAAAATCTTCCTGAATAAAGGCTTCATATCTATGATCATTTTTAACAACAGTGAAATAATTAATGCCACCAGTTTTAGTTAAGAATGGAGTTAACATTTCATTCATCTGTTCTTGATATTCACTCTTCAACAATATAGAATATGTTATGTCTAAATAAACTGGGATTGGAATAGTTATAGTTTCATAAACTGTCTTTGAGTTTATTTTACTTCTCCTCGGGAAGTTAATTTGACCATCTGCACTTCTACCAGCATCATCATCACCCGTTGGACGCCTAAAAACACTGGCATTTGTAAAAACAGCAGTTTTATCTTGTTGAATTCTTCTTGCAATCGTGATTGAACCGCCCTTCTCGTCTCCAACGGGAGGAACATTGCCAAAAATAGAACCTTTCTTTGAAAGACTTTTAACCACTGAAGTTCTTTCAATTGAAATGAGGGGTAAAATTAAAGAACCGGCTGTATCCCTTAATTCTTTTTTATTCTTAATTTGATACACCCGTTCTGGTGCAACCCACAAAACAGGAACTTTCTTCCAACCCTTATTTGTTGTTGAGAAAATATTCAATTCATTCCTCAGCCACTCCAACATTGCACCATCAATATTTTCTAGAGTGGAAGGTTGAATCAATTGTTCTCTTACATTTGTATTTTTATTATGTGGCATCGAACAATCCTTCTCTTGCACGAATGCACTTGGCAGAAATTTCAACTTTGTGATCAGCTTGACCAAA
>Ga0310121_10005196_pt1 | contig 11271 bp, 7 predicted proteins | sample CB27_Tmax_986_MG_FD_203504 | JGI IMG/M metagenome (GOLD analysis project Ga0310121, IMG submission 203504) | Marine microbial communities from Western Arctic Ocean, Canada - CB27_Tmax_986 | ecosystem: Environmental > Aquatic > Marine > Oceanic | place: Canada: Western Arctic Ocean | collected...
ATTGGTTTTGTGGCGACGCACGAACTGGCCGCGACGTGCTCGCTCCACCACCGCCGGTGGAGCGAGCACGTCGCGGTGGCGGGTGTAACTCGGACTGCCGGAGGGCCAATATGCGTTTGATTCCGCGAGTGCTCGCAACGCTCGCCATGGCAGCGCCCGCGTGCGCCCAAACGACCGACGATCCCTTCCCAGAGCCGATCCCCCAGGCAGACGGCATGATACAGGTGGACTACGCGGAGTTTGCGGTGCTTCCGGACCTGATGGGAGTTGCCGCCCGCATGATGCTCATTATCGACGAGCCGGAAACCAACCGCCTCTTCGTAAACGACATGCGTGGCCCCCTCTATAGCGTGAGTTACAACGGTATGAGCGTGCTCCGGTACTTGGATGTCAACGCCGCTACTTGGGGAGTCAGGGTCCAGTCATCCGGGAGGGAACGGAGCTTCCATAGCTTCGCCTTCCACCCGCAGTTCGGCCAGTCCAGAACCCCCGGATACGGGAAATTCTACACATGGACCGACACTGAGAACACGCAACCGACGCCCGATTTCCGTCCGGAAGCCGGAACTCGTCCGCACGACACGGTCCTGCTCGAGTGGACCGCCCGAACCCCCGGGGCTGCCACCTACGACGGCGAGCGGCCACGCGAACTTATCCGCGTCGAGCAGCCTTTCGCCAACCACAACGGGGGCCGGATGGCCTTCAACCCGGCGGCGACCCCCGGGGACGCCGACTTCGGACTGCTCTACGTCGGCCTCGTGAACGGCGGGGGCCGTGCCGACCCATCGAACAACGCACAGGACCTCGGGTCTGTATTCGGGAAGATTCTCCGCATCGATCCGCTCGGTTCCAACAGCGAGAACGGCAGGTACGGAATCCCAGTGAGCAACCCATTCGCCGCTGACCAGGACACCCTGAGCCTCGGAGAGATCTTCGCCTACGGGCTGCGCAATGTACAGCATATTGCCTGGGACACCGCCACGGGGCGCATGTACGTCACCGACATCGGCCAGAGCACGGTAGAGGAACTCAACGTCCTGACGGCAGGTGCTAACTTCGGGTGGAATCGGTGGGAGGGAAGCTTCCTATACGCCGATCGCTCCGGTGTCTCCTTGGAGAACCAGAGGGACGACCCAACGGTCACCTACCCGGTCGTCGAGTTCGCTCAGCCGGATGCCCTCTTCACGTCGCGGGTCGCGGTTACCGGCCTCGTCGTGTACCGCGCCGCCGATATCCCCGCGCTGACCAACATGGTGCTCTTCGGAGACTTGCCGGGCAGCGAGATATTCTACATCCCCGCGGACGGCCTACCGAACGGAGGGCAAGACCAGATCCGCCGGGTTATGCTCACCGGCACAGAGCAGCCGCGTACGCTCCTAGAGGTCATCCAGACGAAGCAAGCGGCACAGGGAAAACACCCGCCACGCGCGTGGATTTGCGCATGCATCCGGGCCCACAGGGGCAAGTGTTCCTCCTCAACAAGGGGGACGGATTGATTCGCGTACTGGTCCCCGGAGAAGGCTGATACCAATGCTAAAAGAAATCAGGTGGGCGGCTCAGGTCGCACTGCTAGCTCCGCTGCTTTTCGCTACTGCGTGCGCCGTTGAACCGAACGACCGCGCAGAGCCAGCCGAGCAGGTGGAGACCTCTCAGGCTTCGGCCCGCGCTGCCGAGCAGGAAAGGCCCCCATTCCTCTCCTCCAGGGGAGGGCCGCCCGGCACCCCGGTAACCGTCTCTATGAGCGGTCTCGTGATGAACCTGAGGCTCGACGTCGGCTTTGGCAGCTTCGTCGAGAACGAGATCCTCCAGCGCGCGCAGGCCGATCAAGACGGAGCCGTCTCGGTCACGCTCCCGATTCCCGCCAGAGCACGACCCGGAGTCCACTACTTCTTCCTGGCCGAGGAAGACGGCTCGCCGTTCGCGGTCTCGAACCCCTTTCTGGTGACGGCCTCCGACGGGAGCGTCCGCCTGCGTGGCCGGGTCACGAACGAAGGGTCAGAATGCACCACTATGAGAGGCGTCGGGGACGTGCTCTTCACGTTATTGGGCGAACTCGGCAGTCCGGCGCCCGACGCCCGGGTGACCGTGGAGGGCACCCTCGCTGAGACGTCCATCTGCCAGCAGGGCCTGACCATCGCGGTTACGAAGATCCAGGTCGCACCGTGATCGCCGTCGAACAACAGCGCTGGGTCCTGTCTCGCAGGCCTACCTGCTAGAGCTCTTTTACTACGACCTTCTTCTTTTTCTTGCGCGCCAAGCCGCGGGCCGCCGTCTTCTTCCAGTTGGACCTCGTGTTCCAGATGAAGGCCTGCACGTCAATCAGGTCCCTGGGCGCCAGATTGGGATCATCCAACTCCACCAACTTCTGCTTGTAGATCGACGCTAACAGTATGCACCGTTCGTAGGTCTTCCAATTCAGGCTCGCGTTGTATTTGAGATCGAAGGACAGCCCCTGCGCCGCCTTCTGCGAGACAGTCGGCTTGAGAAAGACATGGGCATCCGGCCGCGCGAGGAACGGCAGGATCGTAGCCACGGGCCAGGTGGCCACCGGAGGCGCAGGATCGGCCACCGTAAAGCTCGCTACCGAGTCCAATAGCACGCTGAACGTGGCCTTCCCAGCCTCGGGCGCTTCCACCACGTCGGCCAAAGCGGACAGGAACGGACGGGCAGCATCCTTCTTCTTCAGGGCTTCGGCGAGTCCGAGACGCTCGACCCGGCTGATCAGGTTCATGGTCCCGATGACCTTAAGAACCTGGGTCACTCCTTTCTTCACCTCGTCCGCATCGACCAGGCGCCGCAGCTCTCCTTCGCCCAACCCCTCCTGGAAACGCTCGTGCGCGGCCCACTTGGAGGCGCGCTCCCCTACCTTGCCCTTACCGAGGTACCTAGCGTCAACGAATCCATCCGGGTACCTCATCAGGAACAGGCGCACCGTCTCTCCGAAGAGATTCCTCTCGGCCGGCAACACCGGGCGGCCCTTCTCCATCTTTGGCTCAGGCAGGTTGTCCAAGATGGGATCATGCTGCAACTCCGCGGGACGGAGTCCATCCGGGGTCATGAGCTTGGCCTCCCGGCCAGGGTGGTCCCGGAATACTACCCAGACGTTCTTACCCTTAGTACCCACTATTCTGCCCGGACCCCAGTCCGGCTTCAGCGGATTGTCAACCACCGTTCCGATGCTCGTATCCAGCTCAACGACAACGCTGGCCATACCTGAACCTCCCCTGAATTCGAGGCGATTAGAACTAAAGGCAGCCGCCCCGGCCGTGGCCGGAACGGCTGCCTTGATTCCGCAACGGCGGGCTCCTAAAGCTTCGAGACGTTCTCGGCCGCCGGACCCTTTTGGCCCTGCACGACGTCAAATTCCACCCGAGCGCCCTCGTTCAGGCTCTTGAAACCATCACCCTGGATGGCCGAGTGGTGGACGAAGCAATCCTTGCTGCCGTCCTCGGGCGTGATGAAGCCGAAGCCCTTGTCGTCGTTGAACCACTTCACGGTTCCTGTGGTACGCATGCTACCGAACTCCCTTTACATGCTGGTGCGTCGGGGTGCGGTATCTCCGTACCACTCGATGTCACCATTCCTTGGCGGGAAACAAAAAACCTGGGCTCGTCGAGCGCCCAGGTCCTGTTTTGTCGCCGGACTCCAGTATCTCCTAGAGCTTTTTCGCCTACGCAATCCTAGTCGCGCTAGGTAGATGGGACAAGGGAAGCCGCCAAATCACTCATTTTTGGGAACTGGCCCGCTTCGTACTCGCCGTACAGACGCACTATGTCCTCTTGCGTGTCCCCGATGAACGGGCCGTGGGCAACGACCGGATCGTGGGTCGGCTCGCCCGCGTATGAGGAGTACTCTGACTCCCTGCTCGCCACCCCTGATCTGAAGGACGCTGTCCCCTCGCTGCTCGGGTTGATCCAACCAACCCACCTGGGCGGCCTCGAGAAGCCGTGCGTCCGATCCAACCAGGACCGAGCCCTCGAGGACGTATAGGAAACCGCCGTACGAAGCTGGAAGGTCCTGCTCGAGCGTCGCATCCGCGTCCAGCTCTATGTCGACGAGCGTCACCGGTACGTGAACGCGTGCCCGGGAGACGACGCCTCCAGAACTACCACTGTAGACGCGCACTCGGCCCCCCGCCTCGCGGAGAATCGAAACCGATCGGAGCGGAATGCGCCAGAACGTGGGCGGGACCCAGCGCTGGCGCTTCGGGAGAGTCAGCCAGAGCTGGAGTAGACGGACGTTCCCTTCTGAGGTCACGTCTTCGTTGTGGATGACCCCCGCTCCCAGCAGTCATCCAGAGCACGTCACCTGCATCGAGGACCCCTTCGGCACGATCGCGGACGGACCCTTCCAGCATGAGCGTCACGGTCTCGAACCCTGCGTGAGGGTGCGCAGTACCGAAGGGCCCATCCCTGCGATCCACCCGATCGTCCATGAGCAGAATGAACGGATCTGTACGCCCGAAGGCGCCCGGCGCGACGACAGGCACGACGGTGTGACCAGCGCCCATGAAACCCGGCGCAGGACTGGGCCTAGTTTCGACGTCTGCTAACCGGCGTTGCAGAGTCATGTGACGCAGTGGTAGAGGGTGGAACCGAAGGCCATCTGACACGGCAAACATCGCAATCTAACGGAACCCTGGCACCACACCTGCACGGCTCCTACACTCCGAGTTCGTCCTCCCATCGACCGCAACTAGGGTGAGCGCATGAAGGTGCCTTTCGTACGACCCGGCCTGGCCTTGCTTCTTTTCGCGACCACGACCTCGGCAGCCGCCCAAACCTTCCCAACCGACGACCCGGTCATCCGGAACATGTGGGAACAGGGAATGGGATCGGGATCCCAAGTCGAGCGCCTCGCCCAGGTGCTCACCGACTCGGTCGGCCCCAGGCTCATCGCCAGCCCCGGCTACTACGCTGCCGTCGACTGGGCACTCAAGATGTATGAGAGCTGGGGCATCCCGGCGCGAAGGGAGCAGTACGGCACGTGGAGGTCATGGCGCCGCGGGCACACCCGCCTCGACCTCATCGGGCCGCGCTTCCGGACGCTCACGGGCACCATGCTCGCCTGGAGTCCGGGTACGCAGGGACCGGTCGAAGGCGAAGTCGTGGCGCTGCCCGACCTCCCGGACGCCGCTGCATATGACCGCTGGCTGCAGGAGGTCCAGGGAAAGTTCGTCTTGATCTCGCCCCCGGAGCCCTCGTGCCGCCCCTTCAACAACCTGGTCCCGCTCGCCCTCCCTGAGACCATCCAACGGATGAGGTCTCGGCGCAACAGCGTGTTCACCTCATGGAGAAATCGGTACCAGACCGCTGGAGCGGACCTAGACGCACGCCTGGACGCATCGGGCGCGGCCGGCATCCTCACCTCGTTCTGGTCCGGCGGGTGGGGTGTGAACAAGATCATGGACACCGACAACACGCGTCTGCCCAGTCTCGACATGAGCTGCGAGGATAACGGACTCCTCCATCGTCTCGCGGAGAACCAGCAGGGACCGCGCATCCGCCTCGACGCCGACTCGGAGCCCCTGGGCGAGCAGGCGGTCTTCAACGTGGTCGCCGAGATGAAAGGCGTGGAGCTCCCCGACGAGTACGTGGTTCTGTCCGCCCACTTCGACTCCTGGGACAGCTCATCGGGCGCGACCGACAACGCCACTGGCACGCTCATGATGATGGAGGCGATGCGGATTCTGAAGGCGACCTATCCGAACCCGAAGCGCACCATTCTGGTCGGACACTGGGGCGGGGAGGAGCAAGGAGCAAACGGCTCCGAATCGTTCGCCGCTGACCATCCCGAGGTGGTCGCGGGTCTCCAGGTCGGCTTCAATCAGGACAACGGTACCTGGCGGATAGAGGCTATCCGCATGCAGGGCTTCAACGAAGCTAGGAAGCCAGTGGGACGGTGGCTCGGCAACATCCCGCGCGAGATCGCGGACACCGTCCAGTTCGAGAGCCCGTCCCGGGAAGGAGGCAGCGACCATAGCTCCTTCACCTGCTACGGGATCCCGTTCCTTCGCCTGCAATCCAACTATCCCGACTACCGCCAGTACACCTGGCACACAAACATCGACACGTTCGACAAGATCATTTTCGACGATCTCAAGAACAACGCGACGCTGACGGCGATGCTGGTTTATCAGGCGTCCGAGGATCCACAGCAGGTCCCGCGCGCTCGCGCGCCGCTCCCGGCCGACGCGCAGGGACAGGTACCGGCTCACCCCGAGTGCTCGACGTCAGATCGGAGCTCAACGGGAAGGTAGGGGAACGATGCCGCAAGCGCTGCAACGAACCTAGGCGCCGAACTGGGCCATCGATGTCGTCAGGGAGATGCCGAAAGTCGAGAGGGCGAGGACCGCCGGATCCTCTTAGCTTCTTTCCATGAGCGAGCAGCTGAGCGACCAGGCCTGGACCACCAGTGCCAACGGCTCGTCGTGGACCGCGAAGTGACCGGAAAGGTCAGATGAAGATCACGATCGTCGCCCACCAGACGATCCCGTGAGCGCGTAGGTGTACGCCCTCCTCGCCTCGCTGGCCAGCGAGGCTGAGCGCGCGGAGCGGGGGGACCGGACGCTGCTCGTCGCCCCAACCCGTGGCGAAGGACGCGAGATCCTGCGCGCGCTCGTCCGCCAAACCGGGGGCTGGTTGGGTCTCGAGGTCACCACCGTACGCCCGCTCGCGCTCGAATTGGTGGGGGCTGAGCTGGCCGCCCAGGGTCTCACCCTACTCGACGAGTTCGCCGAACAGGCGTTGGTGGACGAGCTGCTGGACGAAGCGCTCGCAGCCGCCCACGGCGCGAAAGAGCTCGAAGATCTGGCCGAGGGTGTGGGTTTCCGCAGGGCTGTGCGCGGGGCCATAAGCGCGCTCCGGCTCGCAGGGGTGGGCCGCCGCCGCATCGAGGCCGAGACGCTGCCCGATCCCGCCAAGCGCGTGCTCATGGGCGGCGTGCTGGCCCGACTCGAAGAGCGGCTCGGGCGGGACCAGCTGGTCGACACCGCGGCCTTGCTCGCACGCGCCACCAAGGCGCTTGCAGAGGACGCCGTTATCCCATCGGACGCCGTTCTCTTGCTCCCGGGGCTCGGCACCCGCGGGCTCAGCGGACTTTTCCTGGCAGCACTCCGCGCGCGCGGGGCCCGTCTGGTCGCACACGATCCCGTCGTCGGCCTGGACCCGCCTGAGGGATTCCTCTGGAGCGCCGCCGATGTCCCGCCTACTCAGCTCGCGCGGCTCCACGCCCCTGCGGACGGGGGACTGAAGCCAGGGACCACACCCCCCCTCGCTCTCTTCCGTGCTGCGGGCATCACGGAAGAACTCCGCGAGGTGTTGCGGCGCATCCTGGCCGCGGGACTCCGCTGGGACGAGGCCGAGATCGTGACCCCTGACCCTGGCATCTACGGCCCCGCGCTGCACGCGCTGGCGGCTCATCTGGACGTTCCGGTGACGTTCGCTGTGGGCCTGCCTGTGGAACGCACCCGCGCCGGGCGAGCGGTGTCCGCGTGGTTCCGCTGGGTCGAGGGCGGCTTCCCAGAGTCGGTGCTCCGGCGCCTCCTCGAAGCAGGTGACCTGGCGCCACCACGCTTGTTCCGCGACGTGGAGGGCGCGCGGCTCGCCCGTCGGCTCCGCTGGCTGCAGATCGGCTGGGGGCGGGACCGCTACCGGGCAACTATAGAAACGGCCCGCCGCCGCCTCGAGCTGGCCCCGCCACGCCCCCACCATGAAGAGGAACCGGAGGACGCGACAGAGCGGTACGGGCGCGAGCTCCGCGAGCTGGCCGCACTCGAGGCATTGATCGGGCCGATCGAGAGCGCCGTGCCTCCCGTTCCTGGACGGATCGACCCCGCACCCGTGGAGGTGACTCCGGGTGCGCTCGCGAGCGGCCTCGCCACGTTTCTCGACCACGTGCCAGCGGGTGGGTCGATCGACGAGACGGCGCTCGAGCGGCTGCGCCGTATTCTCGACCGCGCAGCCGCCACGCTCACCCGACCGACCACGTTCTCAGCCGCGCTCACGGTGCTCTGTGAGCACCTCTCCATCCGCGTTCCCGCACCTCGTGCGGAGGGACGGGCGCCCTGGGGGTCGGACGGCGCCCATCTCCACCTCGCGGACATCGAGCATGGTGGATGGACCGGACGGCGCGCGACCTTCGTGGTCGGGTTGGACGCCACCCGCTTCCCCGGGGCAGCCGCCCAGGACCCGATCCTCCTCGACCGCGAGCGCGCCGCTCTGGCTCCGCGCGACCTGCCGTCGTCAGGAAGCCTGCTCCGGGAACAGCGCTTCCGCGTGGCGGCGCTCCTCGCCCGGCTTCGGGGATCGGTCACGCTGAGCTACGCCGCGTGGCAACCGTCTGAGGGACGCACCCTCACGCCATCGCCGCTGCTCCTGCAAGCGTATCGGTTGGCGCACGGCCTACCAGACGCCGACTTCGAAGCGCTCGACAGCCACCTCGGCAATCCGATCTCACGCATCCCGCGCGGGCGCGTCCGCCTGGACGCGGAGGACGTATGGCTACGAGCCCTTTCGCGCGACGACCTCCTCCTCGACGGAGAGGCCGAGGTGTGTTCCTATTTTCCGTGGCTACAAGCTGGCTTCGCAGCCCGAGTTGCGCGCCGGGGCGACGTGCCCGGGCCGCACCATGGCGTCGTGGGGCCACAGCCCGGGCTGGACCCGCGCAGGGACGATCGGGTCATCGTCTCGCCCAGCCGACTGGAGACGCTCGGCACATGCCCGCTGCGCTACTTCTACGCCTACGTCCTGCGTGTGAAACCACCGGACGAAGCGTCCCTCGACCCCGAACGATGGCTGGACCCGCTGCGCAGGGGCGCGCTGCTTCACGCCGTCTATGACCGCACCCTCGACGCAGCGAAAGAGGACGGCCTGTCTCCCGGGGACGATTCCTTTCGAGGGCACGCACTCGCGATCCTAGATGAAGAGGCGGAGGCTATGAGCCTAGAGGTGCCCCCGCCTTCCCGCGTGACATACGAGCAAGAGCGTGCTGGGCTCGTGGGCGACGTTCTCTCGTTCGTCGGCATGCTGCGTGAGGATCTCCCCCAGTGGAAGGAAACCGAGCTCCGCTTCGGCTTCGCAGGCTCGGAGCACCCCGCAGTCGAGCTTCCGCTTCCCTCTGGCGGCACGATCCGCCTGCGCGGGGCGATCGACCGGTTGGACGCCCTCCCTTCGGGAGCACTCCGGGTCGTGGACTACAAGACGGGTGCAGCCGGCCGCTACAGCAACATCACCGTGTGGAATCGGGGAAGGAGGCTCCAGCACCTCCTCTACACGGAAGCCACTGAGCGGCTGTTGGGACACCCCGTCGATCGCATGGAATACCACTTCCCCACACGCAGGGGCGAGAATGAGCGTATCCACTTTACGCGCGCGGACCTATGGGACGGCCCCGACCTCCTGGACCGCATGCTCGACCTTGTCGCGACCGGACATTTCCTCCCGACCGAGCAGACGAAGGATTGCGGGTTTTGTGACTTCAAGGCCGTGTGCCGCGTGACGAACGACCGCTTCGGCAACACAACGTCACCCCTCGCAGATTGGGGAAGGCGCCACTTCGAGAGCGAGGCCTACGCAACCTTCCAGTTGGTAAGACTCTTCCGCGACCGCGGTGGGAAGAGGCCATGAGCCACCGACCTGAGGAACAGCTGGGTCTTGGGCTGGACTCGTGGTCGCTGCCCGACAAAGCGGCCCGTGACCGAATCGCCGGCGACCTCGGGACCAATTTCTTGGTCGAGGCAGGAGCCGGATCAGGCAAGACCACCGCGCTCGTGAGTCGCATGGTCGCGCTCGTGCGCACAGGAACCGCGACGGTTCATGAGATCGCTGCGGTGACCTTCACACGCAAGGCTGCAGGCGAACTCCGGCAACGTTTCCAGGAGGCTCTCGAAAAGGATCGCTTAGCCCCAGAGCGCACGCCGAATCAGCATCGCTCGCTGGACCGCGCGCTCCAGGACATCGATCAGGCATTCATGGGAACGATCCATGCATTCTGCGCACGGCTGCTCCGGGAGCGACCGCTGGAAGCAGCGGTGGATCCTGCGTTCGCGGAGACGACCGCGGCCGAGGCTAACGCTCAGGCGGCTCGCTTCTGGTCGCTCCACCTGGAGAGGCTGGCGACCCAGGGCGACGCGATCCTGGGCGAGCTCGACGAGTTGGGGCTCACTACTACGCAGCTCAGGGGCCTATACGAGGAGCTGCGGGAGTACCCCGACGTCGAGTTCCCGCTCGATCCTGCGCCACCCCCCGACCCTGCCGACGTCGTCGCGGTGCGGACCGAACTCGAGTCACTCCTGCTCGAGGGTGCGCGCATGATGCCCAAGGAGGAGCCTGAGGGCGGGTGGGACAAGATGCAGGGTCGCCTGCGTAGCCTATTCTACCGGATGCACCACGGGGATTGGGACGACGACCGCTATTTCCTTGACACCCTCGCGGACGCCACCTCCCGGTGGAACTTGACCCAGAAGAAATGGGCTGTCGATCAACGTGGAAAGGCAGCTGCCGTGCGGCTGCGCGACCGATTGGTCGAACTGACAGGGGCCGGATCTGCCGCCCAGATAGTGCTCGATCAATGGTGGGCACATCGGTACCCGACCGCGATGCGCTTCGCGAAAGGAGCCGCGGACGCACTGATGGCGGAACGCCGCGCCAGCGGCCGGCTGGATTTCCAGGATCTGCTCGCTCTCGCAGCCCGCATGCTGCGGCGAAACCCACCCGCACGGGCGGACCTGGGCCACCGCTGGCGCTGCCTGCTCGTGGACGAATTCCAGGACACGGACCCACTTCAGGCCGAAGTGCTCTTTCTGTTGGCCTCGGACTGTGACGACGAGGGGGACTGGATCCGGTCGCGCCCCCGCCCCGGCGCGCTCTTCGTGGTGGGCGACCCGAAGCAATCGATCTACCGCTTCCGCCGCGCGAACATCGCCATGTATGCGCGCGTGCGTAGTCGCTTTGAGGATTTCGGTGCTGTCCTGACCCTCACTTCCAACTTTCGATCGGGCGTCCCCATCGCGGCGTTGGTGAACGAAGTATTCGCACCGCCAAACGGCTTCCCCACCGACGGGGACGAGACCCAGGCAGGGTTCGAACCGCTCGATCCCCAGCCGCGCCAACAAGCTCCGCCGCGCGAGGGAGTATTCCATTTCACCGTTCATGTAGAAGGGAAGGTCGACAAGGACACTCGCACCGCGCTGGAATCGGATGCCCTAGCTGAGTGGATTGCCGGGCAAGTGAGGAGTGGTGTCAGACGGCCGGAGGATTTCCTCATACTCAC
>Ga0310121_10005197_pt1 | contig 11271 bp, 10 predicted proteins | sample CB27_Tmax_986_MG_FD_203504 | JGI IMG/M metagenome (GOLD analysis project Ga0310121, IMG submission 203504) | Marine microbial communities from Western Arctic Ocean, Canada - CB27_Tmax_986 | ecosystem: Environmental > Aquatic > Marine > Oceanic | place: Canada: Western Arctic Ocean | collected...
TATATTCACTCTAGAGTCTGGATCATCCACCCATTTCACAGGAATTTCTAAAACCGAATATCCGTTTTTTTCAGCCAGTATCAAAAGTTCAGTGTCAAAAAACCAACCATTATTTTTTATAAGCGGAACAACCTCCTCAGCCACTTTTCGAGATATAACTTTAAATCCGCATTGAGCGTCCTTAAACGAAACAAAAAACATCATTCTAAAAAGAAGACTGTAACACCGGGAGATAAATTCTCTTTTAAAAGATCTCCCTACTACTTTAGAGCCCGAAATTAATCTAGAGCCGATGGCGATCTGAAATTCTAACCCGCTGACTGATTCTAAGAACTGGGGGAAACAATTTAAGTCTGTGGAAAGATCCACATCCATGTAAGCCAACATTGCGGCTTCACTCTGTGACCAAGCCATTTTTAATGCCCTCCCCCTACCTCTCTCTTCCAACCGTATAAACCGCACCCTGGAATACTGTTCAGACAACATTTCAGCAATCTGCAAAGTATGGTCCGTAGATCCATTGTCAGCTACTGTGATAAACCAGTCATAATGTCCTATATTATTCTGGCAAAACGAAACAAGGGTACGAACGCTGCTCTCTAATGCATTTTCCTCGTTAAGTACAGGTATCACAATATCTAAAGAATTTGAAAATCGGCTCAAATTATTCCTCTAGAGGATCGTTGGTCAGTGATTAAAATGCCTTATACCAGTAAACATCATAGCTAGAGAATGATGATTTGCTGCCCCTATCACTTCTTCATCTCTTATGGACCCACCGGGTTGAATGATAGCTGTAATTCCACCTCTGGCAGCCAATTCCACATTATCGGCGAAAGGCATAAAGGCATCAGAAGCTAGAGATGAACCAATGGATCTATCTTCCGCAATTCTCAATGCGAGATGCACACTCACAAGCCTATTTGGTTGGCCTGCTCCCATTCCCACTAACGTATTGTTTTTAGCTAAAACTATTGTATTGGATTTAATGTGTTGCAAACAGCTCCATGCAAATTCAAGGTCGCTCAATTCAGTTTCGGTTGGGTGCCTATCAGTAACAACTTTCCATGTGGAAGGGTCCTCCTGAATTTGATCGGATGTTTGAATTAACATACCCCCGGTTATCGTCAAAGCCTCTAGGTTTGAAAACGGTCCAGAATGATAGCTGGCCTTAAGAATACGAGTTCTTTTCCTTTTCCTCAAAATATCCAAGGCCTCCACTTCATAATCCGGAGCGACGATTATATCGAATAAAACTCCACGCATTACCTTGGCCGTCTTTTTTGTCACCACGGTATTAAATCCAACTATTCCTCCATAAGCAGAAATAGAATCGCCTTGAAAGGCGCCTTCATAGGCAGAGGATTGGTCGTCGTCTACTGAAATACCACACGGATTCGTATGTTTCACAACGACACAAGCTGTCTTATTAAAACTTGTTACCGTTGTCCATGCTGCATCTGCATCTAAATAATTCGTGTATGACATCGGTAATCCATGGAGCTGTTCGGCCTGTACGATTCCTCCTTCACCTAATGTATCCCGATATAAAACAGCATCTTGGTGAGGATTCTCCCCATATCTAAGATCAGTTACCTTACTAAGCCCAATTGATAATTCAGCAGATTCCAAGGGGGCTTCACTCAACCAAGTTGATATTGCGGTATCGTACAAAGCCACATGTTGAAAAGCCTTTTGAGCTAATTTTTTCCTTTCATCCTTGGTGAAACCTTGCCCACAGGAGATCTTCTCAGCGACCCAACCATAATCAGATGGATCTACAATAACCAAGACATCGGGGAAATTTTTGGCAGCCGACCGGATCATTGTTGGCCCACCTATATCTATATTTTCCAATGCCTCAGACAATGAAACATCTTCTTTTCTCACTGTATCGACAAACGGATACAAATTGGCTACCACCACGTCTATTTTGGATATCCCATATGATTCTATTTCTTCTAAATGATCAGGAATGTCACGCCTTGCCAAAATTCCACCGTGGACTTTCGGATGCAAGGTCTTCACCCTTCCATCCAATATCTCTGGTGAACCAGTAAAGTCTGATATCTGCTGCACTGGGACACCGGCTTTATTGAGAGAGTTGTAAGTGCCTCCTGTACTTATGATTTCGTATCCGGCTTCACTAAGAGAAATTCCCATAAGTTCTATCTCTTTTTTGTTATAGACACTTAATAAAGCTTTCATAAACCCCTTCTGGTTTTGCTAATCACTTTTTATTTTCAATTTTGACCCTGTTATTAGAACTCTTCTGCCTTAATTCCCCTACTAATTTTGCATTAGGGACATTCTTTAAAATCCTAGAAGAATTTTCAGGGGCACAAACAATGACCATTCCTAAACCCATATTGAAAACTCTATACATCTCATTAGAATCAATTGATCCGGTCTTTCTGATAAATTCAAATACAGCTGGGACATCCCACAGAGAAGCATCAAATACAGCTTCTATACCAGTTGGCAAAATTCTTGGCATATTCTCATACAATCCACCACCAGTAATATGTGCTATTCCTTTTGAATCGGGGAAAACTGATTTTAAAGCATGATAGTAGGAAGGGTGAGGCCTCAAAAGTGCCTCTCCTAAGGTTTCTCCAGATTTATCTAACTGTTGCTTGAGAATCCCCAAATCATTTTCCAAGTTAAAAACGTGCCGTACTAAAGAGTATCCATTGGTGTGCAGACCATTTGATGGAAGACCTATCAGTAAATCACCTTCGCTAATGGTGTCCAACGGATTTAGCATTTGATCTGCCTCTACGGCACCAACAACAAACCCAGAAATATCAAATTTGCCTTCTTGAAAAACCCCTGGCATTTCAGAAGTTTCTCCCCCAATAAGAGCACATCCCACATTTTTACACGCTTCAGAGATACCAATAACAATACTTTCTACTATCTCCGGAACCATTTTGGATGTGGCAATATAGTCAAGAAAGAACAATGGGTCTGCACCAACTACAATGAGATCATTCACACAAGCATTAACTAGGTCTTCTCCGATATAGCTATAATCACCGACCATCCCTGCCACCGACAGTTTCGTACCTACAGGATCAGTGCTACTGACCAAAATAGGGTCACGATAACCGGAAATTTTATACATCGCTCCAAAGCCACCGACTCCACCTAATACATTAGGAGTATATGTTTTATCAGCTAAATCTTTTATCCGACCTTTGATCTTTTCCGATGCAAGTAGATTAACCCCAGCTGATTCGTAAGTAATTTTGTTGTCTTTCATGATCTTATGGTAGTTAGTACTGCTTTAATGACCAGCATTGTCCAAATTAATTTCCCCATTCTGAATTTTATTGAGAGTGGTTACCCAGAATATATGCTCATACTTTTGAACCTTCTTTTTCACGTACTCGACACCTTCGGCAGAATCAACAGCTATTACCTTTTGATTAATAATCGGACCGTGATCATATTCCCCATCTACTAGGTGTATCGAGATTCCAGTTTCGGCTGACTTTGCTTTAACTACAGCTTTATGCACACGATCGCCATACATTCCCTTGCCACCATATTTAGGCAGTAAAGCCGGGTGGCTATTGATAACTCTATTGCGAAAGGTTCTCAACACAGACGGTCCGATTCTTTTCATGTATCCAGCCAAAATTATTAAATCTACATTATATTTTTTGAGGATATTTTTAATGGCGACATCTAAGTCTCCGTCATCAGGATGGGTGGTGGAACTCAAATGATATGCTGGTATACCTGATTTTCTGGCTCTTCGTATAGCCAATGACCCCGAATTATTACTCACCACCACTGCTACGTTTGCCTTTAATGACCCATTGTCACAAGCATCCATTATGGCTTGAAGGTTTGATCCTCCATGAGAGGCCAAAATTCCCAGAGAGATGCTTTCGGCATCCAGCACATTCAATAGTTATTACCTAATTCTTACGTTTCTAAAACTAGTTTATCCATTTCAAGTTGAACTGGTATCGGGTACGTACCAGTAAAACAGCCCATGCAGTATTCACTTCTTTTTCCAGACACGGACCTCAACAAACCCTCTTCGCTTAAAAAGCCTAACGAGTCAGCACCAATTATTTCCCTTATTTCGTCGACTGAATTACTGCTAGCTATCAACTCTGCTTTGGTGGCCATATCCACACCAAAATGACAGGGGGAAACTATTGGTGGAGCACAGATACGTAAATGAATCTCTTTAGCACCACCTTTTCTAAGAAGATTAACTACATGTGGGGTGGTAGTTCCCCTAACTATGCTGTCATCCACCACAATTACTCTTTTCCCTTTCAATATCTGTGGAAGCAAATTTAATTTTCTTCTAACTCCAAGTTCTCTGAGCCTCTGGTCGGGTAAAATAAACGTTCTTCCTACATATCGATTTTTCACCAATCCTTCTGTAAAAGGAATACCTGATTCCTGTGAATATCCAACAGCCGAAGCCGTGGCTGAATCTGGAACCCCTATTACTAAATCTGCTTCAACCGGGTATTCTTTGGCAAGTTGTGCGCCCATGGCCATTCTCGCACTGTAAACCAATTGTCCATCCAATAGAGAATCTGGTCTGGAAAAATAAATATGTTCGAAGACACATCTTCCCAAAACCCCCGTCCTAGGTTTTTTATAAATAGATGTAATGCCACTATCATCGATCAAAACCGCCTCTCCAGGTTCCACCTCCCTAACGAATTCAGCACCGATGTGATCGAGGGCACATGATTCAGACGCCAGAACCCATCCAGAATCTAATTTGCCTATGCAAAGGGGCCTAACACCTAGAGGATCCCTGACCCCCAACACTTCTTGGTTGGTCATCATAACAAGAGAATAAGCGCCCTGTAATTTGCGCATAATGTATGCAATCCTGTCAGGCCAATTTTCAGCAGGCGCATTTGCAATTAAATGAGCAATAATCTCAGAATCTCCAGAAGATTGGAATTGAATACCCCAATCTAATAGCTCTTCTCGGAGATCCACGGCATTGATCACATTTCCGTTATGGGCAAGAGAAATTTCAGTACTAGTTCCCTTGCACAGAATCGGCTGGGCATTATTAATGTTGCTTGAGCCAGTGGTTGAATACCGGGTGTGGCCTATTCCTATGTGACCCGATAAATGGGATAAGTCATTTTCTTGAAAGGCTTGCGATACAAGTCCCATTTCTGTATGCACTCTGATTCTACGTCCGTCGCTGGCCGATATTCCTGCACTCTCTTGGCCCCTATGCTGTAAGGCATATAATCCAAAAAACACAGAACGTGAAACATCTTCCTCTCTAGCAAAAACCCCAACTATCCCGCACGCTTCTTTCATGGTGTCGCCACCCTTCGAAGGAAATTCCTTCGAAACTAAGGGGTTACCCTCGGTATGGAAGCGGGATCGGCTGCCCTGTTCGATTACCTTTACTCCCTAGGAATGACGGTAGTAAACACCAAGACTCATATCAATCCAAACCACTACTGAGTTTGAATTATACTTCTCAGTCTAATTCACGGTCAAACAAATTATTCGCTGGAATTAACTGTTCTACTGACAGCCAAAAATTATCATTGCTAAAGATATTTATTATCAAGTACCCGTCTGAAGATAATTCTGTAATTCTGAGATTGACAAATTTTCTATTCCAAAATTCTTTACCCGCCTAAAAATAGATCCAATATGTTTCCTGCCCCCCGGCTGCGCCTCTTAAAAAATTCAGTATACCCACAAGTGTCACAGGTTATATGAGCAAATTTTTGATTTTGAAGGTCCAAAAATCTAGACAACCCCGAACCTGTAGTCCTAATTTCACCTGTCTCATAGGAACTATTTGAACATTTTGGACACTCATAATGCTTAATGTTTTCCGGTTCGTTAGACATGAATTACCTTCCTATAAATCGGTGGCCTGTATAAAAACTTACGGTGTTTTCCATCTCATTTTACTGTCATAACAATACTATTTCACAATCGGTTGGGCTACTATCCAAAGACTCACTGCTGTGTAAAACACCATAAGCAATAGCATAGGATACTGGCTTCTAACTGCTATAGAGTGAGAAGTTGTCCTCCTTAAAGCTATGACGTGAGCGGTGAAAACGGAAATGATGTGACCGGTCACAAGAGCAATCACAGAAAACATCCATGCAAATCGAGCATCAATAATAGCTATATTAATCTTAAAATCTGATGTTCCGAACAAATTCCAACCAAACCCATAAGGATCGGATAAGAGAGGTATTATCTCCTGTCCCGTGATCAACAGAAAAGACAGGTAGTGCGACAAATTATATGCCAAAGCTATTGGGACCAGTGAAAATACAAAACTCATCCTTATATCAACAGAGGCCATTTGCCCGTGTGACATTTGGGATATAAACCCACACACATACAAATAGACCGCAGCAAAAATTAAGGGGACGAGAATTATCCCAATTGTTTCTATGGTAGCGGCGGCCGAGCCAGGTAACGGATCAATTACTGGCCATAAAACTGTCTGAATCTCAACCCAAGCGGGGGTTTCAGAAAAGCCATCGAAGGAAACAGTGGCTAGAGCAGTAACATGAAAAAGCATAATAGCCGGAGTAACACGCTCTCCGCGAGACAATCCTACGGACCAAGGTCGCAAACAAAATTCCTTATTTTTAGAATCAGTATTTGCCCAACATTCATAGCAATCGACACAATCGGGCAAATCTAGGTTTTCCTTGCACCCGGAGGAGCACTGGACACACCAGCCTTTGGTTCCATTTATCCTTAACTCGGTGGCAGAAAAACGAGCGAATAAATTGAATAAAACGTGAAAAGGATCACCGTGTGTCAACCAAACATGTTTACCGAACAAAATCATACCTCCCCACGTTAAAAGGGAGTAAATCAATATTAGGATTCCTAAACTGTACGGCTGAGAACTCGCCGGATGCACATTCTCAATCCAGGCAAACAGAAGAAAGAGAAACAATGCTGGCCATGCATCAAGTTTTTTTGGCCAATCTACTAGGCCTATATGTTTACCGAAAATTCGTTCCCAATAGTTGAATATCACCAACCATGGATTCATTAACAGCCATACATTCCCGATAATACAAACAACATACCCGACCCCAATCCACCATATTATCCAAACGAAAACAGGGGCAAAGTTCTCAATCGCGTTCGATGTACCCGTAAGGCCGGAGTGTATAGAAATCAAAAGAATAAATACCGCAATTAACCCAAGAAGCCTTGAAATGATCTTGCAAAAGAAGGTCATTGCAGAATATCGATACACATTAATCCGTGGGTATTTTAAATCTGAGCCACTCGACCTTACAAACCAGCCAATAACCGCAAAAGAAAATGCGACCACAAGAGCCGCGCCAATCAAAAAATAACTTAATGGGATCGGCAAATCATACCTTTCACCAAACCCATGAGCATTAGCCGTGGACCCAAATAAAAAAACGCAGATAACCAACAAAATTACTGGTATAAAAAAATTTATTTTACTATTCACCTGCTTCCTCTCGGATGAGTTTCAACGATAAGCTCCTTTACGAGAAAGCACACCTATATAAGTTAGTGTCATTTTTCATCAAAGCTATGGATACACCTCTAATACAATCAGGGTTTTCTCTTCAGCTTCAGTATTAGTTGTGTGATCACCATGGTCGGATGGTGGCAATCCACTTGTTAATCGAATTTTTTTTGCTGAGTCAATTTTCCACTCTATCAGTGCACCAGGTTTTACTATCACATTATCAGGGTGAAATTGATGCTCTCCACTTCCTACAGTCACTAAAACATTGCCGGTTTTACCATGATGAGAGGACACTTCGATGCTTCCGCCTGCACCATGACTCATATGATCATGATAAGGAATGGTGATATTTTCAATATTCATGGGCACTTGGTAGGAAAACATATCTCCTGAGGTTAAGGTTTCAGACTCAAACAAGGCTGCATGGGCATCAGCATCAGTTTTAGTCCTCGAGTGTGCTGAATGTGACCCTTGATCCTGATGTTCTGTTTCGGTTTTATGTGAGGTGATGACAAACCTGCCGGTGGCATTTGCCTTAAACTCCATCGTTTGATCCTCACCTGGGGAAACAGTTTTTTCTATATCATATCCATGTAGATGCACTGCAATGCCCGTGTCTGAAAAAAAATTTAGGCTAACATTTTCATTCTTCTTAATTCTCAATATATCCTCACCTCCAGCTAATTCTCCGGAATTGATTGTGATATCAAACACTGCTGTATTTTCGCCTACATCTACTGGGAATGAATTTTCCAGAGAGTCTTCATCCGAGGAGCCACAACCCATCACTATAGCAAAGAAAATAACTATGCCGAAGACCTCCATTGTTAATTTTTTATGATTCACTAAGCTTTCCTGATTTTAAGTTTCCTTCTATATTCTTTTATCCAGGATCTCAACGATAAACTCAGGATGGCTAAGAAAAAAAGTAATGTCCCCACTGTCAAAATTGGCCTGATCGGGTTTTTATTTTGAACCTCAACCTCATATACAACCTCAACCTCATCACCTTCTCTTCTTACCGTCAACATTACTAACCACACTCCCTCTTTATTAAAGGATATGTCAGTCTCGTAATACATCGGGTCCATAATGCTATTTTTCATCAATTGAGGGCCCAGCTCTGGCAGGTCAATAGTTGAGAAAGACGATGCAAACTCTATTTCAACATCCACATACTTGATTCCTGTCTGTTCATTTTCCACAAAGGCAGCAAAATGAGTTACACCCAATGATGGTGAAGGCGGCATAGTACCTAGCCCAATTACATATTCACCAATTACTTTCTTTTCATATGAACGTATAGAACCGTTCGCTTCAATCAATGTGTCTGATGGAATGTACAAACCTAAAAGCAAAAGCGACAGGAGTGTAGTAGCGCGGAACCAAAGCAATTTTTACCTCCACCTTCAAATCGGTAAATACACGGAATTTCTATAACAACGCTTATAACAACGTCACAGAATTGGTGGAAGGGTCTCTACAGCGATGTTTTTTTCATCGTGAATATCTATGGCCAAAATCGATGATTTAATCAATGCAAATGGGGGTGATGGTACATGGATCTCAGAATAGATAAGATCAATATGGGCGCCGGCTGTACTCATACCAACATTTTTGACAAAAGGGGGCACGTTACTAGCAACCAAACCATTTCCCTCCCCATGCGAATGCCCATCCGAAACCACATGGGCATGCTTTAAGCCATTGGCAAAATGGGAATGATAAGGATTTTGTTCAAGAAAATGGTGGTTAAACATCACACCCATAGAAGGAACCAAAAAGGAAATAAGTAAAAGAACAGGCGGAATTCTCCATAAAATCGCATGAGACAATCTCGAGGCAAAATATTTCATGGTGCCTTTACACCTGAACATTCATTTCCGAAGCTACAGTTTCCATATCTTTGTCTCCACGACCAGACAGTCCCATTACAATAATTTGATCTTTCTTCAAGGTAGGTGCCAACTGAGATACATAATATATGGCATGAGCAGGTTCCAAAGCCGGAATGATTCCTTCTAATTCACACATCAGTTTAAACCCTTCCAAAGCTTGCGAATCATCCACACTAACGTAAGATGCCCTTTGACTATCATTAAGCCAACTATGTTCAGGGCCCACCCCTGGGTAATCTAACCCGGCAGATATACTGTGGGTTTCTATAATCTGTCCATCCTCATTTTGTATGAGATACGACATGCTTCCATGTAACACCCCTACAGATCCAGCTGAAATTGTAGAAGAGTGTCTACCGGATTCAATACCATCTCCTCCTGCCTCCACCCCCACCAAGCTCACTTCCTTATCACCAATGAAATCATAAAATAATCCCATAGCGTTACTCCCGCCACCAACACAGGCTATTACATAATCGGGCAGTTTCCCCATCTGCTCTAAAATTTGCTTCCTGGTTTCTATCCCTATGATTCTTTGGAAGTCACGCACTATCATAGGGTAAGGATGAGGACCAACAACACTCCCTATTAGGTAATAAGAATCGTTTACATTTGTTACCCAATCTCGCATCGCTTCGTTAATTGCATCCTTAAGCGTTTTGCTACCGGAATCCACAGAAATAACCTCAGCCCCTAACAACTTCATTCGGAAAACATTTAACGCCTGCCTTCTTATGTCTTCTTCCCCCATATAAACAACACAATCTAACCCCAATTTTGCACACACAGTTGCTGTTGCCACTCCGTGCTGTCCCGCTCCTGTTTCAGCTATTATTCGGGTTTTACCCATTTTCTTAGCTAAAAGACCCTGACCCAAAGCATTATTAATTTTATGCGCGCCTGTGTGGGCCAAATCTTCCCTTTTAAGAAAAATTTTCGCACCTCCAAATCTTTCGGTAAGGTTCGGAGCAAAATAGAGTTCAGTGGGTCTACCAACAAAATTTACCAATAATTCGGATAGTTCTGCCTGGAATTTATCGTCGATTTGAACTTGCCGATACGACTCTTCCAATTCGTTTATGGCTGGCATTAAAACTTCAGGGACATATCTGCCACCAAACCGGCCATATCTGCCTGACCGGTCGGGAAGATCGTTTGTTGACGTCATAAATACTCTCACTAAATTGAGTGACCCAAAAATGTAACGAACACCAATTATAGATTAAGTTATTTAAAAAGAAGCAACCTAGCTAGCTCAATTAAGATGTCCAAAAGCTAGGCTTTGTTGAAAGGAAAAGGACAAATGTGAATAATCGATCTCAGCGTTTAACAGCAATGATGTCAAGCCAATTCCTGGGAACGTGGGTAACGTTAAGCTCCGAGTAGGTCTGTCTTATCCCTTCCTGCAATGCAGCGCTAGCCTCATTCATCGGAACACCTGGCATTGTGCCTTCAATGAAATCTGAAAAGGTACTTATATCCAGCCAACCTTCTATCGGAACCTGTACAGTATCGACCTTTTGCTTGAGTATGGTGAGCCCGTTTCTCTCCAGGAGATCACTGTACTCCTCAGGAGTCAGTTGCCGCCTTGATTCCACTTTTGCCGCTCTATTGGGTTTCAGCCCATACTCCTTCCTAAGGATCCGAAAAGCCTTAAACATCCATTTACTATAAAAGGCTGAGGATTCTTCATGCTGCCCACCCTCATAAAAAGAAGTATTGAATGCAAATTTCCCTCCCGTGCGTAGGGCGGCGCTAATATCATGAACTACTCTATCTTTATCCGGTAGATAATGAATAGCGTTGCAAAAAACAACGGTGTCTACCGAATCTTTTACCGCTTCCGACACATTTTCAACCCCACTT
>Ga0310121_10005200_pt1 | contig 11265 bp, 9 predicted proteins | sample CB27_Tmax_986_MG_FD_203504 | JGI IMG/M metagenome (GOLD analysis project Ga0310121, IMG submission 203504) | Marine microbial communities from Western Arctic Ocean, Canada - CB27_Tmax_986 | ecosystem: Environmental > Aquatic > Marine > Oceanic | place: Canada: Western Arctic Ocean | collected...
ATCGGTTGCGGAATCGAGGCCCCAAGCGTTAAGATTATCCACGGCGGCGTCCTTGCCATGCGAGTTCGTTTTGATCCAAAAACATTTTCGCAAAGGACGTCGCTTTTTCAGATATCAATTTGGCTCATCGCCAAATCAGAATATTTCCTCCTCAAAATACCCCGTAATTACCGCCTCAAGGAGATTGCACCCCTCTCGAATACCGACGGCTCCGCCTAAGACAACTTCAACAACGTATAAACGATCGCCCAGGAAAAACCATGATGCATTCCAACCTTTGCCGATGGCTGACTCACCTCCTTCTGAGTCTTGTTTGTTCCGCAATTTGCCACGCCAACGACGAAGCCGTCGAAATCGGCGATCGCTGGGAACTGCTCATCGATGAGCATCTCATTGAACGTTTTCAGGGCGATGCCGAACTCCGGATGCATCATCCAGTGCGCCGGGAAATCGCGGTCGTGCATGACGGTCCCACGGAGGGGAACGGCGGCAACTACCACACCGTGTTCGAAGATAACGGGATTTTTCGCATGTACTTTCATGCCTGGCAGATACCCGTCAATGAGCATCCAGCCCATCCGCCGTATATCAGCTACTTGCACAGCGTGGACGGTATCCACTGGGTCAAACCCAATTTGGGCCTTGTCGAACTTGAAGGATCAACGGACAACAACATTGTGATGGCGACCATCAACGGAGCTGAATGCCATGACTTGTCGGTGTTTAAGGACGACAATCCGGCGGCCAGTGCCGATGCGCGGTACAAGGCAATTGGTCTGGGGAGAAATCCATCGGGATTGTACGCCTTCAACTCCTCCGACGCGATTCATTGGGCGATATTGAACGACGGTCAACCCGTCATGACGGGCCATCCATTCGATACCCAGAACATCGCTTTTTGGGATCCAACGATCCAAAAATATCGCGCGTACATTCGTGATTTTGACAACGGTCGAAGAGACATCATGACCGCCACGTCGGAAGATATGATGCATTGGACCGAGCGTCAGTGGCTGAAGTATCCGGGGGCTCCACGGGAGCAGCTCTACACCAACCAAATCAAGCCTTACTACCGGGCCCCGCACATCCTGGTCGGATTTCCGAGTCGATACGTGGACCGGGGATGGACCGATGCCACGCGCCGACTGCCTTCCTTGAAGCTCCGCGAGCAGCGATCAAAGGTTAGCGATCGGTATGGAACCGCCGTGACTGACGCGCTGCTGATGTCCAGTCGAGATGGTGTCACATTTCATCGTTGGCCGGAGGCCTTTCTGCGTCCGGGTTTGCGGACGCGGCACAATTGGGCCTACGGGGACAACTACATTGCATGGCACGTCGTGGAGACGGATTCAACCACCGACGATGCGCCGCGGGAGCTGTCTCTTTACGCGACTGAGAGCTACTTCACCGGCAAGATGTCCCGGTTGCGCAGGTACACACTTCGTATCGATGGGTTTGCATCGGCGTTTGCCCCGTTGGAAGGTGGAGAGTTACTTACCAAACCGCTGGTTTTTGACGGCGACAAACTGCTCATCAATTTTTCCACGTCCGCTGGTGGGTCGATCGGTGTCGAGCTGCGGGACATCCACGGGGAACCGCTCGAAGGCTTTGCCCTGGCGGACTGCGAGCCGATATTTGGCGATTCCCTGGAGTACGCCGTACGCTGGCGCGGCGAACAAGATCTGAGCGATCTCGCCGGAAAACCTGTCAAACTTCGTCTGGTTCTTAGGGACGCGGATCTATTCGCGTTTGGGTTTCGTAGCCCAGGTGAATGGCCCGGGAACTGATGTAAGGAGTCGCCCCCTTGCACGGTTCGGCAACGAGCCATCCGTGATCCGAAGGTTTATCGTATCGGTGTTCCGTCACGGGTCCAGCGCTCCTGCACCGGAAATTCAGCCGTATAATCAATTTTGGATTTCACAATTTTGGATTTTATATTCCCATTGGGCCAATACTCCGTTTTGAGGATTGGATTGCCGTCGGGAGACTGTTCCGCGTCTGCTCCGTTCGCCGCGCGGACTAACCGCACGCCTCACCCAACGTGTTTCAGAAAGCTCACCCGCCCGATCGCCACCCATTCGGCCAGGTAAATATTTCCGTCGTGGTCGAAGCACGCGTCGTGCGGATGAATGAACTTGCCCGCCCGCCAGCGTTCGGGATGCTGACGCATGGCGAAATTGTCGGCCAGCACCTGCTGCAGCCAGGCCGGGTCGTGCCCCAGGTGGGCGATCACGTTGTTGGCGACGTCGAGTAATGTGATTCGCGCGTGCAAATCGGGCACCAGCATCACATCACCGCGGAGATCAATGTCGGCGGGAAATAGCATGTCGTCGAAGAAGCTGAGATGCTTGCCATCGGGGGAAAAATACTGCAACCGCGCGTTGGCCCGATCCGCGACAACCAGCGCGGGCTCGCGTCCCTGCCGATCGTCCCACCACAGCCCATGCGGGGTGCGCAATTGACCGGGTCCGTCGCCAACGCCCCCGAAATAGTCGACGACCCTGGCGTCTTTGTCGTACTTGATGATGTAATGCGAGCCATATCCATCGCCGACCCAAAAACCGCCATCGGGCGCGAATGCGATGTTGGTCGGGCTGAACAAGTATCCCTTGCCGTACGTGCCCGGAGTTTCCACCTCGAACGGTCTGGCGTTTTCGTAAGGCGCGATCTTTGGTGCCGCCTGCTTCCAGACAATCTCGCCCTGCAGCGTGCTTTTGGCGATATAACCTTTGTTGTCGCAGAGATAGAGGAACTCCTCGGCTCCGTCGCGTCGAATATCGATCCCGTGTCCGCCTCCGTGAAATTCCCTGCCGAACGATCGGACGAACCTGCCCTGGTGATCGAATACGACCACGGCGTCTTGCGGGTCGGCTGTCATCGTGCGGTGTTTCACATAGATCAGACCTGCAGCATCGACGGCGACTCCGTGCGTATCCTGCCAGCGAATGTGCGGGGGGATCCGCATGCAGTCGTGATGCACCTCGTACCGATGGCCTTCCGGACCAATCACCGCTGGCCTCGTACCGCTCTTGTCCTCCGCTCCAAGAAACGCGGGGGCCGAACCGGCGAGAGCGATGCCCCCGGTCGCCTTCAGGAATCTGCGTCGTGATGTGTGTATTGGGGTCGTGATGACTTGCGTCCTGTTTTGCGTGGTCGGGCGGGTTGGGGAGCGTATCCCGGCGATTGTATGCGAAGAGATAACCGGCGCCATCCGTCACGGCGCGGCAATCGCCCGTAGGAGGGGGTTGCGGGTTTATCGTAGCGTTGATCCAGCACGATGCAAGGGCGTTGAACCATAGCAGTGTTGATCACTTATCGATTTCTATATGCGGTCGCCCGCTGGCCAAATCAACTCGTTGTCACTTTCTCGCATCTTGTTGATTGCGCTCAGTTCTATCGTTCTACTGGCGGGGGGGTCGTTAATCATACTCCTGCATTCCACGGGCGAACATTTGCTCCTGGATATCGGAACTCGGGGTTTGCTGCGTTCGATGGATGTCGTGGAAGCTATCGTTCGCGGCCAAATTGATCCCGCTAAACGGCAGGTCGAATCACTGTTGGTGTCAGCGCAGCCCAGACTGTTGTGGTGTCCATCAGAGTCGTCATTGTGATCACCTGGGTAGCGGCCAAGGTGCGCGGACGACGGTCACACTGGGTCGTTGTCGGACCGCCCTCGGGGCCGTGAACCACGTCTCTCGGACCAGACAAGCATGGCGAAATCGCCGAACAGATCATTGAAAACCGCCGCAGCCTGCTAAACTAGGCACCGACGATGATACCAATGGTGGGGTAGGCTAACGTTTTCCCGACAATCCGAAATCACCTAAAAGGCGACTGGCGGTCTGTTCATTCGTTGTACGGATTGGCAGCGGCTTTTTTCGTTGATTCGAGTAAAATGAACCCCCGATCAGATCCCAACACAAGAACGGAGAAATGCAGTATGAAATCATGGCAGCTGTTCGTGACCATATTGTTGATTTGCCCAGCGACGCTGTATGGGGCAATAACGGCGGTGACGTCACTATTGATGAGACTTACGACTTTAGTACCGGCCAAGGCCGTTACGAGGTGACAACCGAAGGTTTCCTGGACGCATTCGGCGTCGTGAACAATATCGCCACGACCGTATTCACCGACGTCAATAGTATTCGACCGGGCTGGATGGGGGCGCTCGTTCGCAAGGACTTCTGGGATGGAGTCAACGAACCTAAGTTCGAATGGGGCGTAGATATCGGCGATCAAATCGTTGGATTTGATGAATTTGGCAGTTTCGAATCAGTATTCGGAATCGGGGCGGAAGTCGCCACGTTCTACTATCTCTTCGATCATTTTGAAGACGGAATTCTTCCCAACGAAACCGACGATCGATTCTTGTACGCCGCACCGGGTCCGAACTCCACGTTTGTGGCTTTTAGTGGAAATACGATTGTAGCTACGGGTAATACGAACCTGGTCCCGGAACCGTCAACGGCATTCCTGCTCCTTGGAATGAGCGTTTGGTTCTTGGGAGTTGTTAGGAATCGAGCTTAGTTAGTTTTGGAGTCGTAGTCTCCAAAGCCGCTACCACAATATCCAGTGGCGACTGGCATAACGTTGCCGGACATTGATTCCTTTGTTTACGTTTTGGGGTGTTTCATGCCTAGTAAGGTGATTGTGTCATAATTGTCGCTTCAATGCGCACAATCATTGTGCAACATTGTGTTGCGTGGCAAGACTTCTAGTGGTGCAAGAAGCGTTGCCGGTCATACATTGCTTTGGTCGCGGCGGAACGGGAAACAGATGGCTGTTGATGATGATACCAAGAAGTTTTAGCAAGAAGTCAAAAAAGGAAAGCCGCGCAAGTTTGCGATGATTTGCAAGGGTGTTAAGATCCTGAGCCTGATCGTCTACAAGAAAGGTACCGAGGAAAAGTATAAAAAGGAGGCTAAGAAAGAAGGTAAGGGACAATTCTTTGGTGGCGTAGTCATCGGCAAGGGGATGGACGTCACGTTCCAACTGCTGCGGGAACGATATGACAAGCCGCCTGGAAAAGAGCTAATCCTAAAGGATTTTCTCAATTCCCAGGCGGATATGAAGTGCAAACCGACCTACGAGATCGTTGATACACTGGCCGAGGTCAGCGAGAAAGACGATGGGGACGCTGTCGATGATAAAGCCGCCGAATCGACCACCGTCGACGTTAGTGATCTGGCGTCGCGGTTCAACCAGTTAGGAGCCGGAATCAAGGATTTCGTGATTGCGAATCCGGATCGTCGTTTGGATATCCTCAAACCGACTAAGGTCGTTAAGGACTTCCTGTCCGCTCCGGATGAAGCTGGCCGACAGCCCGCCGAAATGGCACTGACGACAATCGAAGAACTGGTCAGTGGCTTGACATTGAAAACGGGGGCATCGATTCCCTCGGCACCATCGCCCCCCAGTGACGAGGCGAAACAGTTCACTCAGCGTGTCAAGGGACTGATGCCCCAGTTGAAGGAGGCCGTCCAGAAAGGTGGCGAAGCGGGCCAGGAGATCAAGCTGCGGGCCAGCGAAGCACGGATGTTCGCCCGTAAGAAAGATTACGACCAAGCCAATACGATACTGGACCAGGCCGAGCAACTTCTCCAGCAGGTATTGGGAGCCGCGGACACGGGGCCCAATGAGGCCGAGTTGTCAAAACAGCGGGCTGTGGAGCTGGCCAAACGACTCAAAGGTCTCAAGCCCAGCGTTGACAAGTTGGTCAACATCGATCCGAGTCACCAGGGGGAACTCTATGCGTCGATGGCCCAAATTGCCGGCGAAATCAAGGATAAGCAATTCGACATAGCGACCGAGAGTATCGAGGGTTTTGACAAGCAGCTGCAAGGTTTGTTGGCGCAAGCCGCGATGCCAGGCGATGCGGCATCACCGGCACGGAAATGGGAACAACGCCGCGACGCGCTCGAGCCCCGCCTATTGGAAGCCCAAGCGGCGAATCGTGACAAGGCCACCAAGATCGGTACCGTCTGGAATTATGCGAGCGAGCAGGCCGCGGCCGGCAATTACGCGAATTCCTTCAAGGCCTTGGATCGATTGGAACAGGCGATCAACGGTATACTCGGCATCCCTTCGGACAAGGCGCCGGAGGTTGCCACGGAAGATACAGCCCAATCGCTTTTGGCGTTCATGAAGCGTTGGGAATCCCTCTCCTCCGATTTGCAAACAGCGATCAAGGCTAATCCGGACAAACGTGCCTCGCTTGATTTCAGCTACCAACAGTCCCACGATCTGGCCCAAGAAGATGACTTCGCGAAGGCTCACGCGATCCTTGACCGTCTTGAGACGCAGATCACGGAGGCATTGCAGAGCGCTCCGCAAACCGATGCGGAGCGACTGGGAATCCGCGACGGGATTGTCGCGGAGCAGAAACAGAAACTAGAGGAGTTCTTTCGCCAACGCGTGGTTACGGCAAAGGCGGAGACTAAGATTGAAGTCGCCAAAGTCGAAATGGCGATCCAAGAGGTTCCAGATGAGGACCCGAAGGAGCTGTCCGATGCGATCAACCAGGCCCTGAGCGAGCTCTATGACGAGGTTGCCGCGGCATTGAACGCCGCACTCGCCACCGAGTCAAACACACAGGTACTCAAGACGATCGGTGAATGGCGAGGCAACGTCGAGAAAAACGATTTAGTCCTACACGTTCAGCAAGCTAAGAAGTCATTGGGGGCCGACGCAAACGTTCTCCACAATTTCGTGCAGTTGTTTAGTGATGCCGAGGCCCAAGTCAAGGCTACCGCTGCCGCTTCACAGGTCTAGTCGATTGCTTGGGAGTCCTACACCCATCTTGCTGAAGCACCTACGACCACCGGCCGCGAGAAGGAATTGCCATGTCGATTGCCGAATCCATTAGCCAAGCCAAAAAGTGGTGTGTGCAGGCCCGGCTGATTCTCAAAAAAACGAAGTCGGTCCGGTCACTCAGCAGCGTGCGCGACCTCTTCTCGGGGGTTAAAATTGAAATCTCCGATACGAGAAAACGCAGCGACATGGAGGACCGCGCGGAATCTGTGTATCAGGAGCTCGAAAAACTGCAAAGAATGACTCCAAAGTCCGGCAAGTTTGACGACTTCGCGGACGATTTTATGGTTCTGGGCGGCCAGGCCAAGGATGCGGGAGATGCGAATAATCAGGATCTGCTCAATACCGTTTCGGAGAATCTCGTAGCACTGAAGAACAAAATCGTCGGCGAACAACGAACGGGCGAGCTGTACAAACCCCGCCACGTCGCGGTGGACGGAATGCGCCGTGAATTAATGGCGGCAAATCCCGGTGGCGCCCCGTATCACGTGCCGCTGCATGATTTGCTTAAAGAGTCCGGACAAGAGGTCGAGACGAATGGCTTCCAGGCGTGAATTGACAAGCTGCAAACGGCGGACGCCGTGTACAAATCGCAGCTCAAGACCGCGCGGGAGGAACGCCAGAAGTCCATGGGAGACCTTCGGCATCAGCCCGTGTACGACGACAAGGTCAAACGCATGGAAGCCGCAATTGCCGAGCTGTCAGCTTTGCCCGGAACCGTCACTCAGGTCAACAATCTTAGAGACCTCATCGTCGCCGGACACAAGGTCGCTTATGCTGACTATCCTCCCAGCAAGGATATCACCGGGGATTTCCAAGCGGCCTACGCCAAGCTGCAAGGGCTAAGCGGAAATCTGAAGGCTGGCAAGCAGGCCAGCGCCAAGTTTGTCAAAGAGGCGGGAGGCGGCAAAAACTAGGAATTCCAACAACAGCTTCAGGCCGCCAACACGGCCTGGAAGAATTACTCCGATTTGGACCGCCTAGCGCATCCCCAGAAAGTAGACGACCGCCGCGGGGCCATTGACCGGATTCTGATCGACTTTGCGACGAATCGATCAATGCCGCAACGGCCAAGGAAAACATGAAGCAACAGACGGACGAAATCAATAATGAGATCAAACGGCTCCAGGAATCCAAGGACAGATGCAGCGAATTGTTGAAACAGGTTAATGATCTCATCTTCAAGAAGTTGAAGAATCAGGTTCCGGCCGAGGCCTATTCGGAAATCTGGGGGAGCTACCTGCAAGCCTCCGCCTTACTTTCCGCACAAGAATACGACGCTACGGAAGCCGCCCTTGCGGAATTGAAGAATAAGGCCCTGGCGAAGCTGAATGAGAAGCCCGGCGGAGCGGATGAATCGTACGGCCAGATCTATTCCGCTTGGGCGATCCTGACCAAGACGATCAACGAAAACCACATGGGTACGCTTAAGGAATGTTTGAACAGCACGTACAAGCCCGTGTCGGCCACCGCCAGCCGTTTGAGCGGCATTTTCAAGGCGACCCAGGCGCGGGTGGCCAAGGATCACGATTATCTGGCTGCCTGTGGCCAACTGCAACAGGTGGTCAGCGGATGCACGGTCGACCTTGCGAACGACCTTCTTGTTTACGAGGGACTGAAATAGGATCTGGAAGAAGCGCAATCCGTGTACAACGACAATCGTGAGGTAGCCGAAAAAACAATTAGCACCCTCGGCCAAAAAGGCGGCGATGCGTCGGACTTCGAAAAAACCCTGTCGGACATCTCAATGGCATGGTCGTCCAACGTCCAAAAGATCGAAATCAGGACGGACGTCGCCAAGTTCCGCGGACCCATGGAAGAGGGCCTGAAAAAGATCGTTCTGGAGATCAACCTCATCCTGGTCGACGAAGGTAGCGAGGAAACACCCAACAAGTTCACAGCCAGTGAGGACGCCGCCGAAGACAAGAAGCAGCAGGCACAATATGACAAAACGAAGGCTTCTGCTGCTCGGGCATTTAGATGGCTCCAAGATGAAGGTGTGGACGTCGGTCCGTTGGCTGGGGAGTGGAACGCCATCAAGGATGACGACGGCAGCGGAATCAACTTGACCCAAGCACTGTTGACGCTCGCGGACGTCGAGCACCGGCTGCGGGAAGCCGTCGAGACGCAACGGCAGGCGCGACAGAAGGCCACCGAAGAAGGAATGAAGGCGGTGAAGCTGCTGCGGGAGCGGCTTAAAAAACTGGCAAAGAAGCATGGCGACTACGCCAGCTTCTTCGACTCGCTTGGCGACCAGATCACCGACTGTGAGGGCATGATCGCCAGCAGCGTGCTCGCCATTGTCCAGACGGGCACGAACAAGCTGAACGAAGTGAATGGCGAACTGGACCGTCTCGAGCGAGCCAACGGCGCTCAGGCTCAAGACGACGACAAGAGCTTCCAGATGGTTGAAAAGGCGCTGGGCACCATCAGTACAACGATTAAAGATGCGGCGCTCGGCACGTGCCTCGAGACGAAACAGAAGGTATTCAAGCACCGGCTCAAGAACGAGGTGACCTCGGACGTCCGGAAGCTGGCGCCGAAAGACGCCCTGAACGGCTACACCGCGACGAATCCGGGCGAGGATAACGCGAAGAAGAGCTACATCGTCGACCAGCCGCTCTATACGTTCAATTCCGAAGTGGACGCGGCCATCAAGACGGCGCGGGAGCGCAAGAAGAAGCGCGACGACATTAGCCGAGAAGCCACCCGCATCAAGACCATGGTCGATGAGGGCCTGACGCAAGCTCCGAAGATGATCGCGAGCCTGCAGAGCCAGATCGACGCCGCCTCCAAGCCGGGCGAGAACGAAGAAGACCATTCTCTGCTCGTTTTACAGCGGATCGCGAGCGTCGTTGTCGAGGCCATGAAATCTCCAGCCATGCTGGATTCGCTCGAGCAGCAGGTGGCACGGCAGGAGCTTGACGCCGAACAGGAAAGGCTCAAGTGGGAAGCACGGCTGGATATCTTCGATAAGAATGAGGCCCGCAAAGCGAAGGAAGCATACGATAGCACGGAAAAAAAGGACCGCGCCATCAAACTCTACGAGCGCATCGGGACCCTACGCAAACAAGCCGAGGAGCTGGCCCAAAAAAACAAGGCCTACAAGGACGCGATCTCGCGGCTGCTCGAGGCCTCGTATCAGGCCGAAGAGTTCATCGCTAATCCATATGGTCACAAGACGACGTCACGCAAGAAGCTGACCAAGGCCAGCGACCTTTGGAAGCGCGCGGTGGGAACTTTGGTTCGCGATGTCAACAACCTCAAGGGTGTCATCGCTGGCGACGTGACTGAATACAACCAGCTGCATGGAGACGATCCAATCACACTGGCGGACATCGAGAAGCCGCTGCGGCATTTGGCCCGTTCCTTTGACGCGAATCGGTTCGACAAGTGGATCGAGGGCTTGGAATCGGATGCCACCTCGCTGAGGGACACCCGCGCCATCAAGGAGATGGCCTTACGGTACATTCGCCACTATCAAAGGATCGCAGCGACGGATCCCGTGATGCCGTTGCCAAAGTCGACCCCGTTCGGCGTCAACTTGAACTATTCCGACCTCGAAAATCAGTTAAAGAATCTCGATCTCAATTTCCAAAGGTTTTGAGAATGCGCGGGCACACTCCACATGCCGAAAACCAGCCACGAACACAATCGACTTCCTCTAAGCCCGCCATCCGGGGGATTCGGGTCATGTTTCGGCATGCACAACACAACCAACTAAATGGAATAAGGGCCTCACGATGACCATTGAATCCCAGCACAAGGAATGGCTGCAAAAGCTCACTGGCAAGGCCGTTCTCCAAGAGTCCCGCGAGCAGCGGCGCGACAAAAAGGCAGCCGTTCTCTCGCAGCTGAACGCTGAAATCGGTCGGCTGACCCCACGACTTTTCAGAGATATGAATCTGACGGTTTCGGACGAGTCGGGCTAGGAGCAAGACGTGCTGAGCTACGGCATTCGCGACCAGATGCTGGAATTCGATCTGGACGAACAGCAAGACGGCTTCACGTTGCGCGGCGACGAAGATCTGATCAAACACGCGGACGCCAGCATGATTATCGGCATGTTGCAAGATCGGCTGGCCAAAGTCATGACGAAGAAGATCGACCCCGTCACTGGCGAGGAACTCGATCAAGAGGAGCCACTGTTCAGCGATGCGGAAATCGCCGACGAGCTGTACACGCCATTGGTCCGCGAAGGCTTGCTGACGGAGACGTTCGTGCCCGACAAATACAGCGAGACGCAGAAGATGATCGACGCGTCGTTTGGCGAATATAAAATGCGTCTGGAAGCTGAAGGCGTCGAACAAAAGGGATTTCTGGCCGCTCTGACGGAGAACCACTCCACCTTCGTCAACGTCACCAAGGCGGTCGCGGATGTCGGCGCCGCGGTCGCCTACGGGCTAGAGACTGTTTCTGGTACCGAATGGTACACGCCACAAGCGTGGGACA
>Ga0310121_10005201_pt1 | contig 11265 bp, 10 predicted proteins | sample CB27_Tmax_986_MG_FD_203504 | JGI IMG/M metagenome (GOLD analysis project Ga0310121, IMG submission 203504) | Marine microbial communities from Western Arctic Ocean, Canada - CB27_Tmax_986 | ecosystem: Environmental > Aquatic > Marine > Oceanic | place: Canada: Western Arctic Ocean | collected...
TTCCTACATGTGTTTGGTACATGGCAATCATCTCAATAACGTCAGATGATTGAGTTTTTTCTTTTTGTAATCTAGCTATCTCATCTAAAGATGTACGTCTTGCCACTGGGCTGTACGTACCCACGATTTTATCATCGTGCATGATGATATGAGCGTTTCTTTTTATTCTGTCAATTTCTTTTTGTTTGTTTTGTGCTTCTTTGAATTGATTGGAAAATATTAAAGCTGTTGCCTCACGTTTGAGTGCTGCTATTTGTTTACGTTCCAGACTTGTTATCCAAGACCACCCTTTATAATCTAATAGATGCAATAGTTCTCTTAATTGTCTAACCCTGTCACCTACTGGTGTATCAAATATTCCTTCGCCTAATTGGGATTGTCTTTCTTCCGGGGATAAAGGTTCAATAGTTCTTTGACCTGTAGTTATTTTTTCTTGTCGTTCTCGTATGCCTTTAGTTTCAGTTTCAAACCTAACCTTACCTTCCAGTATGTCATTTAATCTTTTCTTTCCTCTTGTTAAGGCACTACGTCCTATTACTCTAGTGTCATTAATTAAATCCCCAATGTATTGTTGTCCGAGTGGTCCGTTATAACCCAGTTCATTCAGCTCATCTCTATCATCATTGGATAAAAAATTGCCATCATTCTCTGTATAATTTTGTAATATGCTATAGCGTTTTTGTTGCCATCCTTCTTTTTCCACTGCATCTTTAAGTTCATCATCGGTAAGTGTTTCATATTTTTTATATTTACCTTCTAACTGTCCACCATTTTCATCTAATGCAGTTTTAAAATCTAACATCGCTCCTGTTTCAAAGTCCAAATCTTGAAAAAACATTTGAAATTCTTCACGTCTTGGTTGCCCATTGGTAACCCATCTATCGTATTGTTCTTTAATGTATGCTTGATCTTGTCGCTGTCCTATAATGTCAGCAACCGTATCATTAACCCATTCCTCTTTTGCCGTGGATAAAGATTCCTCAATTGCTTTATCCGTATCCTTTTCAACCCAACCTCTGCGTTTCCAAGTCTTTTTATTATCTGCCCATGCTTGTTTAACTTCTTCACTATCTAAATTAACTTCTTCTTCTTCATCTTGATTGTAATCAAAACCTGCACTATTATTTGTATTGCCTTCATTAACTGTATTATTTTTTAATTTAAGAATAGAGTTCTTTTGTTTTGAATCAAGAAATAAATCTCCTTTGCCATTCTTACCTTCTAATAAGAAATAAGTATCTCCTCCTACATTTGTATCACCCACTACTGTATAAGTGGCAGGATTATTTGCATTAGGATTATTAAAACTTTCAGGATTTGGCTGTTGTTGTGGACCTATTACTCCTTCTGTAGGGGAACCAGTTACTGTAACTGTATCTCCTACTAAGAAATCAACACTATCCCATAATGATGCATTTTTCGTTATGTCCGTATTCACTATAGGTATTGAATATCTTTGTGTTCCTAAGTCAAGTTCCATGTTCATGGAAGGACCTACTTTCAATGCCGAGACTGTTCCGCCGACTACACCAAATGGTCCGCCACCTACTGCACCAGCCGCCGCCGCTTCACCTATCTGTTTCCAAAATTCTGGATCATTATATAACTCTGACAAAGGTCTGCCACTTTCAATCTCTTGACCTGTTTGGGTAATAGTTTCTTGTAAAGCCTCTGCCGTTGCTTCGCCTGCGGATATTCCACCTACCCCTTTAGCTAATGCTTTTAATCTATCAGCTTTAGTTGCTGCTAGTATTGTCTTTTTAATTTTATAAGGATTGCCACTTAAGAAAGAATCAAGCGCTTTTTTAACAGCGGGCTTGCTAGTCTTTTTAAATAATGTACTAAGTAACGCACCGCCTGCACCGAAAGCTCCTTCCGCTAAAGCATACGGCACACCTGCCGCTAGCGCTATAGCTGCATTGGGATCATCTGATTCATCTAGCATATTTACATATGTATCACCCGCACCAAAACCATAACCTGCTGTCAGAAATCCTAATCCAGCTAATGATGTTGCCTTGGCTGCAGTTCGAGCCATTAATCCACCTGCGGGATTGCCTATTAAACCATAAGTAAAGGCTTGTCTTAACGCACTCATTGAACCTTGGCGCGCTATCAATCCAGCACCAATTGCCCCCGCTCCTACACCACCAGATACAAGACCAGCTAATACAAATGGCAAAGTTGTTACTGCCCCCTCACCTAGCTTAGCCCCAACCCATTCAAGGAATGCGCCAAATTCTTTTTCACTTTCAAATACTTGTTCGAGGGAATTTATTCTAGGTTTGACTGTACCTTCTTCATCTTTACGCCACATGTGTGCCGTCTGATCTAATTGGTATTGTCGTACAGCTTCGACTGCTTGTTGCTGTAAATTTTCCGCACCGAAAGCATCATAGATAGTCGCCATAGCTCCTTGACCTATTTGCTTTAGTGTATCCATAGAAGACTTAGCGCCTGCTACAAATGCATTGTCATCTAAATTATCTTCATCTAATTGGTATACTGGATCGAGACCATACTTGTAAGCATAGCCTTTCTCCATCATGGATGTTTCAAATTCTTCACTTTTAAGATGATTACGGATATCTTCATCCGTATAGCTTGCGGGAAATTGAACGCGGGGTGCGTCCTCAAATGTAATATATCTTACGTCTGCCATTCTTTACCTTACTCAGTATTCAGGGCATAAGCCCTTAGGGTTAATTAGTAGTAGTTACTGTATCTTTTACAATAATCTCATTTGCTGCATCAGTTTGTGCTCCAAACTCAGTACCATCTCCTGCCAAATACATAGCATTCGATCTAATTGCATCCTTTAATATGTTTGCCGTTACTGGATCAGTGGCCTCCAAAGCCATTGCATATGTATATAGATCTTTAATGGAACCAGATTTAGCTGAAGTTAAATCTTTAACTGCAATCTGTTTTAACATTCTTGCATATGCACTATCATAATCTCCACGTGATATTTTACCTGCACGTATCTGTGCTTGTACATAACTGTCCGCTTCTTTTTGTGCGTTGCTTAAATATTGTCTAGGATCTAAAAGTTTGTTTGTTTCTGCCATAACTTTCATAGCGTCTACTTGCGCTTTGTTTCTGGCAATTTTTGTAGCCTCTGCCCTTTTTAAATTAGCTCTAATGTTTGTAGGTATGTCTGCCAGTCTGCTACCGTATACCTCTTTACCGTATTTAGTCGCAGTTAATGATTCTTGTAAGCCACCTAATATGGCATCTCTTGTATCAGCATCATTCCAGGCTGCTTTCAATCTACCTTTTAATGTACCTGCTTCCGCTTCAGCCAATGCTTTTGCTTCAGCAACATCTCTTGCAGCTTTCTTTTCAGTGCCTTCTTGTAAAGCTCTTCTAATGTTAAGTCTATCTTTACGTTCACCTTTATGAACAGCACCTCTTACAGGTGGCTGATCACCTATTTTTCTATTAGGATGAGCTTTTTGTAAATCAGCTAATAAAGCTTCACGAGATTGTTCTTTAAATATATGATCTCCTGCTCTTAAAGCTTGAGTTTCATAAGTATTAATTTTTGAAAGTTTATCATAAAAATCTTTAATATCTGTACTTTCATCTAAATCACCTTTTGAATATAACATATCTTGAAACTTTTTATTAGCTTCTTTAATGTTACCAATGGGTGTATCTGGTTTAGTAAATTTATCAAAAAATCCCATATCTTATCCTATCCGAAAGGTTTCCATCCAAGAGTGCCTGCAATGTTAGCCGCTCCTGCTCCTAAGCCCAGCATATTTTGAAAGGCGCTAGGTTGAGAAACCATAGTTGATTGAGTTGTTGTTGCTTGATTAGGATCTAAGTTCATAATTCCTGCTAGCCAGTTAAGTTGTTCTTTAGGATGCTGTCCTTCTTGTTGGAATTGTTGATATGCAAGATCAAGCGCTTGTTGATTCGCGCCTTGAGTTAATTGACCAATGCCTAGCTGTTGCTGAACATCCGCCATTCCTAATTGTTGTTGCTGTGCCGCCAATGCACCCTGACCAATTGCGCCTTGAAGTCCTTGCGTTTGAGCAAACTGTGCCATGTCACCAGCTTGTGCATAAGCTTCCGCTTGTGCTTTGGCATATAAGTCGCCAATGCCTGATGTTAAATTCTTTTGTCTTTCCGCTTCTTGTATTGCATATCTTGTACTGTCCAATCCACCAGCTCCAGCCGCGCTTGCCGCAATCTGTTGCTTTTGCATAAGTGATTGATCCTGCATTTTTTGCGCCGCGATATCCGCTACGCCTGTCATGTACGGACTCATGTATCCAGTAATTTGCGCCGCTGTCGGACCGCCTGTTGCCGCTTGCATTGCCGCCATTGCAGGTGCCATTTGACCAGTGCTCACACCCGCCATGCCTAAGCCTTGTTGTTGCGCCGCTAATTGCTCAGGAGTCATTGCCGCCAACATTGGATCAGTGTACGGTATGTATTCTTCTTGTGCTACATCCTGCGCCGCTCCAACCAGATTCGCTCCAGCTGCCTGCAGATATGCAGGTATCTCTGTTGCGCTAGTTGGCTTCATTTCTGGAGTTCCGCCTCCAAACATAAAATCAAACATTCCCATTTTCTAACTCCTTAATATGACCAAAAGTCTAAAGGTTCTTTACCTAAAGCTTTTCTTCTTCGTCTTTGAAATTCACTATAAGGCTCCAGTGATAATCCTTCGCCTTCAGTTCCTTGCGTATAATATTTATAAATATCTTCTGTACTTCTTGGTGCCGTTTTATATTGTGCCACGTCCTGTGTAGGATCAAGTGCAAATCTTCTGCTTAATGGAACGTTAACTTCCGCCCCGCCAGTCCTTGGACCAGTGTAAGGCATTGTTGTTGCGCCTTCTTCCACTATCGCTTCAGTAACTTCATCTTCAATGACAGGTGCAGCTCCTCCGCCCATAGCTCCAGGTCGTCCACCGCCACCTCCACCACCTTCTTGTTCTAAAAGTCTTCGACCTTCTTCAATCGCTTGAGTGTTAGCATGTGTGAATGCAAGCTTGCCTTCTCTTTGTGCTTGCGCCATATCTTTAAAATCCTGTCCAGTTCTAGGTGGATTGTCTTTAAAGTATTTTGTGGGATTTAATCTTCTTTCCAAATTAGAACCTTCTGAAACTGTGCCACTCATAATGACATCTTTCATACTAAGAACATCTCTTTGTGGATCTATAGCTCCTGAAGCTTCCATCCTTTCATCATACTTAGGTGTAAATCGTTTTTCAAAATCTTCTTTTAATGCAGGACTTTTATATGTGCCATCTTCATTAAAGTATTTATCTTTCATAATGGCCTTGTAATTATTATCCAAAAAGTCTTCTTCACTAGGTTCAGCTATCATTTTCATAATGCCACTAAATGCTCCGCCAGTAAATAAACTGTCTATAAACTCCATTGGGGTACGCTTTTTCTTTTCACCTTTTTTGCCATCTTTATCTTTTTTGGAAAATATACCACCTCCCCATTCCGCAACTTTATTAATTCCTGCGCCTAAAGTATCATTATACATAGTTTTAAAAGTTTGGAAAAAATTCATATCATCTTTATTCTTTTCAATTATTTTTTGAGCTTCTTCTTGATTATCATTCTTAATAGCATTCGCTAAATCTTTCTGATCATTTGATTGTGATTCACTAACTTCTGTTTCTTCTGCGAAAGGTTTCCAATCTGCTTCATCTTGTGCGGCTTGTTCAAATCCAGCATAAGTATCTCCATATTCATCTATGATATTTTGTTCTTGTACCGCTTGTTCATGGTATGGACTACTTGTATCTGCTACTGCTGCTTGTTGTGCCTGTTGATATGCTTCTGGTGCACTGCCACCTCCTGTTTCAAATGGTGCCCAATCTTCACTACTTGTGTAAGTTCCATAATCATATGAGTCATAACTCGGCACTTGTTCTGGGCCACTATGAGGAGTGCCTGGATTTAATAATCCAAGTATTGCTTGTTCCTCTGGAGTGATGTAAGCCAATGTAGTTTCATCCGCTCCCGGTGCTGTCTTTAAATTTCTTGGAAGCATTGGTATAATGCCACCTTCATTTTCCGCATAGTTCATCGGGTATTGATTACGTCGTCCGCTTATATCTCGCATAACATTACTCTTCGCTATCTTCATAAACTCTGGTGTTTGATCTTCTTGCTCGGGCAGTACATACATGCCACCCACGCCCTTGTCAGCCTGTCCGCGCAATGCTTTTGACAGCATCGCCGCTCCACCAACGGGCACTTGATTGGGCTTGACCACCATATTGCCCCCTTGAACGGGACCAGCAAGTGACTGATCGGTACCCATTTGTCCTAACATCTCTATTCCTGTTGCCATATTATTCCATTATACCCTATATATTAAGGAAAGTAAAGGGGGCATCGGCATTATACACCTCTTAGCTCCTCACTTACTTCCATTACTGACACAAAAGCGTTGGCTGGCTGGACAGATGTATTTATTTTCAGTATATCTGCCGATTCCAAAACAATGGGGCCATTTGAAGTGACATTCACTGTTGTTTTTGCCGCATAAGCTGTTGAGTCAAAATGCCTGATCGCATGAGTGGCGCTGGCACTTGAGTCAGTTAATTGAATATCTACAGTTCCCGCTCCAGCAGTAGTATTTAATACTGTAAAGGTCTTGACGATAGCCATGTATTTTAATAAGCTTGTGCTTGTTGGGCAAGTGTAGATTACTTGATCTGAACCTGTGCTTGTAATTTCCAGTACTGTATTTTTATATTCAATAGCCATTATGTTAAAAACCACTCCATTGATTTTGTCACGTCACTGTCCGCAATTTTAGTGGGAGTATCTGTTGTACTCGCATCACGCAATCGCAGAATGTTGATGAGCGCGTCATATGTTCTTGACGTAATTTTATCCTCTTGCCTTTCCTTATAGGAAAGCTCTGGATAAACTGCCTTTGTATAGAGACCCATTACCTAAGTCCGTCTTGTTGTGCTTCCATGCGCCACGTTCCCAGTCTCCATCCAATGTCTGTATTGTCGCTGTAATATTTGGATTGGAATGAACGACCCCGTGCACGGAAATTTAATCTGCCGTCTGTTGAGGCTAAGGTGTATGGACCTTTAGTTGTTTCTGTTGTGTTGGGATAGAGTTTTGTTTTCATTTGAAAATTAATTTCTTTAGTTCCTCCTCCCGTGAAAGTTGTATCGGGAATTACTTTGTCAACAAAGTACAAGGAGTTTCCTGCCTTGTCACCTGTGAAGAATCCTGTCTCGACATAAGCGGTCATCGCTCCTGATTCATCATTGTATCCGTACTCTTGGTTGAAAACAAAGCCACTGCTATCTGTTGATATGGGATAAGTATATATGCCCGCGTCATGCCACGCTGTTCGCGCCAACGCTCCGATAGACCATGTTTGGTCTATGTAGTTATAGATGACATACTTGTCAACTTCGGTTGAACCTGATGATGGATAGAACCACCATATTTCATTGAACTCAATGATCTCTGCACTGAAAACTTTTTCTCTTTGTGTTTGGTTAAAGCTATTGAAGACATGATTAAGAACAGGACATTTTAAAGTTTTTACCGCACCATCAAAAGCATAGAAGTTATCTATTCCCATCCAGAATGAACCACCTTCAATCATTGACGGTGAATTTTTGGATATGGTTCCTGACGCTTCACCCAATTGCTGGAATGAAAACGTGAATGGCGGACCTGTAAATTGCATGCCATATAAATCCACGTCAGTCCATAAAATCATTTGACCACGACCTTTGGAAGCTGACTCAATATTTGTGCCAGTGCCCAATCGTTGTGAGCCTGCTGTATTTGTGATGGCTGTAGTCCAATCTTCTAAACTTTCCTGTGAACACCATCTTACTGTTAATCTGTCATAGGTTGATGATAATTCAGGAGTGCAGCCAAATACCGTTAAATGTCTATCTGGTGTGGATACAAGAACTACTCCCACTTTTGCAGGAATATTCGTATTGTCTCCGCCAATGGAATTTACGTACCAACCAAGAGTCGTACCCCTGTAAGTTGTTGGTGCCGCAATGAATGCACTGACATCAAAATAATATATTGTATCTTCTCCTCCTCCAATGCTTGCTACAATGTCTTCGCCCCAGCTATCCATTGTCCAAACTCTTGGTGAAAGAACCACACCAGATGTCGATCGGGCTGTGCCCCATGAAGCCGCTCCCCAAAGACCTGCTCCAAAACCAAAACCTGTTAATCCATCTTCTGGACCATTATTAACTAGATAACGAAAAGCGCATGATCCGCCACCTGTTTGCGCACCCGCTGATGCTGTTCCTGTAATGCTTCCAGTACCTCCAGCAACGGCTGTAATTGTATAAGTATTTGCTGTAACATAAGTCGCATAATATTCGCCCGCTGTTACTGTTATTCCATCCAAGGGCATTGTTGTAATGGATTCAATGACAACACGTGAAGCAGGGCTTGTAAAAGTCACTCCATGTGCTACATCAGTGACTGTAACGATGGAAGTTCCTGCGCCACCTGTCGTGAAAGGATCTGTTAGTGTTTGAGTGTCTGTTCTGAAAGGAGTGATATCGCGAATAGTACCTGAATATTCGCCATAGACGTGGGTGCTTGTACCATATAAAATAAGCTTGGCACCATTCTTGTCTCTGTGTGGGAAAACGTTTCGAGGAGCACCAGACATAGCGCTTGAGCTTGCGTCTCGCTTATACCAACCGCCAATCTTTTCGGCTTGATCGTACTTAAAGCGAACTTTGTCTGCATCCGTGAATCGAAGCCCTGCTTGGTAATCTGTTATTTCAGTAACTACTCCTGCAGGGGCCGTTAAATCTACTAGTGGCATATGCCCCCTTCATTGTTATGTCTTAGGATATTTCAATTTTATCTCAGTCCGCTTGGCTTCTATCGCCGCCTTGTCATCCGTGTCATATAAAGCGACAACTAAATCTTGTATTGAAGGATATTCAGCCTGCCTTTTTCTCGCATAGTCTTGTGCGTCATACTCTACCTGAAGTTCATCCATTTTAGTTTTAATGTCTGCCTTTGGTATTTCAGCAGTTCCTTGTACCCATTCAATAGTGCAAGTTTCAATGTCACTTCCATAAACATTTGCATGTGCAGAAGGATTTATTTTAAGTATTGCTGTATGTATATCTGTCATTATGCTAACTCGAATAGTTGTATGCTGCAAATTGCTGCCGCAGCTTTATAAGCACTAGGAGCTACTGCCGCTCTGTTAATGTATAAAGTTTGTGCTGAACTTGGATAGCACCAAAATGCTTGCTTATATGCAATAGTCTCCCCAGCAGTACTGCTGTGTGTTTCTTGATTAATATAACATTCTGTTGCAGGAGAATAATCAAATCCCCATCTTATCCCCATATTCGCATCACTTCCATTTCCTGTTTGTGTTCCTGTAAATGCTAATGCATCAGCAGCACTATCCACAGAATATAAAAGTGTCATCATTCCTGAATCACTATTTGCGTGCATCCACGCAACCATTGAAAGACAAAGAATTTTAGCATTGTCATTAACAGTAGTTAAAGTAGCTGTTGCTCCTGTTACTCCAGTTCCATAACTTGTAGCTGTTGTTGAAGTTTCTGTATTAAAAGTTCCAAAAGCTGTAGCAAGAATTTGCCCACCTGGCTCTGTCTTGTAAGTTTGATCTCCGTATAATACTGTGCTTGAAGATGCCGTTCCTGAACCCAGACGGGCTGTTGCCATAGTTCCGCTAGTTATTTTAGATGCCGCTAAATTTGGAATTTGGCCTGCTGTTAATCCTGTTAAACTTGATCCATCCCCATCTGTTGCCAGCATAGTGCCACTCGCTAAAGTTACACTTGCGTCAGGGAGTGTGATTGTCCTGTCCGCACCCAGACTTGCTGGAGAAGCTATGGTAACATTGCTTGTGTTATCATTCTCAAATAATTTAATTGTACCTGTTCCTTTTACTCTTAATTCTGCCATTTATGCTCCTTTGGGATATTTATCCTTCACTGCCTGCGAATCAGATATGTATTTATCTATTTGCGTTTGATCGTCTTTAACTATCCCGTCCATGTAATCATAGATGTCAGGGTATTCTTCTTTTCTTTTTCTTGCGTAGTCCTGTGCATCATATTCCGCTTGAAGTCGTGTCATTTCAGCATTGACTTTATCCCAAGTCAGTTCTGAATGAGGATTGACTGTCGTTGTTATGGCTGTTTCACCATCTGCTTCAACTCCTGTCGACCATTCAACTGTCGCATACTTTTCTTCCGTCATTGGATAATTACCACGATAACAAAATCCAGCTTCGGGTTTTAAGTTACTCAACGCATCTGTGAATTTTTTATAATCTTCCATTAAGCCGCTACCTCCATCATAATTACACTTGCACTATCTCCATCTGGGCAAACATAATAATTACCCCAGCTTAAATAACCACCCAGAGCATAAAGCTTATAAGTTATCACATCTGTCAGGGTGTAAGACGGTGAGTCTAAATAAGTAATACTTTGATTAGCTCTCAAACTATGATCTCCTGACGCTCCTGTATTCCTAAAAGAGACATTTCCGATTGCAGTTGGGAAAAGTGCCGCATAACCACCCCCCTCTATGTCTTGATAAAGTTTTGCTGCACCGCCAACATAGGTCTGGCCAGTATTAGATACAGTTCCCAACCAAAGTACTGTAACAAAAATTTTTGATGAAGCTGCTGTAGGCGTGATTGATCCAAATACATTACTGGCTGTGTAAGACCCACTAGAATGAGTTGATGCGGAAGTTGTAGTAGCCTGCACTACTTGCAGTATCTTCCCCCCGCCTGGTTCAGTCTTGTAAGTTTGATCTCCGTATAGTACCGTACTTGAACTAGCCGTTCCACTTCCAAGTCTTGCAGTCGCAATAGTTCCTGCCGTGATGGCAGAAGCGTTCATTGTACCGCTTTGTGTGAAAGTAGCTCCTGAAGGTATTGTTATAGTATCACCAGAACTGCCAATCTCCAGAGCCGTTCCACTTTGGGGATCTAATTTGTCGACCTTTAGAATTGATGCCATATTTTATCCTTTAGGGTATTTATTTTTTATTGGTGTTATCATGTCTGCTTTCCAAGCGTCAATTCCTTCATGATATATTTTATCTAATTGATCGCCAATCTTTGGATATTCAGCTTCGCGTTTTCTTGCATAATCCAAAGCATCATACTCTGTTTGAAGTTCTGTTTGTTTTGCTAAAATATCGGCTTTAGATATAGGAGTAGTTGACTCTAACCATTCTATTTGATTAACATCATCTCCACTAA
>Ga0310121_10005203_pt1 | contig 11262 bp, 10 predicted proteins | sample CB27_Tmax_986_MG_FD_203504 | JGI IMG/M metagenome (GOLD analysis project Ga0310121, IMG submission 203504) | Marine microbial communities from Western Arctic Ocean, Canada - CB27_Tmax_986 | ecosystem: Environmental > Aquatic > Marine > Oceanic | place: Canada: Western Arctic Ocean | collected...
CGATGTCGGCTCGTCACATCCTGGGGCTGGAGAAGGTCCCAAGGGTTGGGCTGTTCGCCCATTAAAGTGGCACGCGAGCTGGGTTCAGAACGTCGTGAGACAGTTCGGTCCCTATCTGTTGTGGGCGTAAGAAGCTTGAGAGGATCTGACTTTAGTACGAGAGGACCGAGTTGGACCAGCCACTGGTGTACCGGTTGTGGTGCCAACTGCACCGCCGGGTAGCTACGCTGGGAAGGGATAAGCGCTGAAAGCATCTAAGTGCGAAACCCACCTCAAGATGAGGCTTCTTTATAAGGGACGTTGAAGATTACAACGTTGATAGGCTGCAAGTGTAAAGGCAGTAATGTCAAAGCTGAGCAGTACTAATTACCCGTAAACTTCTTTACAGTTAACATCCTAAGGTGTCTGTTCTCTTTCTCTCACATTGTCATGTCAAAATGAAGAAAAGACAAAAGATCAAAGACAAAAGACCAAAAGGGTCTTTCTACTTGATTCTTTAATCTTTCTTCTATAAAGACCTTATGGTGACTATGGCGAGGGTGTCCACCTCTTCCCATTCCGAACAGAGAAGTTAAGCCCCTCAGCGCCGATGGTACTGCCGTAAAAGGTGGGAGAGTAGGTCGTTGCCAGATTTTATTAACTGCCAAATGGCATCTGTTAAAAGCCCCTTATCGGGGCTTTTTTAGTTTGTACGCATGTTAAAATCGTATCTGAGGATTAAGACCCCCAACTCGGGGTTGTGACATGTATTGTCAAATCAAAAATTAATGGATGAAGACAATCCTTATCAATGAGGAATGTCGTTCTGTTAGGCTTGGGAGAGAATCCCTTCTCCACGGAGTATGGTGTGTTCTCGATCAGGGCCTATTGAAATCATATTGATCGGTGCCTGCACCTCATTTTCAATGAATTTAGTGTAGGTCATTAATTCAGTAGGAAGTGCTTTGAAACCTCCATCAGCGTGAAGATTAGTTTTCCAGCCTCTAAAACTCTTTAGGATAGGTTTGAGGTTCATATCGTTAATTTCATATGGCAGGCGATTGGTTACTTTGCCATTTGGCAACTCATATTCTGTGCATATGAAAATATCATCAAAATCGTTCAAAACATCGGCTTTCATCATATAGAGCTGCGAAACACCATTCAGCATAATAGCATATTTCAAAGCGGGTAAATCAAGCCATCCACAACGCCGTGGCCGACCAGTTGTGGCACCAAACTCATTACCAACTTTTTGAAGTATTTCTCCAGTTTCATCATTAAGCTCAGTTGGAAATGGACCACTTCCTACCCTGGTGCAATAGGCCTTGAAAATACCGTAAACTTCACCAATGTTCCTGGGGGCTATTCCAAGCCCTGTGCAGGCTCCGGCAGCGATTGTATTTGAACTTGTCACAAAAGGATAGCTTCCAAAATCGACATCAAGCAATGAGCCCTGAGCTCCCTCCGCGAGAATACGTTCATTTTTGTTTAAACTGTCATTTAAAAAGTATTCTGTGTCACAAATTTTGTATTGTTTAATAAACTCAATCGCCTCAAGGAAATCAGTTTGGAAATCATCTTCCCAGACGAAATTCAGGGACTTTAATATTTTCAAATGTTGGCTTGTGAGCTCATCATATTTTTTATCAAAATTCTCTTTGAGATCGCCGATTCGCAAACCCAGACGCCCAATTTTATCCTGATAGCAAGGTCCAATTCCTCTTAAAGTTGATCCGATTTTTTCTTCTCCTTTGGCTTGCTCCATAGCTCGGTCGAGAAGTTTATGAGTAGGAAGAATAATCTGTGTCTTTTCAGAGATGTAGAGATTCTCTCTTAAATCCATGTTAAATTTTTGATCTAATTCATCTATTTCTTGTTGGAAAACCATTGGATCCAAAACGACACCGTTGCCAATGATATTGACGACTCCTTTTCTGAATATACCTGATGGAATTTGATGAAGAACATGTTTGATGTTATCAAATTCAAGGGTGTGACCAGCGTTTGGGCCACCCTGAAACCGGGCAACCACATCATATTTGGGTGCTAAAAAATCAACAACTTTCCCTTTGCCCTCATCTCCCCATTGAAGGCCCAAAAGCACATCAACTGCCATCTAATTATTTTTTAATTTTTGAATTGCCTCAATTTTGTCCTTGGTGATTGTAAAAATTGCATTCAGTTTCGTGATAATGAATAAGTTGGTTACCTGCTCGGATGGATTTATCAAAACAAGATCACCACCTTTATTTCTGAACTTTGTTAATAATGTAATCAACACACCCATTCCACTGCTATTAATAAATCGTACATTCGAAATATCAATTGTAATAAGGTTTACTCCTTGATTTAAGAAATTTCCAGCAATTTAAACAAGTTTGGGACCATTATTTTCACCAATAAGATCACCTGTAAAATTGAAGGATACAATTTTATCGTCAATTGTGTAATCAAATTTCATTTTATCGGTTTGTTTTCACATTTAGTATTTGTGCACTGTCCATAAAGGATGAGTGAGTGGTGCATTACCCTGAAATTCAAAATATCTGAGACCGTATTTTGTATATTCTGGATGCGAGGGTCACAAAATTCCAGAACTTTATGACAATCAGTGCAGATTAGATGGTCGTGCTGTTTGAATCCATAAGATTTTTCATACTGAGCCAAATTCTGACCAAACTGATGTTTCGAGACTAGGTCGCATTCAACCAAAATATCCAATGAATTGTAGACGGTAGCCATGCTCACCCGGTAATTCTTGTTCTTCATTGAGATATATAGAGACTCAACATCACAATGACCTTCCCTGGAATAAATCTCTTCAAGAATAGCAAATCTTTCCGGTGTTTTACGAAAACTTTTTTTTTCGAGATAGGCGATAAAAATCTGCTTCACTTCATCAAAAACCTTCGTATTTGGTAGAGTAGCCATATTTTGAAATCGAAAATTACAAATATACACTGATTATCGGGTGCATTGTAGGGGATCAAATCAATTCAAATAAAGATTGGTTGATCAAGTTTAATAGCAATTCGGGTAGCGGCATTGAGCAGTCCAACATGACTATAAGCTTGGGGAAAATTGCCCCATTGACTACCCGTTTTAGCATCTACATCTTCACTTAATAGTCCTACATGATTGGAGTATTTAAGTAGATTTTCAAAAATATTGATTGCCTCATCAAGCCTGCCCACACAGGCCAAAGCTTCTACATACCAGAAGGCACAGATTAGGAAAGTAACCTCGGGTGTGCCAAAGTCATCCTGATGTTTATACCTGTAAAACAAACCATCGGAGGTCAATAACTCTTTTTCTAAGGCTTTTAAATGTAAACGAGCTCGATCAGAATTTGGATCAAGATAATTCATCATGATTAGTTGAATAGTGCTTGCATCCATCCGGTCTGTTCCAATGGCTTGGGCATATCCCTTTTTGGATGGGACATAACATTGTTCAATTTTATTCGACGCTCTTTTCTTTAGACTTTGCGCCATTTTCCCCATTTCTTCATTTTTCAGACGTTTGGCGATCTTAATTGCTGCAGATGCTCCCGCCCAATGGAATAAATAGGTATAGCAGTGGTGTTGTCTTAAATTTCTGAATTCCCAAAGACCTGCATCGGATTCTTCAAAGGTCTTTTCCATCATTTTAAGCGTTCTGCGAACAAGTTCTGTTGGATCAAACTTTTCAGTGAAAATAATTCTCATGTCTTCAATTAATGGCAAGAGTGAAACCAATACCTGGCCATAGACATCGTTCTGAATATGAGTATAAGCGGCATTACCAACTCTTACAGGTTTATTATCGAGATAGCCATCCAATGGCATTTCTGTCTCGATCAATTCTTTTTTCCCTGTAATACCATAAAGAGGTTGATACCGGTCATCTTCAATATTTGTAATATTGAGGATATAATGGAAATACTGCTCTAGTTCTTCGAAGTGACCAATGTTATTGAAGGCATTTAAAGTATAAAATGTATCTCTCATCCAACAGTAGCGGTAGTCCCAATTCCGCGTGCTCCCTGGTGATTCAGGCAAACTGGTAGTGGTGGACGCTACAATCGCACCGGTATCCTCATATTGATGAATTTTTAAAATCAAAGCAGACCGTATGGCCTCGCGTTGATAAAAATTGACAATGCTGGCTGTTTTTACCCAACTCCTCCAATATGCAATTGTTTTGCTAAGAAAGGATTCAGATGTTTCAGATAAGGAAGCTTCAAGCGGGGGACCATAAGTCAGTGCGAGATATTTTACTTCATCGAGTACAAACGTTTGCTCGTCCATCAAATAATTCCGAGAGATATTCGTGGTCAGTCTTAAATGTGAATCCAGTCCGAGGAATCGAATATGATTACTGCCCAGGCTTCTCTCGGGTTGATGTTCACCATATTGATCTACTGGCTTACAGATAACTTTGATCCGGGGATAGCCCTCCAAAGGTTCGATTTTTCGGAAAAGCATTAATGGTTTAAAATACCTGTCTTGCTGATAAAATCGAGGTACGAAATCGGTTACTCTATATTTACCTTCTGCACATGTCATGTCTGTTCGCAAGACGTTGGTATTTTCTATATAATACTGATGTGCATTGAACTTTGATACTTCTGGTTTAATTGAAAATTCACCTCCTTTTTTCTTATCCAGCATTGCTCCAAAAATAAAACTGCTGTCAAATCGTGGCCAGCACATCCAATCTATGCTTGTGTCAGTCTTAATGTGTGCAGTGAAGGCGCAATTACCGATTACGCCATAGTCATAGGTGTGCTTTTTGCTCATGCGTAAATAATGAAAACAAAGAATAAATAAATGGGTGCTGTCTCATGATAAATTCCATTCAAAAGCTGTGATCTTGTTGAAGGTTTAGTTAGAATCTCATTAGATGCTAATTTGCGCCTGTAGCAATTACAATCCAATAATAGTGCCGTTTAAACCGTCCATTTGTAAATATCGTTTATCCAACCCTTGATGTTTAACAATTTTGAAAATTGACGACTATATTAACCTGTAGAATACTATCAAAGGATAAGTACTATCATTGAAGAAATAGGAGTGCATTTACCATTGAAAGAAGGGTTGGTCTAAATGTTAAAAGTCTCTATGTCAAATTTCCCTATTATTCATTTTGTACTATATTTGGATTAATGTGACGTCATGGCTTCCTAACCATATCTGAACCTCACAACCTTCCGGGAGAGGTTGAGAATAAAAGGCATTATGCACGCCTTATTACCCGAGGACTTATTGGGCTGATAGTCTATTTTATTTTATTAAGTTTATTGATTTGGTATGAAAAGGATAGTGCCCAGTCAGCTATCACGAATTACCCGAACGCATTTTGGTACAGCATTGTAACCTTAACATCGGTAGGTTATGGGGATTTATATCCAATGACAATATATGGCCGGTTAATAGGATATGTTTTCGTATTGGTGAGTTTGGGTGTCTATGCCCTTTTAATAAGCCAGTTCGGAAACATTATGATGACAATTCGAGAAAATAAAAAAAAGGTTATAATGGTATAATTATGAAAAACCACGCCATAATTATCCGTTACTACTAACTCAAGAATGGCAGCAGCAACTAAACCATGTTCAATTGTTCTTTCAGCAGATACAAGCAACCTACCTTCATCATCATCAAGAGCAATTAGATAAAGACCTTCAGCTAAGCTAAGTTTCATTTCGAATTATAGTTTATTTCCCAGTTGGTTTTAATTTTTTTTGCACAATGCAAAATTGAAAACTTATCTTATTTACTGACTAGTTTTCCAATAGTTAATCCTTGAACAAGAATTGAGAAGAGAACTACGGAATATGTCGTTGCCACAATTAAATCTTTGTATTCGCCGAGGAGTTCGTCTGGCAAGGAAAGGGCCATTGCAACAGAAAGACCTCCTCGAAGGCCGCCCCAGGTCAAGATAGCAATCGTACCTTTTTCAAAATTCCTTACGTGGCTCATCAATCCAATTGGTATTGAGACTCCTATGAAACGAGCAAAAAGGACAACAGCGACTGCAATTATACCAATTGCAAGATAATCTGGTTTATAAGTTTGCGAGATTACAATCATTTCCAAACCAATAAGGATGAATAAAATTGCATTAAGAGTTTCATCCAACAGGTGCCAGAACTTATAAACATATTCTCCGGTGGCCTGTGCAAGCTTTTCGCTTCGTCCTTCGTTCCCGATAAAAAGTCCCATAGTAACCATTGCCAGAGGTCCGGAAACCCCTATTAATTCTGCAAAGCGGTTACCGCCCATCACCAATGACAAGGTCACCAACACTTCTAATTCAACATGATCATTTTCAATATAATCAAGTAATTTGAAGCCTATTAATCCTAATATAGCACCCATGCCAAGGCCCCCAAGTACTTCCTGGCCGAACAAAAGGGCGACGTCAGCGGCATCTATTGAATCCGTTCCCAGTTCAGCAATACCAAGTATAGTAAGGAAAACAACAACACCAATGCCGTCATTAAAAAGAGATTCACCTGCAATTTTTATTTCCAGATTCTTTGAAAGGTTCGCCTTCTTTATTAACGCCAGAACCGCAATCGGATCTGTTGGAGAGATTAGGGCGCCAAATAATAGACAAAACACGAGGGGAACAGGATATCCTACCCATTGAAATACTTCAAACATCAGGAAGCCAATAATAAATGTCGAGACCAAAACTCCAAAAGTGGCAAGCACAAGAATAGGGATACGTTCCTCCATTAATTTGCTCAAGTCAATAGAAAGAGCACCGGCAAACAACAGAAAGCTAAGCATAACGTGAAGCAATACTTCCTTGAAATCGAATTCTTCCATTATATGAACTGCCACATCGGTGAGATGCGGAATGAATAATCCTGACAATAGAATTATCACGGACAGAGCCATTGCGATCAACATCAGTCCAATGGTGGAGGGTAATTTTAAAACAGTGATATTGATCAATGTGAAGACAGCTGCGAAAAAGATCAATAACGTTATAAGATCCAGTATGCCCATTTTCCTAGGTTTGGTGAATTAGTGCTTTATTGGGAAAATCTCAATTATTGCCTGATAATAAAGCAATCCTTTCAAAATAAACACAAATTGACAATAAATAAAAAGGTTATTGATCAATTTGCAAAAGGAATCTTGCCCAATATGATAATATACAAATAGTATGGTTTCGATAGATTTGGATATCGTAGTATAAGCTTTAATAATTATGGATGGAAAATACATCATTGCACTTGATCAGGGTACCACGAGTTCGCGAGCCGTTTTATTCGACACAACTGGGATAATACGAGGTGTTTCACAAAAGGAATTCACACAAATATTCCCAAAACCTGGATGGGTTGAACACAATCCAAATGAAATATGGGCAAGCCAGTCTGAAGTCCTGAAGGATTTGATTCGAGTTAATGGTATTAAAGCTGAGGAGATCGCTGCTTTAGGGATAACAAATCAACGGGAGACAACAATAGTTTGGGATCGGAATACTGGTGAGTCCATTTGTAACGCCATTGTGTGGCAAGACCGACGTACAGCACCAATTTGTGAGGAAATGAAAAGTAATGGTTTGGAACCATACATCAGAGAGAACACCGGTTTGGTAGCGGATGCTTATTTTTCCGGAACCAAGGTCAAATGGATTTTAGAGAATGTTGAAGGTTCAAAGAAAAAGGCCGAGAATGGTGATTTACTTTTCGGAACTGTGGATTCATGGCTCGTTTGGAAGCTCACAGAAGGCAAACAGCATGTTACTGATTATACTAATGCTTCGCGAACACTCCTATTTAATATCAGAAAACTTGATTGGGACAAGAAAATTCTGAACGAATTAGGTATTCCTGAGTCTATGTTACCCCGCGTAATGCCATCATGTTCTCATTTTGGTGACTTTATTTTGGATGGAGTCAAAATACCAATTGCTGGAATTGCTGGTGATCAACAGGCAGCATTGTTTGGTCAGGGATGTTTTGAACCAGGGGAGGCGAAAAACACATATGGTACCGGTTGCTTTATGTTAATGAACATAGGTGAGAAAATAACAATATCCAACTCTGGTTTACTAACAAGCATAGCCTGGGGTTTAGATAATAAGGTTAGCTATGCATTGGAAGGCAGCATATTCATTGCAGGTGCCGCAATTCAGTGGCTTAGGGATGGATTGAAAATAATTCAATCCGCAGCAGAATCCGAGAAAATGGCTGTGAAAGCGACCAATTCAGAGGATGTTTATGTTGTTCCCGCATTTGCCGGTTTGGGAACACCCTACTGGGATATGTATGCGAGAGGTGCTATTTTCGGCCTTACCCGAGATACTGGGCAAAACGAGATTGTAAAAGCAACTCTTCATTCATTGGCTTATCAAACCAAAGATGTATTACAGGCAATGGAAAAGGATAGCAATTTGCAATTGAAACGACTGAAAGTAGATGGTGGAGCAGTAGCCAACAACCTGCTCATGCAATTCCAGGCTGATATTCTTCAGGCCGAAGTAGAGCGACCTGAGGTTATTGAATCAACAGCTCAAGGTGCTGCTTATCTTGCTGGGATATTCATTGGGCTTTGGGAAAAGGGAGATATTTTAAAGAATCGAAAAATTGATCGTGTGTTTAAGCCAGCGTTAGACTCGGATTCAGCAAGGAGGTTCTACGCCGGCTGGCAAAAAGCAGTGAGTCGAACGTTCGGATGGCTTAAGGATTAATCGGGAATCTTCTTTCACAATATTAGACATGGGAAAAATCAAGGATATCAAAATGAAATGGTTTAGTTGGATCGAAGCCGTTTTCTTTTCGTTTCCTGTTCAGCTGGTGATCCATCATCTAAAAAAGAATCAAGTCTTAGTATTCTGTTGGGTATGCCTGATCCTTGTTGTAAATCAACAGTTCGGCAAACTCCTCGGAATCCCTTACTTATTCCTAGATCCTGAATATCTGAACCATGTAGACCTCCGAAGTTTCTTTATTGTCGGCATTACTCTTGGAGGGTTTACGGTTGCCTTTCATATCACTTGTTATATTCTTGATGGTCACAAATACAACTTCCTTGGAATCCTTCAACGACTATTTGCTAAATTCTCAGTGAACAATAGTTTGATTCCCGTGGTAGGAATTCTCTTCTACATTTATTGCAGTAGTTAATTTCCAAATTGAAAACAATGTTTCACATAGCGAAATTATTGCCAGGGTAGCTGGGCTTTTTCTAGGATAGTATTTATGATAACTATGCTTTTTGGCTACTTCAAGTTTACTAACAAAGATATTTTAAAATTTCTTACCGGTAGTGTTGACGAAGTTCTTAAGAGTGTCAAAATGAGCCGAAGAGCACGAATGACACGTTTGAAAGAGGCGCGAAAAGGGGGGTATAGGGTCGATAACTACTTTGACTTAGGGTTCAAAATGAGGTCAACGCAAGGCCTTCACAACTTTTATAATAAGGAGGCTGTTTTAAGGGTATTTGATCAAAACCATTTCAATTCAGTGATCATTGAAATCTTCATTATTGTTTTGATTTTTGTATTAGGCCGGTTTATGGATGTAGCGGTTTTTCAAATTCCTGCAGCCGCCAGTGCTATATTGATACTGACTATAATTGTAATGATACTCGGGCTGGTCTCTTATTGGACTCGCAGTTGGTCTGTGAGTGTAGCAATTCTTCTTTTTCTTATTCTAAACGGGCTATGGAAAACTGGGGCGCTTAAAAGAGAAAATGAAGCCTATGGGCTGGATTATTCAGTGGAAGGGGCTATTTACTCTAAAGCTGAGTTGATAAAATTTAGTTCCATCAAGCGATATGGAGGAGATAAATTGCAAACTCTAGATATCCTGGAGAACTGGAAACTGAAACAGGGAATGATTAAACCTCCTGTGATTTTAGTTTGTGTTAGTGGAGGAGGTCAATGGGCAGCGCTTTGGACTTTTAATGCGCTTCAGGAAATTGATAGTGTGTTGGACGGAAGTCTTATGGATAAAACTACTCTTATTACCGGTGCATCTGGTGGAATGATTGGAGCATCATATTATAGGGAACTTTATTTAAGAAAAAAAATGGGTGAGGATATTAATCTTCAGGACTTACAATACAGAAATAATATTGGAGCCGACAATCTAAATCCGATCGTGTTCAGTCTACTTGTGAATGATATCTTTCTGCGGCGCCAACCAATCGAGTGCGAAGGGATGACATATTCCAAAAACAGAGGCTATGCTTTTGAAAGTCAGATCAATAAGAATACGGATTTTATTTTGGATAAGCGCCTTGCAGATTATAGAATCCCGGAACAAGAGTCCGTCATTCCCATGGTCATTATGGCACCAACCATTATTAATGACGGCAGAAAGCTGTATATCTCACCTCAAAACGTGAGTTATATGACACTTGCAAATGAGAGGAGCTGACTTCAATTTCCTCCAATTCAAGATATACAGTAGCATCGAAGTTTCTCCAGCTTCCTGATTTCATATGGACTTTTAGATTGTCTCCAAATACATCAAGAAGTACTTTATCCGTATTTACACCGCTGGTTTCTATCACGGCTTTATTACTTGAGCCTTTGGTTATGTAAACCGTTATCGATTCTCCAACTTCAATACTATTAAATGAATCAATTGTTCTGGATTATTTTTGTGCATAGCCGATGGAATAAACCAATACCAGTACACTAATGATAAGGGATTTTTTCATAATTTAAAGAATGCTTTCACTATTAGACTTCACTCAGGGCATTAGGTTGCATAGGGGTCAATCTTTTTGGAAAAAAGGTTTCCAAACACTTTCAGGTGACGGCTTAGTGAGGTAGCTTACTAAAATTAAACTTAGCAGTGATACGGCAAGTGATGGAATGGCAATATAATCCTCGTCAAATGGAAGCTGCAATCCCATTAAAGATCCTGATAGACCCTTTGCGAGCATAATCCGATTAGTTATTGATATAATAAGTACTGTCGCCATACCAGAAGCAATAGATGTTATACCTCCTTCTTTTGTAACTCGCTTCCAGAAAAAAGAGGCCAATAACACAGGCGCCAACGAGGATCCGATCATGCTATAGGAAATAAAAAGCATTTCAAGGATTGTTGTGAACTGTGTCATAAGCAGTAAGGCTAGCAATCCAATGATAACAATAAGAAATCGCTGAACTTTGACCATCAGCATGGGAGAAGCAGATGGATTAACATAAAGTTGATAAACATCACGTGCAAGATTAGTTGAGGCAATCATTAGAAAAGTATTTCCCGTTGAAAGGATGATCGCCACGGCGGCGGCAAATAGTAATGACCCAATAAAAACG